>Ga0137375_10001841_pt1 | contig 24750 bp, 26 predicted proteins | sample SagtaG_24_FD_104936 | JGI IMG/M metagenome (GOLD analysis project Ga0137375, IMG submission 104936) | Vadose zone soil microbial communities from Sagehorn Ranch, Mendocino, California, USA - Sage1_R_113_16 metaG | ecosystem: Environmental > Terrestrial > Soil > Vadose zone | place: USA... | reverse complement strand
CAGGGCGAAAAACTGCTCGCTATGCCTCGCGCCCGGCCCATAGAACCAGCCGAAACGCAGCACCACGCCCACACCACCTGCGCTGGAGAAACGGTTCGCGCTGGCCTCGGCGGCGTGGTTCGCTTGCGCCAGCGGAAAATTGTCGGTCGGCCAGTCCTCGTCGATCCAGGCGTCGCCGCCGTCGCAATAGATCATGCTGACCGATTCCTGCACCACACGCGGAACGCCTGCTGCAATGGCTGCATCAACGATCGCGGCCGAGCCCTGCGTGCGGACGCGGTCGTTGTCGGCCCACGCCTTCGTCTGCATAAACTTCCAAGTTGGCGGAATGGCGGTTGCAAGATTGATGACGGCATCGTGCCCGGCGAACGCTTGCGTTAATGCCGCTCGGTCGTAGATCGACACTTCTACGGGCATGGCGCTCTGGTTGCGCAACAGCGCGGCCTTTTCGGCCGTTCGCGCGAGTGCGGTGACGGTGTGTCCCGCGCGCACGAGCGCAGGAACGGTATGACCGCCGATGGCACCAGTTCCACCCGTGACGAACACTTTCATGTTGACACCTCTTGTCAGTGCAGTCCCACCCTCGGCGCTGGCAAACATGCGAAGCAGCCGACTACTTCGCACCAGGTGTTGCTCGCCACGATCTGTGGCGATGTTCGGGCCGTTCTGTATAGGGCGCCTACGGTGACACCTGATGCCCAAGCCGTGAGGCGCCCTACTTGTGTCCCATCCTCGGCAGCCAACGCCCAACCGCTTCACGATAGTTCACGTATGCCTGGCCAAATTGCTGCTCCAGCAGCGGCTCCTCGAGGAGCACGACGAATACATGGACCAGCATCCCTACTCCCAAGCCGTAGATTAGCAACGCCGATGACCAAAAAAACACCGCCCAGCCGACGATGACCAGCAGCACGCCGACGTACATCGGGTTGCGCACGTAGCGGTACGGCCCCTGCACGACCAAGCGCTTGGGTGCATCTATCGGTGCAGGTGTGCCCCGGCCACTCACCGCGAAGTGCCATACGCACCAAACATAGATCGCTGTCCCAAGTGATAGAGGCAGCACAGCTGCGACCTGGGCAGTGTTCCATTCCGACAGCGGAGGTACGCCCCGTGAGGCTATAATCCAGAGTGGGATGTAGACAGCGGACGTTCCAGGGACCAACAGCGTGAACAGGATGTTCTTTAAGAGCAGAAGCATGTTCACCTCCAACTCGTTAGCCCCAATCAGTCCCTCAACATACGCCAGAATGTTCTTTAAGAGCAGAAGTATGTTCATCTCCGACTGCTGTTACCCCCGCCCGAAACGGTAGTGTATGAAGCCAGGCCAAACCTGTGGATGGCTCACGATTGCTGCTAGCAAGGGCAGTTGATTGAAGTACACCGCACGTTCGATGGCCAAGCCCTGCTGCAACACAAACCGATCCACAGTTCTGACGATGACCCCCCTCCCGATAGGGAAGCGCATGTACGACTCGATAAAGACCAGGCCATTGGCGCCACACCAGCGTTCAACCTCTCCACAGAGATCTGGCAGCCAACGAAAGAGACGTTCAAACTCTCGCAGGGCGGCTTGTTTGCCTCGGATGGCAGGCGACTGGGGTTGGTAGAGGACCACATCGGGATGGAGTAACGCAACAAGCCGCTCTGGTGAAGGCTGCTTCCATACTTCCGCAAATCGTTGGACAAATGCTTGTTCCATGCCTTGCATCTCCATAGCGTGGATCGTCATTGCGATACTCCTCCACTGAGCAGTCCATGTTCAGTTTGGGCCAGAAACTTCTCGATCAGCGCTGCTAAGCGTTCGGGCTGGTCTTCCGGAACAAATGTATAGCAGTCCTCGATCAGTTCCAAACGCGCATTGGGGAGCGCCTTTTGGTGAGCATAAACGTAACGCAGCGGAAAGAAGCGATCTTGCCTTGCCCAGGTCAACAAGACCGGTTTGTCAAACAGTGGGAACTTCCGGGCGGCCTGCAACGTATAGCGCGCCGAGGTTCCTTTCAGTACTTTGCCGAGATCACGACGAATCGCCGCGTTCCTAGCGATCGGGTCAACATAGGATGCCAGCGTCTCAGGCGCGATCGGATACTTGGCCAACCACCCGTACGCGATTGGCAAGCGTTGGAACCAGCGCAGTTGCAACAGTTGCCCAATCAGAAACACAAAACCAGGAACATGCGCTCCCCAATGCAATGGACGAAAGAACAGCGGCGGAAAGGCGTCGTAGGAATCGCAATCTGTGAGCACAACCCGACCAATCCGTTCAGCACACTCGGTCATGACGATCTGAGTGAGTGCCCCTCCGGCATCGTTGGCTACCAGCGTTGTTCCCTCCAAATCAAGCGCCGCAAGAAAGTCGGCAAGAAGCTGTGCGAGTCCAGAGGGACTGAGATCGGCATCTTCCTTCAGAGCGAGCTCATGTGAGCCAAGTGGCAGGTCAGGCACGATGCAGCGACAATGCCTTGACAACGGTGGGACAACCTTGCGCCAGAGATCCCCATTCACCAGCAGACCATGGACGAAGACCACAGGCTGGCCAGCACCCAGCTCGCGATAGCGAATGGTGCCTTGTGGAAGATCAACTGCTTTGAAAGGACCAAGATGCGCTGCTCTTGTCATGTGCTCACCTCCTCTACAAGACAAGCACCATTGCAACGAACCAATATTGCCGCTCCGACGGGCGTAGCCCCTCAGGGTTTCGCTCACCTGGTCCGTTACGACAGGCTGCACGCGAAATCGAAAACTGGTCCCACTTCAGCGCCAACGTGCCGATCGAGCCGGCCTTCAAGCTTGACCAGTGTGAGCAGCGTCGTGCCACAGCGCGGGCAGATCGGAACCATCGCCGCCACCGTGAACGGATGGTCATCCACATGCGCGGCCACCTGCCATACGTCGCACGTCGTGGGGTCGCGCTGGACCATCCAGGCCTCACCAGCACAGGCCTGGTTTGGGCAGAACCACTGTGCCCAGTTCATCGTGCTTTCCTCCTTTGATGCTGTTCTTGCTGGCCGATAGTGGTCATAGCGGGCGACTCCTTTGAGTGTCAAGTCCCATCAGACCTCCCAAGTGACAAAGTAGACGATGATGCGCTGGGCGCACACCCACGAATGAAAAGGTGCGTTCGGAGAACGCCATTTTCACGTGAGTATTAATGGGGCGCAGGCGACTTCCTGGTGTACAGACCGGAACGTAGGGCGAGCATGAACGGTACGCCGGCCAGTATCAGCACACCGTTCACGCGCATCGCCAAACAGTAAAGTTCGCACGAAGGCTGTGTTACCGATACAGCCGGTACGCCGTGGCATCCTCCCAAAACTCGCTCGCGCCGTGCCGCGCCTGCAGCCGCCACCCCCAGGCGATCAGGGTGCGACCCAGCCAAGACATCGCCGATCCATACAGACCTTTTGAGCGCGGCTCCACGCCGCGCGCGGCACGCACAGAGCGTTCGTGCTGCGCTTCGCGCAGCAAATTGTTGGCATGCTCGCGCGCCACGATCTCGTTCAAGTACCACATCGCCGTTCCCTTTCCTGTCGCGTCGTGAGGGTGAGCCGATCGGTTCCCCCCGCCACGTCGTGTTATTCTGCCTGCGCCTGCACGCCGGGGGCGGCGTGCACGGCTCGACTCGTTCCGGTGTGCCATAGCGCGATGTCCGCCTAGACCTCGCAGACGTCAGCTGCGTCTTGGCACGGCTTCCACGGGTAGTTCGTCATATACTCTCTCATCCAGCTCAGGCGCTTATCGCACTGACGGCCACAAGCAGCAGGCGGCAGTGCGGTGAACCACGCATGAGGCCGGCCCTTCCGCCTGCTCACCGGCGGCGCTGCCCATCAGATTCTCCTGTATGCGCCGCAACGTCCGGAGGGTGATGGCGATACCCTGTGCCGGAATACCGTAGCGGTATCGGCCATTAACGCGCGCACCACCGCTGGATACTCACGATACCCTGATGGGCGACGCACAGCTTGAGCGATCAGGCCCAGGCGCTCATAGAGTCGAACTATTTGGACGCTGACCCAGCCTGAGCTGCCACTTGTGCGATCCGCATGGAACACCCCCGTAACATGCTCGGCTGGAGTATACAGCCTCTACCATGGTAGAGAGTCAAGTAGCTATTTGCACCAATCTCGCCGCACTCACGAGCCGCAGGTTGATGCTCGTTCTTGGCAAGATACTGCTGGCGAACTCGGTGTGAGCGTCCTTCTCTCGACAGGATCAGCGATGCTATACTCTCCCTAGTAGTCGGAGAGTGACCGGACACCAGCCAAGCGCCTCTCTCGCATCCTCATTTCCGCTCCACACGCTGCTGGACGGCTGGAACAGCGGCTACCAGATGAACAGAACAACCGATCCCGCGAGCACTGCTCCCATCGCAAGGTTGAACATTCTCAAGGTGCGCTCCGTGTGCAGAAATCGCTGTAAGCTGGCACCGAAGGCCAGCCAGATAAAACAACTCGGTAGGGCAGCCAGGACAAACAGCAGGGCAAAGTATAACGACTGCACTAAAGCACTGCCTGCTGAGGCCTGAAGATAAGTGCCAACCGCGCTGGCGCTGATCAGCCACGACTTGGGGTTGACCCATTGAAAAGCGGCTGCCCTCCAAAAACCCACGTAGTCTTTTTCGCCTGTCGCCTCACTGCGACCTGCTGTGGCAATCTTCCACGACAAGAAGATCAGAAAGCCAATGCCACACCATTTGAGACCCTGTAAAATCAAAGGACTCTCAAGAACAAGACTGCCAAGCCCGAAGGCGACCAGGAACATCATGAACCCCATGCCGATGGTGACTCCAAACAGGCATGCCAGCCCACGAAGCACACCGACAGCGGCACCGGTAGATGTCAGGATCAGGTTGCTTGGTCCGGGTGTTATGGCCGCCACAATCGCGAACAGAAAAAAGGCGAGAGCTTGTTCGGCTGTCATAGCTCTAGTACCTCCTACTCTGAGAAACGCTGAGGTCAGTCGTTATGATTAGTAATCCTAGCAGAGCCAGTGGCGTCGGTCTTGAACGATCGTGCATCGAGTCATCGGCTGGTTGGATGCGTAGTACGGGTGTAGAAAACGGGGTCGAATTCTTGGAAGCCTGGTTTCAAGGGCATCCCTATCACAAGCATCGCCACGACACCTACGCGATTTGTCTGACGACCAGCGGCGTCCAAGCCTTCGACTATCGCGGCGCCGCCGAGATCAGTACGCCGGGCCAGGTCGTGGTGCTGCACCCCGATGAGATCCACGATGGGTATGCGGGGGCGGAAGACGGTTTCGGCTATCGCCAGCTGTATGTTGAACCGGCTTTGATTTTTGAAGCCGTACAGGTGATCTGTGGTCAGGGCTGCTCGTTGCCGTTTGTGCGCACCCCGGTCGCGATGAACCCGAAACTGTCCGCAGCCATCACGAGTGCCTTTCAGAGCACTCGCGAACCGCTGGCGATTGATAGTCTGATTGTGCAATTGGCAGAGGGATTGATTGATGCAGACCCGAGTTGCAAGCAAGCCGCACGAGCTCGTCACCTCGATGTGGCCGCACTGGAACGAGCACGCCAGTTTCTCGACGCGGAGAAAACGCGGGTCGTCCGCTCAGCGGAGCTAGAAGCGGTGACAGGGCTCACACGCTACGATCTTGCGCGCCAGTTTCGCAAGATGTGTGGGACAAGCCCCTACCGCTATTTGCTCATGCGGCGACTTGATTTTGCACGTGAACAGATCGCTCGGCAGCGACCGCTGGTCGAAGTAGCACTCGAGGCGGGTTTTGCAGACCAAGCGCATTTCACGCGGATGTTTAAAGCCGCTTTTGGGCTCACGCCTGCGCGTTACGGCGCGCTTAGAGCGTAGGATGTGGATGGGGTTGGCAGTCTGTTTCAGCGGAGGGCGCTGCGCGGCTAAATGGTACGCAAGTTCTTCTGCCACAACCCTGACTGCTCCCGAAAAATCTTTACGGAGAAGCTCCCTCCATTTGTCCGGCCTTGGGCAAACTACGCGGTTGTTTGAAGCGGTGCAGGCCATCGGAGCCGGCTTTCAGTGGGGAATGCTGCCGCATTCCTGAGAACGAGCGCGACGCTTTCCAATACTTGTCACCCTAACAAGAAAATGATACCCTGAGCCATGAAGCGCGAGTTTGTTTAGAGAGAAGGGAGATAATGCGATGGAGACGCCTCTCCAGAACCATCCATTTTGGGACGAGGTCAGCGCCAATGTCGCGTCTGCGATGGCTGCTCAGCAGATTCCTGCTCTTTCCCTGGCGGTGCTGCAATCTGGAAAACTCCTCTTTGCTCAGGGCTATGGCCTGGCCAATCTTGAACTGGCCGTTAAAGCCGATCAGCAGACGGTGTATGGGCTGGCATCGATCTCCAAGACCTTTGCGGCGGCGGCTCTGATGCTGCTGGTAGCTGATGGCCAATGCCGCTTAGACGATGGTATTCGTGTCTACCTTCCAGAAGCGCCTGCCAGTTGGAATCCGATCACGTTGCGCCACCTGCTCGCGCATGCCTCCGGCCTCCCGTTTCAGGTCAGGTTTGAGCAGTATGGTCTCTGTGAAAAGTTCCTGTACCGACTGGATGTGACACGAGAGGAGTTCCTCAGAGCCGCCGTTCAGACGCCGCTCGATTTTGCGCCTGGCACGCAAACCCAGTATAGCAATACAGGTTACTTTCTCCTGGGGATAATCATCGAGCGCATCAGCGGCACGTCCTACTCCCAATGGCTAGCTTCGCGTATCTTCCATCCGCTCTCGATGAGCTCGACCCGGATCAATGATCCTGCTGCTCTCATCCCCCACCGCGCAGCTAGCTACAGCCTGGAGGATGGGGTCTTGAGGAATGCGGACTACACCAGTGCCCAGTGGCTTTCTGCCCCCAATGGCCTCGTTTCTTCTGTAATGGATATGGCCCGTTGGGATGCGGCTTTGACTGCCGGGCAGGTGCTTTCCTTCTCGCTGCTCCACCAGATGTGGGAGCCGACCATTCTCGCTGATGGAAAGATCGCCGAGTACGGTCTTGCCTGGACGGTCGAGCAGCACGAAAGCGGCAAATTGGTGAGCCATAACGGGGGCGGTCCCAGGTGCTCGTCCTATCATGCTCGCTTCCTGGATGCACAAATGAGCATCATTCTCCTTGCTAACCGAGGCGGAGTCCCTATCTGGGACCTCGGGAAGGCCATTGCCGAACGCTTCCTTGTGTCTGAAGCGAGAACATAGCAAGCGGAGGGATTCACCAAAGCAGCCGGAGAGCTAGGATTGCTGGTGACGATTGAGGACTTACGGGCGGTGATTGACAGGCCATGCCCACTCGCGTACGCAACGCGATCTCGCGAGAAGCAGGTGGCCCAACAGGCGCTTGGTGATGAACCCTCGGTTCATTAGATGAAGAGTCACGGCTCGCCGTGATGATCGGTTGGTGAGAAACTGCCACCGATTATCCGATTCCGGTGGCAGTTTCTCCGGTCAGGAGTGACCGGATGGGCATGGGTTGTTGCAGCGGACGGCGCGTCGCGCCCGCAAGATCGGGGTTATTTTGAAAGTTAGAATCAGTCCGAATGTCTTCCCGATCTATTGGTGCGCCGCCGCTGAAGCGCAACACGTTGGGCGGCTCTTTGCCCTACCAGAGACCGATGTTCTGATGTGACAGGGACGCTATACTTCTCCCCAATGACCTCACTGATTGGAGAGCTGCTACGGATTCAAGCTGCGCTAGGATACGCGGTGGCTGGGGGAGACTCGATTGCTTAAGACTGGCCCGGCTTGAGGTGTAGCTTTGTGCTGAGCTTACAGACGACTGCAGCAAGCCGGCCCGCCCAACAAGCCCATCCAACCGACGCCGCTACGCGGCCTCAAGATCGTAAACCATTTTGAAAGCCGGAAGCGGCCCGACAGCCGCACTGGTCTATAATGCGGCTCGACTGAAACGCAAGCCGTTGGGCGGCAGCCAGTCATCCCTGTACGCAGTTGCACTGTTGGTTGAGGCTGAAGCGCAAGGCCGTACCGCTTGGGATTCCTCGCAGCAGCCCTACGCTCAAGTCACCCACAACCTATCATCCACGCATCTCATCGCCACCGGCGTTCACTTCGGCGTGCCAGATGCACACTCACGCTCCAGCACAACAGCCACGCGCACGCTGCTGCGGGCATCAACGATGACGATACTCCAAGCGACGAGCACGAGGCTCTGGGCAATCTACGCGCTACTCCCATCCTTGCTGCTTGAGCAGCTGGTTGCCGAGCAGCCCCAGCAGTACTTCATACCGCGTTCCTGCCTGCTCGGGGTGATACTCGAAACGGTTGCGCTCAAAGTACTGGACCGTGTAGATGCGCCCATCTGCTGGATTGACCTCGCGGAACGGCTCGGTCTTTGGGTAGCCAAACTGCGCTAAGCCACCCTGCGCCTCCCAAAAGCGTTTGAACGCACCGCCGAGGTTGTGGCGTGTCTCAGGGAAATAGCGACTGGTCGGGGCATTACTGGGAGATACGGGGCGTACCTGCGTGGGACCGGCTTCCGAAACGTCGAGCACCAAAAGGCGTTCGGCTCCATCCGGCGTCGCCGCGACCGTGAGTGGCAGGTAGGGGCTGAATTGCTCGCTGAAGTGAGCCTGCACCAGGGGCTGCCAGCTGCGGCCGCCGTCGGCTGAGGCGTAGATCGTATAGGCGGTTGCCGGTTGTTCCGCTGTCGCGACCGCATAGAGCGCCTGGCTATCGACCGGCGAAACCAGCAAGTTGCTCACGATACCCTGCGGCAGCCGCCGCTGCTCCCAGGTCAAGCCGCCATCGGCGCTGCCGAGCAACTGGTTGCTGCCCAGCCAATAGACCTGCTGTGTCCCGTCGTGGGCAAAATAGTTCGGCTGGCGCATCACGCGGCGTGGCTGAGGGTCGTCGCTGGTGAAGCGGTACACCGGCCAGGTTTGCTCGTCGCCAGGCCCGTACTCGATGGCGAACAGCAGGCCATTGGTCTGCTCACAGATCTGGAACGCGCGATCGTTCAAGCGCGTGGTCTCGCCCGTCACCCAGTTGCGGGCGTAGGTACCAGGTTGGCCAAGCGCCTCGGCTGATCGTATCCCAGCAGCACACTATTGGGATGATTGGCATCGAAGCAGCGGTAGGGTGTGAATGGAAGCGGGCCCGCGTCGCGCCAGTCGGGTGGCGTGGTCTGAGCCAACGCCGGGCGTGGTGCTGCGACAAGCGGCGTCGCAATCAGAAGCAGGAATGTCAGCAGCTGGCACCGAGCACGCTGAGTCATCGCAAACATGACAGACCCCCTTGAGAGTGATGAAAATTCGGGCGCTTCTTTGGTGGTACATCACGAGACTACCTTGTGGTAGCGGTTGGGTTGTGTGTATACCGCTTTCATTGCATCATCTCCTTTGCGTGCAGCACGCTTAGTGGGTTTGCAGTGTGGGATCCGAACTGAGCACAGAGGGTCGCACACGCAACATCAGCAACCAGGCGATCACGAGGCCGATCGCCCACGTCCAGAATGGCGCTCCATGACTGACGTGGTCATAGAATGCGCCTGCCCACAGCGGACCGACGACGCTCATCAGGCTAGTGAGCGCGGTCGTGACACCGGCGATGCGGCCCTGTTCCTGCGGCGGCACCTGGTTGGCGATCAGCGCCCCCAGCGTGGGCCACACCAGCCCCGCCAGTGCCATGCTCACCACCATCACCGGATACTGCATCCAGTATGCGGATGCCAGGTAGGTCAGGACGAACAGCGGCGCCTGCGCCAGCAGGCTGACGCTGACCAGGGCCTTCTCGCCCCAGCGCGGCACAAGCCGCCCGACCAGCACGCCTTGCACGATGATGCTGGCAATCCCCGCGACCACTAGTAGCATGGCAAAATCAGTTGGCGTGACATAGTAGGACTCGATCGCGAAGACCGCGAAGAGCGCGTTTCGGCCATTGAAGGCAAAGTTGAAGAGCACATGCACCAGCAGCAGCACGCCAAGCGCTGGTCGGCGCGCGAAGTCCGCCAGCGACGCCAGCGGATTGGCGTCGCGCAGACGCAGCGGTTGGCGATCACGCTGCGCTGTGGGCAGCGACTCGGGCAAGGCGAAGAATCCCAGCAGGAAGTTCAGCAACGCCAGGACTCCCGCGGCATAGGCCGGCGCCGCCAAACTGATCTGGCTGAGTGCGCCGCCGAGTGCCGGGCCGAGCACAAAGCCGGCACCAAACGCCGCGCCAATCATCCCAAAACGCCTGGCCCGATCCTCCGGGGCGGTGATGTCGGCAACATAGGCGTTCACGACAGAGAGGTTCCCGCCCGTGATGCCGCCGATCAGCCGAGAGAGGAACAGCACCCACAGCGCGCCCCCGATGCCGAACAGAGCATAGCCAACTGCAGAGCCAACCACGCAGACCAGCAGCACCGGTCGCCGACCGTGGCGGTCGGAGAGCCGCCCCAGCAGCGGTGCCGCCACGAACTGGGCAGCCGCGTAGATGACGGTCAACATCGTGACCGAAAGCGCATCCGCACTGTATGCGCGGACGATGTAGGCACTGACCGGCATCAACATCGTGAGCCCGACGACATCCAGCAGGACTATGCCGAAGATGAAGCTCAACGCCCCCCGCTTCGCCGCGGGCGGCGTAAACGGCTGTGTTTCGTTCCCGGCGGATGCCGCCGTCGTGGTGAGGGGAACCAGCGCGGCCAGCACAAACAGCACCGCTTCAGCAGTCTGCAGGACAAAACGGGCGGTATCCAGCACAATCCGAGTCTTGAGCTGATCGATCAACGCCGGTGCCAGCGCCATGCTCGCAAAGTCGAAATACTGCGGGGCAAAGTACAGATAGGTCCAAATGCGCAGCGCATAGAAAATCAGGGCAGCAGCAAGGACGAAGGCCCGTCGCTTCGGAAAGGGCCAGTTGAGGAGCAGCGCAAGCGGCACCAAGATGACCTCCATCAGTGAGTTCAGCACGATGAAATAGAGAATGATCTGGGTCGCAAGCGGTCCGCTCGTGATGGTCGGGATCCATTGGGGTGAGGTCTCGATCGCCGTGGCGAAGAGCATGTTCTCGTAGGCCCCGCCACCCATCATGGTGAACAGCGTCGCTGCCGCCGTCAGGGCCGCCGCCGTGCCAAGTCGCACCTGCCACCGTTCGGTGCGAACGAGCAGACGAACGAGGTAGGCAAGAACCAACGCCCACACGAAGCCGCCGATCCCACCCACAAGTGCGCCGGCCATCCCTGCCAGGTTGCTCCAGCCCAGCGCGAAGACGATGGTGGAGGCGGGAACCACGAGCCAGAGTGGATTGAGCCCCTGAAGATAGGTTTTCGAAATCATATGGTTGTTCATCCTGCTCCTCCATTGGTGCGTACGATCGGCTGTTTCGTCTGCGCCAGGCGTTCGAGCAGCTGCGCCGCCTCAGTCGGGCTGTCGTGCGCAGCAAAGTCAGCCTGGATGGCACGCGCGTGCTGTCGATACGTCGAATCGTGTAACACGCGCTGGATCGCCTGTTTGAGTTGCGCCGGCGTCGGCCTACCGGTCTGCAGATTCACCCCCGCGCCGGACCAAGCGATGCGCGAACAGACTTCGGGTTTGTCTTCGGTCGCGCCAGCAGCCACCAGTGGCACGCCGTGCGCCAGGGCAACCTTCACCCCGTTGTAGCCGCCGTTGGTCACCATCACGTCGACATGCGGCAGCAGCAGAGCGTGGGGGATCATGCGCTCCACCCGCACATTCGATGGCACTGCGCCGAGTTGCTCCGGCGCTGGAGTTGTCACCACAACCAGGACATCCTCGCCGGCCAGGGCCTGGATGGTCGGGCAGACCAGCTCGGCAACATCGGTGGCCACGGTCCCTTGCGTGACATGCACCACCGGCCGTCCGGTTTCCAATTCACCCCACCACGATGGCGGCGCGTAGTCCGTCGGCAGCGGCGGCAGCATTGGCCCCACAAAATGCACGTGTGGCGGCAGATCGCGGTACGGGAATTCGAATGCTGGCGTCGTGCCCTGCAGGTGCAGAAACGGCGACATCAGACAGTCGAAAACTGTGGTGCCCTTGGCGACAGCCGGCAGACCAACCCGCCGGCGTTGCTGGTTGAAGGCGACCGTCACCTCGCGCAGCATAACGTGATCGCCGAGCCAGCTGATCAGACGATTCTGGAAGCGCCCGATTGACGAACGGGCGGGCGCCTTCCCGGAACCCCAGGGCGGACTCTCCGGCCTGCCTAGCGGGTTGATGCCCACCGTGGCCCACACCGGCCCACCGGTCTCGTGCAGCAGCAGCGCGCCGAGGCTGCACATGTCTACAACCACCACGTCGGCCGCAAAGTCGGCCAGAATCGCCTGGTAGTCGCGCAGCTGCCCCAGCATCGGCTCGACGAACAAACTGATCATGGCGGCGTTGGCTGCGGCCAGGCCGTGCTTCTGCTGCGCTTGGCGCAGCGGTTCGACGATATCGCGCGTGTGGTGCATCGGCACGAACCGGGCGCCGCTGGCCTCGACCTTGGGCGCCGCTTCTGGGCCGGTGTGCCAGCAGACCCGATGCCCGCGTGCAACCAGCTTCGCGGCCGTGAGCAACAGCGGATTGACATGCCCGATGGCGGGCATCGTACTGATGAGAACATGCGCCATCGTATTCCTCCTCCCTGCGACGACAGCTCAGTGCCGCCTTGATCGCGGTGTGCGTCGATCGCTGGATGCGTGACGATCAGCGTGGTGACGGCCCGGACCGGGCACATACAAAACCATGGATATAGCCAGGATCAGCTGCTCCCTTTCGGTAAACGCAAACATGGGTTGCTACGGAGACCCGGAGAGCTCAGTGTGAAAGCGGCGGGGGTACGAGTTCACGTCGCAGTGCGTGGGTTCCGGGGCGTCGCGCGGATGTTAGTTCAACTCGCTCATGACTCATCCTTCTCAGATGCCATGAATTCGCGCAGCCACTCCTCGCTCCAACTCAGCCGGCCGGAACGCAGGTCGTCAATCAGGCCACGCACCCAGGTCAGCTCGGCGTCGAGCGTGACGAGCAGATATTCGTCTTCAAGGAGAAACAATCGGGGTAAGACTCCTTCGGCTTCGCGCCGGTTGGCGTTCATCCGCGCCAAGCTGTCGACCAGCGCGCCGGCACGTTTCTCCAGTTGGCGCAGCGCGTCCTCAGGCGTCAGCAAGGGCAGAAACGAGATCGCCGCCGGAAACTCGGGAAACTCCTGCGCCGGCGTCGAGAGCGCCTCGCGCAGCCAGCGCTGAAAGGTCAGGCGCCCATCGTCAGTCAATTCGTAGATCGTGCGGTCCGGGCGTCTGGCCTCGCGCACGGTCTTCTGAATACGGATCAGCCCGGCGCGCTCGAGCTGGCCGATCGTTTGATAGAGACTCGCCCGTCGCTGCACGTTGATGATCTGATCTTTGCCGCGTTCTTTGATCAGCTGCTGCATGCGGTAGGGATGCATCGGCGCCTCATACAGCAGCGCCAGCAGCGCCAGAGCCACCGGTGAGCGTTTGAATGTTCGTGTCATAGTCATTATTATACTAGACATACTATGTCTATGTCAAGAGGGAACATGAGGGGATGTTCAAACAGTGGCACAGAAAGTAAGGCTCTCAGCATTGTTGCAAAGTCGCACAACTCAGCAAGCTGGTCCCTGTGCTGCATCACCCAGAGGGTACCCGGCGCGTGGAGCCAGGATGCTGCGCATACGGTTGTTCACAACCTGTATGGGCGGCTGGCTCCGGGCTGCCCCCCTGTGTTGAGTAGCGACGGCGTGAATCTGTACTTCTATGCCCTGACCGCGCATTTCGGAGAGTGGGTCGCGCGGGCGCGGGGCGCGCCAGTGGCTTCTTCGCCAGCGGCTGATCTATGGGCAAGTCAAGAAGCGCGAGCAGCGTCGACGCCTGGTGTGGGTAAGCTATCTGATGCGCTGCGGGCGTGAGGCGCTCTGTGCGACTTTGCAGAGGTTAGGGCTGAGGCGACACCAGCACCTGATACAGATGACATGGTACCGAGAAGATCAACATTCGGAAGGTCAATTCTTGCGCTTATGTGCGGTGCGAGATGCGGGCGGCCCTGCTGCTGGACGGCGATCACCTGCCAGGACTTGGCGAGGGCCGTCAGGGCCACGCCGAACCGAGTGGGGATCGCTGAGTAGCCGCTTCACGTCGCCGTACCCGCTCACCGACCATCAGCCGTGGCTCTTGGGGAGCAACAACGCTTCTCTGATCGCACGGACAATGATGCCGACAAGCAGCAAGCCGATACATGCTCCATAGCCGACTACCAAACTGTATCCCCAGGCCATATCGCCGAGAAACGGTCGCCCCACGCCACCACCCCTCCGGCGGAGGACGTATACCCGAGCAGCAGCACGGCGGCAAACCAACGCCACTCTAACAGAAAAAAGCATAGAGTCGCCAGGGCAATCACTTCCCCGGCAACCAGCAGGGGATCAAGCTAAGCCGGCCAGCCCAGTAGCCCATGCCCCGGAACAAATGAAACGGCGATGATTAACGGCAGACTGAGCCCGCTATACGTTACGACTCCCATCCACAGTGGAAGGAGCCTCTGACGCCACTGAGGCTGTTGGGATAAGCTACACCGCCAGCGCAGGAGTCCATAGGCCAGGGGCGCGAGCAGGAGGGCACTACTGCCAGCGGGGAACATGAAGGCCGATAGGTATGCTGTGAAGGATAGTGGTTCCGACATGTACCCCGCCCAGGCGGCCGAGAAAACGCCGAAGAAGAGCAGGACGTTGATGAAGGCATAGATCAGCATCCCCAACCAGGCAGGTATTTGGCACATGAGAAAGCGCAGTGAGGGTCGGGGCACCGGTCGTGGGCGTCGCATGCGAGAACCTCTTGTGATCTGGGTTGCATCGACCATCGCGCATCGCGGCAGGCCGTGGGTTTCAATCGCATTCATACAGAAATGTGCTGGTGATCAGTTCCACTGCTGCGCCAGTGAGCAGGATTCCGACCACGAGCAGATGCATCCGCGCTGCGCCCGCTAGCGTCATAGACGCAGACCGTAAGCAGCTTGTGACAGGGATGTACGGTATGAGTTCGCTCGACGCTCCATCTCCAATTGTACCGCCACGTGCCAGAGAGCGGCCAATTATAATCGTTGGACTGGCTGCTCTGGCTGCGCTTGCGCTCGTGCTGGTGCCAGGGCTGGGGCTGCTCAGCTACCCATTTCGGCTGCTGATCACGATTGTCCACGAGCTGAGCCACGGCCTCGTAGCGCTGCTGACCGGCGGTGCGTTCCTGCGCTTCGTCGTCTTTGCCGACGGCGAGGGCGTAGCCTACACCGTTGGCGGCTGGCGATTGCTGGTGATACCAGCTGGCTATCTTGGCAGTGCACTCTTTGGTGCGAGCCTCATCCACCTTGGCCGCAGCATGCGCTGGAGCCGCGCAGCTATGGCTGTGCTCGGGGCGGCGCTGCTGCTGCTGTCGCTGCGCTATGGCCTGCCCAGCATCGCCACGGTTCAGTGGTCGAGCGGGGTTATCACCGTCGTGGCCGGCTTGGCGATCGGCGCTGGGTTCCTGTGGGTGGCCCGCAAGGCCACCACGGCCGGGGTGCTGTTTCTCACCAACCTGGTGGCGATGAAGGCCGGCCTGACCGCCTTCTCCGACCTATTCGCGCTGGTCGACCTGTCGTCGCGCTTCGTTGGCGCGCCCTCGAACGACGCGCGTGCGATGAGCGAGCTGACTCTCGTGCCAGCGCTGGTCTGGGCGGTGCTGTGGGTAGTAGTCGCGCTGGGACTGATCGGTGCTGCGCTCTGGCGGACATGGTTGGCGCCCAAGCCATCGGTCTAGTCCTCGTCGATCGAGCCCGTCAGGCAATCGTAGCGTACTGCAAAGGGGAAGGAGCGGCAGCCCCAACCGCGCCACGACAGCAGCCGAAGGTTTTGTCCCGTCGCGGTCATCAGCCCTGGCAATGCACCTTCACTTACAAACATTTCGGGGGCGCTGCGCCTTGGGTTCCCCGCGAAGGCGAACCCGGCCCTTTCCCCAGCGCCACATATGCCACGCCCGTGACAGCACCGTAGACACGGCATATTCTCCATTCTAAACGCTCATATCGCACAATATCGATAGTGAGGCAGCCCAAGTGCTCAACCCCATCGATGTCCGCGCCTCTAGCCCGCCGTACTCCCAACGGCTATACTCATCTCATCCCTGATTTGTCGCTGTCGCCGCGATCTCCTTGTTTGTCGCCGGCTTCGGCCTCGCGACCGGGCGAGGGATGGTGTTGGGAGCTGTGCCCATGTCGTATACTCTCGCTGATTGGTTCAGCACTCCCTCCGCGTTTCGACCCATATGGTTGAAAGGAGAAACGAGTATATGTCCACAAAGAAGGAAACGACGCTGCGATTGAACCTGCCGCAATGGCAGGGCGGCAATGTCCACGACTACTACTTTGGGTCACAACTCCTGGCCTGGCTGGCTCCAGGAGCAAACGGCTCGGTCGAGACCATCCCGGTGCCAGAGCCACAGCCAGGAGAAACACTTGAGGTCGAGAACGGCATGCTTGCTCGCGCCGCGCTCCTTCAGCAGGCACGCGCCGCGCGCCAGGCGATTGAGCAACACCGTCCGGATCGGATCGTGACTTTGGGCGGCGATTGCCTCATTGATCTCGCGCCGATAGCCTATTTGAATACGCGGTATGGCGGAAACCTCGGTGTGCTTTGGGTCGATGCCCATCCCGACGTGCTCACGCCGAAAGACTTTGCCCAAGGCAACGCCATGGTTCTGGGCGCCCTGCTTGGCAGAGGAGACTCGGATCTGGCGGGCGAGGTCGATACGCCGCTACAATCATCTCGTGTCATGTATGCCGGGCTTGACGCCTGGATGCCAGTCGAGGATGCTGTCATCAGCACGCTCGGTCTGCGTCACGCTGGGTCGGACGCGCTGGCGGAGAGTTCTGCGCCCGTGCTCTCTTGGATTGCCAGCGAAGGCATCACGCACCTTGCCGTGCATTTCGATGTGGATGTGCTCGATCCGAAGCAATTTAGACCGGTGTTGTTCAACAAGCCAGATGCACCCGCGGAAGCCCTGGCCGATGTACCACGCGGGCGGATGGCGCCCGAGCACGTCGTTCGGCTGCTGCACGATGTTGCCGCTGCCTGTGACATCGTCGGCCTTGCAATTACCGAGTACATGCCCTGGGAAGCGATCGCGACGCGCAACCTGCTGCGGAGGCTCCCGCTGCTTGGCGGCTAATGTGACCTCACTGAAAAAAAAGAACGGTGTCCTGCTTGTTGAGGACAGCAGGATAGTGCGGCATCGTCTCACTACGGCGTCGCTGATCACCGTCGAATGTGGCTGGGAAAATGGTTCAACTTCTATTGGCACTTCAGGATGGCCAACCGCAATGTCACGAACATCCCTTCCCGCCTCATCGTCCACTGGGGTCAATCATGGGGCCAAAGAACAAGGCTGTCAGTCATTTTGATATGACTGACAGCCTTGTTGCCTAATCGCCTATGCAATGAGTAGATCAATGACGCATTGTAAGGCCAAGCGTCGCTAGGATTCAATAATGTGCGCTCTTCGTCGTCAGCGGGTTCGCATCGAGGTGCTGCATCCACGCCGGCGCTTATTGGGATGCTGCAGATGATTGTTCGGCTGCCTGCACCGTCCCAAGGGATGCCGTGCCCAGGTGCAGCAATCCGATCGCCACTCTGTTGCTGCACCAACATCCCACCGCCGCGCTCCGGCAGCGGCACAGCCACCTCGCAGCGCTGCCACGAGCGCTCCTGGATGACCAAACCCTCCCGCACATTCTTGCTGCAACGCCGCTATCTGTAGTGGAACTTGCAAAGTTCCCTAATCCGCAGTACAGTACCATCAGCGGTTCCCCAACCACCGCCACACGACCGGGAAGGGGGCGGTGATGGCACGAAGCACCCCACGGGTGGAAAGCGGCGCTCTGCTTGACCTGGAGGGCCAGGCCGATGCGATTGCGCTCGGCACGCCTGCCTGGTATGCCTGGCTGGAGCAGGCGACCACATTTGCCTTTATCAGTGAGCAGGGTAGCTTTACGGCACGTAAGGAGCGCAGCGGGCGCAGTGGCTGGTACTGGAAAGCCTACCGCAAGCACAAAGGCACACTGCACCGTGCGTATCTGGGCAAGTCCGCCGAGCTGACGCTCGAGCGACTCAACGCGATTGCCGCCGATATTGCCCGGCGCGCCAGGCTCCCGCCAGCACGCGAAGCTGCCAGTGTGCTCGGCCCAGCGCCAGCCGCCTCCGATGACCAACCCGCACCCCCGACCGCTGCGCAATTGCCGCAGGGCACCCTGACCTTCTGTTTCTCCGACATCGAAGGCAGCACCCAGCTGTGGCAGCAGCATCCGCACTCCATGCCGCAGGCACTCGTTCGTCACGACGCCATCCTGAGGGAGGCGATCCAAACGCACGGCGGCGTGGTGTTCAAGACCGTCGGCGATGGCGTGTATGCGGTCTTCGCCCGAGCAATCGATGCGCTCGCTGCCGCTCTCGCCGCGCAGCGGGCCTTGCACGCAGCGGATTGGGGCGAACTGGGTTCCCTACGCGTGCGTATGGCGCTGCATACCGGTGCAGCCGAACTGCGCCACGGCGACTACTTCGGTGGTCCGCTCAACCGCCTCGCACGCATCCTCGCGCTGGGCCACGGCAACCAGATCCTGCTCTCGCACGCGACCCATGATCTGGTCACCGATGATCTGCCCAGCCAAACCAGCCTGCGCCCCTTAGGCGAGTATTCGCTCAAGGATCTCACGCGCCCCGAGCCGCTCTTCCAGGTCGTCAGCCCGGATCTGCCCAGCGAGTTTCCGCCGCTGCGTGCGGCAACTTCAGGCCCAACGCCTGCGCCCGCGCAGCCGCTCCACCTCCTGGCCACCAAGCTGTATGTCCCGCCGCCCCGCCCGCAGCTGGTGCCGCGCCCACGGCTACTTGCACGGCTTGACGCAGGGCTGAGCGCCAAGCTCACGCTGCTCTGCGCACCCGCTGGCTTCGGCAAAAGCACACTGCTCAGTGCCTGGCGCGCGACGGCGAGAGGCCGCGCCGTGCCGTTCGCCTGGGTGTCGCTTGATGCAGCCGATTCGGAACCGTTGCGCTTCTGGAGCTATCTGATCACGGCGCTGGATAGGATCCAGCCGGACATTGGTGCTCCTGCCCTGGCGCTGCTCCAGGCGCCCCAGCCAGCGCCGATCGAAGCGGTGCTGACGCCGCTGCTGAATGCGCTCAGCACGCTGACAACGGACGCGGTGCTGGTGCTGGACGACTACCACCTGATCGACGCTGTGCCCATCCACAGCGCGGTGGCGTTCCTGCTTGACCATCTCCCGCCGCTGCTGCACCTGATCATCGCCACCCGCGCGGATCCGCCGCTGCCGCTGACCCGGCTGCGTGCGCGCGGGCAGCTGGTCGAGCTGCGCGCGGCCGACCTGCGCTTCACCCTCGACGAGGCCGCGGCCCTGCTGAACGAAGGTATGGGTCTGACGCTCGATCAGGCGGCGATCGCTGCCCTTGAGCAGCGCACCGAGGGCTGGGCGGTCGGGCTCCAGCTTGCCGCCCTGGCGCTCCGCGAGCGGGGCGACTCGGCGAGCTTTGTGCGCGATTTCAGCGGCAGCCATCACCTGGTCCTCGATTTCCTGACTGAGGAGGTGCTGGATCGACAACCGAACCACCTGCGTCACTTCCTGCTGCAGACCGCCATCCTCGAGCGACTCTGCGGGCCGCTGTGCGACGCTGTCCTTGGGATATCGACGACCGAGGACCGACGACCGACGGCCGACGGCCCAACCACAACGGTGGTCGGTGGTCAGTGGTCGGTGGTCGATTCGTACAGCCAGCGCATCCTCACTGAGCTGGAGCGCGCCCAGCTGTTCCTCATCCCGCTCGATGACACCCGCACCTGGTACCGCTATCACCAGCTCTTTGGCGACGTGCTTCGCGCGCGGCTCCTGCGCGGTGCCAGCACGCCGGACATCAGGGAGCTCCACGGGCGCGCCGCGGCCTGGTACACCAGCCAGAGACTCTGGCACGAAGCCTTGCGCCACGCGCTCAACGCGCAGCAGTGGGATCTGACGGCCGGAGCCCTGGAGCAGATCGGCGAGGAGCTGATGCTCCAGGAAGCCGTGGACAAGTTGCGGCAGCTGATCCAAGCCCTGCCAGAGGCGCTGCGCACAACGCGCCCGCGCCTGCTACTGTACCAGGGCCTGTGTGAATTACGGAGCCGTAATCTTGCTGCGGCCCAGGTCCTGCTTGCCCAAGCGGCCGACGGCGCCGATGCTACCGGCGATCTGGCCTTGCAGGGCGAGGCGTTGCTCCATCTCTCCGATAGCCAGCGCACCGGCGGCGATTTCGCCGCCGCCTACACTTCGCTCCAGGCCGCCCTGGCTGCGCCACTGCTGCCGCGCGCGCGGGTGAATGCGCTGATCGGCCGCGCCTATGAGGCCCTGGTGGCCGGCGATTGGCGCGCAAGCAGCGCGGTGCTCGACGAGGCCCTCGAGCTGGTTCTGGCCAGCGCCGACCGCTGGCTCTGGCTGGAGCTGGCGATCAACGTCCACTCACTGCTCCTGGTGCTGCCCGGACGAACCGAGTGGGCGGAACGGCTGGTACGGGCGGAGCTTCCATGGCCGGAGCCGTCGCTGAGCCCGCTGCGTGCCGCGCTGCGCTGGATCGACGGCTATATCCACCTCCTTCGCGGCGATCTCGCCGAGGCCGCGACTGGGCTTGAGCAAGCGCTCCGGATGCATGCCGAGCTTGGCGGCGCCAACAAACTCAGGCTGGACGCCGGCATCCAGCAAATGATAGTGACAGCCCTCCACGGCGACCTGGCCGGCGCCGATCGGCAGCTGACGGCACTGCTCGCCCTCCTCAACCAGCCGGAGCTGGCGGTCTACGCCCAGGTGTGGGGGGCGCTGTACCACTACTTCCACGGCTGGCTATGGGTCCAGCAGGGTCGGCTGGACGAGGCCCAGGTCATTGTCGCTGGGACGGCAGGCGCAAGCCCGGCCGAGTGGCCGACAGCTGCCTGTTCCCGGCTGCTGCTGCGCGGGCTGGTCGCGCTCGAAGCCGGCGAGCTGGCCGGAGCGGAGGAGCTGCTGCGCTCGGCGGCGCGTGAGCAAGCCCGCTTCGCCGATGCATACATCATGGGCGAAGCGCGCTTGCCGCTGGCCCTAGCCGCCCTGCGAGCCGGTCGCACGGACGACGCCCTGGCGAGCCTGCGCGCGGCACTCGATGAGCAGGTGCAGCGTGGCACACCGGGCGTGCTGCTGCTGGTGGGGGCGGCTGTCGCCGTGCCGCTGCTCAGGCTCGCGCAGACCCATGGCGTGCACCCCGCGCTGGCCAAACGCCTGCTGGGCGCCCTTGGGGCGGCCCCCGTCGCCGCTGCAACGCCCCCCACCACCGCCGACCCTGATGCGCTGACCGGGCGCGAGGTCGAGGTGTTGCACCTACTGGCCCGCGGCGCAAGCAACCAGGCGATCGCCGCAACACTGGTCGTCAGCCTGCCCACCGCCAAAACCCACGTCGCTCGGATTCTCGCCAAGCTGGGCGCTGCAAATCGCACCGAGGCCGTTGCGCTCGCCCGTGAGCGCCGCCTGATCTGAGCATTTCGCCACCCACAATCATCCTCCTGCACGCGCTGATCATCCTTTTGGATCACGCGCGCCGCCGGCTGTGTGTGCTAGAGTCGCACTGTCGAACGCGTACACATTACGTCGCACGAGGAGCCTAATCGATGGACCACGAGCGATCGTTTCAGTGTATGGCCGCCATCACCGCGGTGCTCTCGATGCCGCTAGCCTTTGGCAACACCCTGACGATGCTGCTGGCCCTGGACTTTGATGTTGATGCGGTGCTGAACCCGCCGGCGCTGCTGGTGAGCGGCCCATTTGGCGCCGATATGTGGCGTTGGAGTATGGTGCTGGATCTGCTCGGCTACTACCTCCTGATTGTGCCACTGACCCTGTTCCTCCGACAGTGACTGGGATCGCGCAGCCAGGGCTGGAGTGGACTGTATTGCCTGGGCCTCCTTGGTGGCGCAGCGATCCATACGGCCACGCTTCCGCCGCTGATCCGTGCGTACGCTGAGGCCAACGAAGGGCAGCAGGCCATCTTGAGTCTGGTCTTCTGACGTTGGTCGATACGGTGATGGTTGGTCTGTGGAACATGCTTGAAATGCTTCTGGCAAGCATGGGCTGGTTCGGGTTCGGGACGCTGCTGATCCGCGAACGCCGCGGGAGCGGCGTGGTTACCTTGCTGTTGCGATTCAGCGCCCTTATTGACGTGATCGGGGTTATCTTCGGGATCGCGCCGCTCGCCGCCGCCGGGCTGATGGTTTACCTGTTCCTGGCGCCGATCTGGGCGTTCTGGCTCGGGCTTGACCTCCTGCGCCGCCCGGTGCAATTTACGGACCGGGTACACACCGACGATCGCTCACCCACCAGCGGGTGACGGCCGGGGTGCCCGGCGCCTGAGCGCAGCAGACCAGCGCCCCTGAAGGGCGCCGTCTGATTGTACTGGCGCAACGGTTGGTGCTGTCTGGAAAGTTACTGACTATGGATATGCACATCCCGCTGCCTGCTCCGCCAGTCACCTACCAATTGATCATCGCCGGCCATCTTGATCCTTCGTGGTCGGACTGGTTCGACGGCATCGTGATTGTGCACCTGCCCGATGGCACAACGAGCCTCACGGTCGCGGTCATCGACCAGGCGGCGCTCTACGGCCTGCTTGCCAGGGCGCGCGATCTCAACCTGAAGCTCCTAAGCCTCCAACGAACTGACTAGCGAACAGCTGCTCGCAACGTTGTTGATCCGAGAGAAAGGAGCAACAAGGAACGAAGCAACCCCTACGACCGTTGAGTATCACATTACGGCGGATCGAGACAGGACTGAAACATGAAAGTGTTTGTCGTGGGCGGGACAGGTGCGATCGGCGGTCACGCCGTTCCCGCTCTCGCTCGTGCAGGACACACCGTCACTGCGCTGGCGCGAACGCCTAAAAAGGTCGCTCAGTTGAGCAAGCAGGGTGCTTCGCCCATCACGCTGTCCATGTTCGATCGAGCGGCCCTGACCGAGGCGTTCAAAGGGCACGATGCCATGTGATCGAACCAACATCGGATGCGAGCGTCTCAGGTGCTACCGGATATTTGGCCAACCACCCGTACGCGATTGGCAAGCGTTGGAACCAACCCAGTTGCAACAGTTGCCAATCGCGTACGGAGACATGGCCTCTGTACTCCCGTTGATTGATCCGCTCAAGACGAGGATGGCGATAGATAGCATACGAGTCGTACTCCTTCTTGGAGAAGCCGTGCTGTTGCTCCTGGCAGCCCGGCTTCCCGTGGCGTCAGTATCGGTGCCTGGCAAGAACGATCCATACGCTGCGGCTCGGCAGCCCGGCGAGAGTGGTGCAAATAGCTACTTGACTCTCTCCCATGGTAGAGGGTGTATACTCCAGCCGAACTTGGTAAGGAGGTGTTCGATGCAGATCGGAGAAGTCGCAGCTCAGGCGGGGGTCAGCGTGCAAACGGTTCGCCTCTATGAGCGCCTGGGCCTCATTACTCACGTGGAGCGTCGCCCATCAGGGTATCGTGAGTATCCAGCCACGGTTGTGCAGCGCATTCAGGCGATCAAGCAGGGGCAAGCGCTCGGGTTCACGCTCAAAGAAATCCAGAGGGTTGTCCAGCTGGCTGCCCAGCACCAGGCGAGCCCCGAGCAACTTCGCAGCTTCGCTATGCGCAAAATCGCCTGGATCGACGCGACTGTGCAACGCCTGCAGCAGATTCGTCAGGTGTTGGTGGCGTTGAGTAGTCAGCCAACAACCTGGAAGGATGCTGATGAGTGTCCGATTATTGTCGCACTTGCGACAGTCGGCACGGCTGCGCTGGAGCAGTGTGGTGAAGAAAAGGATGATGTATGCGTTTAGCCGCTGGCGCCCAACACACACCTCGAGGCCAACCGCCCGAAGCGGCCCAACCTTGCAGCGTATGCCCTGCGCTCGGTTGTACCACTGAGGCTGTGTGACACGTATCAACTCTATTTGAGGAGGTGTTGCTATGGCTCGAGCAGCGCGCTTGCGCAGCGCATCGGAGTATCTGGTGAGCAGGGCGATTCACGCGACGACGCGGCTGCAGGGCTGGCTGGAGCAGCAGGTCGTGCAGCAGGCGAGCGCGCGGGCGTATGTGCGCTTTGCGCGAGCATATCCGAGGTGGGCGCAGTCCTTGTTCGACGACTATTTCCTGACGCACACGGCCGCGCCGCTGTTGCGACGGGCAGTGCGACCGCAGCAGCAGCCCAGCGCGGTTGAGCTCGCGCAGGCCTGGTGGGCGCAGCTGGCGCGGCCTGCAGCCGACGGGCGGGAGGATCAGCTTGCCGAGGTCATCCCGGTGGCCGCGGCCTTCTTGGACGAGCTGGATGCCGAGCTGACGGTGGTACGCGCAGAAGGCGCAGCGTGGGGCACGCACGGTGTGCATCCACCACACCAAGCGGATGTTTGCTAGCCGCACCGGACGGCCGGAGTATGCGCGTCCAATAGGCTATATTAGCGTTTATCCCGATTTAAGTAACGGAAGATGGCCAAGGTGTAATTTGAACCGAAAGGATCGCGAACGCCATGACAACCCAACAAGTTATGATCCATTCGGGCCGCGTGAGGACCGAAGGGGATGACCTGTACTACGAAGTGCGCGGCCAGGGACAGCCGCTGCTGATGATCGCCCCTGGCGGGGGGGATGGCTGGCAGTATTCATTCGTTGCGAATATCCTCGCCGATGAATACAAAGTCATCACCTACGACCGCCGCGCCAATGCCCGCAGTACGATGAACCAGCCCCAGAAT
>Ga0137375_10001839_pt1 | contig 24764 bp, 19 predicted proteins | sample SagtaG_24_FD_104936 | JGI IMG/M metagenome (GOLD analysis project Ga0137375, IMG submission 104936) | Vadose zone soil microbial communities from Sagehorn Ranch, Mendocino, California, USA - Sage1_R_113_16 metaG | ecosystem: Environmental > Terrestrial > Soil > Vadose zone | place: USA... | reverse complement strand
TGCGAATCCAGCGCGGCCAAAATCCGAGCGACTGCTGCACGCATTTGCGGGAGCAAAAATGGATCGCGCAGCGAGCTAAGACGCGGCCGCAGGAAAGTTTGAACTTCGTCCGTGCTCCGAAACCCTTTCCGAAAAAGCAGTCTCGCGATGCATTCCGACCCACAAATCTCGTTCCACGCAATCGCGCCGCCATTCAGATTTTCGCACGGCGGTAAAATCCATCGGTCCTGCACCGGCTCAGTTTATTTATTGTGGGGTAAGTGACAAGATGAGGAGGCATACGGCATCAAAGAATTGGCTATTTTGATTCCGTCGCGCTCGCGGTTTTTTCAGGAAATTCGAAACCGACTTTTCCGTCCTCGAGTTTCAGATACGCCGAAAAAGGTCGTCCTCGTTTCGAGATGAAGCCCTCAAGAAGATCGGTTTTGCCCGTGGTTAGAAGTTTTTGAGCCTGTTCTTTTGGAATCTCGCGGCCCAGGATCGTTTTGCTGAGCTTGAATTTGCAAGGCTTTCGATTGGCCTGTGAATCCTCGCAAACGTAACTCGTCTCAGTCTCAAAAATTTTTCCACCGGATATTGGACATTCGCCGAGCGGTTCCTTGCCTGTGAAATCAATCTTCGCGACCGGCTCTTTCGGTTTTCGTTCCTTTTTCGTTTTTGGTTCGCGCTTCTCGAATTCAAAGCCGACATCTTTCTTGTCGGTCACTACGAGAAACGCTTTGAATGGCCTGCCCTTGCGAGAAATGAACCGTTCAAGCAAATCCGTTTTGCCGCTCGCGAGCAATTTATTCATCTGTTCTCGCTCAATTGGTCGTTGCAGAATGACTTTTCCGGATCGGAAGTCGCACGTCTTGTTCGGGCCGACTGAATTTTCGCACACGTAGGTCATTCCGGATTCGAATACGCGTCCGCCGCACTTCGGACATGTTCCCAAGGGTTCCTGCCGTGAAAAATCAACGGGCTGCGCTGCGCCGTTCTCTTTTCCGTTTGGTCCGAAATCGAATTCTGTCTTGAAATCGTCGCTCAATTTGAGCGCGGCATGAAACCGTTTGCCTTTCCTGCTGCGAAACCCGCCCAACGGTCCGATCTGTTTGTCGCGGACAAGCGTCTCGAATTCCTCGCGGCTTAGCAACCGGCCGGCGATAGTTTTCCAAATTGTAAAATCGCAGTCCTCATTTGTGCAGGTGAAACTTTTGAATCGCTCGACGATCGGCGAGCCGCACTTCGGGCACCGGCCAAAGGGCTCAGTGTCAGGCATGTGCTCGTCAGGATGAAAATGCTTGGCTTTTCCAACGATATCCTTCGTTAGATCGCGGATGTCGCGCATGAATGCGTCGCGCGTGAGTTTCCGATGTTCAATCTCGCGCAGGCGAAATTCCCATTCGCCGGTGAGTTCGGGGCTGGTCAATTCCGGCACCGCGTTTTTGAGAAGTGTGATCGTCTGGATCGCCTTGGCAGTGGGCTGGAGTTCCTTTCCGTGCCGGGTCAGATAGTGAGCTGAAATCAGTGTTTCGATAATGGATGCGCGCGTGGCGGGCGTGCCGAGGCCTTTCTCCTTCATCGCGTCACGCAGTTCTTCATCCTCCACGAGCTTGCCCGCAGCTTCCATCGCGCTGAGGATCGTGCCTTCGTTGTAACGAACGGGCGGCCTGGTCTGTTCGGTGTTGATTTCAACGCGCACGGTTTCGATCCATTCGCCTTGTTGCACGGCCGGCAGGTTTTCTTCGGGCTTGTCGCCGGCAGCTTCGCGTCCATAGACCTCGAGCCATCCGGGCGCGACCATAATCTTTCCTTCTGTTTTGAAAGGCTCGCTTTCCACGCGCGTGATTCGAGTCGTGTTCTCGTATTGTGCCGGTGGAAAGAACACAGCTACAAAACGCTTGGTAACCATGTCGAAAATTGCGCGCTCGTTGTTATCGAGTGAACGCGGCACGGTGTCGGTTGGAATGATTGCGAAATGGTCGCCGACTTTCGCGTTGTTAAAAATCCGCTTGTTAGGCTTGACCCAATTGTTGTCGAGCACTCTGCGCGCGAACGGATTTTCGAGTTTGCCCAATGTCGATTTTACCGTCGGCATGTAATCTTCAGGCAACGCGCGCGAATCCGTACGTGGATAAGTGATGGCCTTGTGCCTCTCGTACAGCGCCTGGGCGATCTGCAAAGTGCGCTTCGCGGAAAAACTAAAGCGACTGTTGGCTTCACGTTGCAAGCTCGTGAGATCATACAATTGAGGCGCGATTTGCGTGGTAGGCTTTTTTTCTTCCAACTCAACAACGCCTTCTTTGCCTGTGCACTTCCGCTGAATGGCCTCGGCGATTTCGCGATGCCACAGTCGAGGCGCAGCGCGGTGCTCGTCCCAGAGCGACCCGTTCGCCGGATCAAGCCGTTGCTCGGCATCCGGCAAATTCAATTGAAGCCGCGTGAGCAGTCTTCTCGTTCTCTTGATCTCGCTTTCTTCTTTGTTGAACGCTTCGTCGAACCATCGCCCTGGATATTCGCCCGTCGTTGCGCGGAATGTGCCGATGATTTCATTCAGTTCGCGCGGCTTGAATTCCTTAATCTTGCTTTCGCGATCGACGATAATGGTCAACGTAGGCGTCTGCACTCGCCCGAGCGAAGTGACAGTGCTGCCGCGTCCGCCGCTGAGTCGTAGCGTAAATGCGCGCGTCGCGTTAATGCCGACCAGCCAATCCGCCTCGTTGCGGCTTCGCGCCGCGCTCGCCAGCGGTTGCATCTCGACGTCGCTACGCAGTCGGGCGAATCCGCTGAGGATGGCCTCCGACGTCATCGATTGCAGCCAGAGACGCTTGATGGGCTTTTTCGTGCCGGCGTATTGGAAGATGTAGCGGAATATCAGCTCGCCCTCACGGCCCGCATCGCACGCGTTGATGATCTCGGAAACGTCTTTGTTTCTAATGAGTTTTCGCAGAGTGCTGACGCGACCGCCCATTTTGTCCGCCGGCGCAAGCTCGAATTCCGGCGGCATGATGGGCAGCTTCTTCATGTCCCATTTGTCCTGCTCTTTCATCGAGGCAGGCACGGCGAGCTCGAAAAGATGACCGACCGCCCACGAGATCAGATATCGCTCGTTCTCGAAATAATCCTTGCCTTTTTTGAAGCCGCCAAGGGCCTTGGCGATGTCGCCAGCGACCGAGGGCTTCTCGGTAATGATGAGGGACTTAGACATGGGGCAGGAATCGAACTCACTTACGGTGGCTTTGCAAGTCAGGGCCAATTTGCGGGGCGTCGAGCGCCGCAGTAACTCTCTGGCTAGCCCAGCTTAACGAAGTATTTTCCGGGCAATTGCTTGACCAGACGTTTCAGTTCTAGCTGCAAAAGTGTAGATGAAACGGTCGCGCTTGGCAATTCGCTCCGCGTCGCGATGTCGTCGATCGAGGTCTCGGTCGCGTCGATAGATCCAAAGACTCGGCGCTCCTCGTCTGAAAGCGGCGGCAACGGCCGGGCAGCGGTTTCGGGAGACGGTTTTGCCTCAGGCAACAAGACCTCCAAGTCCTCCAGAATGTCTGATGCATCCATGATTAACTTCGCGCCCTGCTGAATCAGGCGGTTTGATCCCATCGCGCTCGGCGCGTTGATGTGGCCGGGCACAGCGTAGACCGCGCGACCTTGTTCCAGCGCCTGCGCCGCCGTGATAAGCGCACCACTATTCAATCCTGCTTCCACGATGAGAATGCCGTGGCTCCATCCGGAAATAATCCGGTTGCGCATCGGAAATGTTTGTCGATCTGGTTCGATATCCATCGAGAACTCGGAAACGATTGCGCCATTCCCGCTGCGGATTTTTTCCGCCAGCGGCCCGTTCTCCGGCGGATAAAGTTTGGCTAATCCGGAGCCGATCACAGCGATCGTGCGGCCTTTTGCCGCGAGCGCACCCTGATGAGCAGCGGTATCAATGCCGCGTGCCAATCCGCTGATCACGGTCAGCCCCGCGTAGGCAAGTTGGTAGGCGAGCTTCTTGGCCGATTCCATGCCGTAATGGGTGGTGCGTCGCGCGCCGATAACGCCGATGGCGTGATGATCGCGGTCCAGGAGTTCGCCCCAGACGTAGAGCACAATGGGCGGCGCATGGATCTCGAGGAGCGCCCGGGGATAAGACGCCGATTGCTGCGTGATAACAGTCGCACCGAAATCGCGGATCCGTTGAAGCTCAGCGGGAAGATCAATCGTCGATTCCCAATTTGAGATTTGATCGGCGACCTCATTTCCAATTCCTTCCACCTTGCGAAGTTCGCTACGCTTAGCCGCGAGGATTTGTTGCGGTTCCTGAAAAACCTCCAGCAATTTGCGCAACCGCACCGGCCCAACCGTCGGTAGCATGTTGAGCGCGATGCACGCTTCAGTCGCGTTCATGTCGTAGAGGCGCTTGTGCCAAGCGCCTGTTTAAATCCGATCGAGGCTTGCCACAAGAACGGCTAGAAAATTGAGCACAAGCTTGTGTTCAACCTCAAAACGGAATCTCGTCTTCGTCCGGTTCGGAAGGCGCGGATTTTTTAGGCGGTCCGCTCATTTGCCGGCTTTCTCCGGGCGCGTCGGCCCCGCCAGGAGGCCGACCTCCGAGCAGTTGCATGTTCTCGGCCACCACGCGCAGGCGCGTTCGCTTCTGTCCGGTTTGCTTGTCGTCCCAACTGTCCATTTGCAGCCGCCCTTCGATGAAAACCGGTCTGCCTTTCTTCAGGTACTCGCTGGCGACCTCCGCTGTTCGTCCCCAGAGGGTGACATCGATAAAGGTGACTTCCTCGCGCTTTTCGCCGCTGTCAGTCGTGTAAGCCCGATTCACCGCGACGCCGAGATCGCAGACGGCGCTACCTTTGGGCGTGTAACGCACTTCAGGATCACGTGTGACATTTCCAAGCAAAAGAACTTTGTTGAGGTTCGCCATGTCGCGCTTATAGCGAAATCATTTCGATTTTGCCACTTTTTTTGGTGTCTTCTCCTTGTTTTCCTCAAGCCGCTGGTAATGCTGGCGGTAAATGTCAGGATCTAGTTTGAATTTCGTGCGCAGTCGCACGATCGATCGAGGATCGGTGTTCAAGATGAAGTTGACGTAATAACCGGCATCGAGCGCGCCGGCCATATATGAAAAGTGCCGCTTGTCCATCTTCTGGACCTGCTCGACCTTGGCGCCTTCCTTCTCAAACTCGGATTCCAGGCGCTCGATCATTTCTTTTACATTTTCTTCTTTGGCTTGCGTGTTTAGCACCAGCAGGGCTTCGTAACGACGATTCATGTTTCTTCGGATTTGTTAAACGTGTTCATGGCTGAAACGAGACCGTTGTCAATCGCGCATTTCAACGCTTCCACTGCGCGATCGATGGTTGATCGAACGATTGGCTTTTCCTCATCGAAGAAGCGACTCAGGACGTAGTCGGCTGATCCTTCGCCTGGCGCGGCCCCAATCCCAATGCGCAGACGCGGGATCTCTTCCGTTCCAAACTGGGCTATGATTGAGTCGAGGCCGTTGTGGCCTCCAGATCCGCCCCGGGCGCGCAGCCGAAGACGCCCCAGAGGAAGAGCAAGATCGTCGAGCGCGACCAGGATTTGTTGCGGCTCAATTTTGTAGAACTGCGCAAAGGCAAAGAGTGGATACCCGCTGCGATTCATAAAGCTCAAAGGCTTGACCAGAAGCACAGCTCCACACTTCGCTGAGAGTGCGTCCTCCCGCGCGTGCGGGACCGGTTTTTCCCACGCGGATCCAAACTGCGCGGCCAACTGATCGACGATCATGAATCCGATGTTGTGCCGCGTTGCCGCGTACTCCGGGCCGGGATTTCCGAGACCGGCGATGAGCCGGATTGCTGTTTCGTCCACGCGTGGGCAATCGAAAATCCAAAATCGAAAACCGAAAATGGATTACTTCTTCTCTTTCTCTTTTGGAGCTTTTTCTTTCGCAGCCGGAGCCGGCGCAGCAGCAGCTTCGCCCTCTTCTTTTTTCTCGGTGATCACTTCCGGTCCTGCGGCAGCAGCCTCAGCTTCCGCTGCAACTGGCTCTTCCTCAACCACAGGCGCCAGCACTGAGAACGCCGTCAAATCGAGCTGCGCCTTTGGCGTGACACCCTGTGGAAGTTGAATGTCGCGGACGTGAATGGAATCACCAATGTTCAGCTGCGAAACGTCCACCGTGATCCGATCCGGCAAATCACCCGGCAAACATTCAATCGCCAATGCGCGCAAGCTCTGCTCGAGCAATCCGCCAAAAGTCTTCACGCCAACGGCTGTGCCCACAGGTTCGAGCGGCACTTCAGCTTGAATCATCTGGTCCATGGAGATGGCGTGAAAATCGACGTGACGAATCTCGCCACCGACAGGAGAGTGTTGAACTTCCTGCACAAGCGCTGTGCGACTTTGTCCATCTCCGCCAATTTCGAGCTCGACCAGGACGTTTTCTCCTGAGGCCTGGCTCATTATCGCGTTGATGTCTCGCGCAGAGACTTGTAGCGACTGCGGTTTGTCGTTGCCTCCGTAGATGACAGCCGGGATGAGTCCGCGCGCCCTAAGTTTGCGCACTGCGGAGCGTCCCACAGTCGGGCGCGGTTCTGCTTTAAGCTTAACTTGTTTTGCCATTTTTTTCGTTCTCGATGTTGAACAGCGACGACACCGATTCATCGTTGTGAATCCGTTTGATGCCTTCCCCGAGAAGCTCGGAGACGCAAAGCACCATGACCTTAAATCCGTCCACGGTGCGCACCGGCGTGCTGTTGGTCGTTACTAATTCCGTAATTTCGGATTTTTGCAACCGCGGAATGGCCACGTCCACCAGGACCGCGTGGGCCACACCAGCGTAAATGTTGCGTGCGCCGTGCTTTTTTACTATCGCAGCCGCCGAGGTAAGCGTGCCCGCCGTTTCAGTGAGATCATCCACGAGCAGCACGTCGCGGTTCTCTACGTCGCCAATCAGGTAAAGCGCTTCAGTCTCAGTGGCGCTTTTGCGCTCTTTCGCCACAATCGCCAGATTGGCACCGAGTGCTTCTGCGTAAGCCGAAGCCATTTTCAGCCCGCCGAGATCGGGAGAAACGACAGTTGTTTTGCCCGTCATTCTCTTGCGCAAATACTTGATCAACACGGGCGCCGAATAGAGGTGATCCACCGGGATGTCGAAAAAGCCCTGCACCTGTTGGGCATGCAGATCCATCGTGAGCACGCGATTCACGCCCGCGGCGTACAGCAAATTCGCGACGAGCTTCGCTGTGATCGGCACGCGCGGCTGATCTTTGCGGTCCTGGCGCGCGTATCCAAAAAATGGAATAACAGCGGTGATTCGGTCGGCGCTTGCGCGTCGCGCCGCGTCCACCATGATCAGCAATTCCATCAAATGCTGATTGGTCGGCGGGGAAGTCGGCTGAACAATGAACACATCGTGCCCTCGAATGTTCTCCTCGATTCTGACGTATGTCTCGCCATCGGGAAACGAGCTGATTGTCGCCTGTCCCAGCGGCACGCCGATGTACCTGCAAATTCGCTCGGCCAAATCGCGGTTTGCGGAACCAGTGAAGACTTTTAGTTCAGGTTGAAGCGCGAACATCGAGAGCCGCTACAATAGGCGGACACGATCAAAATTAGCAAATCCAGATTTGACGCCGTGCAACAGGGACCACGAATCCCGCAGGCGACTGGGGGGACCGTCCTCGACACTGCCAAGGCCTTGCCAAAGCCCGGTAATCCGCCAAAATATCCGATCTCTTGAGCTCCAACAAAACCATGGCTGCTGACGCGATCCGAACAGAACGCCCGACGACGAATTCCAAGCTCTTCGCGCACACACGCTGGGATGCAGTTCCAGCCGCGGCGGGGCTTTTTCATCTCACGTATCTTTTCGGGCTCTACTTTTGCTTTCCGCATACGTCGCTATGGGTGATGCTGATTCTCGGATTCGTTTATTCGCTGATGGTGAATGCGAACATCAACGGGGTGGGGCACAACTTCATTCATAACCCGTTTTTCCGATCGCAACTTCTCAATCGTCTGTTTGGGATCACGCAGTCCATCGCTTGTTGTTTCTCGCAGACGATGTACAACGCCGTGCATATGCAGCATCACAAGGGGAACTCCGACCGGCAGGATGAAAAAGGTGACACGATCGATTGGTTATCGATCTACAGACACGGCCACGATGGCGAGGCCGAAAATCCGTGGAGCTATGTTTTTTTGAGCTTCTTCCGCGACGATGTCGGCACGATCCGCAAGGACTTGCGGAAACGGAAGAACGGCGATGAGTTCTGGGGCAACATTGAGCTGGCGGCATTCGCCACGACGCTTTTGGTGATGGCGATCATCGTACCGACGAATCCGGTTCACTTCATTAACTGGCGATTCATGCTTTATTTCGTGCCGTTCTGGTATCTCGGCCATTGTTTTAGTTACTTAAATGGCTACTACCGGCACTACGGGGCGAATCCGGACAAGCCGATTGCGTGGGGCGTGAGCAGCTATGGAAAAATCTACAACTGGCTGTTTTTCTATAACGGCTATCACGCTGAACATCATTTCCGTCCAAAGGTTCATTGGACTAAAATGGAAAAATTCCGCCTGAGCATCGAGCGTCTGCAGAAGCAGGAAGGCGTGCGGACGATCAAGCACGCGCACATGCTCGGCTTTCTCGATCCTGATTTACCGAAACGCGGCGGGCGCGATCGCGCGCCTGAGCGCGAGAACGCTACTTCGCTGGCGAGATAATTGTTTTAGCCGCCTCGCTGTGCGAGGCGCAGAGATGTTTGCATCACGTGCGGTGCGCGTCTCACAGAGACGCGGTCAGCACACACAGGTAGGGGCGATTGACTTCAATCGCCCGCCGGCGGTTCGGTGAACCGCTCCTACCTATTTTGCGAAGCTATTGCGCAATTTTTCTTTAGCTGCTTCGCACTCTTCCTGTAATCGGCGAACGCCGGAGACGAGTTGCTTCTGCAGCGAATCGATATCATCGACCTTGCCCTCAATTTGCGCTTTGCGAATTTGATCCTTCAGGAAGACCTCTTTCTCGGCAATTTTCGCCTGATACTTGGAATCCAGTTCGGCGAGTTCCTTTTTCTGTTCGTCAGTAAGCGAGAGCGATGGCGACGTTTTTTGAAGCCGTTCCATTGCGAGTTCGTAAGCCGATTTCATCTGATTTTACGCTGCTGAAACAATCGACGCATTGCGTCTCGGAAATCAATTCTTAAATTGGTTTCGAATGCGTTCATTAATTCGGCTACTCAGTATCGATTTTGATGGGACGCTTGTTTCGCGTGCTAGCGAACCGGTGCTCGACTCGCAATGTATGGAGTTGATTCGCGAGTTGCAGGATGCTGGCGCGATCTGGGCGATCAACACGGGGCGCTCGGTCGATCTGCTCGAAAAGGGCATTGCTGAGTTCGCGCTACCGATTCGCCCGGATTTCATCCTGACGACCGAACGCGACGTTTTTCGTCCGGGACAAAACGCAGAGAAATGGGAACCGTTCGGCGATTGGAACCGCCGATGCGCGCGCGATCATACCGACTTGTTTTTGTCTGCTGGTTCCGTCCTGGCTGAATTCGTGGATTTCGCCACGAATCAAACGAAAGCGCGTCTGATCTATAACTCCGAGGGCCTTGAGGGGCTCGCCGCCGAAAGCGAGGAAGAGATGGACCGCATCACGGATTTCATCCGGCAGGCCCGTGCGGGCCATCCGAAGCTGGATTACCAGCGCAATGGGATTTACTTGCGTTTCTGTCACGCTGATTACCACAAAGGCGCGACCCTGGCCGAGCTGGCGCGTTTACTGGATGTTTCACGCGAAAACATCTTCGCTGCGGGCGATCACCACAACGATGTGTCGATGCTGGACGGAAGATTCGCAGCGATGCCGTCGTGTCCGGCGAATGCCATTCCGGAAGTGCAAAATGCCGTGAGCAACGCTGGCGGTTACATCGCACAGAAAAACCATGGCGCCGGTGTCCATGAAGCGCTGTTGCACTTCACAAGTAGCGCTATCGGTAACGATGGTCTCTGAGAGCCGTCTCGTAACAACACTTCACCAGCGCACGTTGCCGGATCCCATCGGCCCCGGAGCGTAACGTTCGTCATCGGACATTTTTTCTCCGGGGACAGCTGCGGCAGATTGCGAGGACGACGGACTGGAGATCGTTTCGTTAGTCGTCGACGTGCAGCCGGCGAGCAAAAACGCAATGAGGAAAACCAGAACGCTTGTCGGTGCGGCTTGTTTAAACACTGACCCGAACCTATGTGGCGGACATCTCCGATGCAACCAGCACCAGGATACGGCAGTCACAGACCGCGCCTACAGTCTCAACGGTGCGCGTCCTAATTCAGAAGTGCCCAGCATTCATTCCCTCACCGCCGGGAGCATATGACGGACGTGGGAAGTGGGCTGCGGTAGATGTCATGTGTTCTTCCGTCGATTCCGTTACGACGCCCTCCTGGGACGAGGCACAAGCGGAAAGCAGCCACGCGATTACCGAAACAAGCATCCCACAGCACACTGCACGTTTATTCACGTCGCCGAATCTACTAATCACAAAGCCCGATGCAACCAGGGAACTCGAGGATTGATGCTGAAAGAAAGGCGCCACGAAAAAATTTTGCGCGGAAAGAGAAGCTCGCGTTTAGTTCTGCATGGCCGGCAACTGGGGCGAGCCTGAACGCATGTGGGACGAATACGATTGGGAGCGTTTTCTTCAGCAACAAGACGGGAAGACCGAAAAGTACATGCAGTTGCTGGAAACATATCTTGACGATCCGCGCCGCGACGAAATTATCGCGCGCGAAATGGGTTGGACGCAGTTGCTGGATGAAAAAGACTGGAGCGCGGAGGTGGACGCGCTTCTGGATGAAACCGCTACCGAAGAGGAAGAGTCCGACGTCGACAATACAGCTGCCTCCGGCGAAACCTTCCAGGAGCACGATCTTTATCGCGCTGCCTTCGATCTCACGCTCTGGATCGATCAATTGTTCGATCAAAACGCTACACTCCAGAACGAGCCCGCAGCCGTTAAGCTGGCTACTCACGCGGCTCTGGCCAGCGCGAAGCTAGCAGCAGCGTTGAGCGGTGACCATCTCGACGAAATCGGGATGACCATCGCGTATTTAAAACGGGCCTTGAAGGCGATCACGACTTCGATGAATGCAGCAGCGCAAATGCGAAAGGCCGTCCTGATCAGCCGGTCGGATTACTTGGTGTTGCAGCAACGACTCTTTGAAGTCCGCGATGGCATCGTAAGCCTGATGGGTGAATATCGCGCTGAGTGGCGCCGTCGCTTCGGCCCAGACAGTTTTCAGCGTTGAATGAAATAAGGGCGCGCTCCGTCCAATCATGCAAACGGAAGCGACTCTGGCGCAGTCCGATGTGTCGGAATTGGACCTGGTAAAACGATGCCAGGCCGGTGACACCGAAGCATTCGACGAGCTGGTAACTCGCTACCGTACAAGAGTATTCGGCATGATTTACAACATGGTCCACAGCGAACAGGACGCATGGGATCTGGCCCAGGAGAGCTTCCTAAAAGCATGGAAGTCGATTGGACGCTTCCGCGGTCAGTCATCCTTTTACACCTGGATTTATCGCATCGTCATGAACGTGACGATCGATTGGCTGCGCAAAAAGAAAATCAAAGGCGGCAACGCTGAGTTCGATGATGCAATTCAGGTGAAAGAAATTGATCCGGCATCCAAAACGGTGCCGAAAACAGAAGCATTGCCCCATCAAGCCATGGAACGAGACGAGATCCGCGCCCGGATCGAAAAGGCAATTGGCCAGCTCTCGCCGGAACACCGCGCCGTGATTTTGATGAAGGAAATCGACGAGATGCAATATCACGAAATCGCAGAAGCGTTGGGGTGTTCGATTGGTACCGTGATGTCCCGGCTGTTTTATGCGCGCAAGAAATTGCAAAGCCTACTGAGAGACGTTTATGAAAACGTTTGAGGAAAAATGGACGGCATGGCTGGACGACCAGCTCAGCGGGCGCGAATTATCGGAATTCGAGGCGTCGCTGCCTGACAAAGCCGCCGCTCAAGCCGAAAAAGCCGGGGCAAAAAAACTCGGAGAGCTGTTGAAGCGCGACTTGAGTGCGCATCCACTGAAGAACGAAGAATTCTTTGGTTATCAGCTTCGCGAAAGGATCGTTCAGGAAAGTGGCGAGCAACGTCGGGAGCGCGCGCGCCGAAGTCCAACCTCCAGTTGGTGGACGATTCCGCGCCTGCTATCGGCGGGCACGGCGTCGCTCGCTGTGTTCTTAATTTGCACCGTCTTGGTCATGCATCAGGAAAGACCGCCAGAGGAATCGCAATACCTGACACAGATTCTTAATGCCCGGGTCGATCCCGTCGTTAGTCCAAATGCCACGGTCTCGATCTTCGAGGTGAAACAAGACCGTGTAACAGTCCTTTGGACCGAAGGACTACAAACTTTGCCGGCCGATTACGCCGCGAAATAACTGATCATGCATCGTTCGCTGGCGGTCGTAATCTCTGTTCTTGTCCTGACGATGACCGCGGCGCCCGGGTCGCGAGCGGCGGAAAAAGTTTGGAGTGGGCTTGTCATGGCGGACAATGTTACGGAGCCGCAGCCGATTCCGTCGGAATTGATTCGGATTGAAGGATTGCTGAAAAGGTTTTTCGGCTACAACCAATTTCAGGTGATCGGACAATCGCAAAAAACCCTCAAGACCGGTCAGGAAGATTGGCTCGCGACGAGCAAATTTTTCGGACTGCACGTAGACGCGCGCGGTGAAACCCAAGGCGGCTACGTTTTAAATCTGAAGCTTTACAAGGAGAAGGAGCTTTTGCTCGAGACCGAAGCCAAGCTGAGCAAGCGCAGCCCGCTGGTGATCAAAGGCCCGCAGGTGGGCGGCGGACAACTGCTGCTGGTGCTGATTGTTCAGTAGCACAGTCGACAAGCGAAGCGCTTGCCCTACAACAACGTGTTATGTCGAGCGAAGTCGAGACATCCCGTTGCGCGACCGTTGCGTAACTTCGCGGGATGGAAAGCCTGGCGTCGCGAACTTCGTCCGCTGCGTTGCAGCCTCGACTTCGCTCGGAATGACTGAAATCTGACCTCGCCATGCGTGTTCCATTTGTCGCATTTCTGGTTTTGTTTTTGATAAAGTCGTTAGTCGCCGCTGTGGAAAAACCGTTCAACTTCAACGAGACGCCCGGAAAACTTCCGAAAGAAGTAGTCCCGACGGAATACGCAATCCGCATCGTTCCGAACCTCGACAATTTCACGTTCGCTGGAAGTGAAACCGTGAAGCTGAACGTGCGAAGTCCGGTCCATCAACTGGTGTTGAACGGGCTCGAACTCAAGATCGAAGCGGCCTCTGTCGATGGCAAAGAATTGCCGCTTCCGGCGATTAAGACCTACAATGAAAAGGAACTTCTGACGCTTGCGTTGCCGTCAGAACTCCCGGCCGGCGATCACGCCCTCACGCTTCGTTTCACGGGCAAGATCAATCAGCAAGGGCAGGGGCTTTTCTACATGCGTTACCAGGAACACGGCAGCGGGGCGCGCAAAGTTATGCTCGGGACGCAATTCGAAGCGACTGATGCGCGTCGATTCTTTCCCTGCTGGGATGAACCGGCTTTTCGCGCGCGTTTTCAATTAACTGTTGTAGTGCCTGAGAATTGGCTCGCCGTCTCAAACATGCCAATCGAGAGCGAGCAAAAAATCGCGGGTGGGAAAGAAGTGCGCTTTGCGCCCACTCCGCCGATGTCCAGTTATCTGAATGTATTCGTCGCCGGCGAACTCGATTTTATCGAGTCGCGAGTCGGCCCGACGCAGATCCGCGTAATCGCGACAAAAGGCAAAGCAGAACTGGGTCGCTACGCGCTCGAGGCCTCAGCGGAGATTTTGAAGTACTACAACGATTATTTCGGCGTGCCGTATCCGCTGCCGAAGCTGGATCAAATTGCTATCCCGGGCGGCTTCGGTGGTGCGATGGAGAACTGGGGCGGCATCACCTATTACGAATCGAGGCTTCTCTTCGATCCGAAAAGTTCCTCCGCCGAGACGAAGCAAAATATTTATGGAGTGTTGGCCCATGAGATGGCTCACATGTGGTTTGGCGATCTCGTGACAATGGCTTGGTGGGACAATCTCTGGCTTAACGAAGGGTTCGCCTCCTGGATGGGCAGCAAATACACCGCGCATTTCAATCCGCAATGGGAAGTCTGGCTGGCACGGGACTTACCGCGAGATCCTACGCGGCGGACCGGAATTGCCAAGGAAGCGGCGATGGAAGGCGATGCGCGCTCGACCACCCATGCGATTCAGCAGCGTGTCGCAACGGAAGCTGAAGCCAACAGCGCGTTTGACGATATCACCTACAAGAAAGGCCAGTCGTTCCTGCGAATGCTGGAGAGTTTTCTCGGCGAGGACGTTTTCCGCGATGGAATTCGGCGGTACATTACCGCGCATAAATATTCGAATACAACCACTGCGGATTTGTGGAGCGCGCTTTCGGATGCTTCGAAGAAATCAGTAGCTGAAATTGCGGCCGGCTGGACGGAGGAGCCCGGATTTCCGGTCGTGACCGTTAAGCGAGAGGCCGGCAAGGTCCGGCTTACTCAGGAGCGCTTCACCGTGAATTTCAAGAGCGCCCCGCCGCTGCTTTGGCAAATCCCCCTGACGTATTCGGTCGTTGGCGAAACACCGGCGACTTTGCTGATGATGGATAAGATGGCGGTTTTGGAAAACATTCCCACAGATCGCGCACTCAAATTGAACCTCAACGGCGCTGGAAATTATCGCGTCGAATATGATGACCAGTCATGGGAATTGTTGATTGAGGCGCTCCCGAAGTTAGGCGTTGAAGATCGCGTGAATCTTATGAGCGATGCTTGGGCGCTTGTGCAAGCCGGTCGCGCGCCGGTCTCGCTCTACTTTGGATTAGTCGAAAAGTTGCCCGCTTCCACCGATCTGGCCGAACGCGAACAGATCATCAACGTGCTGGATTTCGTGAACGGTCTGTTAGTCGGCAGTTCTGAACTTGAAAAATTCCAACGCTACGCCCGATCGCTTTTGCGCCCAACGTTTGTGACCTTGGGGTGGCAGCCGAAACCGGACGAACCGCCGAACGCTGGAAGGCTGCGCGCAAGCTTGATCGGCGCCCTCGGACATTTGAATGATCCGGAAATTATCGCCAGCTGCCGCGAACGTTTCCAGAAATACCTCGCACATCCGACGTCGCTCCCACCAGATCTCCGTGCTCCAGTTCTGGCAATGGTCGGGCGCTATGCCGATGAGAAGACTTGGAACAAACTGCACGAACTCGGTCTGAAAACCACAAGCATTGAGGACCAACAGAATTACTACAACGCGCTCGCTGGCGCGAGCGACGCGAAATTGGTGAAGAAGACGCTTGCGATCGCGCTTACGGATGAACTGCCAACGAGCCGCGCCGTCTTTCTGGTTTCACGAGTCGCCCGGGACAGCGGTCATCCCGATATTGCCTGGGAGTTCGCGAAAGCAAATATGAAAGCGCTGCTCGCCAAAGTCGATGCGGCAGGTGCAAACCGCTATGCGCCCAGTCTGTTTACCTTTTTCTCCGATGGCTCACGCGCCGACGAATTAAAAAAGTACGCCGAAAAGAACTTGGCCCAGGCAAGCGCGCCCGAAGTAGCTAGAGTCGTCGATGAAATTCAGTTCCGCGCAGAATTCAGAGATCGCCTTGCATCTCAATTGCCGGCGCTCATTCACAGCGGCGCGAAATAGCTCCGCCTAGCGTTGTTGCTCTGGAATTGGGGGTGGAGAAATTGCCGCTTCACGGCGCGCGGCGTCCTCTGATTCTATAGCGAGGTTCTGAGCAGCGCGCCAGCCGGCTTGCGCCTGCGCGAAAATGAAGAAGGCGAGTATGCCTAACCAGATGGATCGCGATTTGATCGCCCAAAGCGCGAATAGAATTGCTCCTCCGAAGCCAATTACGCTTGCTGCTTTCAAGCTGCGAATCGGTCCAACTTTGAGCCAAAGCAGTCCGCGCAGGATTTGCCCGCCATCAAGGGGATAAACAGGAATCAAATTAAAAAACAACAACCCGGCGTTCATGAACCAGAGGGTCAGAACAAACTGGTAGAAATCTGGATGAACCGTTTTCCAATGGAGCTTCGTGAGCATAAAGGCGAACAAGGTGAACAATGGAAATAAAACTACGTTCACAAGGGGACCGGCTGCGATACTCCAGAGGTAAGCGCCAGGTCGAGCTGGAGGTTTGACGAACGCGATTCCTCCGAGCGGCCATAGCACGATGGTGTCTGCCTCTCCGCCAGTTTGGCGGCAGGCGAAGGCATGTCCAAATTCGTGCAGCAAAACGACACCAAAGAGCGCGCAATATTCCAAGGCCGCCCAAATTGGATTGTGATACCGGTGCGCGAAGCGCGTCACTTCAAGCGCAGCGATAATGAACCAGGTGAAGTGCAGATACACGCGTATTCCTGCCAACCGGAATATGGGCAGCGCGCCTTTCATCGGCATTGAGGGGCTGGAAGCCTGAACATCAACAAGTGCTGCAGCGCACTTCCGCGGAGCGGCCTATTTCTTTGATTCGGTCCCCTCGTTCTGGGTGCTGATCCACAAGCGCATCGGAATCATCGAAGAATCGACGAACCCGTGCTTCCGGAAAAACGCCTGCGCCACATTTTCGGGGCGATCGGTCAGCAGCGTGATTCGGAGAAAGTTTTTCTTCTTCGCAAAATCGATTGCGTGTTCGAGAAGCTTGTTGCCATAGCCCTGACCTTGATACTGCTTGTGCACCACCAGGTCCTCCAAGAGCATGACGAACCCGCCTTCGGCCGTGCTGATGGTGAAGAGCAAATTGATCATCCCCACGATCGCGCCATTGCGCCGCAGCACAAAAACCCGGCCACGGCTAGGCTGTTCGAAAATGAGCCGCAACCCGCGGAGCTGTTTGTCTTTGTCGGGACGGAAGTCGCTCTCCTGAGAGAACAATTCGCCGAGCATTTCCGACAACTCGTCCAGGTCGGCTTCAGTCGCCGGCTCGATCACGACATTTTCTTTCTCCGCCATTTCGCTGCGAGTGGTTATTCCAAAAATGCGCCCTGTTGGCAACTGTGTAAATAAGACCCTCTTGTCTGTAGGGGATAACGCGTCATCGTAGGAAATCGGCCGCGCCTCAGAATCGTTGCCGCCTGGTGTCGTTGACAATGCTGGCCGTGCCCCTAGTGTAAGCGCTCTCAAAGGGAGCCGGAGCAGGTTCACGGTTTATGAAACGCACTTATCAGCCATCGAAACGCACGCGTAAACGCCAGCACGGTTTTCGCGCACGCATGCGAACAAAGGGCGGCCGCGCCACTCTTGCGCGCCGTCGCCAACGCGGTCGCAAACGCCTGCTTCCAAAGGGCGTTGACATACACTACGCCCGCCACACGCAAGCTTGATCTTCTAAGTTCGAAAATCCGTCACCGGCTAGTGATCTTTCACGGGACCGCCAGGTTCCGTCGCAAGCACGCAGCGAAATCCGTAAATCACGTCTCGCTCATTGCGATCAACTACATTTCGATAAGAGGATTGCATTTCGAGACGATTCCTTGTGGCCCAGGAACCGCCGCGCAGCACTCCCCAATCGCGACCAGTTGCACTGTTGTCGCCTTTATAAGTATCGAGACACCATTCCCAAACGTTCCCGCCGAGATCGTACAGGCCTGTCGAATTGGACTTAGAGCTTCCAACGGGGAGCGTTGCGCTGCGTCGCTTTCCCGAAGTTCCCGCATAATTTCCTGCATCGTTTGGCGGAGGCCATTGTTTACCCCACGGAAATTCGTTCTTAATTTTGCCGTCGCGCGCTTCGGGCGTCAGACCGCTTTCGTTCACCAAACCGACGGCCATGCTCCACTCGGCATCGGTCGGGAGGCGATAAGCTTCTCGCTCGTCAATCAGATTTTCGTTCTGTTCTTTTTCGGTCAGCCATTTGCAAAACGCCACGGCGTCGAACCAGCTCACTTTTAACGCCGGATCAGTCGGTGTCTGATGGAAATCGGGCGGCTCGTATCGTCGGCCGGTCGCACGGCAAAACGCTTCGTAATCTTGCACGCGCGTTTCCCAGATCGAAATCTGAACGTGGCCAAGCGGGACGAACTTCATGCCTAACGAATTGGTAAACGGTTGGCCCGGCGCAGGACCCACGCTCTTTTCCAAACGCGCCGCCAGAAATGTCTGCTGTTGCGGCTCGACTTTGCCATTGACCGACCCCGGCTTGTGACCGGCCAGGCGCAGCTCGTACGTGACGTCGCCAGGCTTCACTTCCTCGATCACCAGCGGCGTTTGACCCAAATCTTTTCCGTTCGCCATCACAGTCGCACCGCCCGGCGCGCTCGTGATCTTCACGCTGCCGTTTGCGAACACAAAATGCGCTGCGTTATCTCGTTGCGCGACGACATCAATCCTTTGCTGTTCGTCAGGCCACCCGTCCAAATGCGCCACCAGTTCGTGCGAACGCGCGGGCAGATCCAGACGGACCGGCGTGCGTCCTCGCGATTGTCCATCCACGAAAATCTCGGCGCCACTGGGTTCGCTGGTAATGTTTGTAAGCGCCCTAACAAACGCGAAGGATTTGTTCGCCATCTCGCCGCGTTGCACGTCGACATCACCGCGCATTTCCCAGTCGCCGTGGCGCGCGACGATCGAGTATTTCCCGGTGGGAAGATCAGCTACGCTTTGAGGGGTTACGCCTTCGCGCGAAACCTGCCCGTCCGCGCTTCGTAATAAAAATTGCGCCCCGGGTGGTTCGGATTGGATTTGAAGAGCTCCCTTGCTGCGCACAAGTCGAAACGGCGCCAGGTCTGGTAACTGTTTGCGTCTGAAGTCAACACTCGTTTCCACCGGTTCGTATCCGGGGCTCATAATGCGCAGGTTGTATTTGCGCGGCTCCAAATCTGCGAATGTCGCCGGGCTTTTCTGCGCACGATCGCCTAAAACGACAAGCGCTCCGGCAGGCTCGGTCCGGACCGTCGTTTGCAGGTGAAGATCAGCGTTCGGTCGTGACAGATTTAGCCAAAATCCGATTGCGGCGACCAGAAGAACCGCGAGTGATACCGTCACCAGCAAAATTTTTGCGCGCGATTTTCGTGGGCGTTCACCTTGCTTCAGTGCGGTGAGGTCGCGGTGCATTTCCGCGGCCGAGCCGTAACGTTTGTTCGGATCGTTGGCGCATGCTTTCACCAGCACGTCATTGAGTTGCAGCAGACGTTCGCGATCCGGGCGCGTGCTCAATTGCGAATCGACCTCCGGAAAATCGAGCCGATCTTTTCCGGTGCAGGTTTCGTAAAGAAGTTTGCCCAGACTGTAAATGTCGGCGCGCGGCGTGCCCGGCCCTTCCGGTGGGATGTAACCTTCCGTTCCAACGAATGATCGCTGTCCGCTGGCCGCCACCAATCCGATATCGGCCAGCTTGGGCATGCTTTCGCTGAAAATGATATTCGAGGGTTTGATGTCGCGATGGGTGAGCCCACGTTTATGCAATGCTTCAAGCGCTTCCGTTAACGAAAGGCCGAGCCGAATTGATTCGTCGGCGGAGAGGCATTTGTGCCGCGCGAGATCGGTCCTCAAAGTACGCGGTTCGTAGCTGCCAATGTCGACTTTGCGCCCGTCCAGATGATCATCCGCCAACTCCATGCTGTAGTAGAGATACTCCGCGGTCCGTCCGACGTGTAGAATGTCGATAAAGCCGGCATGCGCGCGAGAGATCGGCTCGAAGGCTGACATCCCTTCGAATTCCCGGAGAAACGCGCGTTCGCTTTCGAATGTGCTGCGATAGACGACTTTCACCGCGCGAAACGCGCCGGTCACGGTCCGCGCCAGCCAGATTTCACCGTAAGCGCCGCGCCCGATCACGCGGAGCAATTCGTGATCGGGAATAATTGGTATCTGAGCCGTAGCCTGATCGGGAATGGGCGATTTTACACAAGCCACGGATTCGAAGCAATTCCGGGGAGCGCACGCGCCCTCACCATCGCGAACTTTTCGAAGTGCCCAAACCTTTAGTGGCGCATGCGGATAAGGTGTTTCGGCGGGGGCGCCGAAACATGCACGCGAGGCGCGTGCGCTCCCCAGACACAGAACTGATCAGCTACCTCTCTTTTCAAGCGCTTTAATTTCCTTCTTCAACAGCGCCCCGACGCGATGTCGCGCCAGATACACCTGGCCGATATTGACTCCCAATCGCGCGGCAACCTTCTGCGTCGGCCATGCTTTGCGAACGTAACAATCGAAAATCTGAAACTGCTTCGGCTCGATTTGCTTTTTCACCCGCGCGATCGCTGCCTCAAATAAATTCTCCTTCCACTCCGTTTCCCAGACCACATCCAAATCAATGCCGCGCGAATCGGGGACACGCTCGATTGTTGCCGTCGCGCGGTCGTCGGATGAACGAGGACGTTTTGGATTGCGGGGTTCGCGTTTGCGAAACTGATCGGCGATTCGCCAGCGCGTGATCTGCAAGAGCCAGCCTTTAAACGAACCAATTGCCGGATCGTATTTCAATTTGTCGATGTTCTTCGCAACCGTGATAACGGTTTCCTGCACCACTTCCTGTGCTTCAGCATCCGTGAGACCGGATCGGCGCGCGGCTGAGTAGATCAGCTTCGAGTACGTGTCAAAAAACTCCTGCCAGCGCAGCTGATCGCCCCAGTCAGCCAGACGCTCGACCAAGCTGCGCCGGGTCGCGAGCAAGCTGGGCTGTTTCACATGCATATGGTAGGGACGCCGTGCTGCGGCGTCCAGGACAGCGCAGCGCACTGTCCCTACCAAATTTTCTGAAAGATTTTGGCGAGGCCCCCGTATTCCCCTCATGAACACACCCCAGCTTTTCTCAAACCTGAACAAATCCACCTCACGGATCGCTCGCGCTTTGCGGGGATTCGCTGAGCTGATTTTTGGAAACATCTTCTGGCGACCACCGGGTTGGCTGAGCCGATCCGTCGATGGATGCAGTCGCTTCGGACGCACTCATCCGAGGCTAATCGCGTCGGGGGTGATCGCGATTCTTCTTATTTCGTGCGGCGGGGCGTTGACCTGGAAGTGGTATTCGCATCTGCCGAAACCGAAAAAAGTCTCGGCCAAGATCGTTCCAATTGAAGTCACCAAACTGGAGAAAGAACTGAAGTTCCCGCGGCTAGTAGTTTATTTCAGCGAATCTGCTGCGCGCCTGGAAGACTTAAAGAAGCCATCCGTGCAAGGCGTGCGACTCGAGCCGCATTTGGATGGCGCATGGCACTGGGCTCAGGCCGATATTGTCGTGTTCGAACCGAAGGAAGATTGGCCCGCAGATCAGAAATTCAGAGTGATCTTCGACAAGAATTTCTTCCCGCGCCATGTCTTGATGGAGCGGCTCGCCTATGAAACGCGCACGCCGCCATTCTCAGCCGCCATTAAAGAACTGGAAATTTACCAGGACCCGACAAATCCAACACGACGCGAAATCAGTGCGACCTTGGAGCTGACGCACGCGATCGACCCCGGCGAATTGGAGCGACATGCCCGACTCACGATGGTTGGCGGTTCAAACATTTTTCCGCCTAACGACCCGGCCCCGCATTTCACAACGAGCTACGGGTTACATCGTCGCATCGCTTACATCCACAGCTCACAAATCGTGCTGCCGGAGCACGAGGATTTTCTCAACTTAACGATGACGAAAGGTCTGCGCACCGCGCAAGGCGGCGCGCAGACGCGGGACGTAATCGAGCAGAAACTCCGAATCCCGTCGGTCGCGTCCATGTTTCAGATCGATTCAATTCAAACAACCGTCGCGCGCAACAAAAACGGTGAGCCCGAACAATTGATCGTGCTTACGACTACAGCCGACATAAGCACTCGTGAATTGTCGAAAGCGCTCCAGATTCGGTTGCTCGCCAAACGCAAACTTTCCGACGCCGAAAAAGCCGCCGAAGTCGAAACGGAAGAAGACCTCGATGAAAGCTCTGATGAGTCCGCGACTTCGAATGAAGAAACTGATTCCGATGATGATTCAGTGGGATCGCAAGTAAAAGAAACCGAGCTTTGGAAAAGTGCGACCGACGTTCCCGATGATGTCCTCGATGCTGCACATCGAGTGGCATTCGCTCCGTTAGAGTCCGAAAAACCGCTTGCTCGGCAGCATGCGTTTCGAGTGCGCGTTGAAAGCGATGGCGAGCTTTACGTCCGCGTGAACAAGGGCGTGCAGGCGTTCGGCGGTTTTCCGTTAAGCGAAGATTACAATGCTGTCGTCGCCGTCCCGGCGTTGCCGCGCGAAGTCCAGATCGAAGGCCAGGGCGGTCTGCTTGCGCTCAACGGCGAACGAAAGCTGTCGATCCGCTCCCGCGGACTCAGCGCGATCGAATACGAGATTGCGCGTGTCGCCACGACGCAGATCAATCATCTGGTCAGCCAAACCGAGGGAAGATTCGAGCATCCCCACTTTCACGTTTCCGAAGTCTTCAACCAGGAAAACATTTCGCGCATCGCGCTCGAGCAACAAGGCATCGCGCTCGAGAACAAATGGAAAGCAAACTACTCGGCATTCGACTTTTCTGAGCATCTTCGCCAGCCGCCGGACGGCGGCAGCGAGCGCGGTCTCTTTTTCGTGACTGCGCGTGGTTGGGATTCAGAGAAGAAAAAAGCGATCAAAGCGGTCAGTGACTCACGTTTCATCCTCGTCACCGACACCGGGATCCTGACGAAAAGAAACGCTGACGGGAGCCATGACATTTTTCTCATGTCAATCAAAGAAGGGAAGCCGCTACCGAATGTGGTTGTCGATCTTTTGGGCAAAAACGGCATCGCTATCCAAAGCGCTACGACCGACTCCAATGGCCATTGCGCGTTCGGTTCGGTCGAGAAATCAACTCGGGAGAAAACGCCGGTCGCATTCGTAGCGCGCAACGGGGATGACGTATCATTCATTCCATACAATCGCGAAGATCGGCAACTGAACTTTTCGCGATTCGACATCGACGGCGCGGACAGCGTTCTGCCGGAAAACCTCGACGCGTTCGTGTTCACCGAGCGGGGTGTTTACCGGCCCGGCGACGACGTTCACATCGGCATCGTCGTGAAGCAGCGCAACTGGAATGGCAAGCTCGGAGGGCTTCCGATTGAAACCGAAGTGGTAGACGCGCGAGATCACCGGGTTCAGACCAGGAAAATCAATTTGCCCGACAGCGGATTCACCGAGCTGACTTATCAAACGGCCAACGACTCGCCGACCGGCCTCTACAGCTTCAACGTTTACCTCGTTAAGAACAGCAAACGCTCCACGTTGCTCGGTTCAACCACGGCGAACGTAAAAGAATTTCTGCCGGATCGAATGAAAATCGAGACGCGGCTTTCGCAAAATGCACCGCGTGGCTGGATCCAGCCAAAGGAAATGCGCGCCGCGGTTGTGCTCGCAAATCTTTATGGAACGCCGGCAACCGATCGCAAGGTGACCGCTCGCCTCGAGCTGGCGCCGAGCGCATTCTCTTTCTCAGAATTTCCAAAGCACGTCTTTTTCGATCCGCTGTTCGACGAGAAGAAAGAACGGCATGAACAGACGATCGAGCTTGGTGAGAACAAGACCGACTCCGGCGGCCAAACGGAATTTGATCTGCAGCTCGAGCGTTTCGCTGACGCGACTTACTCCATGCGTTTTGTCGCGGAAGGATTCGAAGCGGAAGGCGGCCGCAGTGTCACCGGCACCGTAGACGCGCTCGTTTCAGCTTTGCCGTATGTGATTGGCTGCAAACCCGACGGCGACTTGCGTTACATCGAGATAGATAAACCGCGCTCGGTCGATCTTGTCGCAGTCGATCCGCAGCTCAACCGTATCGCGCTGGCAAACGTGACTGCGAACGTCATCGCGCAGGAACATGTGTCAGTTCTCACGAAGCAGGAGAACGGCAATTTTGCCTATGAATCGGTTTTGAAAGAGCGCGTCGCGAAATCGGAAAAGATTTCGGTCTCCGCAAACGGCCTTCACTACGCACTGCCCACCGACGAGCCAGGCAATTACGTATTCGAGCTGCGCGACGATCACGATCGCCGTCTCACCAAACTACAATTTTGTGTCATTGGCCGCGGCGCAGTTTCGCGGTCACTCGAAAAAAATGCCGAGCTGCAAGTCAAACTTGACCATGCTCAGTACAACAGCGGCGACGAAATCGCGGTCAGCATCACCGCTCCTTATGCTGGTAGCGGACTAATTACTATCGAGCGCGACCGCGTTTACACGCATCAATGGTTCCGGGCGGATTCGGCCAGCAGCGTCCAGCACATTCGTGTTCCGGAAGATTTCGAGGGCAGTGGTTACGTCAACGTCGCGTTCGTTCGAGCGCTTGATTCGAAGGAAATTTTTGTGAGCCCGCTGAGCTACGGCGTGGTTCCATTTACCGCGAACAAAGAAAAACGCCGGCTTAACGTTGAGATCAATGTGGACGCGACGCCCTCGTCGCGTTCCTCTTCGAAGCTCCCCAACAACTCTGGCGGCGAGGGCGCCGCCTCCACGTTCAAACCGGGCGAACCATTACACATTAATTACAAGACAGATCGACCCAGCAAGATCGTTATCTTCGCGGTGGACGAAGGAATTCTTCAAGTCACCGATTACAAAACACCGGACCCGCTCGGATTTTACTTCCGCAAATGCATGCTGCGCGTCAACACGGCGCAGATTGTCGATCTCATCATTCCGGAGTTTTCGCTGCTGCGGTCAGTATCGGCGTTCGGCGGCGGTGGCGACATCCAACGCTTGAATCCCTTCAAGCGGGTCACGGAAAAGCCAGTCGTCTTTTGGTCGGGCATCGTCGAT
>Ga0137375_10001832_pt1 | contig 24798 bp, 4 predicted proteins | sample SagtaG_24_FD_104936 | JGI IMG/M metagenome (GOLD analysis project Ga0137375, IMG submission 104936) | Vadose zone soil microbial communities from Sagehorn Ranch, Mendocino, California, USA - Sage1_R_113_16 metaG | ecosystem: Environmental > Terrestrial > Soil > Vadose zone | place: USA... | reverse complement strand
TCGCGCTGGGAGGAGACTCGATCTTGAGCATCCAGGTGGTGGCGAGGGCGCAGCAGGCGGGCTTGCGACTGAGCCCGCGTCAGATGTTCGAGCATCAGACGGTGGCGGAGTTGGCGGCGGTGGTTGAGCCGGTCTTGTGGCGAGAACAGGTGGAGTCCACGGAAAACAGAAGTGAAAGTCTTCCCTTCGACGGAATCACGCAGGAAGAGTTTGACGCCGTCATTGCGCAATCGCCGGAAATCGAAGACGCGTATCCGCTAAGTCCGATGCAGGAGGGAATGCTCTATCACACGCTCTACGCGCCTGATTCCGGCCTCTACACCGTCCAATGGAGTTGCTTACTCCAAAACCTCGACATCGATGCGTTCGCGGGCGCTTGGCGGCAGCTTATCGAGCGCCACGAAATTCTGCGCACGGCCTTTTTGTGGAAAGGAATCGAGAGGCCTATTCAGGTGGTGCATTCGAAGACCCCACTGCGGCTGGAGAAAATTGACTGGCGCATGCTGGAGCCCGAAATGCGGCAAACAGAGCTGAAGCGGTATCTCGAAGAGGATTCGATACGAGGTTTTGATCTGGCCTCTGCTCCGCTTATGCGATTAGTCCTTGCGCAGTTGGACGTGACTACATTTCGCCTGATCTGGAGCCACCACCATCTACTCCTCGATGGCTGGTCCACAATGCAGCTTATTGACGAAGTATTTGCGTTGTATGACGGCAACCGCCAGGGCGCGAAGCCACTTGTTCGGAAGCGCGCGCCTTACCGTGACTACATTGCATGGATAAATCGCCAGAACAAGTCGGAGGTGGAAAGTTATTGGCGCGGTCTACTCAAAGGATTCTCTGAGCATACGCCACTGCCTTTCACGACGGACCAACGGAAAACGGAACAGCCGCAGTTTGCCGAGCGCTCACTTCAACTGACGGAACAACTCAGCGAGAGACTAGTCGCATTCGCGCGATCCAATCAATTAACGCTCAACACCTTGTTTCAAGGGATATGGGGATTGCTGCTCGGTGTGCGAGGGAACAGGCGGGATGTGGTATTCGGCGCGACCGTTTCCGGTCGGCCGGCCGGGTTACCGGGAGTCGAGTCGATGACCGGGTTATTTATTAACACGATTCCTGTGCGCGTTTGTATCTCTAGCGATGAACCAATCGTGAAATGGCTGCACGAGCTTCAAACACAACAGTCCGAAGCGCGACAATATGACTATGCGCCATTAAACCAAGTGCGGAAGTGGAGCGATGTCCCACCAGGAACGGCCCTTTTCGAAAGCCTGCTCGTCTTCGAAAACTTCCCGATCGCATTCCAAGACGCCGGGCGAGAAAACCGACCGACAGTTCAAGAAGTTCGTTCCTTCGGCAGAATAAATTATCCGCTCGTCTTCACGATTGTGCCCGGAGCGGCAATACGATTGCGGTTGGACTTCGACTGCGCGCGCTTGGAGCGGGGCATGATCAACCGTCTGGCGCTTGAGATCACAACTTTACTTGAATATTTATCCAATACGATCGATTTGCCTCGTCTTTCAGTTCATTCGCTGCTCAAGGTTCTCACCGACACCGATGGAGAACACCGGCTTCAGGAAGAACGTGAGGTGGACAATCACGACCTGCCCAACTCCGGCAGCGACCGCCAAGGATCGGACGGCCTCTTCTCTTTCCCTCGAACCCGGGCCGAAGAGATATTGGCCGAGATCTGGCGCAAAGTGCTTCGTCTCGAACATATCGGTCTTCACGATAACTTCTTCGCTTTGGGGGGCGATTCGATCCTCAGCATTCGCGTAGCTTCCAAGGCCCTGGCGAAGGGGCTCAATATCACCGTCAAGCAGATCGCCGAGAATCCGACGATTGAACAACTGGCGGCGGTTGCGCAGCGGCTTGAAGAGAATGTCAGTGTCCGGCCGGAATTTCAGCCAATCTCCATTGACGAAGCGAGGCTTGACGAACTGATGGCAGAGGTCAATTTTGAAGAGGACTAACCGGAATGGCTTCAAATTTAAAGAAGGTCGAGGCGGTGCTTCCGCTCTCTCCGGCGCAACAGGGCATGTTGTTTCATACGCTGGCCGATCCGCAGTCTGGAATGTATCTGGTTCAAGTGAGTTGTGTCTTGCCCCGAGAACTCAACGTCCCAGCATTCCGAAAGGCTTGGCAGCGCGTGGTGGATCGGCACTCGATCTTTCGAACCGCTTTCGCGATCAATGATCAAGAAGAACCTCTGCAAGTAGTGGGGCGCTCGGTCAAACTACCCATTTACGAGCACGACTGGCGCGGCGTTCCCCCTTCTAAACAAGAAGCGCTCTGGCAAACGCTGGTGCGCGCAGACCGCCAATCCGGCGTGGAACTGTCGAAAGCGCCACTCATGCGCCTGACGTTGATTCGGACCGGCGAAGACTCATACCGCCTCCTCTGGACTCACCATCATATTCTGCTCGATGGTTGGTCAACGGTAATCGTCATGAAAGAAATCGCCTGTTCTTACGAGGCTTTCGCCCGGAACCAGGAGATTCCGCTCCCGCCGTGCCGCCCATTCGGCGATTACATACGCTGGCTGCGGAGACAGGACCTCGACGTTGCCAAGCGGTACTTCAGCAATATGCTCGATGGTTTCACCGCAGCGACGGGTTGCGAAGTGGACGGATGGGGGCGGATAGACGTTGAAGGGTATAGGCAGGAAGAGATCCGTTTTACGGAAGCGGAGACAGCCATACTGGAGTCGGCTGCCCGGCGTAATCACCTCGTGTTGAATACGCTTGTCCAAGGCGCATGGGCCATTCTGCTCAGCCGCTACAGTGGACGGAGTGATGTGGTGTTTGGCGTGACGCTGTCGGGCCGGCCTCCGGAATTGGCGGACGTCGAGTCGATTGTCGGACTCTTCATTAACACCTTGCCACTGCGTCTTGACGCGAGACCAGATTATCCCTTGTTACCTTGGCTCAAGAAAATCCAGACGCAACTAGCAGAGTTGCAACAGTATTCCTACACACCTCTGATCGAGGCGCAGAAGTGCGGCCAACTGCCGCAAGGGAGCCCATTGTTCGAGACGATCGTAGTGTTTGAGAATTATGGGTCCGACACTTCCGACTCAGAGCCACGCCACTCTTCTCGGCTCGAAATCGCCGACGTGCAGGGGCAGGTCAGAATCAATTATCCGCTCACGCTCGTCGCAACGCCTGGCAGGAACTTTTCGTTGCGCGCTGATTACGAAGCCGGCCGGTTCGCGCGGCCGGCGGTCGAGAACCTGCTCAATCACGCCAAACAGTTGCTTCTGGAAATCGCTTCCAAGCCCGACGCTCGCCTGGCGGACTTAGAAATGCTGAGCCATTGCGAGCGCATACAACTTCTGACGGAATGGAATCAAAAGAACAGAGCTTACGAAGGAGAACGGAGCATACCCGAACGATGGCGCCGGCGGGTAGAGTCGGACGGCAATCGGATCGCCGTGGTTTGCGGGCCGGAAAGACTGAGCTATCGGGAACTTGACCGGCGCGCCAATCGACTCGCCCAAAAGCTGCGGCGCGCCGGTGTCAGGCCGGAATCGCGCGTCGGCGTTTGGCTTGAGCGCGGTGTGGAAATGGTGGTGGCTTTACTTGGCATTCTGAAAGCAGGCGCGGCCTATGTGCCCCTTGATATCACGCACCCGAAGCAGAGATTGAGTTATTTGTTGAGCGACATGCAGGCCAGGGTTGTAGTTAGCCAGCGCGCGCTCCTGGATCAGCTCCAGGAGCGCGACATCGCGCTGGCGCTCGTTGACGAGGAGCCGTTCATGCCGCTGCCGGAACGCGCTGAAACAATAATAACGGGTAGGACAGGCTGGGAACCTGTCCCAGCCGTTTCTGAGGGGACGGACGAAGAATCGGAGGAAGATCTTCAGACGCCGATCGAGAGAGACAATATCGCCTATGTGATTTACACGTCGGGATCGACTGGGAATCCGAAAGGAGTAGAAGTAACGCACGGCAATGTCCTGCAATTATTGGATTCCACACAAGACTGGTTCAGGTTCAGGCCGGACGACGTATGGACCATGTATCACTCGTACGCATTTGATTTTTCGGTGTGGGAATTGTGGGGCGCGCTCTTAAATGGCGGGCGCGTTGTGATGGTTCCTCATCAAGTCAGCCGGTCACCGGAGACATTTTACGAATTGCTGCGGCAAGAGGGTGTGACAGTGTTGAACCTAACGCCTTCCGCCTTCGGACAATTGATGCAGGCAGACGGCTGGGAAGGCGCCGATTTGCAGGTGCGGACCGTCATCTTCGGCGGCGAGGCGTTGGACGTCAGACGCGTGCGTGATTGGTGGAGGCGTCACGGCGAACGGGCATCGATGGTGAATATGTACGGCATCACGGAGACGACCGTCCATGTCACTTACCGGCGAATTTGCGAAGAAGACACGCAGGGACCGGCGAGAAGCTTCATTGGCGAAGCCATTCCAAGCCTGCAAATCTATGTGCTGGGCGCTGAAATGCAGCCTGCGCCTGTGGGCGTGATCGGGGAGATCTACGTCGGCGGAGCGGGATTAGCGCGCGGCTATTGGAATCGGCCGGATCTCACCGCCGAACGCTTCGTTCCAAATCCTTTCGGCGAAGCTGGCAGCCGGCTTTATCGGAGCGGCGACCTCGCTCGTTATCTGCCGGACGGAGATCTAGAGTATTTGGGGCGGGCCGATCATCAAGTGAAGATTCGAGGGTTCCGGATCGAGTTGGGCGAAATCGAGGCAGTCTTGCGCTCACACCCTGGTGTGCGAGAGGCCGTCGTCGTAGCCCGCGCTGAAGACAATGGCGAGAAGCGGCTGATCGCCTATGTAGTGGGAGACGCCGGCCGGTTGCCTAACGCCGGCCAGTGGCGGCGCGAGCTGAAACAACGACTGCCGGACTATATGATCCCAACGGCGTTTGTGGCGCTGGAGCAGCTGCCCCTGACAGCCAATGGGAAAGTCGACCGCAAGGCGCTGCCTGCGCCCGAAGGGGAGCGGCCTGAATTGGAGTCGGGTTACGAAGCGCCGCGTACGGCAGTTGAGGAGAAGCTGACACGGGTCTGGTCGCAGGTCTTGGGGATCGAGCGAGTGGGGGTCTACGACAATTTCTTCGCGCTCGGCGGCGATTCGCTGCGCATCATTCAGGTTCGCGCATTGGCCCGGAAGATGGGGCTAGAAATCCCTCTCCCGCAGCTTCTGCAATATCAAACGATTGCCGAGCTCGCACGGGAAGTCGAGACGGACTCGCAGCCGGAACACCAAAAACAGGAAATCCGTCCCTTCGGCCTGGTCAACGAATCGGATCGGAAGAAGATGCCGGAAAACATCGAGGACGCCTACCCACTCACGCGCTTACAAGCCGGAATGTTGTTCCACAGCGAATATGCCCCGGACTCCGCAGTTTATCACGATGTGTTCAGCTATCACCTGGAGGCGCGCTTCGACGCCGATGCGCTCAGATCGGCGATCCGCTTCGCTATTGAACGTCATGCCGTCTTACGCGCCAGCATTCATCTTTCGGGTTTCAGTGAGCCGCTCCAACTCGTCCATCGCGCCGCAGAGGCGTCGCTGGCAGTCGATGACATCCGCGGTTTACAGATGACGGAACAAGATGCGTTTATCGCCGCCTGGATAGAGAAGGAGAAACGTAATCGCTTCGAGTGGGCCACAGGCCCGCTCATTCGCTTCCGCGCGCACCGCCGAACAGAAGAGAGCTTTCAGTTCACCGTGAGCTTCCATCACGCAATTTTGGACGGATGGAGCCTGGCGTCGCTGCTGACAGAGATATTTCAGGATTATCTTTCCCGGATCGAGGGACGCGCCGCCCCTCGGGTTTCCTTGCCCGAAACCGAGTTCAAGCACTTTGTCGCGCTCGAGCGGCAGGCGACAAGTTCGGATGCGTGCCGCCGCTTTTGGTGGGAAAAGCTTAGCGGCAGCGCTATGAGCGCTCTGCCGCGCTGGCGTAAGGAATCAGACGCGACACGGGATTTTTGCATCCGACCGTTGAACGTTCCGCCGGCGGTCAGCGAAGGGCTGAAAGTAGTATCTCAGCGCATGAGAGTTCCACTCAAAAGTGTATTGTTGGCGGCGCATCTGCGAGTACTGGCGTTCGTCACCGGTCAAACTGATGTGGTCACCGGTCTGGTCTCCCATGGCCGAGTAGAAGACGCCGGAGGAGACGCGGTTCTCGGCCTGTTCCTCAATACTCTGCCATTGAGGTTGAAGCTCTCGGGCGGGAGTTGGCAAGATCTGACGCGCGAGACCTTCGATGCCGAAAGGGAAATGTTTCCGCACCGCTACTATCCGCTTGCGGAGATACAGGACTTGCTGGGCGGCCAGTCCCTATTCGAGACCGCATTCAACTTCACTCATTTCCACGTCTACCGGGGGATCTCACAATTTCCGAATATTCGAGTTCTGGGTGAGACAGGTTATGACGAAACGAATTTCACGCTGCTGGCGAACTTCGCGATGCACGGGATCTCCGGGCGCATTCAATTGCGGCTCGATTACGACCGGGCGGTCTTGTCCGACCCTCAGATCGAAGCGCTGGAGGGGTATTATCTGCGGGCTCTAACGGCGATTGCCGGCGACCCAGTGGCCCGCTACGATTCGATCTGCTTACTGTCGGACGGCGAGCGGCGCCAGTTGGATATATGGAACGAGACAACCGTGGGAATCGCCGGCGATCGAAGCATTCATCGACATTTCGAGATGCGGGCCGCTCGGACGCCCGGCGCGCCAGCGCTCAAGTTTGAAGACAAGGAATTGACGTACAGTGAAGTGGATGCTCGCGCCAACGCCCTGGCCTCGATCCTCCAATCCGCCGGCGCAAAGCCGGATATGTTAGTCGGGATCTTCGTTGAACGTGACGCGGCGATGCCGGTTGCGGCGCTTGGCGTACTCAAATCCGGCGCCGCCTATCTCCCGCTCGATCCCAGTTACCCCGACGAACGCCTAAAGCAGATTCTCTCCGGGGCCAGAGCGCCAATTGTAGTGAGCCGGCGCAGTCTCGCCGATCGATTGACGGGATACGACGGTGAAGTCATATGGCTCGACCAGATTGAAGACGAGACGGGGAACGATTTTCGTTCCCCGCAGGTCCCGCTCGACTGCCTGGCATATATGATCTACACATCTGGTTCCACCGGCAGGCCGAAAGGAATTGGTTTGCCGCATCGCGCTTTGATGAATCTCCTGGCCTGGTACGGTGGCCGACAGCGCGAGGGGGCTCGCGCCCTTCAATTTGCTTCTCTAAGCTTTGACGTCAGTTTTCTGGAGATCTTCTCTACTTGGTTCTCCGGAGGCGAACTCTTCGTTTGCCCCGAGCGCGGGCGCCGGGATCCCGAATTTCTGGCGGACTTTCTTTCCACCCACGGCATTGAGAGGGCCGTACTGCCGGTGGTTATGCTGCAACAAATAGCCGAGCTTTATGATCCTGAGAAGCACAATTTTCAGTCACTCAGAGAGATCATCGCCACTGGTGAGCAACTCCGGATTACACCGGCCATCGTCCGCTTTTTCGAGCGAATTCCTCATTGCTCTTTGGAAAATCACTATGGCCCGTCCGAGGCTCACGTCGTGACGGCCTACAGTCTGCCGCGAGACCCATCGTGCTGGACTTCGCATCCGCCCATCGGCAAACCAATCGCAAACATCCGGGCTCATCTGCACGACCAGTTTCTCAACCCGGTCCCGGTCGGCACTACGGCGCATCTTTACTTGGGCGGCGCGGGGCTCGCGCGGGGCTATTTGAATCAGCCGGATTTAACCGCCCAGAAGTTTGTGCCTGATCCGTCGGCCGTCGAGCCCGGCGCCCGGCTTTATCAAACAGGCGATCTCGCCCGGCGCTTGCCGAATGGGGAGATCGAGTTCCTCGGCAGGATAGATCATCAGGTCAAGATCCGCGGATTCCGCGTGGAATTGAGTGAGATCGAATCGTTTTTGACAAAACAACCAGGGGTTCGAGAATCGGTCGTCGTGGCAATCGATGGGCCGAGTGGCGATCGTTATTTGGTAGGCTACGTCGTGCCCGCGGAAGACTTCGCTCCAAGCGCTCACGACTTAAAGAATGCGCTCGGCGCGAAATTGCCCGACTATATGGTTCCTTCGGCCCTGGTCTTCCTTGACGCTCTCCCCCTCAATTCAAACCGAAAGGTCGATTACAAACGTCTTCCGGCGCCCGACCGCGCCGAGCGCGCTGCGATGGCCGAATTTGTGGCGCCTCGTAGCCCGGCTGAAGAATTGGTCGCCGCTGTTTGGCGCGAAGTCTTGCGCGTGAAAGATGTGGGTGTATACGACAATTTCTTCGAACTGGGCGGTAACTCGCTGCGCGCCAGCCAGGTTGTCGCACGGTTGCGCGACATGCTGCAAATCGAGTTGCCGTTGCGAACACTCTTCGACCATCCAGCTATCGAACACATGGTAGAAGCGATGGCGGAGTCGCATGGGGGCATTGAAGCTGTCGAAGAGATCGCGCTCATCGCTCAGACTGTCGCTCAACTTTCCGGCGACGAGTTGACGGCGATGCTCGACCATGAACGAGCGGCGTCGGTTTAACGTCATACCCTCAAATCTACCATCTACACATGTCTGAAACAGCGAATACCAGCGCCCGAATAACGGACGCCGACAATGTCGATCCAACGTTATCGGCCGAGCGGCGGGAGTTAATGGCGTTATTGCTTGAAAAGCGAGGCTTTAATGCCGGTCGCAACCAAGTAATTCCACGACGCCAGAGTGGCGGCCCTTGCCCGCTATCTTTTGCGCAGCAGCGCTTGTGGCTGCTTGATCAACTGAACCCCGGGAACCCAGTCTACAACATGGCTTCGGCGGTTCGGCTTGCTGGCCCCTTCAGCCAATCATTGCTTGATCGTGTGCTGAGCGAGATGGTGCGGCGCCATGAAGCGCTACGAACTTCCTTTCTGGAGGTTGACGGCCAAGCGCTCCAAGTCATCGCTCCGGCGCGTCCGGTGGAAACTTCGGCGATCGACGTGACCGGGCTGCCTCCTGGGGGCCGCGAAGCCGTGGCGCGGCAGTTGGCGCAACACGAGCATTTGCGCCCTTTCGATTTGGCTCAAGGGCCGTTGCTGCGCGCCATCATCTTCCGCACCGAGGCGCGCGACCATGTTGGGCTGTTTATAACTCACCATATCGTCTCGGACGGCTGGTCACAGAGTGTGTTTATGCGCGAGTTCTCGACACTCTGGAACGCATTCGACAATGCTCTTGCTTCGCCGCTGTCCGAACTTCCTATCCAATACGCTGACTTCGCCATCTGGCAACGCCAGCGGTTGCAAGGGGCGGCGATACAAATCCATCTGGATTATTGGAAGAAGAAGCTGTCGGGATGCGCCCCCTTAAATATTCTTATGGGTCGAGCTCGACCTCCCGTGAGGAGCTTTCAGAGCGGAACGCGCTCTTTCGCCGTCGGGCGCGGAGTCTCCGAGCGTTTGTCCTCGCTCGCCCGGCGCGAGGGAACAACACTCTTCGCCATAACGCTAACTTGCTTCCAACTCCTGCTACACCGTTATTCGGGACAGGAAGATATTGTTGTTGGGTCGCCCGTTGCGGGCCGAGACTACAAAGAGCTCGAAGGGCTCATCGGCTGTTTCGCTAATCAAATCGCTCTGCGAACATCCTTTTCCGGTAGGCCGACCTTTCGCGAGATGTTGAAGCGGACTCGCGAGACTGTTCTCGACGCCTTCTCGCATCAAGACCTTCCATTCGAACGAGTGGTCGAGGAATTGGCGCCGGAACGGAGACTGGACGAGAACCCAATTTTTCAAGTTTCGTTCGCATTTCAAAACGCCCCTCAGGTGTGGACGAGCCTGCGAAGCCTCGGCGCGATCAACTTTGCGCTTGACAGCGTCACCACTCGATTTGATCTCGAAATGCACGTTTGGGAGGGGGCGGACGGTTTAGGCGGCACACTGTTCTATAGCCGGGATCTTTTCCCCGACTCCACCGCCGCGTTCATTGTTGAGCACTTCTTGAATCTGCTCACCGGGGTCTCCGAGCGCCCGGACAATCGCATCCCGGAGATTCCGCTTCTAACCAAAAGAGAGATCAACCAACTGGCAGCGTTTAATCGAACATCCACCGATTCCAACCTCGACCGTTGCCTGCACGAGCTTTTCGAAGATCAAGTGTGGAAGACGCCGGAGGCGATCGCCGCAATCTCCAACGGGACTCGTCTTACATACCGGGATCTGAATTTGCGCAGCAACCAGCTTGCCCGGTTTCTCAGGCAAAACGGCATAAAGTCTGAGACGCAGGTCGGCCTGTGTCTCGACCGATCAATGGAGTTGCTGGTCGCCATCCTCGCGGTCTCGAAGGCAGGCGGAGCTTACGTTCCCATTGACCCCTCTTATCCTCCGGACCGCATCTCGCTGCTGTTGACCGATTCGGGCGCATCCTTGGTCCTGACTCGGCGCGATCTCGCTTCTAAACTGCCCGCGCCTGCGCCGCGCGCGATTTGCCTGGACGAAAATTGGGAACAAATCGCCTCATTCGCCAACTGCGATCTTAAGCCCGCAAGCAGCCCCGAGAATTTGATCTATGTGATTTATACCTCTGGATCGACGGGCAAGCCGAAGGGGGTGATGATTACGCATCGCGGATTGATTAATTACCTCGTTTGGAGCGCTCGCGCCTACCACGCAGATCAAGGCCGGGGCGTTTTGGCGCATACCTCTGTCGCATTCGACTTGAGCGTAACCAGTCTGCTGACGCCGCTGATCGCCGGACAGTGTGTAATCCTGCTCAAACAGCATCCTGGCATCGACGAACTGAAGGAAGTGATCGAGACTGAAACAGATTTGAGCTACGTGAAACTGACCCCGGCGCACTTGAAGGCATTGAACGAAACGCTGAATACTCAAAAGGCCTGGAGGACACGCGCGCTGGTGGTTGGCGGCGAAGCGCTGCAATGGCAGGATGTGAGGGATTGGCTGCGCGCTGCGCCCCAGACGCGTATCATCAACGAATACGGCCCTACCGAAACCGTAGTCGGAAGTTGCGTCTACGAGGTAGGCGAGCAGCTGTCCACCACCTCTGTTCCGATCGGACGCCCGATTGCCAATGCGCGGCTATACATTCTTGACCCGTATCTTACGCATGCGCCGAGATGCGCAGTGGGCGAACTTTTTATCGGAGGGGCGGGCATCGCCCGTGGGTACTTGGGACGTCCGGACATAACGGCGGAAAAATTCCTGCCCGATCCGTTCGCCGAATTGCCGGGCGCGCGCATGTATAGGACGGGGGATCTGGCGCGTTTTTTGCCGTCCGGGGACATCGAATTCGCGGGACGCCGAGATCATGAAGTCAAGATTCGAGGGTTCCGAGTCGATCCTGGAGAGGTGGAAGCAGTTCTCTCCGCGCACCCTGACGTAAAAGAGGCTGTTGTCATTACCCAACCCGACCGGTCTGGAAACAATGCTCTCGCCGCATATCTCGTCCCAAGAGCGATTGACGATAACGCGCGAATACAGGGGCAATTAACCGACGTTGAGAAGCAGGTTTCAAATGACGATAAAGCGGCGCGGGAGTGTGAATCATTGATTTCGCGGCTTCGGTCGTATCTTGAGAAACACCTTCCAGATTACATGATGCCGTCCTGGTTTTATGCGCTCTCCGCCCTGCCTCTGACTGCAAACGGCAAACTCGATCGACATGCGCTGGCGTCATCGAACGTCGACGCGTCACCACACCGCCGGCGGCAACAGCCGCAGACGGCCGTAGAAGAAATAATTGCAGGCGTGTGGGCGGAAGTTCTGGGTTTGAAGCAAGTCAATGCCGATGAGAATTTCTTCGAACTGGGCGGCCATTCATTGCTTGGGACGCAGGTGATCTCGCGATTGCGAAACATCTTCGCGACGGGAGTGGGGCTGCGCGATCTGTTCGAGGCTCCTACGGTCTCCGCTCTTGCGAAGAAGATCGGGATTGGGCGTCGTAGTGACATGACGGGCGCGCCTCCGCTCGTCACTTCTGACCGCAATGCGCCGCTGCCCTTATCGTTCGCACAACAGCGTCTGTGGTTCCTTGATCAACTTCATCCTAATAACGCCGCCTACCACGTGCCGCTTTCGTCGCGTTTGTCCGGGACTCTCAATGCCCACGTCCTCGAACAGAGTCTGGGAGAGATCGTCCGGCGGCACGAAGTTCTTCGAACGGCGCTTCGCTTATCGGACGGCGAGCCTGTCCAAGAAATATTGGAGGTCCAGGATTTTCTGTTGCCGGTGGTGGACTTGAGGGCTCTCGATGAGAGCCAGCGGCAGTCCGAAGCGCGCCGGCTCGCGAGAGAGGAAGCAAAACGCCCCTTCGATTTGTCAAGCGGACGGCTCGCGCGAGCGACGCTCTTGAAAACAGGGCAGGATGAATACATCTCCCTCTTTACCTTGCATCACATCGTGTGTGACGGCTGGTCGCTCGGAGTCTTCGTCCGCGAGTTGGCGGCGCTTTACGAAGCAGGCTGCCTGGGCGCGGCAAATCCATTGCCGCCACTGCCCATTCAGTATGCCGACTTTGCCGTCTGGCAGCGCCGGTGGTTGCAAGCTGAAGCGCTCGAAAAGCAACTCGCATATTGGAAAGAACAACTGGCCGGCGAACATCCAGCCCTGAACTTGCCGTGCGATCGTCCGAGGCCGCCGGTCCCCACCTATTGTGGCAAGACTCGCACCCGGCTACTCGATCGTGAGCTTCAAGAAAAACTGATCAGCGTTGGCCGCCGGCAGGGCGGAACGATATTCATCGCGGCGCTGGCCGCATTTCTTGTGGTCCTGCGTCACGAGACCGGACAAGACGACCTGATCGTGGGCACGGACATCGCAAACCGCAACCGCGCCGAGATCGAAGGACTAATCGGTTTCTTCGTTAATCAATTGGCGCTGAGGACGCGACTTTCAGAAGACCCGACATTTGCGGAAATACTTTCCCGCGTTCGCGAGACGGCGCTGGGCGCGTACGATAATCAAGACCTGCCATTCGAAACGCTGGTGAATGCGCTGCGTGTGCCACATGAGGTGGGTCGCTCCCCGTTGTTCCAAGTCAGCTTTACGATGGCGAACGCGCCTACTCATTCTCTCGAACTGTCGGGCGTAGTCTCTACACCCTGGATGGTGGATCCGGGAACCGCCAAGCTGGATTGGCTCGTGACCATCGTTGAGACCGGAGAAGGCCTGCTCGCATTGCTCGAATATAACACCGACATATTTGATGTGAGCGCCATCGACCGCGTCTTGAAGAAGTTCGAAGTGACGATTCGCGCCACGATAAATGATCCGCAAATGAAGTTGAGCGCGATCCTTCAGCTCCTCGATGGGGAAGATTCCGAACGCGTCATCGACGGCCGATTCCAAGCCCGGATGACGGCTGGTCAAGCGCCGCCACTCACCGAGGCGGAACAGCGCCAAGCGCTGGCGGATCTCAACGACACGCGGATCGCATATGATACGGCGCTCTGCATACACGAATGGATTGAAGAACAAGCGCGCAAGACGCCGGATGCGCTCGCGGTCATTGCGGGAGAGACTAGCTTGTCCTATCGCGAATTCGACCGCCTCAGCAATCGCATTGCTTGGCGGCTGAGGCGGCTAGGCGTAGGGGCGGATCGGCCGGTGGGCCTTTTCGTCGAACGATCAATCGAGATGCCGTTGGGGATTGTCGCGATCCTAAAAGCGGGCGGCGCTTATGTGCCGCTTTCTCCGACGTACCCCAAAGATCGAATCTCATTTATTCTCGATGACGCGGGTATCGATGTAATCCTCGCTCAGTCGCACTTGGAAGCGAACTTGCCGGGCCGCAACTTAAATATCCTAAGGATCGACGCGTCAGCGACGGGCGTTCCAGAGGATGATGGCCAACTATCGCAGGAAGCCAATCCGGACAATCTGGCATATATCATCTATACCTCTGGATCGACAGGCGTGCCGAAAGGCGTCCTTGTCAGCCACCGCAACCTCGTTCATTCCACGAAGGCGCGCGCGCACTATTATGGCGCCCCGCCCGGCAATTATCTGCTGCTCTCCCCGTTTATTTTTGACAGTTCTGTAGCGGGCATCTTTTGGACGCTTACGCACGGCGGCTCGCTGGTATTGATTCCCGATGACGCTCACCTCGATCTGCCAGCGTTGATCGAAGAGATTTCGCGCCGCCGGGTATCGCATATGTTGTGCTTGCCCGCGCTCTATTCCGCGCTCCTCGAGAGCGCCGGTTCCGATCAACTCTCCTCATTGCGAACGGTAATTGTGGCCGGGGAAGCTTGCCCTGCGGAACTAATACGACACCATAATGAGTTGCTGAACGACGCGGATTTGTACAATGAGTATGGGCCAACGGAAACTACGGTCTGGAGCACGGTATTTCGCATTCCGCCGGGGCATGACGAAAGCAGCGTTCCCATCGGCCGCCCGATCGCCAATACGAAGAACTACATTTTGGATGGCGATCTGTCGCCTGTTCCTTTGGGCGCGCTAGGCGAGTTGTGCATTGCCGGTTTGGGAGTGACCCGCGGCTATCTCAACCGCCCCGATTATACGGCTGAAAGATTTGTTCCCGATCCGTGGTCCGGCGAGCCCGGCGCGCGGCTTTACAGGTCGGGAGATTCGGTGCGATGCGCTCCGGACGGCAATATTCAATTCGTCGGGCGATTTGATCAACAAGTAAAGATCCTTGGCCATCGCATTGAGTTGGGAGAAGTCGAAAACGTCCTGGAACAGCATCAACAAGTGGAACGAGCGATAGTGGTGGCTCGCGAAGATCGGCCGGCAGAGAAACGCCTGGTGGCCTATGTGATTCCTCGCGGGGAACAAGAGGCCGGCGCATGGATGGAAGAGCTTTCCATCTATTTAAGACAGCGTCTGCCAAAATATATGGTTCCGGTCGTGATCGTAAGGATGACCTCTTTCCCATTGAATACAAACGGCAAGGTAGATCGAGCGGCTTTACCCGCTCCTACCCGAGCGTCTAGAACCGCCGCATATCTGTCGCCTCGCAATGATTTCGAAGAGCGGCTGGTTTCAATTTGGGCTGAAGTGTTGCAGTTGGAACAGGTCGGCGTTAATGACAATTTCTTCGACCTCGGCGGCCACTCACTGTCGGCCGTTCGATTGCAGCAACGTTTGATCAAGGAACTCGGCATGGAGATCCGCCTTCTTGATCTCTTTCAATATCCAAACGTCTCTCGGCTCGCCGAACACTTGAGCGGCGGCGCCGCCGCGCCAGCCACTCTGGGCAATCAAGAGGATGAAGAATGGGCGGCGACGCGACGGCGGGCTCTCGCCAGGGGCCAGCAGAGAATTGTGAACGCACAAATGTGAAGTCAGTAGGGAGGCAAAATATGCCGGAACTCAGCATCGAAAGTAACGTCGGCCCTCCAGCAGACGAGTTCGACGTTGCCATCATAGGGATGGCGGGGCGTTTTCCGGGGGCGCGGGACATTAACGCATTTTGGCGTCTTCTGAGGGATGGCGTCGAAGGGATCAGTTTTTTCACCATGGAGGGAACGGGAGAGCTGACGGCCTCTACCGGAGCTTTTATAGCGGCCGGGGGAATCGTTGAAGAGATTGACCTTTTCGATGCCGAGTTCTTTGGAGTGCCGCCGGCTGAAGCCGCATGGATGGACCCGCAGCATCGGCTGTTTCTCGAACACGCGTGGATCGCTTTGGAGAGCGCCGGCTATAACGTGGACGCTTATCCAGGCCGCGTCTCGGTCTATGCCGGCGTGAACGTCAACACCTATTTTCTTTCTCGACTTGAACAAATCTTGGCCCGCGATCGAGCCTCCGCTTTCCAGATCATGTTAGGAAACGAGAAAGACTTTCTGGCGACCCGCGTCTCCTACAAACTGAACCTAAAAGGCGAGAGCGTAACGGTCCAGGCGTCCTGCTCCTCTTCGTTAGTCGCGGCGCATATGGCCTGCCAAAGTTTGCTGACGGGACAGAGCGACATGGCGCTGGCGGGCGGAGTATCGATTCGGTGCCCGCAGAAATCAGGCTATTTTTACGACGAAGGGATGATTTCTTCACCCGATGGCCATTGCCGCGCGTTCGACCGGCAGGCGCAAGGGACAATTCCGGGAAACGGCCTGGGGATCATCGTGCTCAAACGCCTGGCTGATGCGCTGCGCGATCGTGACCACGTTTGGGCTGTCATCAAAAGTTCTTGCGTGAACAACGATGGACGACAGAAGATGGGGTATACAGCTCCAAGCATCGATGGACAGGCAGATGTGATTGCACGGGCGCTGGCGCTGGCCGGCGTAAGCGCGGACACTATCGGGTTCGTTGAAGGACACGGAACTGGGACACCGATCGGCGACCCGATTGAAGTCCAGGCGTTGACGCGCGCTTTTCGACGCCATACGAAGCTTAAGGGATACTGCGCATTAGGCGCGGTAAAAAGCAACATTGGTCACCTGGATACCGCCGCCGGAGTCGCCGGTCTCATCAAAGCGGTGCTCGCACTCCAGCACCGGGTCATTCCTCCCACTTTGCACTTCGAGGAACCCAATCCTGCGCTAGAGATAGATGACAGCCCTTTCTTCATCAATAACCAAGCTATTAATTGGCCCGCCGGAGAGGGACTGCGCCATGCGGGCGTGAGTTCGTTCGGCATCGGGGGAACCAATGCCCATGTAATTCTCGAAGAGGCTCCTCAGATTACGAGTGGCTACAGTTCGAGGCCCGCTTGTGTCATTACGCTCTCGGCCCGCACGCCGGAGGCGCTGGCGAAGATGAGAGAAGAACTGGCGCTCCACATCGATGCGCAGCCTGAATTGGAGATTGAGGACGTCGCTTTTACGCGTAATGTCGGGCGCCGCCTGTTTCCATTCCGCTACGGTTTTGTGGCTTCCGACCGCGCCGCTGCCTTGGAGTCTTTGTGCGTTCCCGCTCCTAAATGGAGTTCGCATGTCGCATCGACAAAAGCCCCGCGCATAGTCTTTATGTTTCCGGGACAAGGATCGGCGTTCGCCGGCCAGTTCGCGAGCATTTACCAAAGCGAGCCGGATTTCCGAAGCGTGGTCGACCGATGCGCGGAAATCTTAAAACCATGTTTGGGTTGTGATCTCCGAGAAGGGGTTTTATCCGCCGGCGGGGCGGATGACTGGATGGGGCCCGCATCGCTCACCCTTCCTGCGCTCTTTGTTTTTGAGTACGCGCTCGCGCGACTATGGATGGCTTGGGGGATCGAGCCGAACGCAATGATTGGACACAGCTTCGGAGAGTATGTGGCCGCATGTCTGTCTGGCGTTTTCTCACTCGAAGATGCGCTTCATTTGGTAGCCGCTCGTGGACGATTGGTCGAGGAGTTACCGCCTGGCGCGATGCTGGGGATCGGGCTTTCGGAGTCCGCCATTGGCCCATACTTTCATGACGACCTCGCCCTGGCTGCGGTCAACACATCGGATCGTTGCATTGTCTCCGGCCCGGTCGATGCAATAGAGGCGCTCGAACGTATTCTGAAACAAGATGGTGTAGGCTGCCTCCGCCTGCCGATTCCGTACGCGTATCATTCACGGGCCGTGGAACCAATCTTGGACGGTCTGGAATCATTGGTTCAGAAGGCGCAGCCTGGCGTCCCACGGATCCCGTACATCTCGAGTTCGACCGGCAAATACGCGCAGCCGGAAGAAGCGTCCGCGCCGGGCTATTGGGCGGCGCAAATGCGGAACACGACGCGCTTCGCCGACGGCTTGAAGACGTTGTTCGACGCCGGGCATTCGATTTTCATCGAAGTTGGACCCAGCCAAGGCCTAACACGAGCCGTCAAAGAAGAGTTGGGGCGTGAGCCTGCGGCGGTCGATTCGGTCGGCGCTTCGCGATCCGGTTACGCCGCTCGATCTCTGCTCGAAGCTTTGGTTCGGGTATGGCTCTGTGGCGGGAAGGTGAATTGGCAGGATTTCTACCGAGGGCAAAGACACCATCGCGTCGAATTGCCTTCCTATCCATTCGAACGCAGGCGCTACTGGGTTGAGGTTCAGAGCCCTATGCCGCGAGACGCGGCCGAGACTGCCGTGGTGACTCCGGACGCGCCCGCCCTGCAATCGGACATCATCTCGGCCGAAACTAACCGGGAAACACCTCTCAATCGAGCCAGCCTTGAGTCTGCGTATATGGGGCCCCGCAACAAGATTGAGGAAACGCTCGTCTCCATTTGGTCTGAAGTGTTGGGCCTGGGGCAAATCGGGGTAGAGGACAACTTCATGGAGCTCGGCGGCGATTCGCTCATGGCAACGCGCATGTTCGCTCAGGTTCAGCGCGCCTTTTCGACTGGTATCTCGCTTGAACAGGCGCTCTCTTCGCCAACCATCGCAGAGTTAAGCCGGGTCCTGCAAGCAAGCCTTCAAGCCGAAGCAAAGGCTGCGAGAGCCGAGCGGCAACAGCAAGATTATTGCGCTTTCGAGATGTCGATTGGCGATCAGGCGGTCACAGTCTACCTCACGGAATCCGACTACCGAGCCCAAGGCGTCCCGGCAGGCGCGAGAAATTTCCGACTCGTTTAACGGACGACCGTTATTTGATCAACCCTTTTCTTCCTACAGGTCGAGCAATAGCATTCGCGCAATGGCCATCAAAATTCGTTACCAGGGGTATGACCTGGAATTTGACCACTATCCCACGGAGGCGGAGATCGAGCAGACCTACCTGGCGCTGCAAGCCATCGTCAGCAGGAAGCTCAAGAATCCGGGCTACGACGCCATTGAATCTGTGCGGACTGAAGCAGAACTGCCGCTCTCGTTCGCGCAGGAATGGTTTTGGTCGTTGGAGCAAATGGCCCCCGGAAATCCTACGTATCACTTGCCGTTCGGAGTCAGGTTGTCAGGGAGGCTGGATGCGGGCGCCATCGATCGCGCGATCGCTGTCGTCCTCACACGACATCAGGCGCTGCGAGCCGCTTTTATCTCGCTTGATGGGCGGCCCGTCCAAGTTATCCGTCCTGTGCAAGCGCCGGTCCTGCCTGTGCTGGACCTGACAGCGGTTCCAGAATCTCTCCGAGAGGCGGAATGCGCAAGGGTGGTGCGGGAAGAGTCGCGGCGTCCTTTCGATTTCGCTCACGGACCGATGATGCGAGCCAGGCTGTTGCGGCTGGGATTGGAAGAGCATGTGATGTTTCTGATGGCGCATCATATTGCCGCAGACGCGTGGTCGCTCAATCTGTTGATCCGGGAATTGATCGCGTTGTATGAGTCTTTCTCGCAAGGAAAACCTTCTCCTCTCGCAGAACTGCCGATTCAGTACTCCGACTACGCGCGCTGGCAGCGAAGCCGTTTACAGGCCGGAATGTTGGACGAGTTAATCTCGTTCTGGAAATCGCGGCTTGCCGGCGCTCCGCCCACGCTAGCACTGCCAAGGAAGCGATTTGTTGAAGACAAGCAGATTTCCAGTGGGTCGCGTTATAACTTCGTCCTTAGCGCGGAAATGTCGGAATCTTTACGCTTGCTTGCTAACCAAGAAAAGGTAACGCTTTTCGTCGTCCTGCTGGCTGCTTTTCAAACCTTACTCTATCGCTGGAGCGGACAGGACGACATAGTAGTCGGTTCGCCGATTGCGGGTCGCAGCCGGGTCGAAACGGAAGGCCTGATGGGATGCTTCATTAACACCCTTCCGTTGCGAGCGGATCTGTCCGGCAACCCGCGCTTTCGAGAACTGCTGCGGCAAGTCCACACAACAACAATCGAGTCTTTCAGCCATCAGGATCTACCGCTCGGTAAAATTGTGGAGGCCGTTCGCCCGGAACGCAGCGCGGGGCGAACCGCGCTGTACGAAGTGATCTTCGACCTCAATAACACGCCGCCTGTCGAAAATGTCGATCTGAAAAATATCAAGATTCGGCCGCTCGGAATCGAAGTCGGCATTGCGAAGGTCGCCATATTGCTCGATATGTGGCGGAGCGGGGCGTCTTTGCTGGGCTCGATCGAGTACAGCACAAGCCTTTTCGACGTCATGACAATCGAACGCTTTGCCGAACAGTTTACAACGTTGCTCCAAAGTGTAGCGCGGGGACCTGACGTCCGGCTGAACGCAATTGAGTTGATCAGCGCGCGCGCGCGACAGAAGCAAATGCTGGATGAGAGCGCGCATGAGGCATACAGGCGCCAGAAGCTCAGGTCGGTGAAACCTAGAGCCGTGAAGCTTCCATCAGCGTGAGGGGCGGACGGCCAGGCCAGGAATAAAAGAATTTGGAGAGAACCATGTCAAAGATGGGAGCCATCGAAGGCTATTTGATATCGCCGCAACAGAGGCGGCTGTGGAGTTTCGGACAGCAGGCGAAGGGATACGGGTCGCATTGTCTTGTGCGGCTGGAGGGGCTGGCGGATGCGCCGGCGCTTCACCGAGCGTTGGCGCAGGTGACGCGTCGCCACGAGGCCTTGCGCACTCGTTATGTCTCGATCGCCGGGATGAGAGAGCCAATTCAAATAGTCGGCCAAGAGGATGATTGTGTCTACGGAGAGGTCGATTTGCGCGCGATGGGGGCATCGAGCGCCGCCTGCTGGCGGCAGGCGCTCCGTCAGAGACAGTCCTCCCGCGCCCAAGCGAGCGAGTGGGGATGGCAGGCGGTGGTGGGATGGATCGGCGAGCGGCGGCAGGAATTGTGGTTGTCGCTAGGGGGAATGAGCGGTGACTGGCAATCGATCGAGCACGCCGTGACCGATGTGGCGCGGGACTACGGCCAGTGGAATGACGGAGATACGCGAACGGTGGAGGCGGCGCTGGCATATGCGCAGTATTGCGAGTGGGTCAAAGAGTTGTTGGAAGAGGGAGAAGGAAGAGGTCATCTCTATTGGCTGGAGCAGGATTGGCAAGCGTTACGCAGTGGGAAGCGGCCGTTGGCAGGTGGCGCAAGGGACAGTAGAGAGGAGTTCAAGCCGCAGGTTGTGCGGGCGACGCTGGAAGAATCCGTCTTGAGGCAAGCGCTGAAGGAGTCGCGCAAACGGGGCAAAACAGTAGCGAGCTTTTGGCTGGCGAGCTGGCAAGCCCTGTTATGGCGTCTGACGGGAGAGGGCGAACAAGTCGTAGGATATGTCTGCGACGGTCGGAAGTACGAGGAAATGGAAGGAGCGATCGGTTTATACAGCAAGTGGGTGCCGGTGCGAAGCCAGGCTCAAGGAGCGGACCGGTTCAGCGAGTTGCTGGAGCAGGCGCAAGAAGAGATCAGGCAGGCGGACGCGTGGCAAGAGTATTTCATTTGGGAAGAAGCGCTTGGAATCGAAGCGGGGCAGGAGCCGGGCTATTTCCCCATCGGAATCGAAATAGCGCGGCAGAAGCGCAGATGGCGAGCGGGGGAGATGGAATGGAAATTGGTCGGCGCTGAGAGCCAAACGGAACGATACGATGCGCTGTTGCGTTGTCTATGGAAAGAGGAAGGAGGACTGGAAGTAGAACTGAGTTACAACGAAGCGGTGTATGAGGAGGCGACGGCGCGTAAGTTGCTTGAGTACTGGTTGGAGTTAGTACGTAACGCGGCTCGAACGCCGGAGTCATTGATCGAATGCATAGAAGTTCTCAGCGCCTCCGAACGCAAGCAGATTTTGTTTGGTTGGAATCAAACCAGCGTTGACTATCCCGAAGACGGCTTCGCTCACCAGCGGATTGAACGCCAAGCATGCCTGCATCCGGAACGCATCGCGGTGCGAATGAACGGCGATGAACTGACCTACGGAGCAATGAACGAACGAGCGGCGCGATTGGCGCAGCGACTCCGCGACTTTGGCGTTCGTCCCGACGCATGCGTGGGGATTTTGTTGGCTCGATCACCGGAACTCGTGGTCGCGATGCTCGGCGTCTGGAAGAGCGGCGCGGCGTATGTGCCGCTCAATCCGAGGGAAGCTTCCGAGCGGCTGGAATACATAATTCGCGACGCTGGGCTGAGCGTCGTGATATCGAGCGAGAGCCTGGAAGAACGAGTGACGGGGCTCGTTCCGCAGGTCGTGAGGATCGAGCAAGCCGATCAAGAACTATCCGGGATGACCCTCAAGTGTGAATTGGAGGGAGACAACCTCGCATACGTGATCTATACCTCAGGCTCTACGGGGCAGCCGAAAGGCGTGATGGTTACTCAGGCCGGATTACGCAATTACCTGCGCTGGTGCCTGGAAGAGTACAAAGCCGCAGAAGCATGGGAAACGCCGGTCCATTCACCAGTTAGCTTTGACCTGACCGTGACCTCGCTGTGGGCCCCGCTTATTGCCGGAGGGCGACTGGAACTGATCGCGGAGACGACGCCAGACGGCGGCCTACTTCACGCGCTTGAACTGGAAAAGACTTGGGGATTGATGAAGCTCACTCCTGCGCACCTGGATTTGCTCAGATGTCATGGCGTGCAAGATGGAGCCGGGGGAAGCCGGGTTATCGTGTTGGGAGGAGAGGCCCTTTACGGTGAAAGCGCACAATGGTGGATGGATCGATTTCCGCAGTCCCGTTTGTTCAACGAGTACGGGCCGACTGAGACGGTAGTTGGATGTTGCGTTTATGAAGTATGCGACGGCTGCGGAAATGGCCCCATTCCTATTGGTAGGCCGATCGCAAACGCGCGCATTTACATTTTGGATGCGCGCCAGCAGCCGGCGCCGGTGGGAGTGGCGGGCGAAATTTACATTGGCGGCGTCGGCGTCGCCAGGGGCTATTTGAACGGGCCTGACTTGACCGCAGAGAGGTTTTTGCCCGATCCGTTCAGCGCCAAGTCGGGCGAGCGACTCTACCGAACGGGCGACCTCGGTTTATATCGTGCTAATGGCGTCATCGAATATCTGGGCCGGCAGGATGAGCAGGTCAAAATCAATGGGTATCGCATTGAACTTGGGGAAGTGGAAGCTTCGCTCAAAAAACACGATGGCGTGATCGAAGCCGCAGTCAGCGTCCAGAAAAACGAAGGAAGGGAGAGCAGGTTAGTCGGCTATGTTGTGCTCCAGCAGCAAGCGCGGGTACGAGCCGAGGAACTGCGCCGCGGCTTGGAGCGGCGGTTGCCGCACTATATGATCCCTACAGTCTTCGTCTTTCTGCCCAATTTGCCGCTGACGCGAAACGGCAAAGTGGACCGTCAAGCTCTTCCGTCGCCCACTGACGCGCGCGCTGAGCTGGCCGAGCCACTCGCCTCCCCAAGAACGATGACCGAAGAAGTTCTGGTCACCATCTGGTCGGACGTGCTCAAGCTTGATCAGATCGGCATTCACGATAATTTCTTTGCGCTAGGAGGCGACTCGATTCGCAGCATTCAGGTCAGAGCCCAGGCGCAGAAACAAGGATTGCATATCTCGAGCGAACAGCTCTTCCAATTTCAGACCATCGCGGAACTCGCAACTCAAGTCAGTTTTGAGCAGCATGTGGATATCGCCGCCGAATTCTCAACGCCGTTCAGCCTGGTCTCCGGACTCGATAGAGAGAGACTTCCGGCGGAGGTGGAGGATGCGTACCCGCTCGCCGCGTTACAAGCCGGGATGATCTTTCACTCTGAAATGAGTCCTGATTCTGCAATCTATCATGACTTGCACAGCTTCCATTTGCATGCCCCTCTCGATATGGAGAAGCTGCGCGCTTCGGTCCAACAATCGATCGACCGTCATGTGTTGCTCCGCACTTCATTCGATTTATCGCGCTATAGCCAGCCGCTACAGTTGGTCTGGAAGAACTTGCGGGCCGAGATTGCGGTCGAAGACCTTTCTCGTCTGAGCCCGGACGAACAGGAGAAAGCCATTCTCCAATGGATGGGAGAGGATAAGTCGCGCCGCTTCGAGTGGAACGTCGCGCCCCTCGTGCGATTTCAAGTACATAGTCGCAGCGAACAGACCTTCCAGTTCAGCCTCAGCTTCCATCACACCGTGTTGGACGGTTGGAGCGCGGCCTCGCTGCTTACGGAATTGTTTCAACGGTATCTCTCGTCGCTCGGCGGAAGAGAGGTTGAGCCGGAGCCGCCTCTAGCAACATCTTTCCGCGAATTTGTTTCGCTGGAACAAGCAGCGCTGAACTCGGATGAATGCCGCCGTTACTGGGAGGAATTGCTCTTTGACGCGAAACCGTCGAGATTGCCTCGCGGGCAAATGAGGCCCCATTCAGAACCACGGACTGCGGTAGAGGTTGCCCCCATCCAAATACCAATTGAGATTTCAGAGGGCTTAAAGCGATTGGCGCGATCGGCGTCCGTCCCCATTAAGAGCGTCCTATTGGCCGCCCATTTGCGAGTGATGAGCCTTCAGACTGGTGAACACGACGTGTTGACCGGCCTGGTATCGAACGGCCGGCCAGAGGTTGCAGACGGCGATCGCGTCCTGGGCTTGTTCTTGAACACAGTGCCGTTCCGCTTGAAACTTACGGGAAAAAATTGGGCGGATTTGGTCTCTGAAACATTTGAAGCGGAGCGGCGATTGCTACCATTCCGGCGTTACCCATTGGCTGAGCTACAGAGGGAAAAGGGCCATTTATATGAGACCGTTTTCAACTTCATGCACTATCACGTTTATCAAAGTCTGAGCAGATCGGAGGACATCAGGGTCCTCAGCTATACAGGCTATGAAGAAACGAACTTCCCGCTCACCGTGAACGCCTCTCTCGACCCTATGTCTTCCAGGCTGCATCTTGCCTTGAATTATCACACTGCTGAGTTCTCCCATGAACAAATACAGAAGATCAGTGAGCGCTATGCGAATACGCTGCGCGAAATGGCCACCCGGCCGTCGGAATGGTGTGGAAATGCGCGCCTGCTATCAACGGAAGAATTAGATCTGCTGCGAGATTGGGGCCGAGGACAGGTCGAGCGCCTCGATGCGCGCCCGGCGCATCAGATCTTCGAACAAGTCGCGCGACGCCATCCTCATCAAACGGCCG
>Ga0137375_10001823_pt1 | contig 24844 bp, 21 predicted proteins | sample SagtaG_24_FD_104936 | JGI IMG/M metagenome (GOLD analysis project Ga0137375, IMG submission 104936) | Vadose zone soil microbial communities from Sagehorn Ranch, Mendocino, California, USA - Sage1_R_113_16 metaG | ecosystem: Environmental > Terrestrial > Soil > Vadose zone | place: USA... | reverse complement strand
GCCGTGGGTGGCTGTCCAGCAGATCAGTACCCACTGGCTGCGCCACACCACCCTGACCTGGGTGGAACGCAACTTCGGCTATGCCGTGGCCCGCGCCTACGCTGGCCACACCGACAGCGGCAGCGACGCCGGCACCACCACGACCTACATCCGCGCCAGCCTCCAAGAGGTCGCCGCCGCCCTGGCGGCCCTCACCGGCGAACCACACCCACTCGCCTGACCAGCACCCGCGCAGAACATCGCGGACCATGTGAGTCCGGCCGCCCCCAACCCGGGGAATGGCCGGTCCCACATGCGTGAACCTGATCTGTCACACGGAATCACGACCACCAACGTCCGCAAGCCGGCAACCGTTACCCGGCTATCGCCGAACGACCGACTCTGACTGGTGTCGCGCACCCAGACACGTCGGGTGCGGGACGGCCCGCCAGGGCGCCCAAGCTTGGCTCGAAATCCAAGATCACCTTTAGCGCCCAACGTCTACGTTGTTCGACCTGACGGCCTGACGGATGGAGACTGTCTCCGTGCTCGACGTGGTTCGGCTTCAGGGGTTGATCGCCGAGTATGGTCGGCTGCGGAGGTTGGAGGGTCACACTCGGCAGACCCGTGGCCAGCGGCTGAACGAGGTCGTCGCGGAGATGCTGCGGTGTTGGGGCATCGAGGCCAGGACGTCGATCCGGTCCCTGGGCGAGATCGACGTCGGGTTCTCCGTCGGTGGGGTCCGGTACGTGGTCGAGGCCAAGTGGGAGCAGGCCAAGACCGACACCGGTCATGTGGCGAAGTTGCAGAAACGGGTGCGGCAGCGTTTCGCCGGGACTTGCGGGGTCTTCCTGTCGATGTCCGGCTACAGCCGGGAGGCGCTGGCTGATGTGGCGCACGGCGAGCGTCTGGAGGTCCTGCTGTTGGATGCGGCCCATTTCGAGGCGATGCTGGCCGGTCTGGTCCCACCGGAGGAGATGCTGTCGCTGCTGCATGACCGGGCGGCCTTCTACGGCGAAGCGAACACGCCGCTGGCGACCCTGGTCGCCTCGACGGTGGCGCCGCAGGTGATGTTCGGCGCGCCGAACTCGTTGACCGCGCCGCTGCTGCGCTCGTCGCGATCGGGGGTCGCGGGTGAGGTGCTGTTTAGCGTGCCGGACTCCAACCAGTTGGGCCTGGCGTGCCTTGATCCTGATCGTCTGTTGGTCACTACGCAGCAGGGGATCATGGCAGTTGATCTCGCCAGGCGCAGCGCGAGGTGGGCGGTCCCGGTATCGGGATGCCACCGTAGCCCGATCGTCGACGGCAGCGGTGCCGTGCTGTTCACTCGGCGAACGGGGGCGGGCCGGTACCACGACGGGGAACTGGCGGTGATGGGCGGGGGCTTCGCGGGGAACACCTGGCTGATGCGGCATCCGGACGGCCGCACTTGGGTGTTCGGCAACGGCGAGCCGGGCGGCGCGGTCGGGGCTGCCGTGACCCGACTGGGTGACCGGCTCGGCGACGAGGAGCGTATGGCCTATGACTATCCGGCCGGGTCCGCGATGAACGGCTGCTGGGTCAACGGCCGCGAGGTCATCGCTGTGGGCGGTTCGGGTCTTTCGGTCTCAGCGCCGGGCGGGCCGTCACGGTGGCTGCGCCTGCCTCAGACCAATTCGATGGGCCTGGTACGCCTGAGCCCGACGAGCGTGCTCACCGGCGGTGATGCGATCAGCCTGCTCTGTACCGATCTCGGCACCGGGCAAAGTGCCGAGGTCGCCTGCCTGAACCTGAGCGGCTCGACTAACGAATTGGCCGTCGCTACGGACGGGTCGGTCTACGTGGCTGCCTACACCCAGCCGGCTGACAACCGCATGCCCTTCGTTGTAGCTAACGTCCGGACGGCTCTGGAGGTCGATGCGGGAGCCGTCGCGCCGGTCGTCACCTCCGTTTCCGTGACACCACCCGCCGCCACCGCGGCAGACACGATGCGGCAGACAGTTGTTGCCCCAGCCACTGCACCCGGCCCCTCCGGACAGCGGTCGGCGATGGTGCACCCTCCGCCGGTCACTGGCTGGCAGGTATCACGCCGCGACCGAGGCAACCGACAGGGCGAGTACGTCGCCTTCCACGGCCGCAGCGGCATCTACTGGGCGATCGTGGGGATCAACGTCCTGCTCATCACAGTGCTGGCGATTGTCATCGCGGTCCCCGATACCTCGATCGTGGCCAAGGTCATCGTCGGGATGATCGAGGTGTTCCTCGTCGCCCTGACCATCGGGTTCGGGAAGATGGCGTCCGCGCCGATACGGCTGGAGATCGGAGCGCAGGGCATCCAGGTGTTCGCCCGCAGCGACACCTCGTGGTTTCCCTGGCAGGTACTCGACCGGGTCGAGGTCATGCGCCTGGAAGGCGGCAACCTCCACCTCGTGGCGTGGTGCGCCGGGGCGAACATGTTCCCTGAGTTCGACAGGTACGGCGGCGGACCGCGGTTCCTGCCGCGCCTCGGCGCGGTCGCCGTATGCCCCGTCAACGTCCTGCGGGCACGACGCCACCTCATCGTCCGCGCCCTCCACGCCTATGGCGGGAACCGCGTCGGCCTCCTTTGAGCGACCCGCCGGGAGCTTGGCGGCTCTGGAGCGTCCGCAGCACGCGGAGCGCCCGTTCGGCGCGCTGGTCGTCGCGGGCGAATAACGCGACGAAGGTCGCCGCCGCCTGCTGGAAAGCTGCAACAAGGCTAGGCACGACGAGGATCAGAAAGATGGCGACGAGCGCGGCTCGGGCGTCTGCGACGTTGAGGAGCATGACCGCCGGAACAGTCACGCTCAACGGGCAGGTACCACCTCCCCTGGGGTCGCCTGTGACAGGTGGGCAAGCCGGGGCGGGGATCGGCAGATCTCGGCTGGGCATGACGTACCCACGAATCTCCGGGTGCCCATCTCCCGGCGCGGTGCCCGCGTGGCGTGAAGTCCTACGCCGCAGTCACAGCGGCGTGCCGTCGATGCTACCGCAGCTCGCCGGCGACACCGGCCAGCGACACCATGATGGGAGCGCCGGTGTCGCGTTCGCGTTGACGGCGCGTCAGCTCGCCCAGCAGTTTGCGCCGGTCAATGACAGCCTCGCCGTGACGGCTGCACTTCACCCGTAACGGCGGGTGCTCCACGTCGTCGTCGACGTCGAGGAGGTCGCGGACGACGAGAGAGCGCTGCTGTCGCCACTGACGAGGCTCCCGCATCTCGTTCGGTGCCTCGCACCACCCCTTCTCGCGCCACACCGCGTCCAGGGCGCGTTGTGTGGTCCAGTTGGCGCTGTAGGTCCCGAGCTGCGGGTGCCACATCAGCACCGCGTCGTCGTGGAGGTCTTTGAACCGTGGCACGGCATCGTGCGCGACCACCAGCTCGGCGAGGTACAGCAAGCCAACGGGAGTTGACCACACGTACGCCAGCCGCTCGCCGCTGGCACGATCGGGCCCGCAACCGCCGACGCAGAACACGACCGCCGCAAGCGCCCGTGAGTCCAGCCGCCGGACCACCTCGACGTCGGCGCTCGTTCGCAGGTCCACGTAGGAGTGGCCTGTGACGTGGGCGAAGGCGTCGTCGAGCCTGCTTCTCATCGGCGAGCCGACCGGTAGGTCGGGATCGAAGGCCCACGGCACCACACGATATCGATCCGACTTGGGGCGCGGTCCGTGCTGCACCATCCCATCCCCTCACACCCAATCCCTGAACGCAGAGCGTTCCTGCTTGCTAGGGCGCCCCGAGCAGGTTGGACACGGGAGCTTGAGCCGACCAGTGTGGATCAAGCCGCTCGTACCCCTGAAAGATGTAGGTGGGTAACGGAAAGCCGGCCAGCTCACCATCCGGCTCCCGGTACGCCAGCGCCGGATCGCAGTCCATGAAGAACTTGAGCGCGTCGAGGAGGGTGTCCAGGACAAGTCGTCTGCCGACCACTGTCTTGTAGTTGCGGTGGCGGGCATTGGAGGTCTTGCTCTTCGTGCGGATCTCGTTAGGGAGGCCCGCGTACACAGCCACATCGGGAAGACCTGGTAGTAGGTCCGCCCGTCGCGCGTCAGGCTCAGCACGGTGTCGTTGTTGTACGTCAGCGCCCTCAGCGGATGGACCTCGCTGTTGCGGATCAAGGTAAGACCGGAGACGACCCTGCCGGCGGTATCAGAGCTGCGGAACGCTTCGTAAGCCGCCCGGGCCTCCTCGTTGAACACAGCGTGACGGGTCACCTCCACCGCCGTCGCGTCGGCTAAAGCGGGAACGATCTCAGCCAGCTCGTCCCGGTCGTCCTCACTCAGTGACAGTCGTACGCTGGCCACCGGCCAGTCGTCGGAGTCGAACTCGTCGGTGTAGCGACGGCGCGGGAACTCGCGCAGGCCGTCGTAGCCGGCACCATCCGATGGCTTGATCTAGAGGCCGCGGAGCACGGCCGACTTGCCCGCCTCGTTCTTTCCGACCAGCACGGTCAGGTCGCGACAGCCAATCCAGCCGGTGTCCTCGACCCGCTTGTAGTTCTGCACCCGAAAGGCGTCCAGCTTCACGGAATCATCTCCATCGCACCCTGCCTTCGCGGCTTGCCGCTGGCGACGCCGTCCAAGGCTAGAGCGAGGCTAGACCCGACCACCGACAACAATGTGGTCGCCGGCATGGCGTAGTCGAGCGCGGCGTTGCGCGGCACCTCGATCGTCCCCCGTAGCGAACTGCATCCGACAATCCGAACGGCATCTGGAGACGGCGAGACGCCTGCAGGAGAACGCGTTCATGCCTCGGGCCCGTAACGAACTGTCCTCAGCTGAGGCTATCGCCGCTTTCATACCGCTCGTGTCGTACAAACCTGTTGTGGCCTTTCCGGCGTGGACACGATCCCCAGCGGCTTGACGCCCAGCAGGGAGTAGGAATTGGCGATCGAGGGATCCAGGAGTCATTCTGGCGATCATGTCTTTGCAGCAGCGGCTCTTTCCGCTCGACTACGGGGCGCTTGACACGACGCTGAACGCCGCCACGCTGCCCGACGAGCGGCATTGGATCGACTACAAGCGCCAGCTATACCCCACGCCCAAGGCCGGCACGTTGAGCCAGGGCGAGCGGCGGAAGGCCCACGTAGAGGCCGGGCGAGACATGGCCAGCATGGCGGTCCGCGGCGGCTACCTCGTGTACGGGGTGGCCGAGGACAAGATCAACCACACGTTCGCCGCTCATCCGATCGACCTGCCGGTCGGCATTGCCGAGACAATTGACCAGGTAGCTCGTGATCTCGTCACGCCGCCGCTGCTCGTCATGCCCCACCTCCTGGTCGATCCGACCAGTCCGGCCGGCGCACCGCGCGGCTTCCTCGTGATCGAGATCGAGGAGTCGGCCGACACGCCGCATCGTGTCGAGGACATCTACTACGCCCGGTCGGAGACAGGGCGGATCGTCATGTCTCACGACGAGGTCGAACGCCTCGTCCAGCAGCGCGGGCGGATCAGCGAGGTGCTGAGCCGGCAGCTCGACCTGAGTATGCAAGGCGACCCGGTCGTCGCGGCGGATCGGCGGGCGCCGCACCTCTACTTCACTGCGGTACCGTCGCGGGGCTGGCCGGACATGTTCATCAGGTACAGCCGGGACCATCAAGCCCGGCTCAACCTGATCCAGCGTGCTACGCAGGTCGGCAATGAGCTGCGGCAGGCCGACAGCGGGCGCGACCGACCCGCCGTGGCGGTGGCCGAGATGATCGACGGCTTGCGCAGCCAGCGGGTGCGCGGTAGTTGGGTACGGACTTGGTCCGGCGCACCAACCGAGGGCATGGGCAGCATGCTTGGGGTTGATGACGACGGCACGATCCGCTACGTCTACATGGCCGCGGGCAACCTGGACAACGGTGTCGATGCCGTCGCCGAGCAGGCCGCGGCGGCGGGCTGGCCGGTGGCGCCGATCGCGGTCGGGCCCGTCGTCAACGAGAACATACTGTTCTTCGTCACGCTGGATCTTGTACGGTTCGTCGACGTTCTCTCGCGTGAGGCTGGCTATGCCGGCAACTGGCTGCTCGGCGTTCACGTCGACAGGTTGATCGGGCGGCTGTCGCGAAACCTCGCCAACTCGATGTCGCTCAACCTGGCGCCCTACGACGACGAGGCGTACCGCCAGACCGGCAGGGTGGCGGCACGGCGCCTTCCACAGCACGCCCCCGCCGCTGTTGATCAGCTTTTGCGTCCCCTGTTCCGCAACCTGGGTACCGAACCCATGCTCGATCGGTTGGTTGCGGATTGCTGAACACGACCAGGCGATTTAGCTGATCATGAATGCGCGAAGGAACGACGGCGCGACCGCCGGGTTGGCCAGAAGGTCGAAGTTCCCATCGGGCAGGAGCTGGCGAAGGCTTCGGATGATGCCGCGGACCAAGATCAGCCCGAGGGCGTTGGTCGCCAGATCGATCGGCCGCGACTTGACGTGGCGCAGGGCCGTGATGAGCATGAGTCGAGGCGGCCCGAACGCGCCGAGGAACCACTCCTTCATCGCCTCACCGGGCTCCCGGGCAGCGATCTCCCGCTCCACGACACCACAGAGATCGTTTGCCCACGTCACGGCCTGGACCGCCGCCCGCCACGCTTCGAGCAGCTCCCCCATCGGTGTCGTGGTAGCGAGGTCACGCAGGTAGACGCGTAGGTCTCCCTCCGGCAGGAAGTCCAGGCCGCCGTCGTCGGTGAGGTGAGGATCAGCCTGGTCCTCGTTGCCCGGCCAGCGGTACTCCACCTGACCTGCCAGGGGCGCGGCACCGCCGACCGGTCCCGTCGAGCGCGCCAACTGACCGATCGTCGCCATGTCGATGCCGGCCGCGCCGGCGAGCAGCATCTGCACGGACGCGTACATCCAGTCGTTGCCCGTCGCAGCATCTGACCCTGATCCCGGATCAAGCGCGGTCAGCTCGGGCGCGGACCAGTTCACGCCGAGCTTCGCCAAGGCCGCATCGATGCGCCGTACCCGTGCCGGGACCATGGTTGCGCGTAGTCCCGCGGCCACCACAGCGTCCGCGACGTCCTCGCGCGTGCTGCCGGGTGGCAGACGCCGCTCGATGTCGATGTCGAGACGGGTGGCGGCTTCCACGAACGCCGCCCGCACCGTGTTCTCGGGGACCGCCAGACCTGCCCCGAACGCCAAGACCGCAAGGTCGTCCGGTCGCTTGCCCGGCCGGGCGTGCTCGGCCAGCCACAGCACCAGATCGTGCGCCCCCGGCGCCGGCTCGGACATGCTGCCCCGGCCACGGCCCAATGCGCGGCGGACGTTGGTTGGGAGCAATCCCTGCGTTCGCCAGCGCTCGATCCGGCGGCCGGTGAGCGTGTACCCGTGGCTCCTGGCGTGGGCGACGAGTTCGAGGTCGGCTTGGCCGGCACCAGTACGCGGCACGATGCCAACTCTAGGCTGTTAGAACCTCCCGAGCTTCACGGAGTCGAGCCCTGACCTGGGTGCTCGACTGGGCGCGACGCCGGTCAAAAAGAGACCCGCCCGAACCTCGGAGCCGCCGATGCAGCCCCACCTTCTGCTGCCTCCCCAGTCCGCCAGGCGCGAGCCGACGGCGATCGTCGCCGTGTTGACGGTGCCGTTCGCCATCGTGACGCTCGCGCTCGTGCCAGCAATGGTCGTCTGCCCGTTCCTTCCTGACCGGTACCAACGCTTCGTCCTACGGCTGCTGGTCAGCCTGCGCCAATGGGCCCAGGCGATCGTGACGGCAGCACACCGAGATACCTAATAGGTTGGGGACCCCGCGGCGTGGCTGCCGGTGGTGAGGGCTATTCCGGCTGAGCGGGAAGCGGCCACCCCTGGGTCCAAGATCAACGGTGCCGCCCACCCGATCGGGGCGACCGATGTGGAGGACCGCGGTTTACCAGGGGTTCCAGCCGAAGCCTGGCGCTTGCACGGCTGCGTGGGCCTGGGCTAGGGAACGGATCTCGTCCTGAGTGGCGGGGTACGTGCTGGCGCCTCGTCGGATGTAGAACTCCACCACGCCGTTGCCGAAACGTATGCCGTACGGGCCGGCGGTTCCCGGCTGGACGGTCAGCGCGAGAATCGCCTTGCCGTCGACCTCGTACGGCTGGACCGTGAAGTCCGGCGTCGGTACGACGATCGACCGGACGAGGTTGCCCAGCCGATCGCGTTCTCGCTGGACATCGCCGGGGATGCCGCAGACGGTCACCTCGTCGGGCTCGACTCCGAAGACCAGATCGCCGCCATCGCCGTTGGCGAAAGCGGCCACGGTCTTGAATACTTTGCGCTTGGCGTCCGGGCTGTCCGCGCCCATGGGGATCAGTTTCTTGTACTCCACGCGCGGCCCTTCCCCCGTCGACAGCAGTGTCTCGATCTGGTTGGCGGGGTCGTTGGGGACTTCGACCTCGACCCCCGCGCGAGCGAGGTCCTGCGTGCCGGCGACGCGATGTCCCAGCGCTCGGTAGTCCAGCCAGGTCGTGCCGCGGGACAGGAAAAGCCAGGCATCCTCGGGTAGCCCTAACGGCAGTTGCAGCCGTACCGTACCCGGTTTCGTGACCGTGGCCGCCGCCCGGTGGGTCGCGCCGTTGAGCGCCACGCGGGTTCCGTCGACCGCGTCACCCGCAACATCAACATCGAGATGCGTGGGCGTAATCTGCACTCTGTGCAGCCAGGCGTCCGTCTGGGTGACGCGGATACGTCCCATGTCCGCGCTGGCCTGGTTGGCGACCAGCGAGAAGTCGCCGTAGAAGAACGCCCGGCAGGCGGATTCAAAGTTGGGAAACGGCGGAGAGTCCTCGCCGACCAAGAACCCGGGTAGTTGGCGCTGCCACTGGCCGTCTTGGCGGTAAACATCGATGTCGCAGGTGGGCCACGGCAACAACAGGCCGGCGTGCGGTCGTCGGCCCGGCTCGCGCCGCCAGTTCGCATGTTGTTGAAGTAGCGGCACGTCCGGCTCGAACATGCCCATGGGAAGGACGCGTTCCCCGGTGGTGGCCAGCGCGGCTGCGAAGTCTGCCGCGGTGACCTCAGCGGACGCGAACGCGAGTCGTTCATAGAGCCAGGTCTGCGTCGCCCAACCTGGCGGACAGGCGCCGACGACGGCCTCGAACCGTCCGACGGTCCACCGGCCGTCATCCTCGGCCAAGGCTGCTCGAAGGTAGACCTTGCCGTCTCCGAGAAGGGCGGGGAGCTGGTCGACCTGGATCTGCCCCTGTTCCTCCATCCCGCGGACCTCTTCCTGCCGGTCGGATGTGATCTTCACCTGTACGGCTCGGGGGCCATCGGACGCAAGCGACACGCCGAACGTGCGTACGAAGTCGAACCGGAGTTCCGCCCCAAGCGCTCCTACGCCTCGGATTACGACACGTCCCCGAACAGTTTGATCCAGTTCCGTCACTACTCGGCGAACGTAGTTACGGCCAGCCACTGCCGATCCAGTTTGAAGGTTGCGAACGAGCTGTCTGGTCACCTGAGGCTCGCAGGGTACCTTGCAGTGGATCTCGAACCGAGAGTTTGCTGAGGGGCCGCCTCTCGCCAGCCCCTCAGCACGCAGATGGCAGCGTTACAGGTGCAGCTGGTCGATGATCCACGCAACGACGGCCCGGACGGCGCCGGACACGGCGCCGCGGACGGCAGCGGCGACGAGCGTGACACGCTCATCACGGGTCAGGCGGACGCGGCCAGCCGTTGGCCGGTCCTTGTGCAGCGTCAACAGCCGGCGGAACTCTCGGCTCATGAGGGCGAACTCCTCCAGCCCGACGACGTATCGCCAGGCACTGATATGGAGGAGGCGCGCTACGAAACCGGGTGAAGGGGCCATCCTTGGACATAAGCCATGCCAAGCCACGATCACCCCGCCTCAAGCTCAGGCGGCGGCGCCGGTTCGCGAGTCAAGAGTAGCGCGCGCACCTTGTGATCCATTGAGGGACAGAGAAATCCCAAGCTCGCACATTATGTAACCACCATGCCCCAGGATGCGAGGCGGTTGACGAGTTTGCATACCGCTGGGTCGAGCCAATTCGCGAGCCGCGTGCAAGGAAGCGCCTGGCAAGGCGGTAAGAGTCGTTGCCACCTGATTCTGCTGGTCCCGGTCGCTTTCAAGATTGTATGCGCCTGCGGACTGCGGAATGTCTCGGGCGATACTGCTGCTTCCGCAGCCTTCTTCAGAGCCTCGGCCACGCCAGTGACCGGAGGAGGTGGTGGGTGGGAATCAGTCGGCGAGTTGCCGCCGGATCTGCGTAATACGTCGGTCGAGGCTGCGGACGTGGATGGATTCGGGCCCGTACTCGGCGGCGAGGATGGGCCGCAGGCCGTCGAGGTAGCGCAGGCCCTCTTGGATTCGGCCGACCGCCGCCAGCATGATGCCGAGCTGGTAGGTCGCATCCCGGTACAGCGGGTCGTGTGGATCGGCGGTGGTGAGAAAGGCGGTCAAGTACTCGATGGCCGGTTCGATCTCGCCGATCTCGGCGTGGCTGACACCGGCGTAGTAGCGGAGCAGCGGGCCATCCTCGTTCCCGTCCAGCTTCGGTAGGACCGCGTCGAGGATGGCGGCCGCGCGGGTGAACTCGTCCGCGGCGTACAACGCGGTGGCCAGTTCGATGCGCATCTCCAGTTGCAATGCCGGGTCGTGCGCCGCCCGCACCACGGCGTCGTCGAGCATGTCGATGGCCTGCTGGATCTGGGCGTCCTGGATGAGCTGGGCAACGCGGTCGTGGATGTCCAGTGCCTCGTCGATGGTCAGCGGCGCCGCCGTCTGGCCTGCTCGGGGCGCGGGCGAGGCGGTCCGAGGACGGGCGGCGGGCGCCAGCGGGCGCGCGAAAGGCCGGCGCGGGTCGTGGTCGTCGGCCGGGTCGGACGGCCCCGACCGGGCGAGGGGAAGCAACGCGTTGTAGACGGCGGCGGCTTCCGGACGGGCACGGGGCCGCTTGGTCAGCATGGCCAGGACCAGTTCGTCGAGTTCGGTCGGCACGTCGGGCCGCACGGCGCGCGGGGACGGCGCCGGGGTATTGACGTGGTAGTCCTGGTAGGAACGGGCGCGCGTCTCCACGAACGGCACCCGCCCGGTCAGCATTTCATGTAGCACGCAGCCGAGGGCGTACACGTCGCTGGCCGGTCCGACTGGGTTGCCGAGCACCTGTTCCGGGGGCATGTAGGGCGGGCTGCCGACGGTCATGCCGATCCTGGTCAGTTTCGGCAGGGCGCTTGCGCCGTGCAGGATCGCGACCCCGAAGTCGAGGATCTTCACTAGGCCGCTGGCGGTGACCATCAGGTTCGCGGGCTTGATGTCGCGGTGTACGACGTCGACCCGGTGCACATCGACCAGGGTCGCGGCGACCTGCGCCGCGATGGCAGCGGCCCAGCTGACCGGCCACGGCTTGACCGTGTAGGCGCGGGAGGTGAGCAGGTCGGCGAGGGTCTGGCCGTAGACCAGTTGCATGATCAGGTAGATGCGGCCGGTTGGCTCCTCGACGCCGAAGTCGTAGACGGCGGGCACGCCGGGCAGCTCCAGGCGCGCCATGGTGCGGATCTCGCGCAGGAATCGTTCCCGATCCAGGGCTGCCGCCTCAGCGAGCGCGTCGGCCTCGGCACCGGCACGGGGGGAGGGTGGGCCCACCTGGTGCATCATTTTGATCGCGACGCGGCGGTCGAGTTGCTTGTCGTAGCCGCTCCAGACCGCGCCCATGCCGCCGCTGCCGATTGGGGCGTCGACGCGGTAGCGGTTCGCGAAGAGCCAGTCGTCGGCCGGTATCGAGTCGTTCACGGGCGCGTGTCCCCACCTGGATCGTCAGCCGCCGGAGGTCACTGTCTCATGGTCTTCGTTGCCGGTGGCGACCTGCGCGCGTAGCTTCCGCAGGGCCTCGGCTCTGGCGGGGCTGAGGATCAGGTTGTACGCCCGGCGGCGCGCCTCGTCCCTGACTGCGGCCTGGAACTCGGGGTTGTCGAAGTACCTGCCGACGAACGTGGTGTTGCGGTCGTGGTTGCGGGCCACGATGTTGTCCAGTTCGGGGTCGGCGACCTGGCCGAACTTGTCGATGTCGTTGTTGAGCGCAACGGCCTGCAGCTTCTCGTCCTCGGCCAGGCTGATGATCTGCTGGACCAGCAGGATCTGGTCGGACGAGCTGAGGTCGAAGCCGAAGCGTTCGTTGAGTTCCTCGATGACCTCGCTGAGCGGTTTCTCCTCGATCTGCCTCGCGCCGCCGCTGTCCGGGGAAAAGCCGGGGATCAGGTGTGCCCCGGACGGTTGCAGTGCCAGGTCTTGCTTGCCGGTCCGGTCGATGCGTAGGTGGCTGAGGGTGGTCTCGCCGATGTCGACGCCGGCGCTCGGTTCGTGCGGTAGCCGCCGCAGCAGGAACCGGGTGTAGAGGTAAAGGCGTTCCAGGTCGGGGTCGGCGTACCCGACGACTTGGGCGAGGAAGCCGTACGCCCGGACGTAGTCGGACGCCGACGAGCGGAACTGCTCGGCTCGGTCCCGGTCGTGCCTGGCCAGTTCGGCGAACCGGTCGACCGCCGGCTGCAGGAACCGGTAGAGCTTCTGGTGCGCCCTCGCCAGCTGGTTCTCGGCGGTCGAGGACTGCTCGGCGGCTAGCAACGCCTCGACGAAGGCATCCATTTCCGAGTCGACCAGCAACTGGTGGTCCATGACCTCGCGCTGCTTGTCGTAGAGCAGGTTCGGGTCGGTCGGCTCGGTGATTGTGGTCTCGAAGTACGGCTTGAACGCCTTCTGGATGTCGGCGGCCTCGTTGGCGAAGTCGAGCACGAACACGTCGTCCTGCGCCTTCGCCGGGTGGATCCGGTTCAGCCGCGACAGGGTCTGCACGACGGCGACGCCAGACAAAGGCTTGTCGACATACATCGCGGTCAGCAGTGGCTGATCGAAGCCGGTCTGGTACTTCTCGGCTACCACGAGGATGCGGTACTCGGTCTGGTTGCGGGCCACCGCCTGCGGATCGTCCACTTTGGTGTATGCGAAGGCGGCTGGCAATGCGGCCTCGGAGATACCGTTGAGTTTTGGCTCGGTGTAGTCGATGCCGTCCAAGGTGAGGGTGCCGGAGAACGCGACCAGCGGCGCGCAGTCGGTGATGGCACGCTTGTCGAGGTATTTGCGCATCGCCTGGTACAGCCGCAGTGCGTGCTCTCGGGACCTGGTTACGACCATGGCCTTGGCCCGACCGCCGATGCGGTGGGCGACCTCGGTGCGGAAGTGGTCGATGATGATCTGGGCCCGCTGGTCTTGCGACTCGGGGTGCAGCTCCGCCGCGCGTACCAGCTTGGCTTTGGCCTTTTTCGGGTCGACCTCGGGGTCGGCGGCGTTCGCGGCATCGACCGCCGCGTTGGCCAGCCGCCACCGGGCCCGGTAGGTGATGTAGTTGCGGAGCACGTTGAGGATGAAGCCTTCCTCAATGGCCTGGCGCATCGAGTAGACGTGGAACGGCTCGTACTTGTCGGTGTCCGGGTTGCGGGTGCCGAATAGCTCCAGGGTCTTCTGCTTGGGAGTGGCGGTGAACGCGAAGTAGGACAGGTTCGGGTGCCGGCCGCGGGCCAGCGCTGATGCGGTGAGCAGGTCGGCGTCGTCGTCGATGTCGTCGGAGCCGAGCCGGCCCAGCGCCTTCTTCAGGGCGTTCGCCGACTCGCCGGACTGTGAGGAGTGTGCCTCGTCGATGATGACCGCGTACCGCCGCTCCCCGAGCTTGGCCGCCCGGTCCAGGACGAACGGGAACTTCTGCAGGGTGGTGATGACGACCCGGGCGGTGGAGCCGGCCAGTGCGTCGGCGAGCTGCTGGGAGTCCTCGTCGATCTTCTGCACCACGCCGGCGACGTGGTCGAACTGGTAGATGGTGTCCTGTAGTTGCCGGTCCAGGACTACCCGGTCGGTGATGACGATGACCTTGTCGAAGACCGGGATGTTGGCTAGGTCGTGCAGGTTGGACAGCCGGTGCGCCAGCCAGGCGATGGTGTTGGACTTGCCGGAGCCGGCGGAGTGCTCGATGAGGTAGTTGTGTCCGGCCCGCTCCCGCGCCGCGTGGGCGGTCATCATCGTCACCGCGTGCCACTGATGGAACCGGGGGAAGATCAGCGTACCGGTGTGTGGGTCGGCCTTGCCCTTCTTCGGCACCTCGACGTGTACGAACCGCTGGAGCAGCTCCAGGAAGTTGCCACGCTGCCAGACGTCCCGCCAAAGGTACGAGGTCTGGTAGCCGTCGGCCGGTGCGGGTGGGTTGCCGGCGCCGCCGGAGACTCCCGGTCCGTTGGACCCTACGTTGAATGGCAGGAACCGTGTCTGCGGGCCGGCGAGCCGGGTGGTCAGGAAGACCAGATGCGGGTCGACGGCGAAGTGCACGAGAGTACGCCGGGCGAAGATGAGTTCCTTCGGGTCACGGTCCTTGCGGTACTGCGTCTTCGCGTCCTCGGCGTCCTGGCCTGTCAGCGGGTTCTTCAGCTCGGCTGTGGCGATCGGGATGCCATTGACGAACAGCGTTAGGTCCAGCCGGTCGGTGGTCCGGTCCGAGTAGGGCAGTTGCCGTACGACGGTCAGCTGATTGCCGCGGTACTCGTCGAGGGCGCCGGCGGCGAGGGTGTGGCCGGGCCGGAAGTAGGCGAGCTGGATGGTGACCCCGCGGTCCTTGACCCCGTTGCGTAGCACGTCGAGCGCGCCGCGCTTGTCGATCTCGGCCGCGACTCGCTTCGCGAACTCCCGCTGGGCGGTGGCGATGTCGCCGTACGCGGTGATCAGCTTTTCAAACGCCTTTTTCTGTGTGGCCCCGATGAATGTGTCCAGTTGCGCGGTGTCGAGCCCGAGACCCTTCGAGTAGTCACCGGGGGATCCTCGCCGCCAGCCGCTCGCGAGAAGCTCATTCTCGATGACGTCCTCGAACCGCTGCTCCGCATGCACGAATGCGTTCATTCGACGTCCCCCTCGTCGGAATCCTCGATCTCGCGCAGGACTGCCTGCGCGAGAGACACCAGCGATCCCTCGTTGCCGAGGAACCACCGGCTCGGACCCTGTACGGCGACGGGGGCGCCACTCCACTCCGCTAGCGCGTACATTCGCTTGACGAGTCCGCTCGGGGTGTGCCGCTTGCCGTCCGCAGCCCACACCAACGGCCGCGACCTGTCATTCACCCATGTCGCCGTGCCTCTCCGGCTGTCCTCGGCCATCCACGCGGCCAGGGCCTGCCGTTCGGGTTCCGTGGCTGCCCGGAAGTGGAGGCTGCTGCCTTCCTTGATCCGAGCAGCATCGACCAGGACGTGTACTGAGTTGCGGCGTCGGGTTGCCCGCTGCCGGGGCACGGGAAGGTAGTCCGGCGGCAACTCGGGCACGGCTGCGCCTGACTCGAACGCCGACAGCGCGGACCGCACCAGCGGTCGGATGCGGTCAGCTGAAGCGAGGGTCGGCCCGATGAACGAGTTCTGGCCGAACTGCTCGTCGATCTGGGTCACCATCAATCGGACCGCCTTGCCGACCAGATCGGGAACGCGGCCGAGTACCGCGCCCCAGTCGTAGTCGGCATCGTCGATTCCATCGCGGCCTATCTCCTGAAAGACGATGTGCGCGATCACGAGGCTGCCCTGTTCGGCGACCGCTGCCGCGCGCCCTTCCAGCTGCGCCTGCACGGTGTGCAGCGCGTCGCGGACCCGGCGAAGCAGCTGCACGGACCGCCATATCTGTATGGCGGGAGGGCGCTCCCCGAAGATCCGCGTATAGGCGCCCTGGGGACCTTCCTCCCAGAGAAGGTCCTCGTTGGCACGAATCCGCTGCGCCAACCGAGGATCGGCGTGCGCGCAGGCAAGCGCGGTAGCCGCCTCACGGACGGTGCAGCCGCTCTCCGGCGAGGGTTCGAACTCGCTTCTCCTGATCGCATAGGTGAGACCGAGGGTCAGCGAGAACTCCTCCCTGATCGCGAGTTGCACCTCGTCGAGCGCCACGAAGTCCCGCCGCTCGATGTGGTTCTGAGTGTTCGTCGCCTTCGTAATCTGGGCGCTGGTCGTTTCGTCGGCGCTCTCGATGATCCGGACGCCCACGGGTGCCTCGCGAACAGCATCGTCGCCGTCCTTGACCGCTTCAGCGATCGCCGCGACCGTCTGAGCGCCGTTGACGACACTGACGTTGGTCGCGTCGATGGTGGCCGTGCCATACGGCGAACTTCGGCTTCTCGGGGTCAGCCGCAGGCCGTCACACAGGATGGTCACGCCGTTGTTCCGGTACCAGAACTCGTAGGGCTCCTCGCACAGGCTTCGGGCGATGTCCGCGTTGACCTGGGTCACACCGAGCGATTCCCGGATATTCCTCTGGAACAACTGGTCGCCGTTGTCGTCGTACCAGGAGGCCACGGCGGCCGCTGTGGTGATGCCGTTGACCGCCCGCATGGGGGTGCTCAACTCGAACCAGCGGTCCAGCTCGAAATTCAGTCGGATCGGCTCCGGCTGCGCGGTCCTCCGGACGACATCCCAGATCTGGTTGACATACAGAATCTCGAAGTCGAGGTACTGTCCGTGAGCGTTGAACTCATCGCGCAGCTCCTCCAGCCGCAGCAACACGTTGTCGTGCAGCGCCACTTGACGCATGAGCCCGATCGTCAGCATGATCCGAGCCTGCGCGTCCCCGAGGATAGTCGCGATCTGATTGATGAAGGGGCGGAATCTCGCGTTGAACCGGCCGAACTCCCGGCGGTCGATCCGATGCAGCCCATCCGCCATGGCCATTACATCGGACTCACCAAAGTTGGCCTCGGCGCGGTCGCTCCACTTGGTCTGGATCAACCAGAGTCGGGGCATGCCGGCGGCGAACGCCACCGCGTCGATGCCGAAGTCCTGACCGCCGTCGGTCACCATCGCCGCGGCTCGGTCGTCGCCGCAGTCGGTGCGGCTGTTCACGATGGCTGCGGCGAGCGCCCGGGTGAGCAGGCAACGTCTCTGCTGCTCCGGGTCCGGGTTGGTGAAGTCGCTGATGTCAATGTGATCTTGAAATCGTCGGCGGAGCGCCTCGGAGATCACTCTCACCTGCCGCGACGTGCCCGACGGTTGGGACACCCGGTCCTCCCAGGAGTTCGAAGTCCTTCGGGTTCAATCTTTACCTTCCGGGGTGCCCGGCTCAGGTTCTACGTACTCGCACAGTCGCGCTTACGACAGCTCCACACCTCGCGCGGCTGTCACATCGAACTGTCCCATCACTGCCGCCGTGATCAACGCCTGCCGACGCTCCGTCAGCAACTCCATCTGCCTATGAATCGCGTCAACACTGGCATCAATCCGGCGACTATCTTCTCGGATCGATGCAACGATTTCGCGTTGCTCAACGAGCGGCGGCACTGGGATCCGGAGCATCTGCAAGTCTGGAACGTAAATCGTTCTGTGCGTTGACCCCATAGCTAACCGACCGAGGAGATCACTTCGCATCGCCCGAAGGCACCACAACAGATAGAACGGGTCGAGTTTCGGACCGCATTGCCATGTAACGAAGTCCTGACTCGTCGCCATCGCCGTGCCCATGACCGCCGAGTACCCAGCCGAGGCCGCCGTGCGGCACAAGACCACGGTACCTTTCGGGCAAAGCTCGGCGGCACTATTCACCAAGCCAACTTCGCTAATCCTTTCCCTCGTCTCAAGAATCTCCTCTCTTCGATCATCGCGAAGCTGACTCACCTCACCGGTGGTGACCCATGGAATGGTACAGTCCAGCCACCAATCCTCGCGAGAACGACTCGGCGTGTGACCGCTACCCATCCTCGCAAAGAGGCTTAACTTGCCATCCAGCCAATCGACTGGCAGCGTCGGAGTCCAAATGAGAGGAACCCGCCGTCTTGGTCGACTACCTGCTCCTGTTACCGCTGCATATACCAGACTCGCACGTCGCTCAGACAGCAACTTTATGGTACGTTGCCGCACACCGACAATCTCGTCGATGCGGGCGGTTTCAGCATCGAGGAAGTCGGCGATCCGCCGCTGTTCTTCGACAGGCGGTAACGGGATACGCAACTCGGCAATATCTGGCATGTAGACGGTTTTGTGAGTCGAGCCCATGGCCAGACGACGAAGATCTGGAGCCATGGCACGTAGGGCGTGAAGAAGGTACTTGCGATCCAGGCGACTGCCGCACTTCCACGTCGCGAAGTCCTGGCTCGTCGCCATGTCGTCACCCAGGATCGCAGAGAACCCGACTGATGCCGTCCGCGAGAGGATTACAGTTCCAGCGGGATGCCGCACTGCCGAGGAGTTCGCCATGCCGAGAGGGCTGATCTTCTCAGCGGTCTTAGTGATCACGTGGACCGTGCTATCGCGCAGTCGGCCCACGTCAGCCAGTGTCACCCACGGGATCGTGCAGTCTTGCCAGTATTCGGGGTGTTGCCTGCTGGGCGTGTGTCCGGTCCCCAACCGGGCAATGTACCGAATTGGAACCGTTGGCCAACGCGCGTTGGCCAACCAGGGAGCAATATCGACAGTCATGACGTTACCTCGCCGAGCAGTTCCTGAATGCGAGTCTCAAGGTCACGGAGTTCTGCGTCGATTTCAGCGAGGGGTCTGGGTGGTTCGTACACATAAAAGTGCCGGGTGAAGGGGATCTCGTACCCGATCTTGGTCTTGCTCTCGTCGATCCAGGCATCCGAGACGTGTGGCAGCACTTCACGGGCGAAGTGCTCATGGATGTCCTCGCCGAGCGGGACGTTCTCATAGTCGCGCAGGTCCGGGTCTGGGACGATTTCGCCCTTGACCTTCTGCAGTTCACCGTCGGTGTCGTTGACCGCGACGGCGGCCCAGATGCCCTTCTCGGCGGCGACTGCTGGCCACGGCACGGCAGCGCTGGCGGCCGCCGCGTGCAGGGAGTCGCGGGCCTCCTTCCTCGTGCGCCACTCGGTGCCAAGCAGCGGCTTGAAGGCGTCGATGAGGGCGTCGCGGTGCTCGTACCGGGCCAGGGCTTTGGCCTCGGCCAGGGCGGCCAGGGTGTCCTCAGTGATCTCGAAGCGCAGCTTGAGTGGCCGTTCCACGGTGATGCGCTGGTAACCGAAGTCGGTGGTGTTGAAGATCTTCACCTTGGTGTGGTGCGGGTGTTTGGGGTCAGCGGCGATGGTGAGCGCCTGGGTGTAAAGCTCGGTCACGTGTGCGATCTGTTCGTCGGAGATCATCTTGCGCTTGTCGCCAAGGCTTTTGCGCATCTTGACCCACTGATCCCGGGCGTCGAGCAGGATGACCTTCCGCTTGAGCGCGTCTGCCTTCCGATTGGACAGGATCCAGAAGTACGTGAAAATTCCGGTGTTATAGAACAGCTGGTCCGGTAGGCCAACGATGCCTTCGAGGAGGTCGTTCTCCAGGATCCAGCGGCGGATGTTCGACTCTCCGGACTCCGCGGCACCGGTGAACAACGGCGAGCCGTTGAAGACGATGGCGATGCGCGACCCGCCCTTCGCCGGGGCTTCCATCTTAAACAGCATGTGCTGCAGGAAGAGAAGCGACCCGTCGTTGATGCGCGGCAGGCCAGCGCCGAAGCGGCCAGCGTGCCCAAGCTTGGCCTCCTCTTCGACGGCCTCCTTGACCTTCTTCCACTCAACCCCGAACGGAGGGTTGGCCAGCATGTAGTCGAACCGCATGCCCGCATGGCCGTCGTCACTGAACGAGTTGCCGAAGTAGATGTTCGACGCATCCTGCCCCTTCAGCATCATGTCCGAGCGGCAAATGGCGTACGACTCGGCGTTGACCTCCTGCCCGAACACTTGGACAGTGGCGTTCGGGTTGAGCGACCGGATGTGCTCCTCGGCGGCCGATAGCATGCCGCCAGTGCCGCAGGCCGGGTCGAGGATGTTGATCACCTGCCCTACACCGGTGAGGTGGGACGCGTCCGGCCCCACCAGCAGATTCACCATGAGCTTTATGACCTCGCGTGGGGTGAAATGTTCACCGGCCGTCTCGTTGGAGATTTCGGAGAAGCGCCGGATCAGCTCCTCGAAGACGTACCCCATCTGGTGGTTGTCGACCCGGTCCGGGCTCAGGTCGATGTCGCGGAACCTTTGCACTACGGGGTAGAGCAGCTTGGCGGCCTTCAGCCGAGCGATCTGGATATGGAAGTCGTACTTGTCGATGATCTCCCGGGCATTCGGGGAGAACCCGTTGATGTAGTCGATGAGGTTCTTCTCCACGTCGGCCGCGGAGTTGCCGATGGTGGCGAAGTCCTGCTTCGAGGTGTTGTAGAACGGCAGCTTGGCGGCGAGCCGCAGCAGTTGGTCCTTGTTGGCCATGTGTAGCGCAGCGTCGCGGTCCCACACGGCTTGGCGGGTCGGCGCCATCACGCAGTCGAGGCGGCGCAGCACGGTCAGCGGTAGGACCACCTTGCCATACTCGGACTGCTTGTAGTCGCCGCGCAGCAGGTCCGCGACCGACCAGATGAAACTCGCCAGCTCCTGGTGGACACTCACGTCGGGTAGCTCACCTTTCCATGTTCTTGCGGTGCAAGGCTGCCGCTGGTCAAGCCGTCGATGACGGTGCGTGTGGCGGCCGCCGCAGCGGCGACCTCGTCGCCGCGCCGGTGAACGCCATCAAGCGACGGAACACCTCACCATATCGGCGCCGATCCGACAGTGGCATGCGCGGCACACAGCCGCGTCAGACATCGAGCCGGAAAGTACCGCCAATCGTGCCGGCCGCCGCCTGTCTCCGGCTGGTCTCGGACCGGAGGAAACAGGCGCGGAAGTGCGGCCCCGCCGACGGAACGCCGCTGACCTACCGCAGGTACGACCATCTGTGGCAGCGCATCGGCGAGCACCTGCCGTGGGTGGCCGTCCAACAGATCAGCACCCACTGGCTGCGCCACACCACCCTGACCTGGGTCGAACGCTACTTCGGCAACGCCGCCGCTCGCGCTCGGCTTCGGTTGGGGACGTCGGCCGCCTTGTAGGCTTCTCGCTACGCTGCGATGCTGGCACCGCGCGGTGTTGGCGGGCCGGAAATTTGGCGGACTGCCCGTTTCGCATCTGTGGGCGTGGCGATGGGAGGCGAGGAGGCTGGTACCTCACCGGAAGCAGCCGAATGACCTGCTCAGACGGGCCCGCTTGAGGGGGTCGTCGGCGGCGGGTGGGCGGCCGATGTCACGCGTGGAGCTGGCCGGGGCGGTCACCGCCTACCTGCGCACACACCACAGGTACCAGGCTGTGCTCGACGCCGGTCCGTGGGCAGGCTGGAACGCGGTGATCACGGCTGGCCGCAAGACCTGGTATCGGGAAGCGTTCCGTGTTGTACTCGGTGTCGCCACCGATGCTGACCTTGGCTTTCATGTTGCCCCGGGCGCGGGCGGGGATTGATGCGACAGCCTGTGACGCGAGGGGCGACGGCCATGTCGGACCACGGTAGGGAGCCGAACGATCTACTTCGGCAGACCCGTCTGCGTGTGCCGTCGCCGTCCGGGTCGGGGCGCGCCATGTCGCGGCAGGAGTTGGCCGATGCGGTGAACGCCTATCTGTGGAAGCAGCACAGGCAGGAGGCCAACCTCGATGCCAACTACGTCGGCAAGCTCGAACGCGGTGACCACCGCTGGCCCCGGGACCCGTACAGGGAAGCCTTTCGAGTCGTCCTCGGCGTCACCACCGACGCCGACCTCGGCTTCTTCATCGTCCGGGACATGCCCTCAGCCCGTACCGGACCGGCGGTGCATCCCGAGACAGCCTGCGTGCCGTTCGACGCCTCGGCACCGTCCCGGCCGACCGGCCTGGGCATTCGTGCCCGCGTCGCTCGTGCTGCCCATGAGTCGCAGGCGTTCTTGGCGCAGTGGGAGTCCCGCTGTCTAAGCCCGCAAACGGTCGAGGAGTTCGCCGAAGATCTCAGCCGGCTGTCGGCCGAGTACGTCCACGAACCCCTCGACGGCATCTTCGACGAGCTGGTGTCCGTTCGCGACCGGGCCTACGGGCTGCTGGGGCAGCAGCGCCGGACCGCCGACACACGCGGCCTGCTGTTCGTCGCCGGTCTGGCCTGCGGCATGCTGGCCCACGCCTCCATCGACCTCGGCGACCGTCGCTCGGCTGCCCACCAAGCCCGGGTCGCCTCTCGACTGGCAACCGAGGCCGGACACAACGGCCTGCTCGCGTGGATCTACGGCACCCAGTCCCTGATCGCGTACTGTCTGCGGCTGTCGGACAAGGCGGTCGAGTTCGCCGAACGCGGTGAGCCCTACGCCACGTCCACCGCCAGCCGCGTCCGTCTGGCCGCTCTCAAGGCCCGCGGCTACGCCGCCTGCCGCAACGGGCCAGCCGCCCACCAGGCCCTCACCGAAGCTCTGGCCGCTCGGGACAGCACGGATCGCCACGACGATCTCGACGCCATGGGAGGCATCCTGGGCTTCCCCCTCGCCAAGCAGAACTACTACGCCGCCAGTACCGCGGCGTTGCTCTCGGACGCAACGGCAGCGGAAAGCTATGCCCAGCAAGCGATCTCCGCCTACGAGACCGGCCCCGAGGAAGAACGTTCGTACGGTGACCTCGCCCTGTCGCGCGTCTACCTCGCCCAAGCCCAGCTCCTGAAGCCGACGCCGCAACAGGACCTCGCCGCTGCCGCCGACGCCGTCCGCGGCGTGCTGACCCTGCCGGCCGAGCAACGCATCGCCGGACTGCAACGACCACTGCACCGCATGCAGGCCGAGCTAGACCGTGAGCCGGTCCGTCACGCCATCGAGGCCCGACAGCTCAAGGCCGACATCGCGGAGTTCCTGACCGGCACCCGCGCCCTTACCTCCACATGACCAGCAACGACCGCCTCACGCACCTCGCGTCAGCCTGCGACCTGGTCGGGTTGGACCCGGCCGACGCCATGCTCCTGCGCTACCACGTCAACGCCGTCTACCTCCTGCCCCGCTCCGGTGCCGTCGCGCGCATGAGCCCGATCAAACGCTTGGAACAGGCCCGCCGTGGCGTAGACGTCACGCGCTGGCTCATCGCACATAGCTTTCCCGCCACGGCTCCACTCGATGCCGACCAGCCCGTCCAGGCGGACGGCTGCGTGGTCACCTTCTGGCGCTACTACGACCAGACCAGCCGCTCCCTGCCCCCGCCCGCCGAACTCGCCCGGCTCCTGCGGCAGCTCCACCGCTTCGAGGCACCGCCCTGCCCCTTGCCGACATACCAGCCCCTGGCATCATTCGTCGACGAGTTGACAACGTACGGCCCCAAAGTCCTCACCGAAGCGGAGTACCACTTCCTGCACCAGCAAGCCGAGGAACTGATCGAGACGTACGGCAGCCTCCACTCAGCCCTCGGCTACGGCCTCATCCACGGCGACGCCAGGCTCGGCAACCTCCTGTGGGACAACTCCGCGGTTGTTCTTGGCGACTGGGACTCGGTGAGCATCGGTCCGCGCGAGTTGGATCTCGTCATCACCTACCAGGGCACGCGCTACGGCCGCTCCGAAGCCGACCTCAATGACTTCGGCCGAGCGTACGGCTGGGACGTACGCACCTGGCCCGGCTACCTCACCCTCCGCGACATCCGCGACCTGCAAACCCTCAGCGCACCACTGCGCCTATCCGTCGACCGGCCCGACGTGGCCGAAGAGCTGCATCACCGCATCCGTGGGCTCAGGGCGAAGGACCACACGCAGCGGTGGAACGCGTTTTGATGTGGACGGTAACCACATGCACGCCCCACTCGTTGCCAGCGATGGTGAACGGGCGCGGTGCCGGTGTTTAGCGCCGGGTGCGAGGCGCTGCGGGATTCGCAGGCGGACGCCATCAGGGTGCAGCGGTCCTTGCCGTAGCAACGCAGGTGGGCCACTTGTCCGCCGCCGATCATCGCGACGGGGATGCGGCCTGAGCGGCGGATCTGCGTCGTGTGCTGCGGGATGTGTTGCGGGCGCTTGATTGGGCGTGGGTTCGGGCGAACCAGGGGCTGGCTGCTCCCGGCTGGCGTGGGGTAATGCCGTGTTGGGCGAGGCCGTCGTAGACGTAGGTTCGGCCGACGCCACATAGCAAGGCGATGTGGGAACAGGCCAGGCCGACGTCGACGTAGAGTTCGCGCAGGAGCTGTCCCGATAGGGGCAGCGGGGCATAGCTTTCATGCGGGCCGGCTTTGCGCCAGTGGCCGGGGGGCGGGACCACCACGTGGTGGCGCGAGAGGACTGCGCGTACGTCAGGGTCGGCGTACAGGTCGTCGATGAGTACGTATGGCGGCCGCCCGTCGGTGTTGTGGGGCAGCCCGCCGGGTCTTATTGGCACGCCAGCGTCGTGGAGCAGTTGGATCACGGTGCTGGCGCTGATCCCAAGGCGGTTAGCGACATCGTGGATGTTGAGGCCCTGCTGGTAGCCGACGATCGCCCGCTGGGTGAGGTCGGCGGGGTCGTGGGGCAGGTGGGGGGTGTGCGTGCCGGGGCGTTTGCGTAGACCGGCCTGGCCTACGCGTTTGGACAGGTACCAGACGCTGACACCCAGCTGTTGGGCGACCTGCTTGATGGGTAGCCGTTGCTGCACATAGAGCTGGTGAAGAACCTCGTCTGTCACCGCCGCCTGCGCTGGAGTTGGTCGGCGCAGGCGCTTGTCCCGGATGGGGATTCCGGCGGCCAGCAGCGACGTGCGGACCCGGGCGACCGGGAGGCCGAGCACGGCGGCGACCTCACGCAGCCGCAGTTGCTGGTCGACGTACAGCCGCCGCAGCTGGTCGGGGGCGACGCTGGGCTGCTCGGTGATGACCCGCGCGGCGATGAGCCAGGAGCGGACGGTGGTGGGACTCGCGCCCATTTTGCCGTGCCGGGGGGGTTGATCTGCTGGTGGTGCTCGGTGTACATCTGCCGCAGGGTGGGTGCGTCTACCGGGCATCGCGAGGTGCCTCGTAGCTTGACGCCGGCTTGTTGCAGGCCGGCGATGACTTGGGCCCGGCTGATGCCGACGAGTGTGGCGACCTGTCGTACGGTGCGGCCTTGCTCGGTGTACAGCTCGCGTAGCACGTCGGGGTTGACCT
>Ga0137375_10001816_pt1 | contig 24901 bp, 23 predicted proteins | sample SagtaG_24_FD_104936 | JGI IMG/M metagenome (GOLD analysis project Ga0137375, IMG submission 104936) | Vadose zone soil microbial communities from Sagehorn Ranch, Mendocino, California, USA - Sage1_R_113_16 metaG | ecosystem: Environmental > Terrestrial > Soil > Vadose zone | place: USA... | reverse complement strand
CACCAGCACCCCGCTCAGCCCATCCCGCACCGCCGCCAGCACATCCTCCAGTGCGCCGGTTTCATCGTCCCGGCCCACCAGCATGCTGATCGCTTCCGTTTCGTGATCGCACGTGCCCCCCGCTGTGATCGCAAGTGCGCATTCTCCCAGCCAGCTCCGGCCCTGGACCTCTACCCGCGGCGCCGCCGCGCGGGCAACACGCCGACGGCGCTGCGTGGGCGGTTCAATGAACCTGTCGGATGCGAGGTTCGTCACGATGCTCTCCTTCGGCGGAGGATCGTTGACTGCGGGCGCGAAGGGAGCTCACCTAGCGATACTGCCCGGTCGGCTAGGTCCGCTTCCTTAGGCAAGCGGCCACAGTAGGTAGGCATGTGTCTGCATGCTTTGATCCTGGCTTCTCGTTTGGTGAGCCGGCGTCATCAAGTTCTGGTGATTTCCGCTCCACGACGGCGGCTCACCGCGTGCGCCGGAGTTCGAGCAGTTCGAGGCCGAGCGCTTCGATCTGGTCCAGCACGCCGTGCAGCGCCGCCTGATCGGCCAGCGGGCCGCTGAGCACGGTCTCCGTTCCGTCCGCCCGCGCGCGCAGGCCCGGGAACGCGCCGAGCAGCGTCCTGCCCAGCAGCCCGCGGACGCGGATCTCATAGCAGACCGGACTCGTCGATTCATCCATGGCGTCATGCCCGTCTTCTTCTTCTTCTTCTTCTTCTTCTTCGTCGTCGTCGTCGTCGCCTTCGTCGGGCGGACACTCGATCGTTCCGCCCGGCTTGGTGAGCCGGCATCACATGATTTTGGTGATCCGCGATGGCTGGCGCGCGGACAGCCAGTGCCTGCCGATTGGAGCTGCGCCCGCGGAACCACGGCGGGCGATGGGTTCGTGACGAGCGGCCAATGCGCGAACGCGCGCCACGGCTTATGCTCTGACGAAGAATGAGCCTGAGCGCAGACCCTGGTCCTATGACTCACGCCGCCCGGTCGGCTACTGTCGGCGCTCCCGTTCCAGCAGGCAGCGGCCGGATCGTATCGCGCCCTGCGCTGTTCGAGCGGCTCGGCCGAGCGGGGCGCATCACCCAGGTGTCGGCGCCGGCCGGGACCGGGAAGACGTTCTTGCTGCGGTCGTGGATCGGCGCGGCGGGTCTGGCGGAGAGCACCGCTTGGGTGTCGGTGCAGGGTGAAACGCGCGATCCCGAGCGTTTCTGGGTCGCGGTACTCAACGCGCTCCGGCAGACCGCGGCCGGTTCGACGCTGGTGCGGCCCTTGACCGCGGCGCCTGACCTGGATGGCTGGGCGGTCGTCGAGCGGCTGCTGGCGGACCTGGAGTCCCTGGAGAACCGAACCTGGCTGGTGGTCGACGATGTGCACGAGCTGGGCTCGGCCGAGGCGCTGCGCCAGCTGGAGCTGCTGCTGATGCGCGCGCCGCCGGAGCTCCGGTTCGTGCTGGCGACCCGGCACGATCTGCGGCTGGGGCTGCACCGGCTGCGGCTGGAAGGTGAGCTGACCGAGATCCGCGCGGCCAACCTGCGGTTCAGTCCGGCTGAGGCGCGGGCGATGTTCGGCGCGGCCGGGGTGGAGCTGCCTGAGTCTGCTCTCACGTTGTTGCATACGCGGACCGAGGGCTGGGCGGCGGGGCTGCGGCTGGCTGCCTTGTCGCTGGCCAGGCATCCGGACCCGGAGAGGTTCGCGGCCGAGTTCAGCGGCAGCGAACGCACGGTGGCCGAGTACCTGCTGGCCGAGGTGCTGGAGCGGCAGAGCGAGGAGGTCCGGCGGCTGCTGCTGCGGACTTCGGTGCTGGAGCGGGTCAGCGGGGAACTAGCCGACCTGCTTACCGGGGGCTCGGGCGGGGAGCGGACCTTGCAGGATCTGGAGGAGGCCGGCGCGTTTGTCGTTTCGCTGGATGCGCGCCGGTCGTGGTTCCGCTACCACCAGCTGTTCGCGGATCTGCTCCAGCTGGAGCTGCGGCGCACCGCACCGGGCGAGGTCACCGCCCTGCACGCCGCGGCGGCGGACTGGTTTGCGGAGAGCGGATTCCCGGTGGAGGCGATCCGGCATGCCCAGGCGGCGCAGGACTGGGGCCTGGCCGTTCGCCTGCTCGCCGACCACTGGCCCGGCCTGCACCTGGGCGGGCAGGCCGCGACCGTGCACGTGCTTTTGGCCGGGTTTCCCGCCCGGGCCCGCGGGGCGAATGCGGAGCTGGCGGCGCTGACCGCGGCCGATGAGCTGGCTGCGGGGTCGCTGGAGGCGGCGGAGCGGCATCTGGGGCTGGCGGCGCGCGGGTCGGCGTCGGTGTCGGCCGCCAGGCGCGGCCAGGCGCAGGTGCTGCTCGGGACGGTCCGGCTGCTGGTTGCCCGCCAACGCCAGAACCTGCAGGCGGTGGCTGAGGAGGCCCAGCGGCTGCGGGCTGCGGCCGACGGCCCGGATGCGGCGCAGCTCGGCCTTGGCGAGGAGCTACGCGCGCTGGCGCTGACCAGCCTTGGCATGACCGAGATAGGGTCAGTCCGGCTCGACGAGGCGGAGCGACACCTAGAGCAGGGCGTGGCGCTGGCGCGCCGGATCGGCCTGCCATATCTCGAGTTCATCGGCCTGGCTCACAGCGCGGCGCTCGAGGTCGTCCGGTCCCCCTACGCGCTGGCGGCGGAGCGCGGCAAGCAGGCAGTTGAGCTGGCCCGGCGGCACGGCTGGACCGACGAGCCGGCGGCCGGCGTCGCCTACGTGGTACTCGCGGCCGGGCTGGTCTGGCAGGGGCGGTTCGAGGAGGCAGAGGACTGGGTCCGGCGCGCCGAGCGCGCCGTCAGGGCGGAAGTCGAGCCCGCGGCGTCGATGGGGGTCCGCTACGTCCGCGGGGTGCTCGAGCTGGTGCGTGGCCATGACCAAGATGTGCTGACCGCGTTCCAGGCCGCCGAACGGCTGGCCGGGCTCCTGGCCGCACCAAACTACGTCCTCACGCGGATGCGGGCATTGCAGCTGCATGCGCTGGTCCGGATGGGGGAGACGGAGCGCGCCGAGCTGGCCCTCGCCGAAGTCGGCGAACAGGACCGCGAACGCGCGGAGATGCGCATCGCCATGGCGGCGCTGCGGCTTGCCCAAGACGACCCGCACGCGGCGATCGTCACGCTCGCGCCGGTCCTGGACGGTTCCGCTCCCATACCCCCGCGGACGTGGCTGGTCATCGCTTTCATGCTGGAAGCGATCGCCCAGGACGCACTTGGCGACCGCGGCGCCGCCGGGCGTGCCGTGGCGCGAGCGCTCGATCTGGGCGAGACCGACAGCGCGGTGATGGCGTTCCTACTGCACCCCGCGCCGGGGCTGCTGGAGCGCCACGCCCCGGACTGCGCCAAACACGCCTCGCTAATCGCCCAAGTCCTCAGCCTGGTCTCAGCGCAGCACGAACCGCAAGCGGGCCTAGACGTGCCAGGGCCAGGGGGGAATGGGGGGACGGGCAGTCCCCCCATGCGCGGGGGGATCACGGGGGGTCGTCCCCCCGGGGCAACAGAGCCTCACCACCTGACAGACCCGCTGAGCCAGAGCGAGATCCGGGTGCTGCGTTATCTGCCGACTAACTTGTCGGCTCCGGAGATCGCCCGTGAGCTGTCGGTGTCGGTGAACACGGTGCGGACGCACATGCGTCACCTGTTTGGCAAGCTCGGCGCGCACGGTCGCTCGGACGCTGTGGCGCGGGCCCGCGCCCTGGGCCTGCTCGCACCGTCCCCCCGCATGCCCTGACGCGGTATACGCCTGGGCGGGTAGCGCCGAACCGGCGGCGATCGGCTCTCACCTGCGGATTCTTTCACATTTCGCCGAACGGGCCGGTGGACGAGCCGCGGCGTGGTCAGAGCCTGCGGACGGGCTTCGCTACTCGCCAGGACTTCGCTTGTAGCCCCGGCCGATGGCGCCAAAGACGCGAGCGCCTTGGCAACGGCGGGCCTGGCGTTGTTGCTCCCGGTTGTCCTCGCGGTCGTGGGCGGCAGGATGCCCTGACCCATACCCGGGCGCCCCGGACGGCCGCGGTGAACTGGCCTGGCCCGCGGCGATCTGCCGGGCGACCGACAGCGCCGTGTTGATGGGGATGGCGAACCCGATGGCCTGCTGCTGGTAGCCGGCGTCGTTGCCGGCGGTGTCCATGCCGATGACGCCGCTGGGACCAGCGCCGGCTCTCGTGACATTGGCCGGCCCTATAGGGAAGTCGCGTCGCCAGCCGGCGGATGGCTGTCCCCGCCCATCGTCTGCCCGAACAGGGCGTGCGTCTCGTCGCCGCTCACTGCCCCGGTTCCGCTGTAGCTGGGGGAATCAATCATGACGGCCTCTCTGTGTCCGTGCCCAGTGGTCAGTGCACTGCCAGTCACGCCCGGAGGCCAAGACCCCTCGCCAAGCCAGCGATCGATGCTGGCTATTGGCGACCGGCTGGCCGCACTGATACATCAACTGGGTGGACCTCACAGAAAAGCGGCTCGCCGCAGCCCGCGAGCAGGTGGATAAGGTCAGGACGCGGGCCCGGCCATGGCGGTCCATCGCCGCCCTGGTCCTCGCGGTCCTCATGGCGGCCCTGTCCCGCTCGGCTCGCACGGACGCGGCTAGCGCTGTCTTCTCCGGCACGCCGTACCGGGCGCTAGGCCGCACCTGGACCGAGATAGCCGCGGAGGCCGCGGCCGTGGCATTCTGCCTCCTCGCGTCCGCCGCCACCGCCGGGCTCGCGGGAAAGGCCCGGGATGTCCTGCAGCCGAAGATCGGCACCCCGCACGCCGCGGTGGTCCGCTACACCGTCGTCCTGTTCGGCGGCCTCGCCACGATTCTGATCACCCTGGAGCTGTTCGGCATCGGGGTCACCCAGCTGCTGGTCGGCGGCGCGTTCGCCACGGTGCTGGTCGGCATCGCCGCGCAGCAGAGCATGGCCAACGTGTTCGCGGGCATGGTCTTGCTGCTGGCCCGGCCTGTCGACGTCGGCGACCGGGTGTCGATCAGGTCAGGGGCGCTGGGCGGCGAGCTTCGCGGGGACGTCACCGAGATCGGCATTACCTACGTCCGGCTTGACACACCGGACGGGCCGGTGCACCTGCCGAACTCGCAGGTGCTCGCGGCCGCGGTCGCGCCGGTGAGCGACCGTCCGCCGGTGAACGACCATCCGCTGAACGGTGCCGCGCCAGCAGCCGCGCCGGACGGCGACGGTGGTCGGCCCCGCTGAGTTGAGGTTCGGGCGGCGTGGCTCCCGCCGTTGCAGGACGGTGAGCTGGTGGCGCAGGATCAAGATCTCTGCGGTCTTCCATGTCTCCTCGCGCCGGGACAGCCGCCGCCACGCGGCTAGCCGCGTGATCAGGAGGAACACGAACCGCAGGCACATGACCTGTGATCATCACCGCCGGGTCGCCGACACCGCAACTCTGCTGCTCACAGCCATGGACGGGATTCTCGGCACTCACACCCACCGAGGAGTCGTTCGACTGGGAAACCGGGCCACACGGAGCGCTGTACGTCGGCTCACCCGAAACCGTCGCACAGAAGATCGCCACCAGCCTCGGCGCCCTGGGCGCCACCCGGTTGGACCTGAAGTACGGCATGCCAGGCCTCACCCACGAGCAGCTCATGACCAACGTCGAGCTCTACGGCCATCCGGTCATCCCGCGCGCCCGCGAGTTGCTCAGCTAAACCCGGGAACGACCGGCGGCTCGAGGGCGCGGTACGGCCGGTTGCGGACCGGTCAGGCGATTGGCGGGGGTTCTCCCCTCACGCTGGCAGCCAGTGCCGGATCCCAGCCGCAGACCGCGCACGCATGCCGGACCGATGACCGGCCGAACTCCAACGCGGCCCGGTGCGGATCCGCGCTGGCGCGGGCGTCGTCCCAGTCGAGCACGTATTCGCCTAGCCCGGCGTCCCAGCGGGCGGCCGCCGGTGACAGCGTCGCGGCCGCAAATCCCTCGGGCGCGGGATAGGCGTAGGCGAAGAAGGCCGCCCGCGGGTAGCGCGGATCGCCGGGCCACCACCCGATCTCGATCTGCTGGGCGTCCCCCGCGTTACACATGATGAAGCCGCCGGACGCTGGCTCGGTCGGCTGGCCGGAGAACAGGCTCACCGCCAGGTCAAACGAGCCCCACCACGCGTTGACCGGACTGCAGCGCCCGCGGCACGGGGCGCGCAGCGCGGACAGCACCAGCGCCGCGCGGGCCGCCGCCGCGAAATAGGCGCTGACGTGGGCGGGATCGTAGGTGGCGTGCTCCTCGTCCTGGTCCAGCGGGGTGTTCCACGGCACCTCCTGCGGCCGGGGATTTATCTGCACCGGGCCGGGCCCGCTCGGCGAAGGCCCCGATGCCCATCGCGTGCTGGCCCGATTAGCGCAATCTGCGCACACCGGCTGCCTCAAGCTGAGCGGACCGGCAGCGGCGCGTCCAGGCTTCCAGGACCGCTGACCTCGCGCTCGTCCGGGCCGCACTCGACTGGCTGTCCGACATACCCTGGCGACTTCGACCCAGTAGGCGCTGGGCATCGAAGCCTGCGTCCTCGTCACGGTGTGACGGCTGCAGGGCCACGAAATGGTCATAGTCAGACCGCCACCTGACGTCATCTCCGGTTCCAGCGTGCCGCGCATCGCCTCGGTCAGGCCGCAGGTGCCGACTCTGGGATGTGCTTGCGGCGGCAAGGTCATGCGGCGGGCAGCAGTCTGCGGAGGCGGTCGGCGACCCGGTGCGGGGACAGCCCGTGCTTGTCGAGGAGGAAGTCGTTCGGACCGGATTCCGACCAGCGGTCGTCCAGGCCGATCCTGGTGACCCGGGCGCCGAGGCCGTCGCGCGTGACCAGGTCGCTGACCAGCTCGCCGAGCCCGCCGATGATGGTGTGTTCTTCGACGGTGCAGACGGCCGACGCACCCGCGAGGTGCGCGATGATGGCGTCGGCGTTCGCCGGTTTAAGGGTATGCAGGTGCAGGTGCCGAAGGTGGATGCCGTCGGCGTGGAGCAGGTCGAGGGCGGCGGTGGTGCGGGCGGTCTGCACGCCAGTGGAGATGATGACGAGGCCGTTGTCGCTGTTGCGCAGCAGGACTGGTTTGCCAGGCATGAAGGTGTAGTTCTGGTCGAAGACGGGCGGCACGGGGTCCCGGGCGAGGCGGATGTACAGCGGTCCGTCGTGGTCGGCGGCCCAGCGGATCGCGTGGGCGGCTTCGATCTCGTCGGCGGGTGCGAGGACGGTCATGTTGGGCATGGCGCGCATGATGGCGAAATCTTCGATGTCTTGGTGGGTTTTGCCGCTGGCGCCGTTGAGCAGTCCGCTGTAGGCGGCGGCGAGGCGGACCGGTGCTTTGGTCTGGGAGACGAGCATGCGGACCTGGTCGAGGGCACGGTTGGTGAGGAAGACGCCGAAGCTGGACACCCACGGCCGGTAGCCGAGGGTGCTGAGCCCGAAGGCCATGCCGACCATGTTCTGCTCGGCGATGCCGACCTGGATGAAGCTGTCGGGGTGGGCGTCGGCGACGATGTCGGCGCGGGTGGACGTGGCGAGATCGGCGTCGAGGACGACGAGCCGGTGGTCAGTGCCGGCGAGCTCGGCGAGGGTTTCTCCCCAGACCTGGCGTTGCGCTTTCACGCCGCGTGCTCCACGTCGCGCAACTCCTTCTTGGCAGCAGCCAGCTGGTCGGCGTTCGCGACGCCGTTATGCCACTTGTACGTCCCGGCGGTGAATGTCAGGCCGTGACCTTTCTCGGTGCGGGCCAGGATGACGGTGGGTTTGCCGGTCACCCCGCGGTGGCCGGCGGCCTGGTCGAGCGCGGACAGGATCTGGGTGAAATCGTGGCCGTTGATGCTGATGGTGTTCCAGCCGAACCCACGAAACACCGCCGGGAGGTCGACGTGACCGACCGGTTCGCTGCGGTCGAAGCGGTCGCCGGCGGCGGCCGGCCAGCCGTACTGCTGCAGCCCGTTGACGTCGATGATCGCGGTCAGGTTGTCCAGCCGGTACCGCGGGGCGCACAGCACGCTCTCCCAGACCATGCCTTCCTCGATCTCGCCGTCGCCGAGCATGACCCAGGTATGGAAGTCCTTGCCGAGCCGTTTCGCGCCCAGTGCCATGCCGCAGGCCGCGGACAGGCCTTGCCCGAGTGAGCCGGTGGAGGCATCCACTCCGGGGGTGAGCAGCATGTCGGGGTGGCCCTGGAGCCGGGAGTCGCCCTGGTCGAAGGTGGCGAGCTCCCCCACGGGGAAATAGCCGCGCAGGGCCAGCACCGAGTACAGCCCGATGGAGCAGTGTCCTTTGGACAGGATGAACCGGTCGCGGTCGGGCTCGCGAGGGTGGTCTGGGTCGATTCGCAGCCGGGTGAAGTACAAGGCGACAAGCAGGTCCATCGCCGAGAGCGGGCCGCCGACGTGACCAGCCTTGCTCGTGGTTACGGTGTCTATCACCAGCCAGCGGCCCTCACGGGCGAGCGCTTCCAGCCGCGGGATATCAGTCTCATCATTGCTCACAGGTGGTGACCTCCTCCTGAAAAAATTATCACACTCCGAACGGAATGACTAGCCAGCGAGATTTTGGTGGTAGAGTTTACGTGATCACCAGAGGTGTCCGTTGTGTGAGAATGTGCGATATGAGTGAACCGATCGACAACGCTGCCGGCTTGGAGATCCTCGGCAAGGCCAACGCCGTAGTCGCGGCGCTCGAGGCGCGGGCCGAGCTGACCGCGGCGCAGATCGCCGAGACGGTGGGGGAGCCGGTCAGCTCCACCTATCGGCTGTTGCAGACGCTGACCGCGATCGGCTGGGTGGAGACCGGCCGGCGGCGGGGATTGTTCCGGCTCGGGATCTACTTTCTGCGGGTCGGCGGTCGTCTGGAGGAGCGGCTGGACGTGCGGGAGGCTTCGCGGGTCCTGTTGCAGGAGCTGCGCAGGGAGACGGGGTGGACGAGCTTCCTGTTCATTCAGCGCCGCAGCCGCGGGGTGTGCGTGGAGCGGTTCGACGGTGCCAGTGTGCGGTCGCTGGCGATTCAGGTTGGCGAGTCACTGCCGCTGCATCACGGCGCCGGGCCCCGCGCGATCCTGGCCTTCCTGCCGGTCGGTGAGCAGCATTCGGTCATCGAGCAGTTCGCCAGTGACTACCACGATCCGCAGTGGCCAGCCCCCGACCAGGACGCACTGCGCGCGAACATCACGGCTGATCATGATCGCGGCTACGCCATCTCCGACGAGGACGTGACACCGGGGATCGCGGCCATCGGCGCCCCGGTGTTCAGCCACCGCGGTGAGGTGCAGGGGGCGGTGTCAGTCAGCGGCCTGCGCGATCCGGTCCTCGACCCGGCGCTGCGGGTCGCTGACGTGGTGCAGCGTACGGCCCGGGAGGTCAGCCGCGCGCTGGGCTACTCGGAGGGAGACAGTGATGCCGAGCGCTAGGCCCATCCTGCTGCTGACAAAGTCGCAGCGGCTGGTCGATGTGCTGCTCGAGCACGGCCCGATGACCCCGGCGGAGATAGGCGAGGCAATCGGCGTCCCGCGACCGACCGCGTACCGGCTGGTCAGTGGCCTGAACGCGATTGAGCTGACCCAGACGCTGTCGGACGGCACGGTCGATCTGAACCTGCGCTGGCTGCACCTGGCCGACGCGGCCTACGACAGCATGACCGAGTGGGCCGGTGCGCATGTGGCGCTGGAGGCATTGTCGGCCGAGACCGAGCAGACCGCCTACCTCTGCGTCCCCCGAGTTGGCGAAGCGGTCTGCATCGACTGGTCGCAGGGGCGCGGCATCGGGGTGCTGATGCTCCGGCCCGGGCTGTCGCTGCCGCTGCACGCTGGCGCGGCCGGGCGGACCATGCTCGCCTATCTGCCCGACGTCACCGACTATCTGACCGCTGCCCCGCACAAGGCATTCACCCCGAAGTCGCTCACCGACGCAGCGGCGTTGAAAGCCGACATCGAACGGACCCGAAACCGCGGCTACGCCGTCTCCGACGAGGACGTCACCATCGGCATCGGTGCGCTCGGCGTGCCCGTGCTCGGCGCCGGCGGCGTGTTGCGCGGCACCGTCTCGCTGGGCGGGCTGATCGGCGAGATCCGCGAGCACGAACATGACCTCGTCGCCGCGATCCGAGCCACGGTGCGGTACCTGGAAGACCTGCTCCACCGCGCCAGCTAGCGAGCGCCGCGTCCCGCCTCCGCCGGCGGTCGCCGGCCGTCCGGTGGCGCTGCCAGTGGTGCCGTGAGCCGGTGGTGAGCGCCCATGGTGGTGGCCCGCTACCAGGTGACCGCCGTGTACTGGCTTTCCAGGTACTCCAGCAGGCCCTCGGTGCCGCCTTCGCGGCCGATGCCGCTTTGCTTCATTCCGCCGAACGGGGCGGCCGGATCCGACACCAGGCCCCGGTTGAGTCCGACCATGCCGGACTCGAGCCGCTCACCGACCCGCAAGCCGCGCGCCAGGTCACCGCTGTAGAGGTAGGAGACCAGCCCGAACGGGGTGTCGTTAGCCAGCCGGACCGCCTCGTCCTCAGTGTCGAAGGTGACGATCGGGGCGACGGGGCCGAAAATCTCCGCGCGCAGGATCACCGCGTCGGCCGGCACATCGGCCAAGACCGTCGCCGGGTAGTAGAAGCCATCTCCGGCTGGCACGGTGCCGCCGGTGGTGAGGGTGGCGCCCTCGGCGAGCGCGCCCTGGACCAGGCCGCTGATCTCGGTGCGGGCGGTGGCGGTAATCAGCGGCCCGAGCTGGGTGGTCTGCCTGTCACCGGGACCCAGCCGCAACCAGCCTCTCCACCACCGGCCCAGATCGCCGGCTGGGCAGCACGTTGATCACGCCGGGAGGCAGCCCGGCCTGCTCGAAGATCGCCGCGATCGCCAGTGCAGTCAGCGGGGTGTCGCTGGCCGGCTTGAGCACGAGGCGTGGCTTAGAGGTAGAGGGCCTGCTCGGCGCGGGCCTGCTCGTAAGCGGCTCGGGCCTGCCGGGTGGACTCCAGGGCGGACACCGCAGCGACCGGCACATCCCACCACGCGCCGGAGCCGCCGAAGCGGGCCTGCGCGTCGACCTTGACGTAGACGACGCTGGGTCCGTCGACGTCGAGGGCCTGCTTGAGGGCGGCGCGCAGCCGCTCGGCGGTCTCGGCGCTGAACACCGGCGCTCCGTAGCTGGCGGCGTTGGCGGCGAAGTCGACGTCGATCCGGTCGCCGTCGAGCAGCCCGTCGCGGCCGCGCAGATTGAACCGGGTGCCGAAGGATTGCGAGCCGAGCGTGTCCGACAGCGCGGCGATCGACCCGTACCCGTGGTTGTCGACGATGACCACGGTGAGCTTGAGCCGTTCCTGCACGGCGGTCATCAACTCCTGGGACAGCATCAGGTAGGAGCCGTCGCCGACGAGTGCGAAGACGTGCCGGTCCGGGGCAGCGAGCTTGGCGCCGACGGCGCCGGCGATCTCATAGCCCATGCAGGAGTTGCCGTACTCGATGTCGTAGCCCTTTGGCGAGCCCGGTCGCCAAAGCCGGTGCAGGTCGCCGGGCATCAACCCAGCCGCGTTGTCGACCACGTCCTGCTCGCCGGCCGCGGCGTTCACGATGCCGATCATCTCCGCCTGCGAAAGGGTCCCGTGACCGGCGACCTCGATCAGACGGTCGATCTCTTCGCGCCAGCCGGACGCGGCCCGCACCGTCTGGGCTCGGGTCTCGGGACGTACTGACCAGCCCGTGAGGGCGTCGCGCAGCTCGGCCAGGGTTTCGCGGGCATCGCCGGTCAGCGCGGTGGCGGCCTGCTTGACGGCGTCCAGTTCGGCGACGTTGATGTTGACGAACTGCACGCCGGGGTTCTTGAACAACGTGTTGGAGGCGGTGGTGAAGTCGGTGTAGCGGGTGCCGATGCCGATTACCACGTCGGCGTCGCTGGCCAGCTTGTTCGCGTGCGCTGACCCGGACGCGCCGAGCGCGCCGAGGGCGAGTTCGTGGGCGTGTGGCATCCCGGCCTTGCCGGCCTGGGTAACGCCGACCCCGATCCCGGTCGCCTCGGCGAAGCGGACCAGCTCATCGCTGGCCTCGGAGTAGATGACCCCGCCGCCGGCGATGATCACCGGCGCGGACGAGGCCCGGATGATTTGGGCGGCGCGCGCGATCGCGGCACGGTCGGCGCGGTTGCGGGCGACATGCCACACCCTCGGCTCGAACAGCGCGGTCGGGAAGTCGAACGCCTCGGCCTGCACGTCCTGCGGCAGTGCGAGGGTGACCGCGCCGGTATCAGCCGGGCTGGTCAGCACTCGCATCGTCTCCAGCAGCGCGGTCGTGAGCTGCTCGGGCCGGTTGATCCGGTCGAAGTAACGGGACACTGCGCGGAACGAGTCGTTGGCCGTGACGTCCTGCGAGTAGGGCATCTCCTGCTGTTGCAGCACCGCGCCGGTGGCGCGGGTGGCGAACACGTCGCTGGGCAGGCACAAGACCGGCAAGTGGTTGACAGTCGCGGTGGCGGCGCCGGTAACCATGTTCGTCGCCCCGGGGCCGATCGAGGTGGTCACCGCCAGCGCGCCGAGCCGGTTGGCCATCTTGGCGTAACCGGTGGCGATGTGCACCATGCCCTGCTCGTTGCGGCCCTGGAAGTAGCGGAATCGGTCCCGGTACTGCAGCAGCGCCTGCCCGAGGCCGGCAAGGTTGCCGTGACCGAAGATGCCGAACGCGCCGCCGAAGAACGCGCGCTCGGCGCCGTCTCGTTCGACACGCTGCGCCAGCAGGAACCCGACGATGGCCTGCCCGGTGGTGAGCCTGGTGGTGGCGGTGGGGCTGTGTGCCATGGCAACGGTCCTATCGATGGGTAACGGGTCATGGGTTCGGAAGCGCCCCGGCACACGGGATCATCGGGAATCCGGTACCGGACCGGCGGCTACGGGGTGCGGCCTAACTGACGGCCGGCGCCGGCGACCGCCGCGGGTGCCGGGGCACGAACGGCACCCGCGGGTCCGGGTCGATGTTCTCCCAGCGGGTCCGCAGCTCGGCGAGAGTTGGGTCCTCGCGGGCCTGCAGGGTGCGCTCCGGCGCCGGCCCGGCCAGGACGTTCAGGTAGTACAGGTCGTGGCCGTGCGCCGCCACCGTCGTGTGATACCCCCACGGGATGAGGCAGATGTCGCCGTCACGAATGGTCTCATCCAGTTCGAAGTCCCGCTCGGGGCTGTACACCCGCTGAATTGCCCATCCGTTGTCCGGATCCCGCAGACGGTAGTAGTAGGTCTCCTCCAGTTGCGCCTCGCCGGGCACGTCGTGCTCGTGCTTGTGCGGCGGGAAACTGGACCAGTTCCCACCCGGCGTCCACACCTCCACCACGTGCAACCGGTCGGCCGGGAACGCCGGTGGCATCACGGTGGACACCTGACGGGTGGCATTGCCCGAACCGCGCCTTTCAACCGACAGGTCATCGGGCGTCACCAGCACCAGACTGTGGCGGGTGGCGGCCGGCGCGGACGCGATCGAGAGCTCGGCGGCGCCCGTGCTGGTTATCGTCGCCGCCGAGTCCCGCGGCACATACAGGCAGTAGCCCAGCCCGTCGAAGACCGTCTTACGCTCGCCGAAGTCGACGACCTCGTCCCCGACCCGGGCCTGGAACCGGCCGCCGAGCGCGATCAGCGCCCGCTCGTGCCCGTCGGCGGGCAGATCGAGACTGCGGTCAGCGTCGAAGTGCACGACCTCGAAACCGACGAACTGCCATCCGGAGATCTCCGGAGTGGTCTTGCGCCAGTGACCTGCCCTGAGGACTTGCGGGTCAGTCATATGCCTGGACTCCCTTCATGGGCCGGTAGCCCGCATAATAATATCGCTGGTCGGACTATCTGTCCAGGAGGTGACATAATTAGTTGGCGGGTCGCGTCGAGGGCCGGGTTCTGGCCCACGTCGGGTTCGATGTCAAGAACTTCGTCTTGTTCGAGGATGAACCAACGGCGTAGCCGACGTCGAGAAGGCTGGCCACTATCGCAGCGATGTCGATGTGCCTGACCGCTTCTGCTCGGGCGCGGCCGGGAGGAAGCCGTCGGGACCGAGTTCGGTGGCGGTGTAGCCGACCTGCGGATTTCTTCGTGGTTACGGATCTGCGTCGGGCTGTTGTCCAATCACCCATGCCACGTGTACGGTGTCACTGTCCGGACAGATAGTCCAATGGGCGATATATAGATCCTGCGCTGCGGGAACGAAGCATGAGGGAGTCGCCGACGATGAAGATCGGCCTGTACTTGGTCTCGCTGCACGACCGCAGCCTGAGCAGTGCCCTTGACCAGATGGTCGCGTGGGGCATCCGGGACGCCGAGGTCGCGTCGGGCGGGTTCGTGCCCACCCCGCACTGCCCATCCCGTGAACTGGTTGCGAATTCGGACTCCAGGCGGGCCTGGCTAGAGGAGTTCACCAGCCGCGGGGTGCGGATCACCGCGTTGAATTGCAACGGCAACCCGTTGCACCCCGACCCGCGGGTCGGGCCAGTGCACCAGGACGACATTCTCGAGTCCATCCGGCTGGCCGCGCTGATCGGGGTCGACCGGGTGGTAGTCATGCCGGGCGGGGCGGGGAGCGGTCCGGAGGCGACCCGACCGACCTGGTCGGTCGCGCCATGGGAGACCGGGCTGCTGGATGTGCGCGACTACCAGTGGTCGGTCGCGGTGCCGTACTGGACCCAGACGGCGCGTTTCGCCGCCCAGCATGGGGTGCGTTTGTGCCTGGAGATGCATCCGCACACCGTTGTTTACAACACGGCCACCTTGGTGCGGCTGATCGAGCGGACCGGCGCCGACAATCTGGGCGCGAACCTCGATCCCAGCCACCTGTTCTGGCAGGGCATCGACCCGATCGTGGCCGTCGGCGAGCTGTCCGGCCGGATCTGGCAGGCGGCGGCGAAGGACACCATCCTCGACGCGGCCTCGATTGCCCGCCATGGCGTGCTGGATGACCGGTTCACGCGCGTCCCGGACGCGGAGCACCCGTATCCGCTAGGGGAGGGCTACAGCATGACGCAGCCACCGAAGGATGCGCCGTGGCGCTTCGCCAGCGCCGGGCGCGGCCACGACAGCGTGTGGTGGAGCGGGTTCATCGCCGCGCTCCAGTCGGCCGGCTACGACGACTCGATCTCAATCGAGCACGAGGACTGGGACCTCCCCCCTGCAGACGGCATCCCCTACGCCGCTGCCACGCTGACCGCCGCCATCGCCGGCACGGCCGTCGCGTGATTCGAGAACCAGGAGACAACCCCATGCATCTGACCGACGACGACACCCCCGCGCTGCGGATCGCGATGATCGGCGGCGGCCTGATGGCCAAGTCGCACGCGATGGCCTACCGCAACGTGCAGGCCGTCTACGGCTCGGTTCCGCTGCGCCCCACGCTGTCGCTGCTGGTTGACGCGAGCGCGGAGCTGGCCTTGGCCGGTGCCCGGTCGCTCGGCTTCCAGCGGTGGGGCACCGACTGGCGTGAGGCGGTCAACGACCCCGGCATCGACCTGATCGACATCGTCACCCCGAACTGGCTGCACTACGAGATCGCGATGGCCGCGATCGCAGCCGGAAAGCACGTGTACTGCGAAAAGCCGCTCGCGCTGACCGCCGAAGACGCCCGCCGCATGTACCAGGCTGCCCGCGACGCCCAGGTGAGGACGCTGGTCGGCTTCAACTACTTGTGCAACCCCGCCATCGTCTACGCCCGGCAGCTCATCGACAGCGGCGTGCTCGGTGACATCTGGAGCTTCAGAGGCCTCCTCCGCCTCGACGCGAACACCGACCCCGACGTGCCCTTCACCTGGCGGTTCGAACGCGCCCGCTCCGGCAGCGGCGCGCTCGGGGACGTCGGCGCCCACATCATCTCTCTCGCCCGCGCCCTGGTCGGGCCCATCGCCGAGGTCACCGGCCTCACCGCCACGGTCATCCCTGACCGGCCGGAGCCGGCCGGCGTATTCGGCTACGGCACCAAGGCAGCCGAAGGCGCGCCGCGGCGCAGGGTCGAAAACGATGACATCACCACTTTCCTGGCCCGGTTCAGCAACGGCGCGGTCGGCACCTTCGAGGCCAGCCGGGTCGCCACCGGCAATGCCTTCGAGCTCCTCGTCGAGGTGATCGGCAGCAAAGGCGCCGTGCGGTTCAGCCAGCAAGACATTTACAAGCTCGAGCTCTTCCTCTCCGAGGGCGACGAACTGCAGCGCGGCTTCCGGGAAGTGGTGATCGGACCCGGCCACGGAGACTACGGCCACTTCTGGCCCTTCGCCGGGAGCCCGCTGGGCATCCACGAGCTCAAAGTCATCGAAGTTCACGAACTGCTGACCGCCCTGGCTGCCGGCCGCGACCCGCAGCCCGGGTTCGAAGAGGGGTGGCGCGTCAGCACCGTGCTGGACGCCGTAGAGGAGTCAGCCTCCACCGGCAAGTGGACCACCATCCCCACCTGACCTAGCCCGACGGGCCGGTTCTCGTACGGGCCGCGAGCGGTCGTGAACTCCGCTCCGGCCATCACCCAGCCGGGGTCACCCCGACCTCGGACCTGGCTATTGGCAAATCTCATCGCAACGAGGCGTTCCAGGAGGAGCCCATGAGATACCACAGAAAGCGATCACTGACGATCACCAGTGCCGCGCTGCTGGCGGCTGCAGCAGTGCTCACCGCGTGCAGCAGCGGCAGCAGCACTTCGAGCACAGACGTGTCAACGAGTTCGGCCGGATCGACGACAACGAGTTCGCACATGACCATTGCCATGGTCACACACGCCAGCCCGGGCGATTCGTTCTGGACCGTCGTGCAGAACGGCGCCGAGGCGGCCGCCAAGGACCTCGGCGTCAAGCTGAGCTACCAGGCGTCAGGTGGTGACGTGCAAAAGCAGGCTCAGATGATCAACTCCGCCGCGGCAGCCAAGCCCGCGGCCCTGATTACCACACTGGCTGATCCGACGGCGTTCACGCCGGCCATCAAGAGCGCCGAGGCCGCCGGGGTGCCGGTGTTCACGATCAACTCCGGCACGAGCGTCTACACCTCGACCGGATCCCTCGGCCACGTCGGCGAGGACGCCAGCGTCGCCGGGGTGGGCGTGGGCAAGAAGTTCAACTCCCTCGGTGCCAAGCACGTGCTGTGCGTCATCCAAGAGCGCGGGAACGTCGACCTGGAAAACTACTGCAACGGCGTCAAGAGCACCTTCTCGGGCCAGTACACCAGGATGTACGTCAACGGCACGACTGACCTTTCCGGGACCCAGCAGGAGATCCAGGCGGAGCTGGCCAGCAACCCGTCCATCGACGCCGTGTTCACGCTCGACGCGCCCATCGCGCCGCTCGTCGAGGCCGCCGCGGCTGCGGTCAACCGCAAGGTCACGATCGGCACCTGGACGCTGTCGGCACAGGTTCTCCGGGATATCGAGTCGGGCAAGATCGCCTTCGCCGAGGACCAGCAGCCCTACCTGCAGGGGTACCTGTCGGTCGTCATCGCGGTGCAGTACGCCAAGAACGGCATCCGGCCCACCACCGCCGTGCTGACCGGCCCGAACTTTGTCACCAAGGCGAACGCCGCCCAAGTGGTGGCGTTGAGCGAGAAGGGAATCCGGTGATCCCATGAACGCAGCGAACAGCCCACTCGTCAAACGGGACTCAGCGCTGACGGAAGACAACCCCGTCAAGCAAGCCGAACGCGGGCAGCGCAGCGACGTGCGCCGGGCGAAGAGCGGCGTTGTTCGCACCGTCGTCGGCCGCCCCGGTTTCGGGGCGGCCGCCGGCATCGTCCTGGTCTTTCTGTTCTTCGCCATCGGCTCCAGATCGTTCACCGAGCCCGGGGCCGTCTCGACCTGGCTCGCACCTTCCTCGCTGATCGGACTGTCCGCCATCCCGGTCGCCCTGCTGATGATCGGCGGCGAGTTCGACCTTTCGGCCGGCGTGATGATCGGCTCCACCTCGCTGGTCACCGGCCTGCTCTGTACCGAGCTGCACTGGAACATCTGGCCTGCTCTGCTGGTGTCGCTCGCGTTCGCGGCCGGGATTGGGCTGTTCAACGGGCTACTGGTCTCCCGCACCGGCCTGCCGAGCTTCATCGTCACCCTCGGCTCGTTCTTCATCCTCCAAGGCCTCAACACCGGAGTCACCCAGCTGATCACGGGCAATGTCCTGGTCACCGGCGTCAACGCAGCGCCGGGGTTCAGCGACCTGAAGGACATCACCGGAAGCAGCTTCACCGTCTCTGGGGTAACGATCCAGATCTCGATCGTGTGGTGGATCGTCTTCACCGGCATCGGCGCGATCATCTTGAGTCGCACCTCGATCGGCAACTGGATCATGAGCGTCGGCGGTGACGCCGGCGCCTCCCGGGGCATGGGGGTGCCCGTCGGCCGCGTCAAGGTCGGGCTGTTCACCGCGAGCTCCGTGATGGCCTGGTTCGTCGGCTGTATTACCACCTCGAAGCTGGGCACGGTCACCACCAACCAAGGTGTCGGCCAGGAGCTCGTCTTCATCATCGCCGCCGTGGTCGGTGGCTGCCTGCTCACCGGCGGTTACGGATCAGTCATAGGCGCATCCGCCGCTGCCCTGATCTTCGGCATGGTCCAAGTCGGCATCTTCTACCGAGGCTGGAACAGCACCTTCTACTACGCCTTCCTCGGTGCCGTGCTGCTGATGGCCGTGATCGTCAACATCATCATCCGCAAACGACTGGAGGTCAGCCGATGACCGCCGAGACCACCACTGAGGCGATCACTTCAACGCCCGTGCCTCTCCTCGAAGCACGCGACATCGTCAAGTCCTTCGGCATCGTCAGGTCGCTCAACGGGGTCACCGTCAAGGGCTACGCCGGCAAGGTCACCTGCATCCTCGGCGACAACGGCGCAGGCAAGTCGACCCTCATCAAGACCCTCGCCGGGTTCCACGCCCCCGACTCGGGCAGCCTCTACGTCGACGGCCATCCGGTCCGCTTCTCGTCTCCGCATGAGGCACGCGACGCGGGCATCGCCGTCGTCTACCAAGACCTTGCCATGCAGCCACTCATGCCCGTCTGGCGTAACTTCTTCCTCGGCAACGAACTGAAGAAAGGCATCGGCCCGGTCAAGCTGCTCGACGTCAAACGCTCCAGGGAGATCTGCAAGACCGAGCTCGCCCGAATGGGCATCGACATCCGCGACGTCAACCAGCCGGTTGGAACCCTCTCCGGCGGGGAACGCCAATCCACGGCCACCGCCCGCGCCGTCTACTTCGGCGCCCGGGTTCTCATCCTCGACGAACCCACCTCCGCGCTCGGTGTGCGGCAAGCAGGCATCGTCCTCAAGAATATCCAGCTCGCCCGGCAAACCGGCCACGCCGTCTTCTTTATCACCCACTCCCCGGCCCACGCCCTGCTCGTCGGCGACTCCTTCACCCTCCTCAGCCGCGGCCGCGTCATTGGCCAGCATCAAGCGGGCAAGATCACCGAAGAACAACTCATCCACGAGATGGCTGGAGGGCAGGACCTCGACCGACTCCGCGAAGACCTCGGCGTGGCCACCGCGTAGCTCACACGCCACGTCATCTGCCCAGAGCGACAATGACGCGCACTCCCGCCGCTCGGCGGGAGTGCGCCGGCGGGGTCGTTGGGGCTGGCCTGCCCCGCTGATGTAGGCGAGGTACGGAGCCCGTCCGTGACCTGGGCTGGGGGAGGCAGCGTGTAGTTGCCCGACTTCTGTGCCGCGGTTCAGCCGGGCGGCGAGTTCTCGACCGTAGCCTCTTTGCCAGGCGCTTTGCACACGCTCGTGATTCGGCCGCCAACCGGCGTCCAGTGCCGTGGGGAGCAAACCAGGGACCAAGATCGTTAAGGGTCCTTCGGTCAGTTCGTGGAGGTCGGAGGGTTCCGAGTGGTCAGGTTGCGGGCTGGAAGATTTCGATGGGGCATTGGGGTCCGGGGGCTCTTACGAGTTTCCGGTCGCCGGTGAGCAGGGTGGTCTTCATGGCTTCGGCGAGAGCTACGTAGGCCGCGTCATACATGGTCAGGTTGTTGCGTAGTTCCCAGCAGCGGCGGAGCAGGGGGCGGTGCGGTGCCCGCCGGGCTGGCAGCGCGGCCAGGTCGTCGAGTGCGAGGCGGGCGCGCCGGGCGTCGAGGGTGCCTGCTTTCATCTGCCGCCGCAGTACGGATGCGACCTCTAGGTCAGCGAGTTCGGGCACGGTCAGCCGTTCGCCCTGCAGTCGGGACCGGGCTTGGTCCCCGTCGGGGCCGTCATCGGCCAGGGCGACGACCAGGACGCTGGCGTCAGCGACGATCACGGTCGTCGCGGATCGCGGCTACGGCGTCCTCGAGCGGGACCGATCCGCCGGACCGGCCGCCGGCGCGGTCGAGGACCTCCTCCAGGGTCGGCTCGTCTGCCTCTTGGATCAGCCGGCCCCGCAGGTACTCCTGGAGAGACTGGTGAGCGGCGGCCGCGCGCTGGCGGAGGATCGCGTGCGTCCGCTCGGGCACGTCCTTGATCTGGATGCTAGTCATGGCGCCATTATGGCGCTAGAAGCGCCAAAGTGCAACCGTCGCAGTTGAGTCGGCCTACTGTCAACTGAAGCTCCGATCTGACTGGCCGCTGCATGGACGGCCGGGGCTTCTGGAGCAATGCGGCGTCTCGCTGTATGGCCGTGCTGCCGGAAGTATGTCGGTACACCGTCCTACGATGTCGGTCGTGACGAGCGTGGACGAGATCATGTGGCTGCGGGACAACAGCCCGGCGTGGCGGCTGCTCCGCGCGGACAACGCGCCCCTGGTGCTGAGCTTCCTGCACCGGGTGTTCGTCGCGGACAACGTCCGGTCCATCTCCATGGCTGAGCTGGCCAGCCGCCTGGACGACGAGCTGTATGCGCTGAACCAGCACGACAGCGACCGGGCCGCCCCCAGGTTCCCCAAGCCGGCCAAGGCCTATCTGGACGACTGGGCGGCTCCCGGGGCTGGCTGGCTGCGCAAGTATTACCCCGACGGCACCGACGAGCCGCACTACGATGCCACGCCCGCGGTCGAGAAGGCGCTGCAGTGGCTGGAAAGCCTGCGCGAGCGCGAGTTCGTGGGCACCGAGTCGCGGCTGAAAGTGATCGTCGAGCTGCTGCGGCAGATCGTCTTCGGCACCGAGCCCGATCCCGCCGAACGGCTGGCCGAGCTGCGCCGCCAGCGGGAGGCCATCGACGGGCAGATCGCCCGGATCGAGGCGGGTGAGCTGCCCATGCTCGACGAGACCGCGGTGCGTGACCGCTACCAGCAGTTCTCGGGCACCGCCCGGGAGCTGCTGGCCGACTTCCGCGAGGTGGAGGAGAACTTCCGCAAGCTCGACCGGCAGCTCCGGGAGAAGATCGCCGGCTGGCATGGCGGCAAGGGTGAACTGCTGGACGACGTGCTCGGCAGCCGGGAGTCGATAGCTGGCTCGGATCAGGGCCGGTCATTCCAGGCGTTCTATGACTTTCTGCTGTCCCAGGCGCGGCAGGAGGAGCTGTCCGGCCTGCTGGACCGGGTGCACGCATTGGCCGCGGCCGCCGAACACGACAGCAGGCTGCGGCACATTCACTACGACTGGCTGGACGCGGCCCAGCGCACCCAGGCCACGGTCCGCCAGCTCTCCGAACAGCTCCGGCGGTTCCTGGACGACCAGGTGTGGTTCGAGAACCGCCGGGTGATCGACATCTTGCGCAGCATCGAGGGCCGTGCGCTGGAGCTGCGGGAAACCGGGAGCGTCCCAGTGACCATGCAGCTGGACGCGCCCTCGCCGGCCATCCGGCTGCCGCTGGAGCGACCGCTGTACGCGCCGGTGCAGAAGGCCCGCCTGTCCAGCGACGCGGTCCGCGACGCGGACGAGGAGACCGACCCGGCAGCCCTGTTCGAGCAGGTCTACGTGGACCCGGAGCCGCTGCGCGGCGGCGTCCGCCAGGCGCTGCGCGGCCAGCCGCAGGTCGGCCTGGCCGAGCTGGTCGCCCGGTACCCGCTGCGGCAGGGCGTCGCGGAACTGGTCACCTACCTCTCGCTGCGGGACGAGGCGTTCGCCATCGTCTACGACGAAAAGCACCGCGATCAGATCAGCTGGTCCGCCGCTGACGGCCGGGAGCGGACCGCGACGCTGCCGCGGGTCGCCTACGCCAGGAGGGGCGGATGACCGCCGAACCGGATCTGTCGCTCGCCGTCACCCAGCTCATGAAGGGTGTCGTCTACCGCGACACGCACGACCACGCGTGGCGCAGCCTGCTCGAGCTGCAGCCGCAGGCCCGGGACTACGTGGACGTGCTGGGCTTGCAGGTCGTCATCGACGAGGCCGAGGGCTATGCGTTCCTCCGCCAGCGTCCCGCCGACCCGGACGGCCCCGACCCGCTGCCCCGGCTCATCCCGCGCCGGGCGCTGTCCTTCCACGTGAGCCTGCTGCTCGCGCTGCTGCGCAAGAAGCTGGCCGAATTCGACGCCCAGGGCGGAGAGACCAGGCTGATGCTGACCCGGGACCAGATAGCCGAGATGGTCCGGGTGTTCCTCCCCGCGACCAGCAATGAGGCCAGGCTCACCGACCAGATCGACGCGCACATCAACAAGGCCGTCGAACTCGGCTTCCTGCGGCCCGCGAAGAACTCCGAGCAGGCCTACGAGGTACGGCGAATCCTCAAGGCATTCGTCGACGGCCAGTGGCTGGCCGACTTCGACGCCAGGCTGGCCGAGTACGCCGCGCTGCTGGCCGGGGAGGAGCAGGAGTGACCGGCTTCCGACTGACCCGCCTGGAGCTGTACAACTGGGGCACGTTCGGCGGCCGGGTCTGGTCGCTCGGCCTGGACGGGCAGAACGCGCTGCTCACCGGCGACATCGGCTCCGGGAAGTCCACCATCGTGGACGCGGTGACCACGCTGCTGCTGCCCGCCCAGCGCATCTCCTACAACAAGGCAGCCGGGGCCGACACCCGGGAACGGAGCCTGCGCTCCTACGTGCTCGGCTACTACAAGACCGAGCGCAACGAGGTCACGGGGGCCACCAAGCCGGTGGCGCTGCGCGGCAGTTCCGATTACAGCGTGATCCTCGGCGTGTTCACCAATCCCGGCTTCGACGCGACCGTGAGCCTCGCCCAGGTGTTCTGGCTCCGCACCGGAGATGCGGGGCAGCCCGACCGGTTCTACGTGACGGCCGACCGGGCCTTGTCGGTGACCGGGGACTTCGCGGACTTCGGTTCCGATATGGCCGCTCTCCGGCGGAGGCTGCGCACCGCCAGCGGCGTCCGGGTGCACGACGGGTTCCCCGATTACGGCAAGGACTTCCGCCGTCGGCTGGGCATCGAGTCGGAGCAGGCGATGGAGCTGTTCCACCAGACGGTCTCGATGAAATCGGTGGGCAACCTGACCGACTTCGTCCGCGACCACATGCTGGAGCCGTTCGACGCGGCCGGCGCCGTGGCCGGCATCGTCGCCCACTTCGATGACCTGACCAAGGCCCACGACGCGGTGCGGCGGGCCGAGGCGCAGCTGGCCGCGCTGACCCCGCTGCTCAAGGACTGCGACGCGGCCGACGCGGTCCGCGCGGAGATCGCGGCGCTTGACGCCCAGCGGGTAGCGCTGAAGTACTACTTCGCCGATCTCAAGGCCCGGCTGACCGGCGCGGAACTCACCGAGATCGCGACAGAGCGGGCGCGGATGCAGGCCCAGCGTGACGACCTCGAAGCCAAACTCGGACGGTTGCGCGAGCAGGAGACGAACCTGCGGGTCGAGCTGGCCGGCCACGGCGGGAACCGGTTGGCCGAGATCGAGCGCCGGCTCACCGAGTGCGACGCGGCGCGAGTCTCCCGGTCGGGCAAGGCCGAACGGTTCGCTGCCCTGCTGGCCGCCGCCGATCTGGCCCCGGTGGAAACCGCCGAGCAGTTCGCCGTCCGGCGCGGCGAGATCACGGCCGCCCGGGACACCGCCCGGCAGGATCTCGCCGGTCACCAGAACACGCTGACCGAGACGGGCGTGCGGGCGAGCGCGCTGCGGGCCGAGGCGGCCGAGGTCAACGCGGAACTGCGCAGCCTGCGGGAGCGCAAGACCAACATCCCGAAGAAGCAGCTGGAGCTGCGCGCCGCGTTGTGCCGCGAACTGCGGATCGGGGACGACGCGCTGCCGTTCGCCGGCGAGCTGATCGCGGTGCGGGACAGCGAGGCCGACTGGGAGGGTGCCGCGGAGCGGCTGCTGCACGGCCTCGCGCTCTCGGTGCTGGTGCCCGACGAGCACTATCCCGCCGTGTCCGACTGGATCAACGCCCACCACCTGAAGGATCGGGTGGTGTACTACCGCGTGCCCGAGCCGTCGCGGGCCGCGGCTGTGCCACCCCAGCACGGGCCGGGCACGCTGGCCGCCAAGCTCCTGGTCAAGGACACCCCGTTCGCCGGGTGGCTGGAACACGAGCTCGGCCGGCGCGCCGACCACGAGTGCGTCGAGACGATGGCGGAGTTCCGCCGGATGCCCCGGGCGATCACCAAGGCCGGGCAGGTGAAGGGCAGCGGCGGGCGGCACGAGAAGGACGACCGGTTCCGCATCGACGACCGCAGCCGGTACGTGCTGGGATGGTCCAACCAGCGCAAGCTCGACGCGCTGCTGGACCGGGCCGGCGCGCTGGCCGGCCAGCTCAGCGAGGTCGCGGCCGAGCAGCAGCGGCATGAGAAGGCGCGGGACGCGGCGGTCGAGCGGGGCCAGGTGCTCGCCGGGCTGGACCAGACACACGAGTTCGCCGAGGTCGACTGGCAGTCGATGGTCAACCGGGCCGAGGAGCTCCGGGCCGAGCAGCGTGAGCTGGAGGCCGCTTCGGCCGAACTGACCCGGCTGACCCACGACCTCGATGCGGTCAAGAAACGGATCGCCGGCGAGGAAGGCGCGCTGCGCGCGCTGGATGGGCGGCTCGGCGGGCTCGATAACCGGCAGCACGCCGCTGAGGGCGTTCTGCAGGAAGCGCGGGAGATCCTGGCCGAGGATGCGTGCGGGCTGGCCCGGGCCCAGTTCGCGGTGATCGGGGAGGTGCTGGCCGGGGTGAGGCGGCCGGCACCGGCCACCGCCGCGGCTTG
>Ga0137375_10001811_pt1 | contig 24918 bp, 27 predicted proteins | sample SagtaG_24_FD_104936 | JGI IMG/M metagenome (GOLD analysis project Ga0137375, IMG submission 104936) | Vadose zone soil microbial communities from Sagehorn Ranch, Mendocino, California, USA - Sage1_R_113_16 metaG | ecosystem: Environmental > Terrestrial > Soil > Vadose zone | place: USA... | reverse complement strand
CGGCGGCGAGGAACGGTTTCGGCGAGAGCAACGGCACGCCGACCGCAGCGGACACCACGACACGCCGCGGAAGCTGGGCTACGGCGCGCGCGAGGCGGAAAGGCTCGGCCGAAGCGCGAAGTCCCGCACGGCCTTTGCGCGCCACCGGCCGGCGCCGACGCACCGGCACCGCTCGCGACGACACGGAGTCCCTTGGGTGCGGTCACGCGGACGTCGAAATCCGCTGTGGGCGAAGTCCACGTCTCGAGGTACGGCGCGAGCGGATCGAGCGCCCAGCCGGAGCCGGACCACGCAAGGAGCGGAAAGAACGAGTTGAGGCGGACGCCACGTCTCCCGGCAAGGCGCTCAGTCGCAACGCGCGCGAGCCGGAGCGTCCAGCGCATCGCGGTTGTGATCCGCTCTCCTGCGACGATCTTGCGGGGGATGACCAGCGTCGTCGGATCCCGCTGCAGAGGAGTAACAGGCTCGCCGTTTACCCGGATCCCGGCGATGCTCAGCTTCGCACCGGCTCGGGCCTGAACGGGGCTGTTCGGCCAAAGCCGGAAGACGAGACGATCCGTGGCGACTTCGGGAGCGAACGAGAGGACCAGCGAGCCCTCCACCTGCTTCAGACCGGCCTGGATGTGGACGCTCAGAACGTAGCGCGGCCGGGCAGCAGGTGGCGGAGGGAGATCGAGTGGGACGCCGCAGGTCGCCGCCGCCACCAGCAGGGGCAGCACCATGGCTCGACGATACGCTTCGACCCGCAGCGATTCCAGCTAAAATGCCGCGCCGCGGGCGCAGCTGCCCGCGTTTCGAACGTTATGGCCAACCAGTACGCAATCATCAGCCTCGGCGGCAAGCAGTACGTCGTCCGTGAGGGCGAGACGCTCGTCGTGGACCGCCTCGACGGCGAGGAGGGCAAGACGTTCCAGCCGGACGTCCTCTTCCTCAGCGGGCAGGGCGACGGCGAGCTCGCGCCGAAGGCCGCGAACGTCACCGCAAAGGTTGTCGGCCACGAGCGCGGCCCCAAGATCCGGATCGGCAAGTACAAGCCCAAGGTCGGCTACAAGAGGCATACGGGCTTCCGCGCCAGCCTGACGCGAATCGAGATCACGGGAATTGGCTCCGGCGGAGCCAAGGCGACCAAGCCGTCAGTACCCAAGGAGAAGAGCGAGGCGACCGAGGAGCGTAGGGCGCAGGCCGCGCCTGCGCCCAAGGGACTCCCGAAGGGCTACGCGGACCTCACCGTCGCCGAGGTCAAAGACGGCGCGTCGCACTGGAACCGTCCGATGCTCGAGGCAGCGCTCGCGTACGAGCAGGAGCACGGTAAGCGCAAGGGCGCGATCAGCGCGCTCGAGCACGCGCTCGCCGCAAAGGAGGATCACTAGAGATGGCCCACAAGAAAGGTCTCGGCTCGTCGAAGAACGGGCGCGACTCCCAGTCCAAGCGGCTGGGCGTGAAGCTGTTCGACGGCCAGGAGGTCAAGGCGGGGATGATCCTCGTGCGGCAGCGCGGCACGCGCTTCCGCCCCGGCGACGGTGCCGGCATCGGCCGCGACGACACGATCTTCGCCAAGCGCGACGGCCGCGTGACGTTCCGGACGAGCGGCGAGCGCCGGACGATCTCCGTCCTTGACGGCGACTAGCCGGTTTCGCCGAGGATCTCTCGCGCGCGGGCGACATCGCTAGGCCGCACGAGGACCTCCTGCGGGCCACCACGCATACCGTCCAACGTGCCTGCCCCGAAGTTCGTCTGGCGGTGGATGCATTCGATGCCGTCTGTGCGTAGGGCTGAGCACGCCATCTCCGCGGCGAACTCGTTTTCGGCGACGGTGACGCGGATGAAGTCGTCTGCCATACCTCAACTCTAGGCTTTTGCACTAATGTTCCACGACAAAGCACGCATCCACGTGACTGCCGGCCGCGGTGGCGACGGTGCGCTCTCCTTCCGCCGCGAGAAGTACGTCCCCAAGGGTGGCCCGGACGGCGGCGACGGCGGGCGCGGCGGCGACGTCGTGCTGCTCGCGGACCCGGACCGGCGCGACCTCTCGGCGTTCCGCCCCAATCAGCATGTCAAGGCACAGCGCGGCGGCAGCGGCCGCGGAGCGCTCAAGCATGGCGCCGAGGGCGACGACGCGGAACTGCACGTCCCGATCGGGACGCAGGTCTTCGACGATGAGGGGACGCTGGTCGCCGACCTCGCGCACCGAGGCGCGTGTGCCATCGTGGCGCGCGGCGGGACGCCCGGGCGCGGGAACAAGCGCTTCGCAACGCCGACGCGGCAGACGCCGCGCTTCGCGGAGACCGGCCTGCCCGGCGAGGAGCATTGGATCGAGCTCCGCCTGAAGCTCCTCGCCGACGCGGCGCTCGTCGGCTTCCCGAACGCGGGCAAGTCGTCGCTGCTGCGGCGCATCTCGAATGCAAAGCCGAAGGTGGCCGACTATCCGTTCACGACCATCGCGCCAGTGCTGGGCACGGTCGAGGCACCCGACGGGCGGCAGCTGGCGGTCGCCGACGTACCCGGGTTGATCGAAGGCGCGAGCGAGGGCGTCGGCCTCGGCCACGAGTTCCTCGCGCATCTCGAGCGCGCACGGCTGCTGATGCACGTCGTCGACGTCACCGAGGACGTGCGCGCGCGCTTCGACGCGATCGACCGCGAGCTCGAGCAGTACGGGGCAGGTTTAGCAGAGCGCCCGCAGATCCTCGCGCTGAACAAGATCGACCTCGTCCCGGAGCCGCCCGAGATCGAGATCGACGACCCGCGCGTGCTGCGCACATACGCGATCTCATGCGCAACCGGCGCGGGCATCGAGGAGCTGAAGCGTGGGTTGTTCGAGCTCTGTCCCGCCGCGCCCGATCCGGAGGTCGAGGGCGAGGAGGAGATCGCCGACTTCCTCGTCTACCGACCGCGACCGCCGGCTCGGCGCGCGTTCCGCATCTTCCGCACCGACCGCGGCTTCCGCGTCGAGGGCAAGGCTCCGTCCGACGAGGCCGAGCTCGAGGCGGCGCTGAAGGCCGCCGGCGCCCGCAAGGGAAGCACGGTCGAGGTGGAGGGCCAAGAGTTCGAAATCGCATGAGCTGCACCGGACTCCTCGGCGGCACCTTCAACCCGCCGCACAACGGTCACGTTGCACTGGCTGCGCGTGCGCGCGAGCACTTCGACATCGACCGCCTGCGCGTGCACGTGTCGGTCGCGCCGCCGCACAAATCGGTCGACGTCGACGCGGACGTGCGCGTGCACCTGACTGAGCTCGCATTTCCGGGCGCGGAGGTGGTGCGCGACGAGAATCCATACTCGATCGACACGGTGAAGGGCTTCGGCGAGGATGCGGTATTCCTCGTCGGGGCGGATCAGTTCGCCAACTTCCTCACCTGGCGCGAGCCGGACGAGATCCTCGAGTACGTGCGACTCGGCGTCGCGACCCGCCCTGGCTTTCCACACGAAGACCTCGATTACGTGCTCGAGCGGCTGCGGCGGCCCGAGCGGGTCGAGTTCTTCGACATGGATCCCGTTCCGATCTCCTCCAGCGAGATCCGCGCCAGGGTGGCCGCCGGCCGGCCGATCGACGGGCTCGTGCCTCCCGTTGTGGCCGCCGAAATCCAGACGCTCGGCCTCTACCGCCGCGACCCGGGCTACTCTTAACGCGCTTGAACACCCTCGAACAGGCACGGCGCATCGCCGCAATCGCCCAGGACAAGCTGGCCGAGGACGTGGTGATCCTGGACATGCGGCCGGTGTGCATCTACACCGACTTCTTCGTCATCTGCTCGGGCCGCAACCCGCGGCAGGTGAAGGCGATCTGGAACGAGATCCACGAGGTCATGAAGCGCGAGCAGCGGGCGATCCCGCGCTCTGTCGACGGCGAGCGCGAGCCGCACTGGATCGTCGCGGACTATCTCGACACGGTTCTGCACGTGTTCACGCCCGAGACGCGCGCGTACTACCGGCTCGAGGAGCTGTGGGGCGACGTTCCGAGCGTCGAACTCGAAGCTGCTACGGCCTAACTTGTTGTCTGTTTAGGACACGGCCCAGCCGATGCGATCGGTACGGTGTTCGCTGTGCTGACAACGGACCAGACGGGGGCAATAGCAGAGCTCGCCGTCGCGAAGACCGCCCTTGAGTTCGGTATCGGCGTTTATCTTCCGGTCACCGCTGGAGAGCGTTACGACATGATCTTCGACATCCAGGGCCGCCTAATTCGAGTCCAGTGCAAATGGGCGGCGCGACACGAGGACGTCATCGTTGTTCGTTGTTATCGGACAAGGCGAAACCGTGACGGCCTTCTGAACCGCCGCTACACGGCAGAAGAAATTGACGCATACGCTGCATACTGCGCCGACCTGGGCAAGTGCTACTTCCTGCCGTTCGCCGACTTCGCCGGCAGGAGGAACATCCAGCTCCGGTTGCGTCCGGCACGGAATAATCAGCGCCTGCGAATCAATTGGGCTGGGGAATTCGAATTCGCGGCTACACTTGGTCGACTTGGGGCCGTAGCTCAGCTGGGAGAGCGCGAGTCTGGCAGACTCGAGGTCACGGGTTCGAGCCCCGTCGGCTCCACCTCAGAGTTCCGGCAACTCCCGGAGCTCTCTTTCTGAGCTGGATCAAATCCACAGCCCGCGGCGACCCGTAGCGCTCTCCGGGAGAAGTCGACCGGGGAGGTAGCTCATGAAGGCTCGCTTTGCTCTGGCGCTGGCCGTGGTCGCCGCGCTCGCAGTCGCCGTGCCGGCGGCCGCCGACGACGGACGCGACGACGACGAGGCTGTGCCCGTCGCCGTCAACGACGCGTGCGATCCGGTGACGTTCAACGCTGCGATCGGTCCGGGAACCTGCGTCGGAGCAGGCACGGTGACCTTTGGCGCGTTCATCGCCGAGTTGACCGCGACGCATACGGTCGCGACGTGGAACTTCGCGCCCTCGTCGCTGACGATCGAGAAGGGCGACAGCCTCGTCGTCACGAACCGCGGAGGCGAGACGCATACGTTCACCCAGGTGTCCCGGTTCGGATTCGGGATCGTGCCGATCCTGAACACCCTTACCTTCGGTCTGACAGGCCCGCCGCTGCCCGAGTTCGCAACGGCGACGTTCCTCGCGCCGGGTCAGACGCAGGTCGTTCGCACGACGGCGAAGAAGCCGCGCCTGACGATCGGAACGCACCTGTTCGAGTGCGCGATCCATCCCTGGATGCAGGCGAAAGTCGTCGTCCTAGCCGACGACGACGACTAGCCAAGACCGCTACGTCGCCGGGATCTCGCGGAGCTCGACCGCGAGACCCGGCGACGCCGGCACCTGCCGCGCCCACTGGCGTGCCTCGTCGCCGCCTTCGCAGTCGATGACGTAGAAACCGCCGACCTGCTCCTTCGTCTCGGCGAACGGGCCGTCGATCAGCGCCGGCCCGACCGGCCCGCCGAGCACCATTGCGCCCGCCTCGCGCAACCGGCCCGAGAACGCCATGTGCTGCTCCACGATCCCCCGCCGCTCCTCGGGCGGGAGCGCCGCCTCGGCCTCTGCGTCTCCCCACAGCAAGAGCAAGTAGCGCATCGAATTCCTCCTTCGTAGCTCGTCACAGAGACGACGATCGGCTTTCCGCGATTTCGACGCTGGCTAGATTCCGGGCATGCACGACCCCGAGATCCTGCACGGTCTCCGGAATTTCGTCTGGTCCGCCGCGATGTACGGCAACGCGGCCGCACGCGTCGCCTCGCGCGGACACTCGCTACCGCGGATCCACAACGAAGGACGCCACATCTTCGTAGTCGGCGCGCCGAGGTCGGGCACCACCTTTCTCGCCGGCGCAATTGCCGCTCAGCCGGGCCTGGTCGATCTCGGCGAGGTGCAGCCGGTGAAGGCCGCCATTCCGAAGCTCACGTCGCTGCCGGAGCCCGAGGCCGCGTCGCGCTTCCGCCGGACCCTCGACCGCGTGCGCCGGCTCGGACTCAGCGCGCACCTACGCGGGGTCGAGCAGACGCCCGAGACCGCGTTCGTGCTCCGCGCCGTGCTTCAGGCGTATCCGGAGGCACAGACGGTCCATATCGTTCGCGACGGGCGCGACGTGGTCTGTTCCCTGCTCGAGCGGGGCTGGCTGAGCGCGGGGAGGGGAGGCCGCGACGACACCCATGCGACCTACGGCGCGCACGTCCGCTTCTGGGTCGAGCCGGACCGGGCCGAAGAGTTCGTCGGCGCGAGCGACGCAAAGCGGGCGGCCTGGGCCTGGCGCCGCTACGTGACCGCCGCGCGCGGCGAAGACGAGCGGAGGCTCGAGGTCCGGTACGAGGATCTCTCCGTTGATCCACGCGGCACGGCCGCGAGGCTTGCGCGGGCACTCGATCTCGATGCGGACGTACTCGCGAATGCCCTGTCGCGTGCCCACGACCGGTCCGTCGGCCGCTGGCGCCGGGACCTGAGCGCCGAGCAGCTCGCCGAGGTGGAGCAGGAAGCCGGCGCGCTCCTGCGCGAGCTCGGCTACTCAGGCGCAGGCTTCGACGCGTCTGTCGAGAGTGACGCGTCGCCCGTCGTTCAGCACGGCGAGGACGCGTAGCGCGACGCTGCCGGCCGCGCTGATCGACGGCGAGAGCGTCGCCTCGAACGGCGGGCTCTCGTCGCGCAGGATCCCGCGCCCGTTGACCACGAAGTCCGTGTAGGCGACGAAGGGCTCGTCGGCGCCCGCCACGCGCACGCTGCGCGCGCACGTCGTGCTGCCGCTGAACGCGAGCTGCAGCTCCGGCCCCACTGCGCACGCTCCGCCCGCGCAGTCCCTCAGGGCGGCGAGGCGCCGGGCGAGCTCGGCCTGGACGGCGCTGTAGGCCGGATCGGTGTGGAGGCTCTTCAGCTGATCCGGATCGCGCGAGAGGTCGTACAGCTCGCGCTCACCGCTCCGGTACTCGATGTAGACGTACCGCGGCGTGTGGATCCCGGTGTAGAGCCTGGCGCCGAGGTAGCCGGCGCCGGGACCGCGTTCGATCAGGATGTCGCGTCCCCATTCGAGTCCCTGGTCGGCGAGGATCGGGAGAAGCGACTTCCCGTCGAGCAGCCTTCGTGTCTGGACGCCCGCGGCGTCGACGATCGTCGGGGCGAGGTCGATGTTCGCGACGGGCTGCTCGAGCCGGCGTCCGCGGGGGATCCCCGGGCCGCGCACGATCAAGGGCACACGGATCGACGGCTCGTAGGGGAGCTCCTTACCTTCCGGTACCCGGTGCTCTCCGAGCAGGTAGCCGTTGTCGCTCGTGAAGACGATCAGCGTCCGCTTCAGTACGCCGTGCGCTTTGAGCGCCTCGATCAGCTGTTTGACACCCTCGTCCACCGCGAGCAGCGATTCGAGCCGTCGGCGGTAGTCAGTCTTGATCTTCTCGATCTCCTGAGACGAGAAGCGCGGCTTGGCGCGAATCTCCGCGGGTTTGTCCGAGACGTCGGCCTCGTTGAACGAGGGCGGCGTCGGCACGGGCTCACGCGAGAAGAGTCCTTTGTGCCTCGGCGCGGGCGCGGGCGCCTTCAGATCGAGCGGATCGCCGTCTTCGCGCGGCGCTCCGAGATGCGGCGCCCAGTACGAGACCCAGAGGAACCACGGCTTCGCCTTGCTTCCGTGCCTGCGGATGAAGTCGAGCGCCGTCCGCGTGTACACGTCCGTCTGGTAGTCCTGGTCGCGCGCTCCGTACTTCACGAGCTTGCCGTTGCGCTGCATGGTGTGGTTGAAGTAGGCGAGGCGCACGCCGGCATACCACTCGCTCCAGCCGGGCGGGATGCCCTTCGCCGTCCGCGTTCCGTACCCGTTCAGGTACTTGCCGACGAGCGCCGTGCTGTATCCCGCCGATTTCAGCCACGTCGCGAGGGTGTTCGTCTGGTCGAACCGCGACAGTCCGTTGACGTAGTTGTTGCCGACGACGCCGTGGTTGTGGCTGTACTGCCCCGACAGGAACGTGGCCCGTGAGGGGCAGCAGAGCGGGTAGCTCGCGAAGCTGTTCACGAACGTGGTGCCCTCGGCGCCCAGCATCCGGTTCACGTTCTCCATCACGCGGACGGACTCGAGCGTCTGGTCGTCGGTCATGATCACCAGGATGTTCGGGGGCGCCGCGACTTTCTGGGATCGCCCGGCGCCCGCCGGGAGGGTCAGCAGCGCCGCGCACGACGAAGCGGCGACGAGAACCGCCGCCGCCCGCCAGACCCGCCGCAGGCTTCCGATCCGCCCCGTCACCTGGTTTACACGTTATGCCAAAGGCCGAAGGATCGCACCCGCGACCGAGTTATCGACAGCCGCCAGGCATCACTCGATCGAGGGACTTCCGCCTTCTCCACAGGTTTTCCACAGCGCGGGCTAAGCTGCTCGAAGCGCCTCGATCTCGCGGTTCACGGCCAGGCGCTGGAGCGCCTGCGCCTCGATCTGGCGGACCCGCTCGCGCGTCAGGCCGAGCCGGCGGCCGATCTCGTCCAGTGACTTCGGTTCCTCGTCGCCGTCCAACCCGTAGCGCAGCTTGAGCACCTGTTGCTCGCGTTCCGGAAGGTTCTCCACGGCCCGCCGCAGCGTCACCTCCGTCAATTCCACGTGCAGCTCTTCCTCGAAGTCGTGCTCCTCCGTCGCGACGATGTCGCCGAGCGACGCGTCGCTTTCCTCTCCAAGCGGCTTGTCCAGCGACGTGACGGCGCGTGCCGCCTTGCGCACCTCGCGCACCTGCTTCACGGGCAGCTTCGCCCGCTTTGAGATCTCCTCGTCCGTCGGCTGGCGCTCGAGCTCGGCGACGAGCTCGCGCTCGGCGCGCGAGATCTTCGTCTCGCGTTCGAGGATGTGCACCGGAATGCGGATCGTCCGGGACTTGTTCGCGACACCGCGCTGCACGGCCTGGCGGATCCACCAGGTGGCGTAGGTCGAGAACTTGTAGCCGCGCCGCCAGTCGAACTTCTCGACCGCGCGGATGAGGCCGATGATCCCCTCCTGGATCAGGTCGAGCAGGGAGAGCCCGTGCCCCTGGTACTTCTTCGCGATCGAGACCACGAGCCGGAGGTTCGAGTTGATCATCAAGTCCTTCGCCGCCTTGTCGCCGCGCTCGATCCGCTTCGAGAGCTCGACTTCCTCGTCGGCCGTCAGCAGCTTGTAGCGGCCGGCCTCGTTGAGAAAGAGCTGCAGCGCGTCCGTGATGGCCGTGACGAGGTCGCCGTTGACGTACGTGGTACTCGGAGCATCCTCCCGGCAGCAGTCGTCGGTGAGCTCGAGCCCGCGCTCTTCGACCTGCTGGTACAGCGCCTCGACCTGCTCGTCGTCGAGCCCGAGCTCCTGCACGAGCTCCTCGAGGTGGGACATGCAGACGCAGCCTTCGTCGGCGCCGTGCGCGATCAACCGTTCGATCGGATCCATCGTCACCTCGGGCCTATCCCCGTTCCTGGGACCGATCTAACCAAACAGCCGTCTTTTTGGCCACCAGACAAAACCGCTGGAGTTCGGCACGAATCCGGCACCCACGTGTGCGCCTTCTGGCCGTACCGTCGGGGGCAGTCGACCGGAGAGGAGGTGCTGAAGAGTGGACACGTCCTTGGTGATCGGCGCGCCCTATGCGCCGCCGGCGGTCATGTGGCGCGGCGAGCCCGCGCAGAGACAGCGCATCGTATGGTGGGTCGTCTTCGTTGGATTCGCGTACCTGCTCGCGCTCGCGTACGCGACGTACTGCCGCTACACCGGCGGCGACGCGGACATCGAGCTGACCTGGAAGGGCTTCAAGGTCACGTGCAAGAGCAGCTGAGCGCGAAGGCGAGGGGCGGGCATCAGGCCCGCCCCCTCGCGCAGGTTCGACCGCTCATGGTCGACCGGCTCGAGCTCCGCTACGGCGACGTCGTCGCCGTCTCGCAGCTCTCGTTCGCCGTCGAGCCTGGGCGCGTCGTGGGTCTATTGGGTCCGAACGGCTGCGGCAAGACGTCGACGCTTCGCGCAGTCGTCGGGCTGCTGCGGCCTGTCGGGGGGCGGGTCGTCGTCAACGGCGTGCCGCAGGGCTCGATCGCGGCGCGCGCTCAGGTCGCGTACGTGCCCGACGAACCGACCGGGCTGGACGAGCTGTGCGCCGAAGAGCTGCTGGCGCTCGTGCGCACGCTCTATCGCAGCCCTGCGGGGTACGACGTGCGCGCGGAGGCGCTCGTCCATGCGTTCGACATCGCGGCGCGATCGCGAGTGTTCCTTGGTGCGCTCTCGCATGGCCAACGCCGCATCGTCTCGATGATCGCTGCGTTTGCGCTCGCGCGTCCGCTCGTCGTCGTCGACGAGGCGACGGCAGCGCTCGACCCGGAGGCGGTGGCCGTCCTCCGAGAGGTTCTTCGCGCGCTGGCGCGCGGCGGGGGCGGCGTGCTCCTCGCAACGCAGGAGTTGGCGTTCGCCGAGCGGGTCTGCGACGACGTCGTCTTGCTGTCCGCCGGACGCGTCGTCGCCTCGGGGACCGTCGCGGAGGTCGCGGGCGAGGGAACGCTCGAGCAGGCATTCCTCGACGCGGTCGGTGCGGGCAGTCGTCTCGCAGAGGTTCGGCGTGACCTGGGCGCTCTGTAGCGCACAGCTGCGCTGCGCTCGGCGTCGCATGTCCGCGGCCTTTGTCGCGAGCCCCTTACTCGTCGGGGCCGGCGTGCTCGGGGTGGCGATGCTTCCGGCGGTTGCCTTGTGGTTCGGGACGCGGCTCGGCCCGACGCTGCGCGAAGCGGCGGCCGAGGATGCCGCGCTCGCGCGCTCCTTGGCGCTGTCGGCATGTCTCGCCGCCGCGCTTGCAGGTGTGGCCCTCGCGCTGATCGCTCCCGGGGTCCGTGCCCTCGGAGCGCAGCTCGCGGCTGCACCTGTCTCCCGCCTGAGCACCCTGCTCGGACTGACGCTCGTCCCCTTCGTGTTCGCCCTGACGTTCCTGGCGCTCCCCGTGCTGCTCTTTCTCGTCCCGGTGACGCATTCGGCGACGCCGGCCGCCTGCGCGTCGCTCGGCGCTTCGGTCGGGCTCGGTGCAGCAGTCGCCGAGGCCACGCTCGCGCTCGCTCGGCGTGCTGCGCGCGGCCTCGGCGTCGCCGGAGCGACTGCGGCGCTCGCGGCGCTCGATCCTGCCCGGGGTCTGGCCGAGGCCTTCCAGGGCGACGGTGCGGTCTCCCGACCTGCGCTGCTCGCCTTTGCGTCCCTCGTGCTCTGGTTCGGCGCCGCTGCGACACGACCGGCCGAACCGGCCGTTCGCGGCTCCGCTCGCTTCGTTGCGCGTGGCCCGTTCGCCGTCGCGATTGCGCGATACGGGCGGGCCCGCCAGCTGCGACGTCAGGCGGTTGCCTCCGTTGCGCTGGCCGGCGGCGGGGCTGTTCTGTTACGCGGGCTCGGTTCCACTCACGAAGTGGCGTCGGTGTTTGCGGCAGCGACAGGCCTCTTCGGCGCGGCGCTCGTGCCGCTTGCAGCGCCCGGCCTCGACCGTCTCGCGGGATGGGTCTGGCGCAGCGCACCTCGCTCGCAGCTCGCGCTTGCGTTGTGCCACGCGGCGGCGGCGCTCACGGCCGCGGCGGCTGTCGGAGGCGCCGCCACGCTGGCCGCGCTCGCTGCGGCGCCCATCGCACCTGGAGACCTGGCGCCCCTCGCGGCGTTCGGCGCTGTTCTGTTCGGTGCAGCACTCGTCGCGGGCGCCGCGGTCCCGTGGCACGCGGAGCGCGCAACGGAGCAACTCGCGTCGTACGCAGCGTTCGCGGCCGTGGCACTCCTCCTCTCCGGCGGGCTCGCGCGCCTGGCACCGCTCGTCGGTGCACGCTCGGGTGCTGCGGCGGCGACGCTCGCCGCTGTGACCGCCTTCGGCTGTGTGCTCGCGTCGGCGGCGATCTCCGGTCGGCGCGCATGATCGAGGCGACGGACGTGATCGAGCTGGCGCCCGCAGTGGTGATGCGGAACGGCGTCCTCGTCGACGACGTGCGCGGCGTCGAGGTGCCGTTGAATCCCAGTGCGCGCGTGGCGCTGGAGACGGCAGGAACGATTTCCGACGTGGCCGCTGCGCTCGAGCGTCTCGGTGCACGTGAGCCGCTCAGGGACGCCGTCACGTTTGCGAAGCAACTCAACGCCCTGCTGCTCGTCAACGTGCGCGCGCCGCTGCGCGACCGGGTACTGCGTCGTCTGCACGCGCTCCGCTATGGCATCGTCCTGCAGGCCCCTGCACGGCGGCTCGATGTGGGGACCCCGGTGTCGTTCGTCCGCGCGTTGACACCGACCGCATTGGCGATCCTGCTCCTCTTGCTTCCGCCCGCGTTGCTCGCCGGAGCCTGGGTTTGTGCAGGGGCGTTCGCCGCCGCGTGCGGGGTCGTCGTGCACGAAGGGGCGCACGCGGTCGCGTTGCGCGGGGTGCCCCGCGCGCTCGTGTTCGACGGACTGAAGCCGTCGATTCTCCACGCCTCCGTCGGCCCCGGTCGAGCGCTTGCCGCCGCCGCCGCGGGCCCGCTCGTCCCGGCCCTGACTGCAGTGGTGTGCGTCCTGACTTGGCGTGCCGCGGCACTCGCGTGCGTACCTCTCGCCGCCCATGCGCTCGGCCTCACCGTGGCGGCACCGGACGGGAGGAATGCGTGCGGCCTGTCCTGATCGCCTTCGTGCTCGGAACGGCTGCAGTCTGGGTCGTGTTGCTCGTCGCCGGCTTCGCGCTCGGGATCGCCGCCCAGGCAGGCGGTTGGTCGAGCTTCCGCGTCGGGCTCGGTCTCGCGACGCTGCTCGAGTTCACCCGTGAGCCCGCCGGGACCAGCACCACATTTGGGCCCGGTTTGGCACTGGCCGCGCTGCTCGGCGGGGCGCTCAACGCGGCGGCCGCAGCATGGCTCCATCGCCGACTGGGGTAGTTAGACTCGTGGCATGTCGAGCGGATGGTGGGAGCTCATCTTCCTGATGCTGCTGATGAAGATCCCGATCGTGTACCTGTGCGCAGTCGTCTGGTGGGCCGTGAGGGCGGAGCCGCGGCCGGAGGAGGGAGCCGCAAGGCTCGCCCAGCTCGAGCCCGACCTGCCGCCGCTGCACGGCCGCTTCCGCGCCCGCGTGCCAAGGCCGCGGCCGGGCCCGCACGGGTCGCCGGTCCGCCGCCCGTCACCGCGTGTCGCACCTGCTGCGCGCAGTGAGCTGCCGAGACCGTGACCGCACCGATCCGCGCCGCTCGTCCGGCTGAGCTCGCGGCAGGGTTTCTCGCGACGCTCTCGATCGTGGGAAGCGCGCTCGCGCTCGCCTACCGGCCCGTCCGCGTCATCCCCTTCGCGGTCCTCCTGGCGCTGATCGCCGCGGGCATGGCTCCGCCGCGTAGCCGCCTGCCCCTGATCGCGATCGTCGTTGCAGCTGCGTGCTTCGTCGGCGGCTTCACGATCGCCGTGCTCGCGAAGAATCCCCTGTACTAGGGCGAGGGAACCGGCCTCCGGGCTGGTACAACAAGTGTGATGGCCGGACGCGACATCGATTTGCTGAACGCCGGCTTCGCTGGGCAGCTGCTCGAGCAATACCTCGAGAATCCCGACGCGGTTCCGTCCGAGTGGCGCGCGCTCTTCGAGAGCGGCGACACGGGGCTCCTCGCCGCGCAGCCGGGCCTGCTGCGGCTGCTGGAGAACGTCGAGCGTCGAGGTGGGAACGGCAGCACGACCGTCGTCGAGCCGCCGGCGGCTACTCCGGTGCCGGCCGCGGCGGACGAGGAGCTCTTGGGCGGTGTCGCCGCCGCGATGGCGCTCGTCAAGGCGCATCGGACGCACGGCCATCTCGCTGCGCGCCTCGATCCGCTCGGCTCCGAGCCTCCCGGTGATCCTGCTCTCGAAGCCGAGAGGATGGTTCCGAAGCTGACGCCTGAGCTCCAGCAGCGCATCCCCGCGCGGCTCTTGCGGACCTACGTCGAGGCCGAGACGCTCGCCGACGCGCTGCCGAAGCTGCACGAAACGTACTGCGGCACGATCGCGTACGAGATCGAGCACATCTCGGATCACGAGGAGCGCGTCTGGCTCCGCGAAGCGATCGAGTCCGGCCGCTACCGCACGCCGCTCAGCGACGACGAGAAGCGTAGGCTGCTTGCGCGGCTGACGGAGGTCGAGGGGCTCGAGAGCTTCCTGCGCAAGGCGTTTCTCGGGCAGAAGCAGTTCTCGAGCGAAGGCATCGACGTGCTCGTCCCGATGCTCGACGAGGCGATCACCCTCGCCGCCGAAACCGGTGCGCACGAGGTGGTCATGGGGATGGCGCACCGCGGACGCCTGAACGTGCTCGCGCACATCATCGGCCGCCCCTACGAGGTGATCCTCCGCGAGTTCGAGGGCGAGCGCACGCTCGACGCGGTCGCGGCGGATCCCGAAGGCGGCAGCGGCGACGTCAAGTACCACCTGGGTGCGAGAGGGACCCGTACGACGCCGTCAGGCGAGATCGCGGTCACGCTCTCGTCGAACCCGTCGCACCTCGAGGCCGTGGACCCGGTGGTGGAGGGACAGACACGCGCCGGCCAGACGGACCGGTCGACGCGCGAGGGCTATCACGATCCGGCGGTTGCCCTACCGATCCTGATCCACGGCGACGCCGCCTTCCCCGGTCAGGGAGTGGTCGCCGAGACGCTGAATCTCTCCTACCTCGACGGCTATGCCACCGGGGGCACCCTGCACCTGATCACGAACAACCAGGTCGGGTTCACGACGGATCCCCAGGAAGGGCGCTCGACGCGCTACTCGTCGGACCTCGCGAAGGGGTTCGATGCGCCGATCGTCCACGTCAACGCCGATGACCCCGAGGCGGCGATCTCGGCGATCCGCCTCGCGCTCGCGTTCCGTCGCCGCTTCTGCAACGACATCGTGATCGACCTCGTCGGCTACCGGCGCCACGGCCACAACGAGCAGGACGAGCCTGCGTACACCCAGCCGCTGATGGCGAAGAAGATCCTCGCGCACCCGACCGTGCGCACACAGTTCGCGCAACGTCTCGCGGAGGAGAGCGTTGTCACGTTGGACCAAGCAGAGGAGCTCGCGCAGCAGATGCAGACGCGACTGCGTGCTGCGCACGAACAGTTGAAACAGTCGTTCACCTCCGCGCCGCGCAAGGAGGGCGGCATCCCGCGCGAGGACGGCACGCGGGTCGTGACGGCCGTCGCCGCCGACACGCTGAGAGCGCTGAATGCACAGCTGCTCGAGGTTCCGGACGGATTCACAGTTCACCCGAAGCTCGCAAGGCAGCTCGAGCGGAGGCTTCAGAGCATCGAGCAGGGCGGCATCGACTGGGGCCAAGCCGAGGCGCTGGCGTTCTCCTCCTTGCTTCTCGAGGGCATCCCGGTCCGCTTGACCGGTCAGGACACGGAGCGCGGCACGTTCTCGCAGCGCCATCTCGTGTTTCACGACGCGGAGAACGGGATGCGCCACGCGCCGATCCAGCACCTGGCCGGCGCGGCCGCCTCGATGGAGGTCTTCAACTCGCCGTTGTCGGAATACGCATGCGTCGGCTTCGAGTACGGCTACTCCGTCGCGGCGTCGGACGCACTCGTGCTCTGGGAGGCACAGTTCGGGGACTTCGTGAACGGCGCCCAGATCATCCTCGACCAGTTCATCTCGAGCGGCCTCTCGAAGTGGGGACAGACGTCACGGCTGACGCTCCTGCTTCCGCACGGCTACGAAGGGAACGGCCCCGAGCATTCGTCGGCCCGACTCGAGCGTTTCCTGCAACTCGCTGCGCAGGAGAACATCCGGATCGCGAACTGCACGACGGCCGCGCAGTATTTCCATTTGCTGCGCCGGCAGGCGTTGACTGCTGCCGCCCGACCGCTCGTCGTCATGACGCCGAAAGGCCTGCTGCGCTTGAAGGAAGCGTCCTCGACGCTCGACGAGCTGTCCGAGGGATCGTTCGCGCCGCTGATCGACGACGTCGCCGCGAACCACGACGACGTTACGCGGCTCGTGCTCTGCAGCGGCAAGGTGTACTACGACGTCGTCGGGCACGAGGCGCGCCCACGCGCGACAAACATTGCCGTGGCCCGGCTCGAGCAGCTGTACCCGTTCCCGATCGAGCCCGCCGCGACGCTGCTTCGCTCGTACCCGAACCTGCACGAGCTCGTCTGGACGCAGGAGGAGCCGCAGAACATGGGCCCGTGGCGCGCGATCCGCCATCGGCTCGAGGAAGCGAAGCCGGAGCACGTGGAGTTGACGTACGCAGGCCGTCCCTGGCGGGCCTCGCCGAGCGAGGGCTATCCCACGGCGCACCTGCGCGAGCAGGACCGGATCGTCCGGAAAGCGCTCGGCGTCAGCGGCGCTTGACGCGTGCCGCGCGCGCGGTTCTTCCGCGCTCGAATGCGGCGCGCGCAACCTTCGGCCCGTGCTTGCGCGTGACTTCCAGTAGCTTCTTGCGCTGCCTTGGGGGGAGACGGCGGTAGAGGTCGTACAGCGTCAGCGCGAGGCCGAGAGGGCCTGCACGACGAGTGAGGAGACGACCGAACCGAGCCACGAGCAGATCATGCCCGATCAGTGGCCCTTGCCGTTGCCGTGGTCTTCGGGCTTGCCGTGCGCGTCGCCCTTCTCGCGGCCCTTGCCCTGGTCGTCGCTTGGGTCGTCGCCGCCCGCGGGCTTGTCCTGCTCGCTGCTCTCGCCACTTGACGCGTCCTGCGAAGAAGGTGCCGGCGCCGTGGGGCCGGGTGACGCCGGAGCGGCCGGAGCGGGCGGAGCGGCCGGAGCGGGAGTTACTGGAGGCGTCGGCGGGGCGACCGGCTTGTGGTCTTTCGGCTGCTTCTTGTCGCTCTGCTTCTCGTGCTTCTCTCGTCCCGTCGCCTTGCCCTTGCCGTGGTCGGCTTTCGCGTCGTCGTGCTCCTGCGGCGTGGTTGCAACTGCGGGCGCGGTCGAGCGTGCGGCGGGCGCGGTCGAGCGTGAGGTCGCGGCAGCGATCGTTGGACCCGCGGGCGCCGGCGCAGCCGGCTCGGCAGGCGGGGAGCTCGGGGGTGCGGGCGACGGCCTGGGGGCCGGCGTAGGTGCGGGCTGCGGGGGCGGCGCAGGCGGGGAGCCGGGCTGGGGCGGAGGCGGTGTCGCCGGCCCAGGAACCTTCGGGCGAAGCTGGCGCTGCTGCGGGACGGCGGCGGTCGAGAGGCCCGGCAAAGCCCGGCCGGCCGCCAGCACGCCGCCGAGCGTCAGTCCAGGCACCAGCACGGGGACGGCCGGAGCCTTGGGCGGGGGCGGAAATTCGGAAGCCGGCGCCTTCACCGAGCTCTCGGGCGCATCGCGTGGAATCCTCGGCAGGGCCCCGATCACGGGCCGTTGGCCGCTCTCGAAGACGTGCGGGAGCGCCAGGGAGGCGGCGATAACGCCGCCAAGCAGGAGCGCGGCCAGCGCACGGCTGGCCAAACCCCTCATGCCATTCCCCCAATGCGCCGACATACTCAAAACAAGGTATCGGCACTCGAGGTCGACTGCTTAAAGGGAAATGGGCAGCTTCAAAGTCAAACTCGTCGGGTACTTCGTTTTCCTCGCGCTGATCCCGCTTCTGTCTGCGTTTTGGGGTTTTTCGTCGATCGCCGCGCGGAGTGAGACACGGGAGGCCGACGCACGCCTCGAGTCCGGACTCCGAGCTGCATTCGCCGTCTACGGCGACGAGGTGGATCGGATCACCAACGAGGCTGAGCGGCTTGCCCGCCGGCCCGGCTTCGCGTCCGCGCTGGCCCGCCACGACCGCTCGAAGCTGCAGCGCCTGCTCGACGACTCCTCCTCGCTCCGCATCGAAGCGCCGGGCCTTCAACTGGGCCCGCACCCCGCGCTCGCGGCCGAGCGCTCCGTGGCCGTGATCGGGCCGAAAAGGGAGCTCGGCAAGGTGATCGGCTTCGTCCCGCTCGATGTGCGGCTCGTCAGGCAGCTGCACGAGCGCGCCGGCTTCGAGAAGGGCGATCGCATCGCACTCATGGAGAACGGTCGCGTGATCGCAGGGCCGCAAGGGTCGGTCTCCACGGCGACGGGGCGAGCGACGACGGTTCGCCTCGGTGGCGAGCGCTTTCGCGCGCTGGTGTCTGCACCGCTCGAGGGCGCGCGCTCGGCGAGAATCGCCGCGCTCACGCCGCAGGCGCAGATCGACTCTGCAAGCGAGCAGACGAAGCAGCGCCTCGTCGTCGCGCTGCTCGCCCTTCTGATCCTCGTCAGCCTCGTTGCCTGGTTGGAAGGGCGCTCGATCGTCCGCGCCGTCGCGCGACTCGTGCGCGCGGCGAACGCGATCGCCGCGGGCGACCTCGAACGGCGCGTTCCCGTTTCCGGTCGCGACGAGCTCGCGACGCTCGCGCGCTCATTCAACGAAATGGCCGCGCAGCTCTCCGCACGGCTGCACGAGCTCGAGTCGGAACGCGAACGGCTGCAGGATGCGATCACGCTCTTCGGCGAAGCGCTGGCCGCGACGCACGACGTCGATCAGCTGCTTCGGGTCGTGCTCGACGCCGAGGTCGAGGCGACCGGCGCCACCGGCGGCCTGGTGCTCGTGGACGGCCGCGTCGCCGCCCGCGTGGGCGCCCACGACGGGAAGGAGCGGATCGAGGTCCCGCTGCGGGCGGGCGACGTCAGCTTCGGCCACCTGACGCTCGTCGGCGACGGGTTCGACGAAGAGCACACGCTCACTGCGGTGTCGCTCGCGGGGCATGCGGTCGTCGCGCTCGACAACGCCCGGCTGCACCGGATCGTCGAGCAGCAGGCACTGGTCGACGGATTGACCGGACTCGCGAATCGGCGACACGCGCAGGAGGTCCTCGATGCGGAGCTCATGCGTGCCGCGCGTTTCGGCGGCCCCGTCGCGCTGGTGCTCTGCGACCTGGACGACTTCAAGAACGTCAACGACCGCTTCGGCCACCTCGCGGGCGACGACGTGCTCCGCGAGCTCGCCTCCGTGCTTCGGGACACCGTTCGCGCGGTCGACGTCGCGGCCCGCTGGGGCGGCGAAGAGTTCGCGCTGCTTCTGCCTGCCACCGACCTCGCGGGGGCATCGCAACTCGCCGAACGCGCGCGCACGGCGCTCGAGCGCCGGACGATCCTGACGCAGGACGGCGAGTCGATTCACGTCACGGCGAGCTTCGGAGTCGCCGCGCATCCCGACCACGGGTCGGGCGACGACCTCCTCGCAGCGGCGGATGCGGCGCTCTACGAAGCCAAACGGCGCGGCAAAAATCGCGTCCTGACCGCTCCGGCTGATCGGGGCGTCCGCGAGGGGTTCTACCGTTCGTAGAAGAAAGCCCTCGAAAGGGCTACAATCGGCCGTCAACTTCGGCCGCGGGAGACATCAGGAGGAGAGCATTGCCGGTTGAAAGCCCGTCCCTTTTCGCACAAGCGATCCAGGAACACCTCGAGTTGAAGCAGCGCAACGCCGCCCTGCAGCCCGACCTGCCGCTCGAGAACTACAAGTCCGTGGATCCGTTCGAGAACCACCCACTGTTCAAGACCGAGGAGCAGGCGAGGCTCGAGGAGACGCTCGACGGCGAGCCCGCCGTCGCCGCCCACACGGCGACGGCGACCATCGACTGGCCTTCCTCGGAGGCCGCGGAGGACAACACGTCGATCGAGGATTCGCTGTGGGGCCAGACCTCGCGCGACTTCGATTGGGGCGATTAGTTTCTCGGGCGAAAGGGATTTCGCCCGACGTAGCTTGCTGCGCGCGGTGCGCGCGTGACTCGAGCGGCGACCGAGAGGTCGCCGCTTCGGTTTCGGTCCGTGAGCCGATCAGTGGAGAAAGGTGGCGACGAACTTCAGGTCGGCGACGAGTCCTTGGAACTCACGTTCGCGGTCGTCCGATCGAAGGACCGCCGAGGGGTGGATGGTCGCCAGCACGTGCGGGGCGAGTTGTGACTCCACCGGTTTGCCTCGTTCTTTCGTGACACGGAACTGGCGGCCGAGCAGGGCTTGGGCTGCCGTCGCGCCGAGGCAGACCAGGACTTGGGGCCGCACCGCCTCGAGCTCGGCCTCGAACCAGGGCAGGCAGGCCATGGTTTCGCTCCATGACGGCTTCGCGTGGATGCGCCGCTTGCCGCGCGCCTGCCACTTGAAGTGCTTGACGACGTTCGTGACGTAGGCGCGCGAACGGTCGATTCCCGCCTCCTGGAGCGCCTCGTCCAGCAGCATTCCCGCCGGCCCGACGAACGGGCGCCCGGCCTTGTCCTCCTGGTCGCCCGGCTGCTCGCCGACGAGCATCACGTCCGAGGCCTTCTTCCCCTCACCGAAGACCGTCTGCGTGCCGGTCCGCCACAGCGGGCACGCCTTGCAGCCCGAGGCCGCGTCGCGGAGAGCCGAGAGCGAGCGCGATTGCGGCAGATATTCGGCGGCCGAGCCGGTGTCGACGGTTGCCATCGCGTCCTGCCTACCCGCGACCTGGGAATCAAGTCTTCCCTGCGGCCCCGATTCCCCCTTTCGGGGGGAGTCCACGGTCCTCGGAACAGCGATGGTTGTGCCGAGGCCCTCCTTTTGAAGGAGTTACTGCGGCAACACCGGAATCCATGAGTAGCGCGGAGCACGCATCTCGTTCTGCGGTCCAGGCGCGCGTCGCGCCGGTCCGGCTCGTGCCCGAGCCCGTCGAGGGGCTCGCGCGCGCCCAAGCCCTCGTCGAGTCGTACCGTGGACTCGCCGACGTTTTCCACGACGTGCTCTCGGAGCAGAGCCTCGATGCGCTGCTCGAGCGCATCGCCGACACCCTGGGTGAGCTCGTTCCCTACGAGGAGCTCGTCATCTACGAGGTCGATGCATCGCGCCCCGAGCTCTTGCCCGTGCTCGTGCGCAGCGAGTGGGCAGAGGAGATCATCAACGCGACAGTATCTTTCGGCCAGGGGATTACGGGCTGGGCCGTCGAGCACCGTGAGCCCGTGGTGACGAACGCCGCGCACCTCGACCCGCGCGTGCGGATCGTGCCCGGCACCCCCGTCGAGCCGGAGGCGCTGATCGTCGTGCCGCTGATCGCGCGCGGAGCGCTGAAGGGCGCACTGAACATCTACCGGATCGGCGACGACGCGTCGTTCAACGACGACGAGTTCGAGCTCGCAAAGCGCTATGCGGACGCAGCTGCACTTGCTCTGGACAACGCCCAGATCAGGGCGCGCCTCGAACATCAGGCGCAGACCGACGGATTGACCGGCCTGTACAACCACCGCTACTTCCACGAGCGGCTCCGCGCCGAGCTTCAGCGCGCCTCACGCTCGCACGAGCCCGTCGGCGTGCTGATGCTCGACATCGACGACTTCAAGCGCGCGAACGACATCTACGGGCACGCCGCCGGAGACGAGATCCTGGTGCAGCTCGCCGCGACGCTGCGCGCCACCGCGCGCGGATCCGACGTCGTCTGCCGTCTCGGCGGCGAGGAGTTTGCCGTGATCATGCCGGGAACCGACGCGCTGAACGCCGAGTATCTCGCCGAGCGGATCACGGAACAGGTCGCCGCGCAGGAGTTCGAGCCCTCGGGCCGGCTCACGCTGTCGATCGGCCTCGCGGAAGGGCCGGAGCATGCATCGAACCCGCGCGAGCTGATCTCGTGCGCGGAGGCGGCGATGATGACTGCCAAGGCACGCGGCAAGAACCAGGTCGTCTACTACGGCGAGGGTGCGCACGAGCGGCCCGAGTCCCACGAGACGAGCGCGCGCGGGATCCGTTCGATCGCGCACCTGAAAATGCTGCAGAGCCTCGCCGGCAAGCTGAACAGGCTCAACGACACGCGCGAGATCGGGATGACGATCGCGAACGAGCTGCGTTCGCTGATCGACTATCACAACTGTCGCGTGTCTTTGGTCGAGAGCGGCATGATCGTTCCGATCGCGTTTCGCGGCGACCTCTCCGCGCCGGCGTCGACGACGATGGAGGTATTGAAGATCCCGGTCGGCTTCGGGATCACCGGGCACGTCGTCGCGACCGGAGAGCCGCTGCTGACCGGCGACGCCGCGAACTGCGAGTTCGGCGAGACGATCGTCGGCACGCAGCAGATCGACGAGTCGCTGCTCGCGGTGCCGCTGCGCTACGGCTCACGCGTGATCGGCGCGATCGTCGTCTCCAAGCTCGGTTTCGACCAGTTCGACGAGGACGACCTTCGGCTGCTCGAAGTGCTCGCCGGCCACGCCGCCGTTGCGCTCGAGAATGCGCGCCTGTACGAGGCGGAACGGCGCGAAGCAGAGAGCGCAAAGGCACTCCTCGAGTTCGCCCGCGAGCTGGCTACGGCGCACGGCCTCGAGGACGTGCTGGCCCGAACCGTTTCGCAGACGGCGCGGATCATCGATTCGGCCCGGACGTCGGTGTGGCTGCAGGATCAAGACAGCGGCGAGCTCGTCGCCCGGGCCTTGCACGGCTATGACGAGGACCAGCGCACGGAAGCGTTCAGCGCGCATCATGCGCGCGAGTTCGTCGACCGCGTGCTGGTCGGCGACGATCCGTTCCTGCTCGAGCCCGAGCACGTCGCGCGCATCGACGGTGCGCCGCAGACGGAGGTTCCGTACCTGGTTGCGCCGCTCGTGCTCGACGACGGCACGCGCGGCTGCATCGCGGCGCGGATGCCGGACCGCGACGCCGACTCCCTCGAGCGCCCGCTGCGACTGCTCGCTGGGCTCGCGCACCAAGCGAAGCTCGCGATTGCGAACGCCAACAGCTTCGAGCACCTCGAAGGAACGTTCATCGACACGGTCGAGGCGCTCGCGAACGCACTCGAGGCGAACGACGAGTACACCTCGTCGCATGCGCGCGGGATCACCGACCTCTCGATCAAGGTCGGCAAGGAGCTCGGCCTCGCATCCGCGGACCTCAAGCGGCTCGAGCTGGGCGCGCTCTTCCACGACATCGGGAAGATCGGCATCCCGTCCGACATCCTCTCCAAGCCCGGGAAGCTCACTCCGGAGGAGCGTGCGGTCATGGAAACGCACCCGGAGTTGGGCGAGAAGATCATCGCGCCGATCAGCCGCCTCGAAGACGTGCGTCCGATCGTGCGCCACTGCCATGAGCGATGGGACGGCCAGGGGTACCCGGACCGGATCGGCGGCGAGCTGATCCCGCTCGAGTCGAGGATCGTGTTCGTCTGCGACGCGTTCCACGCGATGACGACGGACCGCCCCTACCGCCGTCGCCTGCCGAACGAGGAGGCGCGGAAGCGGCTGCTCGAGGGCTCCGGAACGCAGTTCGATCGGGCTGTCGTCGAGGTCTTCGTGCGGCTCCTGGACGCGCACGGCGACGAACTCGCGCCCGCCTAGTCGCTCTCGGTAGGCTGCGGCGCGTGATCGCGGGCCAGAAGCCGGCGTGTATTGCCCGGTGGGGCACTAGTCGCTCCCGGTAGGCTGCGGCGCGTGAGCGCCGACGGCAACGAACGCCTGCGCAAGTACGCCGAGCTTGCGGTGCGCGTCGGCGCGAACGTCGGCGAGGGGCAGTACGTCTACGTCAACGGGCTCGTCGAGCACGCGCCGCTGGTGCGTGCAATCGTGGAGGCTGCGTACGACGCGGGCGCCAGGCACGTCGACGTGCACTACGCCGACATGCACCTCCGTCGGGCGCGTGTGGCGAAGGCGCCGGAGGAGCTGCTCGACTACGTCTCGCCGTACCAGGTGAAGGCGCTGGAGGACCTCGGTGAGGAGCAGGGAGCGATGATCTCGGTCACCGGTGACCCCGAGCCCGAGCTCATGGCCGACCTCGACCAGGAGCGGCTGGGCAAGGCGCGGCAGACCGCGATCATGCGCGTGCACCTGCAGAACGTGATGACGCGCAACATCAACTGGACGATCGTCGCTTTCCCGAACGAAGGCTGGGCGAAGACGGTCTACGGCGAGCCCGACGTGGAGCGCCTCTGGAACGAGGTCGCACACACGGTGCGCCTGGACGAACAGGATCCTGTCGCGGCATGGGACGAGCACATGCGGCGTCTCGACGCGCGGGCGCGGGCGATCAACGAGCGCGCCTTCGACGCGGTCCGCTTCCGCGGCCCGGGCACCGACCTCACGATCGGGCTGTTGCCGCAGTCGCGCTTCTGCGCGGCCTCGACGGAGACGTCCTTCGGCCGACGACACGTTCCGAACGTGCCGACCGAAGAGGTCTTCACGACGCCGAACCGCAATCGCGCCGAGGGAACGGTGCGCTCGACGATGCCGCTCGCCCTGCCCGGAAACATCATCCGCGACCTCGAGCTCCGTTTCGAAGACGGAAAGATCGTCGACGTGAAGGCGTCGACCGGCGAGGACTACGTTCGTCAGCAAATCGCGACCGACGAAGGGGCGGCACACCTCGGCGAACTGGCACTCGTCGACGCGTCGTCCCGGGTCGGCGAGATCGGTCACATCTTCTTCAACACACTCTTCGACGAGAACGCGACGTGCCACATCGCGTACGGCCGAGGCATCTCCAACTGTGTCGAGGCCGCCGACGGGCTCGACTCGGACGAGCAGCTGAAGCTGGGCATCAACCAGTCCGCGGTGCACACGGACTTCATGATCGGCGGCCCCGAGGTGAAGGTCGACGGCCTCAACGGGGATGGTGAAGCCGTGCCGATCATTCGCAACGATCAGTGGCAGCTGTCGTGAGCAGCCACGCCTTCTCGTCGCTGGACGAGCTCGGCGACGGCTACGGCTTCCGCAAGATCCGCCGACCGCTGGGCGTGAGCGCCTTCGGCGTGAACGCGGTCTTCTATCCGCCGGGCTACGAGGGGTTCGAGCACTACCACGACACACAGGACGAGCTCTACTTCGTCCATCGGGGCACGGCGAGGTTCGAGGTCGGAGGTGAGACCCGCGAGCTCGGCCCGGGCGGGCTGTGTCACGTCGAGTCGACGACGCCGCGCAAGGTGACGAACATCGGCGACGACGACCTCGTGCTCTTCGTCGTCGGCGGCAAGGACGGCTACGTCGAGCGCGACGGACATCTCGTCCACCCCGAACGGGATCTCGCGCGCCGGCAGGCCTTCGGAAGCTAGTCCCTCTCTATGAAGGAGGGCCGGTTGTCAAGTGTTTGTTCGGCAAACGGCTGCCTCCGTTGGGTGTGGGTGTCGAGGTCGGCTCATCTCTCTATTGCACCTTGCGGTGATTAGTTCGT
>Ga0137375_10001801_pt1 | contig 25037 bp, 17 predicted proteins | sample SagtaG_24_FD_104936 | JGI IMG/M metagenome (GOLD analysis project Ga0137375, IMG submission 104936) | Vadose zone soil microbial communities from Sagehorn Ranch, Mendocino, California, USA - Sage1_R_113_16 metaG | ecosystem: Environmental > Terrestrial > Soil > Vadose zone | place: USA... | reverse complement strand
TGGTGCTGCACGACGCCTGGGTGTGGGACATGTACCGGCCGGCCCGCTTCGTCAACAAGGTCCGCGTGGTGACCTTCAAGGACGTGAACATCGAGGAGCTCATCAAGAAGGACGACCTGTAGGTCGTCGCTCCAGGAAGGGCCGAACAGCGGATGGGCTTCAACGCAACCCGGCGCTACCGCGACAAGAAGACCGTCGACATCGCGATCCTGGTCGCCGCGCTGCTGATCATCGGCGGCTTGCTCGCCTGGGTCCTGGCCGCGGGCGGCAACTGACCGCGGGCGGGCCTCAGCCCTGCGCGCCGCGTCAGGGACCAACGGCCCGGCCGCAGCACCTGGTCGGGGTCGAACCGGCGCCACAGCTCCACCAGGCGCTCGTAGGCCGCCGGTGCGCACCCTGTGGGCGATGGGCGACGCGGAGGCGCCAGGGCGGCAGAACGGCCGTTCGGGTAAACCGGAACAGGGCCGCCGAACGATAGACGGGCGAGACCTTGGACCGCGGAGGACGGACGCCCGAGGGTCGGGTGCGGCCGCCGCCGGGCGGCACCTCACCGCCACGTTCCCCCAGGCCCGGACGGACCGGCAGCCGGCGGTGGCGTGGACCGGCCAAGAGGTCCTCATCTGGGGTGGCTGCTGCGCCGCGACCCGGCCCTTCGCCGACGGCGCGGCGTTCCGGCCGGGCTGAGCGCACCCCGGTCAGTAGAACTCGGCCGTCCACGGCCGCGGGCCGGCGAACGCCGCCCGCAGCAGGCCCAGCTCGGCACCGCCGAAGCCGTCCAGCATGCCGGCGGCGGCCAGCACCTCCGGGTCGGCGAACCCGGTGAACAGCGCGGCCAGCCCGCGCGGGTCCGCGCGCCCCGCCGGCACCGACCCGGTCCTGTCCAGCTCCGCCTTGCCGCCGCCGAGCACCATGCGCCAGTGGCCCGCGTTCCACGGGCAGGCCGTGTCCTGGACCGTGAACGAGACCTCGCCGTCCACCCCGGCCGGGTACGGCCGCCCCGCGAACGCGGCCGCGAGGTCCACCAGCCGCAGCATCCAGTGGTAGCGGGCGATCATGCTCAGGTGCTCGTCGTCGAGGGCGAACAGGACCGGGTCCGGGTCGGGACCGCTCCACTGCACGTAGCCGCCGAGCGGCCCCCAACCGGCCAGCGCCGCCAGCAGCCCCCGCTCCGCGCCGGGCACGCAGCCCCAGTCCAGCACCTCGATGCGGTTGCTGAACGGCTCGGGCGGCACCGCCATCCCCGGCTCGAACGCCACCAGCATCCACCCGCCCGGGCTCGAGTCCTCGGCCTCCAGCAGGAAGCAGGTGGCCGGCTCGGGCAGCCCCTCCCGGGTGAAGCGCCGCCACCAGCGGCGGTCCCTGGCGAGGCCGCCGTGCCTGGCCGGCACCAGCCGCTCGTACAGGCCGAGCACCGGCTCCAGCCCGTCCGGAGCCAGCCGCCGCACCCGCCACGGCGCCGCCGACCGCGGCAGGTGCTCACAGCGCACCTGGTAGACGCTCCAGGAGCCGGCGAACTCGAACCCCACCGTGCGGTAGAACGCGGCCGTGCTCGGCCGCAGCGTCACCGTCGGCACGCCGTCGTCGTACAGCTCGGCCATGAGCCGCCCCAGCAGCACCGCCCCGTACCCACGCGCGCGGTGCTCGGGCGGCGTGGCGAGCTGCAGCACCTGCGCCGACGGCAGCGCCCGCCCCAGCCACCACTGCGCCAGCCGCGCTTGGCGCAGCACGCTGACGATCTCCCCGTCCGCCTCCAGCACGCGGAACTCCTCCGCCACCGTCCGCCGCGCGTAGTCGGCCCTGTGCGGGTGGCCGAACCCGAGCATCATCAGCGCCGCGGCCTGCTCCCGCTCCGCCTCCTCGATACCGCGGTAGGTCGGCTCCATCGTCACCCCGGTCACCTCCGACGCCAGGTCCCCCCGATCATCCCCGCTCCCGCCGGCAGCGCTCCACCAGGTTTCCACCCCACCTGATCGACGTCATGCGCCGAGACGGAATCCGGCCGTCCACAGCCCGCCGGGCCGGGGTTCCCGGCGCACTCCTGCACGTCTAGGGTCGGTCCGGTCTTGCAGGAGCCGCTACGTTGCCACGGCGGCCCGGACTCGGAGGCGACCATGGCCCAGCGCGCGCCCGCCGGCGACCCGCGGCACGAGCTCGGCCGCCGGGCCGAGGCGCTGACGTGCGACCGCCTGGTCGCCGCCGGCCTGGAGGTGGTGGCGCGCAACTGGCGCTGCCGCCACGGCGAGATCGACCTCGTCGCGACGGCTCCCGGCCTGGTCGTCTTCTGCGAGGTCAAGGCGCGGCGCAGCAGCGTCTACGGCACCCCGGCGGCGGCCGTCACCTGGCGCAAGCAGGCCCGCCTCCGGGCACTGGCGGCGGCGTGGCTGGCCGCGACCGACCACCCGCCCGGCCGCGTGCGGTTCGACGTGATCACCGTTGCCTGGCCGCGAGGTTCAGTGCCAGCCTCTCCCTCTGAATTCACAGCGATCCTCACAGCCGCACCCACACCCGCAGCTGCGCACGGCCGGTCTCCCCAGCAATCCGGCCAAACCAGACGGTGACCGTCGCGGCGACTCAGCAGGCTGATTCCGACGCTCCTATAGAGGTCAAGCGGCATCACCAGGCCACGTCAGTCGCCCTAACGTTGCCGCCCGTGCGCAAAAGCACGGCCGCGGCGGGACGGACGGTGGGCGGTAAGTGCCAGGACGGCCACGATCGTCGCGCAAGATCCCCGATCCAGACTTTGTCCGCGTGGCCCTGCAAGTAGGGCCTCCGCGAGCCGGACGGACTGGCACGCTGCCCCGTGGGACCAGCGTGGCGCCAGCGCCAGCCGAGGAGGCCGTTGGCCCAAGGACGGGTTCAACGCGCCGTGAAGCTCCAGGCCGGCTCAGCGAGACGTCTGCCAGATTAGTCAGGCAGCGCACCGCGGGTGAAGGCGCGGATCAGCCGGCTGCGGGCTGCGCCATCGTGGTCAGCCACGACCGCTGGTTCCTGGACCGGGTGGCCACCCACATGCTCGCTTTGAGGCCGACAGCCGGGCGGTCTGGTTCGAGGGCAACTACGCCGGCTACGAGGCCGACGGGTACGCCGCCTCGGCCCCGAGGGGGCCCGGTCGCACCGGGTCACCTACCGCAAGCTGGTTCGGCGCTGACCGACCGGGGTAGGTAGGGGTCACCCCCACGACCCTCGATCCACCAGCGGCCAGGCACGCGGGTTTGCTCCTGCCGCGCATCAGGAGGTCCCGTGGCCGACGGTCCAAGCCCGACTCCAGCGCGCACGTACACCGCCACCGAGCCGCCGGCCGTGGATGCCGTCGCGGTCGAGACCCGCCGCCCCGCCCGGTCCACCGGGGACCGCCGGCGGCTGCTGCTGCTGCTCAGCTTCCTGATGCTGTTCGTGGAGCTGGCCCTGATCCGCTGGACGGCCGCCAACGTCCTGCACCTCGCCTACCTGACCAACTTCGTGCTGCTGGCCAGCTTCCTCGGGATCGGGCTCGGGTTCCTGCGGGCTGCGGCGGCGCGGGAGCTGCTCCCCCTTGCCCCGGTGGCGCTCGCCGTCCTGGTCGCGTTCGTGCTCGCCTTCCCGGTGGAGGTGGCCCGCCTGACCGGCGACGACCAGCTGGTCGGGCTCTTCGGCCTGCCCGCGATCCCCCAGGTCGTGGTCCTGCCGGTGATCTTCCTGCTGACGGTGGCGGTGATGGCCGCGATCGGCGACGGGGTGGCCCGTGCCTTCCGCGAATTCCTGCCGCTCGACGCCTACCGGCTGGACGTCCTCGGCAGCATCGCCGGCATCGCGGCCTTCTCGGCCCTGTCGTTCCTGCAGCTCCCGCCGGTCGCCTGGGGACTGGTGGCCGCCGGCGGGTTCGCGCTGCTGCTCGGTCGGCGCATGGGGCGCTGGCAGCGGCTCGCCCTCGCCGGCCTGGTGGTGCTGCTCGGCGCCCAGTCGCTGGTGCCCATGCTGCACTGGTCGCCCTACTACAAGGTAACCGCCAGGACCCCGCCGGACCGGCAGGGGTCCATGGACGTCAAGGTCAACAACATCCCCCACCAGACCATGCACCCGGTGGCGCGCCTGCGTGAGCTGGCTCCCTTCTACTTCTACCCCTACCAGCACCTCGGCGGGACCGCGCCCGGCGAGGTGCTGATCGTCGGCGCCGGCACCGGCAACGACGTGGCCGTGGCCCTCTCCCAGCGGGCCGGGCACGTCGACGCGGTCGAGATCGACCCGATCCTGTACCGGCTCGGCCGCGACCACCACCCCGACCGCCCCTACCAGGACCGGCGGGTGCGGGCGCGGATTCACGACGGCCGCGCCTTCCTGCAGCAGACCCGCAAGCGCTACGACCTGATCCTGTTCGCCCTGCCGGACTCGCTCACCCTGGTCAGCGGGCAGTCCTCGCTGCGCCTGGAGAACTACCTGTTCACCGTGGAGGCGATGCGCGCGGCCAGGGCCCACCTCGCGCCCGGCGGCACCTTCGCGATGTACAACTACTACGAGCCGTCCCTGCTCGACCGCTACGCCGGCACCCTGGCCGCGGTCTACGGCCAGCCGCCGTGCGTGGAGACCGGCGAGGTGCTGGGGGCGCGCCGGCAGGCGGTGCTGACCATCGGCGACGCCGGCGGGGTGCGGGACTGCGTGTACCGCTGGCGACCCCGGCCGGTCGAGCCGGCCACCGACGACCATCCCTTCCCCTACCTGGAGGGGCGCCACATCCCAGGGTTCTACCTGGTCTGCCTTGGGCTGATCCTGGCCGCCTCGCTGGTGACGGTCCGGCTGGCCGCGGGGCGCCTGCGGCGCATGGCCGGCTACCTGGACCTGTGGTTCATGGGCGCGGCGTTCCTGCTGCTGGAGACGAAGAACGTGGTGCAGTTCGCGCTGCTGTTCGGCACCACCTGGTTCGTCAACGCCACCGTGTTCGCCGGGATCCTGCTGAGCGTGCTCGCGGCGGTGGAGCTGGCCAGGCGGGTCCGCCTGCCCAGCCCGTTGGGGCTGTACGGGGCGCTGCTGCTGGCGCTGCTGGCCGCCTGGGCGGTGCCGCAGGCGTCGCTGCTGGCGCTGCCGCCGCCGGCGCGCTTTGCCGCCGCCACCGTCATCGCGTTCACCCCGATCTTCCTGGCCAACCTGGTCTTCGCCCAGCGGTTCAGGCAGGTCGGATCCTCGACGGTGGCGTTCGCCGCCAACCTCCTCGGCGCCATGGTCGGCGGGGTGCTCGAGTACCTGGCGCTGCTCAACGGCTACCGGTTCCTTCTGGTCCTGGTCGCGGCGCTGTACGGCCTGGCGTTCCTGTCCGGGCGGGCCCACCTGGCCGCGGCGCGGCCCAGGCTCCTCGGCACGAGCCGTTGACGTACTCGCAGCGGGTGCACAACGCCCTTTCTCGTCCGACACGATAAGCTCGCGCCTTCTCGTTCGTTGTGAGCGTATGCCCCTTGCAAGACGTGTAGGCGGATGACGACCAGCTACTCCTCCCGGCGGCAGCGGACTCGCCCTGCCAACCCCCCGACATGGTGGCAGCATCTGCGACTGCCGAAGTCCGCTAAGCACCGACTGCCCGCCTCGCTGGCCACGATCGTCGCGGCGGCCGGCGGCTGGCAGTTCCTCCCGTGGTGGGCACAGGTGCTGCTCGGCTTGGTCGGCGTGGTGCTTCTGTGGCTTCCGATTCGGCTATGGACGGTCCTGGTTGTGGCGGCGGTGCTGGTCGGGACGACCCTTGCCGGCGCGGCCTCGCAGCAGCCGGCGCGGCACGCCGCCCCTCCAGCGCTACCAACGGCGCAGCCATCGCCGCGGATCGCCATCACTGTCTGGCAGGAGGTACCAGCCGGCCGCCCGCCAGGCAAGCGCTACCAGTTCCAAGGCACGGTGACGGACCGGCCTGCCGACCTTGCCTGGAAGATTTACGTCATTGGTCGGCCAATCAGCCGCCAAGCAGACCTCAACCAGCAACCGGCAGCCCGTACTGCTTCGATCGAGTGGCAGGTCTCCCCGCCAGCCGTGGTCACCGGCGATCAGTGGTGGGTGCGCTGGACGGATCCGAAGCCACTGCCAGCCGTGCGCTGGTACGCGGTCCTACTTCGCAACTCATGCGTGCCGCCCGGTTGCTATCCCGCGTACGGCTCCTCCGCCAACGAATTGTGGCTTGAGGCCGCCACCGCCGTGGCGCCAGCGCCACCACCCAAACACTAATCACGGCCGGCACCTACAACATCGTCACCGTGATGGAGGTCCTGGGCGAGCTGCGCCGCTTCCTGGGTGGTGAGAAGGCCACACTACGGTGGTCCTGCATGCCGGGCCCGCCCACGCGGGACCCCTGCAACCCGGCAGCGAAGAGGGCGACGACTGGTGGGAAGTCACCCTGCACGGCTTCTCCGCCGGACCGGGATCCTGGGAGGAGACCCAGATGCAGGACTACGTCCTTCGCAAGCTCATCCCCGCGTTCGCGTCACTTCGGCATCAGCCAATCCGCTTCCTAGCAAAGCGATAAGTGTCCCATGGCACGGTCTATGCGATCTCGCCGCCACCAGATTCTTGCCGCCGCGAGGACCCATGGCATCGTCGGTTGCCGGCCTTCCGACGCCGCGGCGTCACCAGGGCGGATCAGGCGGGTCCGACGCGCCCGACCTGCTGGGCCACAGCCCAGTGGCGGCGTGGCGAGCGGGCCAGCGGTGGTCGAGCGGCACGCGGCAGGCTGGCTCTTGCCGTGCCCGAGGTCGAGCTGGTGCAGCTGTGAAGCAACGGCTGACGTAACGGGCGTGAAGCTCCCCTGGCGGGCAGCTACGCCGTCGCGGCCCTGCTACCTACACCACTCGGTGGGACGCCACTGAGTGGACGGCGCGCTGGGTTCACGTGGCAGAGGTCGCGACCTGGACCCCGTCTGCTCCTCGAGCACGCAGCATCGTCATGAGTCAGCAGCGCGGGTCTACGCGGCCAGCGCCGCCTCGGCCGGCGGCACGGGGCCAGCCAAGGTTTCCACAGCGGTTGCGGGGCTGCTTTCGCCGGCCCGAGCGGCGGGGCATGCTATGGGGCGACTCCGGCCCGTTCGATGGTCTGGCCCATGGGCCTCGGCGCCATGGCGTGCGCTGGTGCGATGCTCCTATGGAGGGTCAATCCGAGAACGCTCTGGCTGCTGGCAGCCCTGCTATCAGGAACCTTCGAAACCGGGTTGGGGATTGGTGCTGGCGTGGCGGAGCGGCAGGAGCACAAAGGGAAGGACGGGGCGGGCGGACCATGGGCCTGCAACGCCACCGGCCCGGGCGGACCGCCCGGGCCGGTGCGCTCGTGCCGCGGTGCTCAGGTGGCCATGCGGGATCGTGCCTGCCGGCTGAGGCTGGCCGGGTGCCGCCGCCGGTACCACAGCCACGCGCCCAGCGCGGCCAGCGTGCCGCTGCCAAGGGCTGCCAGCCACGGAATCATCCAGCGGCTCGCCGCCGGGCTGGCCGGCGGGGTGGGTGGCCCACTGGCCGCGGGCGCCGCCACGGCCGGCTGGACCAGCGATGGGCCGGTGGCGGGCGGTGTGGGGGCGGGCGTGGTGGTCGGTGACGCCGCGGCCCGGACCACCAGCGTCGCCGAGGCGCCGAGGTTTCCCCCGCCGCAGCGGCCGGTGATGGTGTAGGTCCCGGCCGGCTTGGCGCGGGGGATCGTGGTCGTCGCGGTGAAGGCCCCGCCCGGCTTGACGGCCGCGAACACCGCGGGCACCTCGGCGAAGTCGTTGGCGTGGACGAACGCCTTGGAGAGCAGGGTGACGCTGGAGCATTCCGAGCCCGCCGCGTCCGGGCCGACCGACCCCGACACGGTGACGGTGTCCCCGGCGGCGACCGAACGCGGGCTGACGTGGATGGCGGCGGGTGGGGCCGTGGGCGCGGCCCGGACCGCCAGCGTCCCGCCGCCGATGGTCGCCCCACCGCAGCGCAGGTAAACCGGGTAGGTCCCGGCCGGCTCGGCGCGCGGGATCGTGGTCGTTGCCGTGAAGGCCCCGGCCGGCTTGACGGTCGGGTACACCGGGGTGGACGTCACGTCGTCGTTGGTGGGGCCGAACGCGTTGGAGTACAGGACGACGGCACCCGTTGAGCACTCCGAGGCCGCCGCGACCGGGCCGACCGACCCGGACAGCGTGACGGCGTGCCCCGCGGCGACCGGACTGGGGCTGGCGTGGACGGCGACGGGTGGCGTGCGGGACTCGGCCGATGCCGGCGCGGCAAGCAGCGTGAGCATCCCAACGGTGGCGGCGAACAGGACGGCGGCGGTGATCCTGGCTGGTCGCATGGCGACCTCTCTCTGCTGAAGCACGACCCTGTGGGCCTAGGGCCCCAGCGTGGCGTGCGACGGTCACGGCACGGCCCCAGGCGAGCGTCGCGCCAACGCCGGAAAGGACTCGACCCGGCCACATTTGCCAATCAGAACCAGCACGCCTTCTCGGCAGCCGGGGTTTCTACGACGGGCTCGCTGTTACGCGGATCAATGGCGGCCAGCCGGCCGGTGCGGCCTGCCGGCGGTCGCAGCCAGGGCGAAGCGGTGACCGTTCCAGGGTCGGCCCGACCACGGCGAGCAGTTCGGCCGAGCGCGTGTCCAGGTCTCGGTACCGGCTGGTTGGATGGTCACATCCTCAGCACGCGCGGTGCGCGTCTCGGCCAGCCTGCCTGGGGCCGGCACCGTCGGCGGTGGTCAGGCAGTGGTAAACCTCGCCAACGTCATCCATGCCCGTCTTGTCGCCGACCACCGACGCCGAACCCCCGCGAGTTGACACACAGAGGCGCTATCAGGTCACGGCCGACGCCACGGTGGAGGAGCAGGGCGCCTCCCAGGCCGGTCGACGGATCGCACCCAAGGCACCAGGCCGGTGTCATGCCGGGTCAGGCCGTCCCAGAAGACGCCACCCCGAATCCTCGCAGTGCCATGTTCCCTGGACGCTCCGGCGGGCCAGATGCCGCAGCTCACCCGCATCCGGTTGGTCCTGATCGCAGCCGACCGCGGGTCTACGACCTCGGTGATCAACCTCAAGGAAACGTCCACACCTAGCCACAAGGTTCGGTCTCAGCTTCCGCCTCTCGACTCACCGGGATCCTCACAGGCGCACTCACACCTGTAGCTGCACACGGCCTGTGTTGTTCCGGTAGATGCTTTCCACCAGCGGCCCGGCTGAGGGTTGACGCCGCTCGGTTCGGTCCGGGTGAGGGTTGACACCGTCCGGCGGGTCCGCCTGATCGTTGACACTTGCCGTGCGGTTCTTCTTGCTTGCTCGGGTTTGCACTGGGCGAGCGAGGAGGCCAGGCGGCTGTGCTGGCGGAGCTGAGCATCGTGGAACAACGCCTTCGCGCGGTCCTGGAAGTCGTCCAGGATCGGCTGCCGGTCGTCGAGGTCGCCGAACGCTACGGCGTCAGCCGCCAAAGCCTGCACGCCTGGCTGCGCCGCTACGCCGCCGGCGGACTGGACGCGCTCGTCGACCGCTCCCACCGGCCGTCCTCGTGTCCGTACCAGATGCCCAAGGTCGTGGAGGCGCGGCTGCTGGAGTTGCGCGAGCGGTTCCCCGAGTGGGGGCCGATCCGGCTGCGCCACCAGCTCGCCCAGGAAGGGGTCTCGCCGCTGCCGGGGCGCACCAGCATCTACCGGGCGCTGCGCCGCAACCAGGCGATCTCCCACACCCCCAGACGCCGACGGCGCAGCGACTATCAGCGGTGGGAGCGCGACCGGCCCATGGAGTTGTGGCAACTCGACATCATGGGCGGCGTCATGCTGGCCGACGGCACCGAGCTCAAGCTCATCAGCGGCATTGACGACGCCTCCCGCTACTGCGTGCTGGCGCACCTGGTCGTCCGCCCGACCGGTCGGGTCGTGGCCGAGGCGCTCGTCGGGGCGATGAACCGCTACGGGCTCCCCGAGGAGGTCCTTACCGATAACGGCAAGCAGTTCACCGGCAGGTTCGGTCACCACCCGGCCGAGGTGCTGTTCGAGCGGACCTGCCGGCACTTTGGCATCGCCCACCGCAAGACCGGGGTCCGCGCGCCCTTCTTAACCGGCTAATAGTCATGATTTGCCCTGGTAGTGGCGTTGGTGATACGGCTCCCGTATGGCTGACGCAGCAGGGCTCCGAGTTGAGCGGCAAGCTGGCGGCTGGGTGATTGCCGGCAGCGCGGCGACCGGGTTCGAGGTGGTCAACGACTACCTCGGCTACCTGGCCGACCGGCGGTATTCGCCGCGCACGGTCCGCGCCTACGCCTTTGACCTGCTGCACTTCGTGCGCTGGCTGCTGGGCGAGTGCCTGCGGGTTGAGCAGGTCACCACCGAGGTGCTGCTTGGCTACTTGGCTGCCTGCCGTGTCCAGACCCTGCCGGGCCGGCCTGCTCGCCGCGGCGGCAACGTGTTCTCGATCCGCGACGGGCGCAACGCCGGCCTGGCCCCGGCCACGATCAACCGCCGCCTGACGGCGGTCGCGGGGCTGTTCGCCTACCGCTCGATGCGCGACCCCACCGCCTCCAGCCCGGTGCCGCCCGGCCGGGGAGCCCGCGCGGCGGCCCGCGGGGAACGAGGCGGCCTGCTGGGCCACCTGGCCCGGCCCAAGGCGCGCTCGCGGTTGCGGGTCCGCCAGCCTCGCCGGCTGCCCCGTGGCCTGGACCCGGCCGAGGTCGCCGCGTTGCTGGCGAGCTTCCGCTCGGTGCGGGACCGGGCGATCGCCGGGCTGATGCTGCTGTCGGGGCTGCGCTCGGCCGAAGTGCTGGGGCTTGGGGTCCGCGACGTCGACGTCGGCGGCGGCTGGGTGCGGGTCATCGGCAAGGGCGACAAGGAACGCCGCGTGCCGCTGGACCGGCAGGTCGCCGCGCTGGTCCAGGCCTACCTGCTGGCCGAGCGGCCCGAGACGACCGCGACGAGGCTGTTCGTGGCCGCCAAGGGTCCCAACCGCGGCCAGCCGCTCACCCCGGCGGGGTTGCGGACGGTCTTTCGCTACCACCGCCAGCGCTCGGGCGTGGCTGCCGGCCACCCGCACGCGCTGCGCCATACCTTCGGCACCGCGCTGGCCGAGGCCGGCGTCGACCTGGCGGTGGTGCAGGCGCTGATGGGCCACGACCACGTCGACTCGGCCGCTGCCTACGTCCACCTGGCCCCCGCGCACCTGCGGGCCGCCTACGACGCCGCCCGCGCCCGTCAACGCACCCTCGACCGCGGCCTCGACGCCGCCACCGCTGCTGCTGATGCCACCGGTCCCGACACCGCTACCTGAGCCGGCCGGCGGCCTGCTGGACGCCTACCTTGCCCACCTGGCGGCCGGCGAGCGCGGCAACCGCACCTACGTGACCTTTGCCCGCTCGTTCCTGGCCCGCTGGCCCGACCCGCAGGCCTGGGCCGCCGAGCCGCTGGCGCTGCGCCTTGGCGCCAACCGCCACACCCGCCCCCTGCTGACCTTCCTGATGCTGCACGGCCACCTGCAGCCCGGCTACGACTACCTGCTGGAACGCAAACTCCCCGCGCTGCTGCGCGAGCTGCCCACCAGCCCCCTTGGCCCCCAGATCGACCACTTCCTGGCCGCCGCCGGCGAGCTCGGCTACGCCACCCGAGCGCGGTTGGGCATGGCCAGCCAGGTCGCCGCGCGGCTGCTGATCCAGACCGGCCGGGCGCTCACCGCCCTGACCGAGGCCGACCTGGCCGCCTTCGCCGCGGCGGTCACTGAGCGGGAGCAGCGCCACCGCCGCGCCTTCAAGCACTACCGCACCGCGGTCTATGCCACCCGCGCGGTGCTCTACCACCTGGGCGCCCACGTCGAGCCTGCGGCCAAGGACACGCCTGGGCGGTGGAGCTGGGAGCAGCGCTTCGACGGCGCCGCGCCCGCCATCCGCACCCCGATGGTCGCCTACCTGGAGTGCTGCGGGGGCACCCGGGCCCGCTCGACCGTGCGCGGCATCGCCAGCCGCCTGGCCCACTTCGGCCGCTTCCTCGCTGCCATCGACCCCGGGCTGGCCTCGCTGGCCGACCTCGACCGCCAGCGCCACATCGAGCCATGGCTGCACCAGGTCGCCCAGGCCCGCCACCCCCGCTTGGGCACGCCGCTGTCGGCCTCCGAGCGGCGCAGCCGCATCCTCAGCGTCGGGCGGATGCTGGCCGACGTCGCCGAGTGGGGCTGGGCCGAAGCCCCAGCGCGGCGGCTGATCTTCGACCGCGACGTGCCCAAGCTGCCCCGACCCCTGCCCCGCTACCTGCCGCCCGACCACGACCGGGCGCTCACCCGCGCGCTGGAGGGCTCACCCAACCGGCTCTACGCTGATGCGCTGCTGCTGCAACGTGCCACCGGGCTGCGGATCGGCGAGCTGTGTGACCTCGAGCTGGACTGCGTCCACGAGGTGGCGGGCCAGGGTGCCTGGCTGAAGGTCCCCTTGGGCAAGCTGGACACCGAACGGATGGTGCCGCTGGACGAGGAGACCGTCTGGCTCATCGACCGCATCGCCGAACACCGTTCCCCAGGCCGGCCGCTGCGCCACCCCCGCACCAGCCGGCTGGTGGAGTTCCTGCTCACCCACCAGGGCCGGCGCGTGTCGGTCTACGCGCTGCGCGACGAGCTGCGCCGCGCCGCGGCCGCCGCCGGCATCGACCCGGTCACGCCCCACCAGCTCCGCCACACCTACGCCACGGCGCTCGTGAACGCCGGCTGCTCGCTACAGGCCCTGATGGCGCTGCTCGGCCACGTCAGCGCCACGATGAGCCTGCGGTATGGGCGGCTGTTTGACGCCACCGTCCGCGCCGACTACGAGCGGGCGCTCGCCCTGGCCAAGCAGCGCATGGGACCGGTGCTGCCCGAGGCCAGCCCCGTCGAGCTGGAGCTGCAGACCGACTGGCGCCAAGCTCCGCTGGTCAAGGCCCGGCTGGCCGGCGGCTACTGCCTGCGCACCGCCGCCCAGGGCGTGTGCCCCTACACCAACGTCTGCGAGCACTGCCCCAACTTCCGCAGCGACACGACCTTCCTGCCCGTGCTCGCCACCCAGCGCGTCGACGCCGAGGCGCTCGCCCGCGACGCCGAGCAACGCGGCTGGGAGCAAGAAGCCGCCCGGCACCGTCGCCTCATCGAGCGCCTCGACGAGGTCATGAGCCGCGCCCGCACGATCAATCCCGGCGCTGATCGCCGGGCATCTAGCGCCTGACCAGGAAGGAAGCAGCATCGGCGGCCCAGCCCAACCGAGATTAGCCGGATAACCGACCACGACCGGCAAGGTCGAGCGATTTCACCGCACCCTACGCACCGAGCTCCTGGCCAAGCAGGCGCCGTTTGCCAGCCTCCAGGCGGCCCAGGCCGCCCTGGACGGCTTCGTGACCGGCTACAACACCACCCGGCCGCATCAGGCACTCGACCTGGAGTCGCCAGCGGCGCGGTTTCGTCCGGGCACCCTACCCGAGACCCCGCTGCGGCTGTCGCTACTGGACTCGCCGGTCACGGCGCCGGTTACGGTCCGAGCCGTCGACCAAGCGCCCACCATCACCCACCTTGCGCCTGCACGCGCTGCCAGCCCCGCCAGCAAGGCCAGTCCCGCCGAGCAAGCCACCAACGGCACCCGGATTCCGGCCACAGGCATGGTCGACCGCAAGGTGACCTCCAACGGCACGATCTGCTTTGGTGGCGCGACCTATAGCGCGGGTCGCGCGGTCGCCGACCAGATCGTTCAGGTCACCTGTCCAGACGGCATCGTGCAGATCCTCCACCGCGGGGAGCTGGTGCGCGCCTGGCCTCGCCGCCATCCCGCGGTCGCCGACGCCAGGCCCCACCCCGGCAAGCCCCGCGACGAGGTGAACCGAACGGAGGCCCTTCGGCTGGCGCCGCTGGACGACGTGGCCGACGACACGCGGGTCGTCCACCGGCGCGTGGACCCTACGACCCGCGTGTCGTTTGCCGGCTGCTACTACGCCGCCTCCCGCGCCCTGGTTGGCCAGGTTGTTCAGGTCCGCTGTGACAACGGCGTCGTGCAGCTCATCCACGACGGCGAGCTGGTGCGTGCCTGGCGGCAGCGTCATACCGCCGCCCAGGAGCAGCGCATGTTCCTGCGGCCCACCCCGCAGCAGCGCACCGCCAACGCCCAACCACTGACCCCGGATCCCAGCGTCGTAGCGACGCCGCGGCATGGATCGCGTACCACGGGATAGTCATCACGCATGTCGTGGGAAGCGATCCTCCTCGCCGCCGTCTCGGGCGCCGCCGCGGCCTGGTCGGTCCGCCTGGTGCTGCTCGCGCCCGCGGTCTGGCGCGGCGACAGGGCGCTTCGCGAGTCGATCCTCGACACGGTCCCCTACCGCGTCAGCCGGCGGACCTACCTGCCGTTCGCGCTCACGGTCAGCCTGTTCAGCATCGCCCTGTTCCTGGCCTTCGGCGGCGGCGCGCTCGGACTCGACTGGACCGTGCCGGTCGGGACGCTGGCGTTGCTGCTGTCGGCGGTCGCGTTCGTGCTGCAGATCCTCGTGGCCCAGTTCAACCGGCCACGCCTGCTGGTACCGCCGTCCGAGCGGGGCAGGCCCGGACGGTTCGGCCAGACGCGCCGCCGCCGCAAGCGCCGGGCCAGCGGCAGGCCGGCGACCGACCACGAGGTGGAGGTCCACGACGTCCGCCCGCCACCTGACAAGCCGGACTCGTACACGCCGTACTTCGTGGCGATCTGCTCGGACGCCGAGTGCGACTGGATGTCGGACCCGGTCGGCTACGAGCGCGACCCCAACCCAGAGGCGGCGGTGCGGCGCCAGGCCGCCGAGCACAGCGACCGGATCGCCGAGGGCACCCGGCGCCCTGTCGGCTGACCTCGTCAGACGAACTCGGTGCCTTGGCTAGCACTGGAAAGCATCAACCGGACCTACTTCGTAAAGAATCAACCGGGCCTTGACATAGCTGCACACGGCCGGGCTCGCCAGCAATCCGGGCGACCCAGCCGGTGACCCAGCGGCGACGGAGCAGGCTGATTCCGCGGTAATCATGAGCAGGGCCTGCAGCCGCCGTACTGCGTGCGCCAGCGGTGGGAGGTCGCCTCGCTGACCTCCAAGTGCTTGGCGACCTCAGGGACCTAGTCCTCACTGCCCAGGACGGGGCGGAACCACGCGATCGGCCAGGCAACGAGGGCCAGGAGGGCGAGGGACGCAAGGACGACCCAGCCGCTGGCCCGGGTAATGACCAAGGCGAGCAGAATCAGCGCTATGCCGACGCAGGCGGTGGCTGGGGTGAATAGGCCCCACCAGGCCCGTTGCATGTTCTGGTACAGCAGCCAGGCGCTGGAGCTGGGTGGCCGGCGGACGAGCCAGCTACCGCGCCGGGACGGCCGCAAGGGATCCCGCGGTGACAGTTCGGCCCAAAACCGCGGCGGCATGAGCAGGCCGTCGTAGGCGTACACGGTCGCCAGGTACAACGCCACCGCAGCCAGCAGCAGGCCCGCGCTGGCCCGTGCACCGGCTTGCCGCAAGGGGCTCAGCGCCGTCCACTTCTTGTCGTCGAACAGCAGGGCGAGCAGGGCGGCCAGCACGACCGTGATGACGCCGCCGAGCAGCTTGGCCGTCTCCAGCTTGGACCTGATCTTGTCCCGGACATCGTCCAGGGCGTCCTGGTCGGCAGGGCTGATGGTCCAGGCCACGCGCGGCGCACGGTAGCGAAGCCGCTGCCGCCACCACCAGGGAACATTGCGGTCTTTAGGGCGCCAGGTCCGGCCGCGACGCGGTTCCTCGAAGGCGAGGCAGGCGACCTCACCGTGCCGCAGCGGGACCCGCAGCCGCCGGCGCCGGCGGTATCCCACCCAGCCCTTATGGCGGCTGAGCTCGTCGGCCAGCTGCCCTAGCTGCGGTTGGTGGCCGACGATAAGGACTGCTGGCGGGCGGCCAGCCTCCCGGTTGTCGTTCTGCAAGGCTTTCTCGACCGCGTCGACCACCCGCCGGTGGAGCCCGCCACGCAGGCCCCACTCGGGAGCGAGCGCGTCGCACTGCTTCGCCTCGAACCACTCTTGGACCAACTGCGGCTGCGGTCGGCCACGGGGGTCCTGTTCGGGTTCGGGAGCTGGCATGTCGCGTGGCTTCCCGTCAGCGTTTGCAGGCTGGCCGCTCACCTGCCCGCACAGCCTCAACGTCGCCTTGTTGCTGGACACCCGCGGCGGACCTTCCTGCTTCCACCGCTGCTTACCGGCAAGGCCTCGCCCGAGCAACGCCAGCGTCTGCCGGGCCTCTGGCGTGTCGGCAAACAGAACCGCTCGCAGGAGCATCCGCCCACTGTTCGGGCCATGCGACGGCTGCCACAGCAGGTGCTCCCGGAGCACGTCGGCGACGACTTCGGTGGGGAACGGGCCCGGATGTTCCTTGTCCTTGTCCTTGCGGGTCAAGGTGTGGGCCTCGTGCGGTGCATGCCGGCAGAGCAAGACGAAGTGAGTCACGTCACCTCCCCTCCCCTAGGCAACACTGACAATACTGGAGATGTGGCTGGCGCAGGACTGTCGAGCACTTCGGGCGCTAGGCTCAGTCTGCTCCATTATGGTCCGACCGGGTGGCGCACCATGTTCGGGATCTCGGTAGAAGTGGAGCTCGAGGGCGTGCCCGCGGACGCCGTCGGGCAGGAGCCTGGCGTACGGCCAGGCGACGACCTCACCGTCACCCTCACGGCCTGGTGGGCGGCAAACGCGCTGGAGCCGTTCCTGCAGTTCCCGGTGAACCGGCGGCTCAGCCCCATCGACGTCGACATGCTGCTGGTCGGTGAGCCGGTCACCTTTGGCGTCCGGTTCGATGAGAACCTGCTCGCGGACCTGCTCGAGGCGTACGCCGTGCACGGCTGGGCCGCGATCGAGAAGGTCGAACGGCGGGTCGCTGCCCTAGGCGCGATCGTGCGGCCGACGCTGGACCTCGTCCGCGCGACCCGGAACGTCATCGCCGTGATGGTCGCGGACGCGCTGATGCGGCTCGAGGCGACAGCGACGCAGTTCGCCCGGCAGCGCTGGGATGCGTCGCGGCGGCAACTGGACGCTTGGCTTGACCGGTTCACCGTCTATCCGCAGCTGCACTCCTTTCCGGTCATCACCGACCGGAAGCTCAGCGAGCAACTCGTCGACCAGTGCCACAAGTACGCGAAGCTGCGCGCGGAGACCCTGGCCCTGCAGGAGAAGATCGAGGAGCGGAACCGGAAGGCACCGCCCTCGCGGCGGGAGAAGGGCAGCGGCGCCGACCTCTGGTTCGAGCTCTACGCGACGCCGCAGCGCAAGCTGCTCACGCAGATGACCGATCAGCTGGCGCTGATCGGCAGGACCTTCGCCGCCGCCGTGCTGGTCCTCGAGGACCTGCCCAAGGAGATCCTGGATGTGCACGACCCGCTCCGCCGCCAGGCGGCGTCCGTCGCGCTGTCACGCGCCATCCACGCTCGGCTCAGCAGGCTCGCGGAAGGGCTCCACACGCTGACGGCGGCGCTTGCGAAGCCGCCGGTTACCGCTGTGCTGGCTGGGGTCGTCAACCCCGTACGGGCGGGAGACGTCAGCGGGCTGGCAGCGCTGGAGCCACCCGAGGGCGGCTATGAGCAGCAGGTGATGGAGGCGGTGTTCAAGCGGGACAAGGACGACGACCAGCGCCTGTTCGCAGACCTCGGCCTGCTCATCGCGCTCCGCGAGGGCGACACGGTCGAGGCCGGGACGATGGAGGCGATCGCGTTGTTCCGGTACGTCCTGCGGCTCGCGGACGAAGTGGACCGGCGGCGCACGACGGAGGAGGCCTGGGCCAAGTTCTGGGCTGTGCTGGAGTGGATCGGCGCCGCGCTCGGCCTGATCGCGCTGATGGCGTTCTTCCCATTCGGCGAGGCCGCGGCGCCCGCGCTCGTGGCCGCGCTCAACCTGGCCGGCACGGCAGCGGCGGTGATCGGCGTCGTCGTCTTGGTGCTGCACCAAGTCCTCGGCGCCATGCAAGAGGCCGGGGAGCTGGACCGCAGCGCCCGGGACCAGCTGTTCCGGCTGGGGCAGAACGACCCCGAGGCGCTGGGGGATATCGCCCGGGCGCTGGCCCGCTCGCGCGCGCTGCGCGACTCTGTGCTGCAGGGCGCGTTCCTCACCGTGCTGTCGCTGGGCGCCGCGCACAAACTCAAGGCGATCGCGGTGGCGCTGGAGTTCCAGGGCTTCCTGGGCGACCTTGAGGCCGTGTTCCAGCCCCTGGAGGCCGCCGCTGGGACCGACGACGAGTCCCCCAATGGGTAAGGCATCGGCGGTGAAGACGGCCGTCCCGCACGTCAAGCGAGTGGCGGCGCCGCTGACCCCGCCAGCGCCGCCGCGGCCGCGGTCGCCCAAGGGCCGGCCGCTGCTGCGCACGATGCTGCTTGGGCCGCGGTTCCGCCGCAGCCTCGAGGATGCCCTGGAGGCGGTAGGGACCGACGAACTGGTCGAGATGGGCCTGACATCAAAGGCGCAGCTGCGCAAGGTGCTGGTCGAGGCGCATCGCCGGCTGGGCAAGGCGAAGGTGACCGCGACCGACTGGCTCGGCCGGGTGTTCGAGATCATCGCGCCGGACTTGGCCGAGGTGAAGCTGCTGGAACGGACGGCCGTCCGCGAGCTTCTAGGCCTAGTGAACAGCTATATTGCGCGCGGGCTTGCCGGGTTCCACTTCACCAACGGGTACGGCTCCACCATCCGAGCGACCAAGCCGTTCGGCGCCGGCGACGTGATCCGCAACGTCCGGATCCGCCGTCCGAACCAGCCGACGGGCGCCGACTACGTGGACCGCGGCCACCTCGCCCGCAACGCCGACGGCCAGCGCCTATTCGTCGCCGGCGAGTACAAGACGCGAGGCGCGGCCGGCGAACTCAAGGGGCAGGTGACGAAGCGGGACCCGCGGCTATTCGCGGAGAGCCACCCGCCGGGAACCAAGCTGGTGTACGAGATCGAGGGCCGGCGCGGCGAGTTCGAGGTGGACTTGGCGGACGTCGTCCTCGTCACCGGGTCCAAGAGCCCCGCGATCCTGCGCGAGGCCGGCGTGTTCAGCCGGATTGGCATCCGGGCCGGGAGCCGGTTCAGCGCCAAGATCGCCTACGACGACGTGGGCGAGCCGTACATCCGGATCGTCGTCCCGGTCGCCACCGACCCCATGCGCAAGCTGCTGGAGAAGCTGCTGCGCGACCGCTCCTGGCAGCGCTGACCCTGATACTGCATCGCAAAGACCCCAAGACACGTGATCGTGTCCGATCTACGATTGGGCACACAGACGGTCGGGAGCGTGACGTTCGGCGGTGAGGCGACATGGCCGGAGACGGTAAGGATCCGATCCTCGACTTCATGGTGGTGCGCGCGCCGGAGCGGGTCGCCGATGCGGCCGCGCGACGCCGCTACATCTGGGATCGGGTGCTCATTAAACCGAAGGGCGGCCTGAGCACGCATGTGCCCGACGACCCGCCGGATCCGCAGGCGCTGGAGCGGGTCTCGCCGATCGGCCGGATCGTGTACGACTTGGTGTTCCACTCCGACCTTCAGCCAGGCCAGGAAGCGCTCGAGAAGCTGCGGGACAAGGTGCTAGAGACGCAGCGGCCGTACAAGGCGGCGGACCTGCCGACCGAGCCGGTCGAGCCGACCGAGCTGGAGCCGCCGGCCGATCCGCCGGTTACCCCGCCCCAGCAGCCGCCCGCCCCGCCTAAGCCGTTGACGCTGCGCCTGGATGACCTCGCGCAGCACGCCCACATCGTCGTGGGCGACCTGTACTACATCCTCCCGGACCGACTGGAGCAGCTCGCCGCGGCGCGGGTCCCGCTGATCCGCGAGCTGATCCGAGTACGGCCGATCCTCGAGGCCGCGGCACACCCAGCGACCACGGCCGCAACGTTCGACCCCGCGAAACTGCGCGCGCGGCTCGAGAAGGAGTTCGGCAAGCCGTTGCCGACGGCGGTGTTCTCTGCGAACGGACACAGCGACGACTACATTGCAGCGCACCGCGCGCTGTTCGACGGCCTGTACCTGCTCTACCTGCTGCGGCGCTGGACAACCGTCGACCTGAGCGACCTGATCAGCGGGCTGCAACTGCTGCACGCGATCGACGCGCTCGCCATCGATGCGCTGTACGCGACCGTCCGCGCCGGCAAGGCCTCCAAGGACGACAAGGCGCGCATGGACGCCCTGGCCAGCACCGTGCCGGAGTTCGCCGGCTGGAATGGCACCACCGACATCGCGGGTTTCCCCGCCGTCACGTCCGCCCCGGCGCTCGCCGAGCTGCTGGACGCGCACCCGGTCGTGAACCCGTTGCTGGCGCGGCTGTTCTGGTTCCGCAAGCCGTTCAACGACGTCACACCGATCGGCGTCGGCGACCTCAAGGTGGTCAAGCAGTGGCTGACCGCCTACCGGCCGGGCGAGATCTCGCACATCCACAACATCATGGCCGGCGAGTCACGGACGCGGTCGCACCGGCGGACCGAGCGCTCCGAGGAGGTCTTCTCGCTGTCCACCTCGCGCACCGAGGAGACCTCCAAGGACACCCAGTCCACCGAGCGGTTCGAGGTGAAGGCCGAGGCGGAGAACGTCGTCCGCGCGTCCCTCAGCGTCACCGCCACCGCGAACCTCACCTACAACAACAGCGCCGCGATGATCACGGCCAGCGCGGGCGCGGGCTTCGGCTACACGCGCGCCACCGAGGACCACACTCGCACCGCGCAGAACTTCGCCCGCGACGTCGTCGCCAAGGCCGTGGAGCGCGTGCAGTCGCAGACCACCTCGCAGCGGACGATCACCCAGACCTTCGAGACCGTGGAGAAGAACCGCCAGACCTTCGACAACGCCGACGGGGACGAGCACATCTCCGGCATCTACCGGTGGGTCGACAAGGAGTACACCGCCCAGGTCTACAACTACGGCAAGCGGATGATGTTCGAATTCGTCGTACCGCAGCCGGCGGCGTTTTGGGTGGAGTCGAAGCTGCGCGCGTACGAGAACTCCCTCGATGTGCCGCAGCCGCCGTTCCCGGTGCCGGTCGAGAAGCCCGTGAGCCTGCCGTTCACGAAGGACAAGATCACCGAGACGCTGTTCGCGTCGCTCAAGCTCCGGTACGACCTGCGCGAGATCCCCGCCTACCCGGTCCCGTCCCGGGTCGTGCCCGCGCGCGACCCGCAGACCCGCGGGCGGCAGTTCGCTGAGAAGGACGTCACCGGCCAGGACCACGCCCGGACCTTCGATTGCTCGATCGTCGGCGCGGCCGGTTACCGCGCCATCGGGGCCCACCTCAGCGGCTATGGCGAGTTCCACCACCGGGTGGCGGACAACCGGACGTCGCTGCTGCTGAACGGCCGGATGGTGTTCGAGGAGTCCCGCAACGCGTACATATGGCCGTTCGACTGGCGCGTCCAGCCGCAGGAGGAGATCGTCTTCACCTCCGAAGACGCCTCACTCGGCCTGGTGTTCAACAACGAGATCAAGTTCTACGACCTTGCGCTCGAGGTCGAGCTCGAGCGGATGCCAGACACGCTGGCAAACTGGCAGCAGCTGGTCTGGGACACGATCGTCGAGATCGAGCGGAAGAAGCTGGCCGCCGACTTCGAAGAGGAGCAGCTGGCGTACCAGGCGCAGCTGTCGGAGTACCGCAACCGGCTGGCGCAGATCCGGGCCACCGCGATCCGGGAGATCCTCGCCGGCCGCTCCGACGCCGCCAACAAGCTGGTGATCGACGAGGAGATCAAAAAGCACTGTCTGGCCCTGCTGGCTAAGGAGTTCGACACCTCCGCGACCGACGACATCCTGTCGGCCGCACCAACGCTAGGCACCCGAGAGGTGACCACCGAGTCGTACGTGCTCAAGGTCACGGAGGCCACGAAGGCAGAGGAGCGGACGACGGTCGGCTACGAGATCGGCGAGCGCAAGGTGAACTACCCGGCGATCGACATCGACGTCAGCCGCGCCAAGGGCAGCGTCGTCCAGTTCCTCGAGCAGGCCTTCGAGTGGGAGCGCTTGTCGTACGTCTTCTACCCGTACTTCTGGGCAGCGGAGAAGGACTGGATCGAGCTGATGAGCCGGGAGGACGACGCGGACCCGACGTTCACCGCATTCCTTCGCTCGGGGATGGCGCGGGTGTTGGTGGCGGCGACGCCGGCCTATGAGGACGCGGTGCTGTACTACCTGGACACGCGGGAACCGTGGGCGGGCGGGCGATCTCCGGTCATCGGCGACCCGCTGTTTGTCTCGCTGCATGACGAGTTGCGCGAGCAGACCGACGACCGCAGCGGAGGCGTGCCCGATGGCAAGCCCTGGACGTTCACCGTGCCGACGTCGCTGGTGTACCTGCATGGCAGCAGGAACACGCTGCCGGACATCGAGGCCGAGCGCGCCGCGGCCAGTGGCACGACGCCACCCTGACCGTAGGTTGGATCCGTCAGCGGGGCAGCATCCGGAGCGCGTCGTCATCCGATCACCTCGCCGTGGCGGTAGTCGTGCTCGATGTCGCCAGGCTCGCGAACTCGTCCGCCGCAGGTGGGCGCCTAGCTTCCCCGAGTGGCGCTACGCGGAGCAATCGAACCTTCAACGAGACGCCATCCGCGCCGAGGCCCGCAAGCTGCACCTGGCCGATACCGTGGCTCGACCCCGTTGCATGAGCGACACCAGAACGAACCACTGAGGGCAGATGAGCAGGCGGCTCGACCGGCTTTGATCTCAGCCGATCCGGTCCCTGGTCGCAGAGGACCGACCGCCGGAAGCGTCGGCGATCAGACCGAACCCGAGCTTGGGGCCGCGCTGGGGCCGCAGGCGCTCTGTGCCGGTTCGCGGCTTGCCAACCGGGCAACCTCGGCAAACAGCGGCCGGGCCCCCTGGCGCATCCCAGAGACCACCCAGCACGACGCCCGCCAAGCAGGATCAGATCGCACGGCACCCCGACCGCTGACCTGCCCGGATGTGCTGACTGGTATGGTACGGCGCTGCCCTGTTCGCCGGCTGCGTTCCCCGGCTGCGTTCCGATGGCATGCAAGAGGCCAGGGGTTCAAATCCCCTAGCTCCACTCCTGGTCAACGGCCCGATTCGACTCGGCTCGCCCCCCGAATCGTCGGCTTCGCGCAGCAGACTCGCAGCAACCGCTGTTGCGCGTCCGATCCAGCCGTCCAGTGAAGTGCGATCTTCCCTGAGAGTGCCACAGTGCGACTTCACTGGTGCGGGGACAGCTACATCAAGCCCGGCTCGCCCTGGCAGAACCCCTACGTCGAGAGCTCGGCGGACGGCTGCGCGACGAACTGCTAGCTGTCGAGGCCTTCAACACTCTGTTGGAGGCCCGAGTGCTCGTCGAGGACCGGCGGACCGAGTACAACACCACCCGGCCCCACAGCCCTCGGCTGCCGCACCCCGGCCGAGCACGCCCGGGCTGGACCACCAGCAACACCCTGCACTCACATAGCGGGTGGACCACCAAGGGAGTCCCATCAGGCTGCCGAGCGAGAGGAGCGACTGTGGACACGGAGGTGATAGCTGCGATCACCGGAGCGGTGAGTGGTGGGGTGATCAGCGCCGCAGGAACGATCGTTAGCCAGTGGTTCAGCGGCCGTGAGCGGGAGCGGATGAACGTTCGCCTCGAGAAGGAACGAGAGCGCATGCGCATTGAGGAGTTTCTCTTTCGCGCGCTGGAGCATTTCGGAGGTCGCACACAGGAACGAAGCGTCGGAATCGCAATCGCCGAGGCCTACTGGAAGAGCACGCCTGAGCAGCTCGATGTGCTCGTGCCTCTTCTGCTCAACCAGTTGGTCTACCTCCTCGCCGTGCAGGACTCCGAGAAGAGCGCGGACGCTGCACATGAACGGCAGAACGTTCGGCGGATCGTCGAACTCCTCGCGCAAATCGACGAGGTCGACCGCTTTCGCGACAGTTACGAATCCTCGCTGCGGGCGATCAGGCGGAAGCGCGCAGGACGTGGGATCGACCTCTCATCGGATCCCGCAGGGCTTCGGCGTTCTGTGAGGTTGTCTGATTGGTGACGTAATGCTGGAAGGTGTGGGCAGCCACGAACGCCCCGGATCATGCGGTTCCCATAGCCTCATGATCGCGACAGATGCCCGTGCCTGCCGACCCGTGCTCCCTCCCATTGGCCCTCACCCAGCTCACCCACACCGACCCCCTGCAGCCAACCGAAGCCCCGGACCTGCTGGGCTACCTGGCCACCATCCACGACCCGCGAAGCCCCCGTGGCCGCCGCCACCCACTGGTAGCGATCCTGGCCATAACCGCCGCCGCAGTCTTGACCGGCGCGCGCTCACTGGCGGCGGTCGGCGAATGGGCCACCGATGCCCCGCAACCGGTCCGTGCCGCGCTCGGCGCCCGGCGCGACGCCCCCGACTCCTGGTCGGTGCCGGCCGAGGCCACCATCCGCCGCACCCTGGCCCGCCTGGACCCCGAGGCGCTGGCCACCGCCATCGGCGCCTGGCTGACCGACCGCAGCCCCAAGCCCAACCGACGCCGACGCGCTGTCGCGGTGGACGGCAAGACCCTGCGCGGCGCCCGCCGCGACGGCCGGCAGGTCCACCTGCTCGCCGCGATGGACCACGCCACCCGTGCGGTGGTTGCCCAGCGCCAGGTCGACGGCGCGCTAGGCGAGGTCCCAGGCCTTCAGCCGCTGCTGGCCGACCGGGACCTGGCCGGCATGGTGGTCACGGCCGATGCGCTGCACACCCACCGCGGCGCCGCGGAGTTCCTCGTGGTCGCCAAGCGGGCGCACTACCTGTTCACCGTCAAGGCCAACCAGCCCACCCTTCTCAAGCGCTGCGCCGAGCTCGCCTGGCACCGTGTTCCCGTGTTGGACCGCACCCGCGACCAGGCCCACGGCCGCGTCGAGATCCGCACCCTCAAGGCCGTCACGGTGCACCACTTCGGGTTCCCGCATGCCGCGCAGGTCATCCAGGTCACCCGCAAGCGCAAGGTCGGCGGCCTTGGTGGCGGCGCCCCGGCGCGGCGCTGGCAGACCGTGACCGCCTATGCCATCACCAGCCTCAGCGCCGCCCAGGCAAGCCCTGCCCGCCTGGCCGACTGGATCCGGGGGCACTAGTAGCTCATCAGTCCTGAATTGCAGGGTATAGGTGCTTGAGCTTGATGCGGGCATCCTCGGTCGTGAAGCGCCAGTCGACCCCACGACCAGTCGCG
>Ga0137375_10001800_pt1 | contig 25037 bp, 25 predicted proteins | sample SagtaG_24_FD_104936 | JGI IMG/M metagenome (GOLD analysis project Ga0137375, IMG submission 104936) | Vadose zone soil microbial communities from Sagehorn Ranch, Mendocino, California, USA - Sage1_R_113_16 metaG | ecosystem: Environmental > Terrestrial > Soil > Vadose zone | place: USA... | reverse complement strand
TGACTCGGCGCGGCCTTCGGCCCGGGTGAGTTACTCGGCGCGGCCTTCGGCCCGGGTGAGTTACTCGGCGCGGCCTTCGGCCCGGGTGAGTTACTCGGCGCGGCCTTCGGCCCGGGTGAGTTACTCGGCGCGGCCTTCGGCCCGCCTCTGGGTGAGTTAAGCGCTTCCACGATGATTTGGGGCGTGTCGGTCACGATCGCGTCGACGCCGATCGCCGCCAGCGATCGGGCCTCCGCCCCATCATTCACCGTCCATACATTGACGAGCTTGCCACGGCGGCGCCACTTCTCACAGCGCTTCGCATCGACGAGCAGCTTGTCCGGGTGCACGGCTTCGACCCGCAGCGGCAGGGCCGCCCAGCCGTACCTCGCCCATCGCTGGCCCGACGCGAAGAGATAGCCCCGTAGGGTGTTCGGCATCTGCCAGCCCAAGTGTGCGAGCATCCAGGGATCGAACGAGGAGACGATCACATTGCCGAGCTGAGCTCCAATCCGGTCCAGCGCCCGGGCGGTTTCGCGCACGACCGCCCGCCGATCGGGCAGGTCTCGTTTCATCTCGACATTCACCTTCATGTTTCGATCGCGTGCCCAGCGGAGCACCTCGTCAAGCAGCGGAATGTGTTGTCCGTCGCCCACGTCGACGCCAGAGAGGGTCGGCCAATCGAGATCGGCCACGACTCGACGGTCCCGCCCGCTCGTCACCCGATCGAGCGTGGGGTCATGGCAGACCACGAGCTCCCCCGAGCCACAAACGCGCACGTCGAGCTCGACCCCCTGGGCGCCCGCCTTCGCCGCAAGCTCGAATGCCGACATCGTGTTCTCCGGTGCCGCACCCCGCACGCCGCGATGTCCGAAGACCTGCGGTGGAGCACCCGATCGACGTCGAAAGCTCGCGGTCCTCATCGCGCCGTCTCGCTACCACTTCAAAATGTGAAGGCAACGCCGACATTGACCAGCACGTACTGGTCGGAGACTCGACCCGCTTCGTCGTAACGACCGGGCACCGAGCGCAGGGGGAATCGCACGATCGCATAATGGGCCCGGAAATCGAACTCGATGGCGCGCGTCAGCACGAGCGCCAACCCGAGTCCACCGCGCAGACCGTAGCCCGGGGCGGGAGTGCGATCGCCGAGAGGTGCAATCGACAACGTATGAAGATAGGCCACGTCGAACAACAGTGCGACGGTGCCGAGCGAGTGCCGTATGTCCATGCCGCCGACCAGAAGGTCGTAACGGGCACGAGGGATCTCGCGAATGGGCTCCAAACTCGGCATGGTGGCGGGATTCGTGCTGCTGAAGTCGAACACCCACCTCTCCCAGCCTGCGATGAAGCCCAACGTAAGAGGGTTTCCGCCCGGTCGAACACGCACCTTGAGCGCGCCCCCGTAGCGGTACCATTCGGTATCGATCTCGTCGTTCTTGTCGAAGTCCTTCGAAGTAAAGGGGAGCGCTCGCGCATACACACCGGTAAAGCCGATGTCCCGGAAGACGCCGGCATTCGTGCTGGCAAGCGGATAGAGCTCCGCACGCCCACCCAGGGCGAAGTTGCCGGGCGTGCTGAAGCGCTTGTCGGTCGAGCTTGGCTCGGTATCGACGAACGATCGGAAACCCCACTCCGGATCGAGTTCGAGGATGAGCGTGGGCGGCTTGGGCGCTACCGGCTGTAGCTGCTCGGGCAGGGGGTGTTCGGGCGGCGGCGGAGGGGGCTTGTCACGCGACGTATCGATCGGCTGCGGCGTCGGCTGCAGCTGCGGGTTGGCGGGCGGCGGTGGAGACGGCGCCGGCTCGGGTGCTGCCGGCGAGGCAGGAGGCGGCGTGCTCGGAGGGGATACCGTGGGGGCCGGCCCCGGCGGCGGCGCGGGCGCCGGTGCGACCGGTTCCGGCTGTGGCTCGACGGCAACCGGCTCCGGCGGTGGACGACGCTTCTTTCTTTTTCGTGGAGCCTTGCGGGCCGCGGTGGGCGAGTGGGGCGCTTGCGCTTCGACATGCGCCGTCGAAAGCAAGAGCGCGCAACAGACCAGAGGCCATCTCATCAATGCCACGGCGTTCAAAATTTGGAACTGATGGACAGAAATGTGAGCTTGTCGTCCGTCTCACGCAATCGTTTGCAGAGAATGCGAACGGCATTCCACAGGACGTCGCGCGAGAGGTCCATGCGCAGGAAAAGAAGATCGATGAACCGCTCCTTGGAGACGCTGAGGAGCCGGCAGCGCTCGTGAACGCGGGCATCGGCCGAGCGCGGCGCATCGTCGAAGAGGCACATCTCTCCGAATACGTCCCCCGGTCCCAGAATAGCGAGTGCTTCTTCGCCCATGCCGGGAACGTTGCGGCTGATGCGCACCTTGCCCTCCAAGATCAGAAAGAAGCGGTTGCCCGCGTCCCCGTGGGCAAAGATCAAGGTGCCGAGCGCGTGAGATTCTTCGGTCGTGATCGAGGCAATGGCCTCCAGAGCATCCGGCGCGAGCCCTGCAAAGAGACGCACCTTGCCCAGTGTTTCGACATGTTCGAGGGACACGTTCTTCGATCCTACCTCAATTCGCAGACGATGGCACAGCAGGCGCGTGCGCGTTCGGGGGGTGCGGGGTTCGGACTTCGAGGACGACCTCACCCTTCATTGACTCTCCTCAGCTGCGGAACGCAAAGATCACCCCTATGACGTTGCCCTTGGTGTCGACGATGGGAGCCGACTCGTAGCGGACGAGCGTGCGGGTGCCGTCCTTTGCGACGAGCTCCGCCGTTCTTTCGGAGCTCTTCGGGTTTCTGGCCATCGATCGGCGGCTGCGCGGAGAAGCATCGATCGGTGAAAGCAGCTGCGTCCAGTCGATTCCCGTGATCTCCGAGGGTCGATATTGAGAAAGCGCCAGGGCGACGCGGTTGACGAATGTCACCGCTCCGTCGACATCGGTCATCACGACCCCATCGTGCACGGCATCCATCAGCGCGGTAAAACGCTGCTCGGCCGCCTCGAGCTCGGTTTCGAGCCGACGCCGCTCGAGCGAAGTCCGGATCGTGAGACCGAGCTCCTTGGCATCGAACGGTTTGAATACATAGGCGAGCGGTAGCGTCTGCTTTGCGCGTTCGAAGGTTGCCTCATCGCCCTCGGCCGCCAAGTAGATGACCGGAAGATCGTGCCGGTCCCGCAATCGCTGCGCGGTCTCGATTCCATCCATCTCCCCTTCGAACATGACGTCCATGAGAACCAGGTCGGGCTTGTTCTGGCTCGCCAACTGGACCGCTTCTTCCCCCGACGAGGCGACGCCGGTGACCACGTAGCCCATCGCCGAGAGCGATGCTTCGAGATCCCGCGCGAGGATCGCATCACCTTCGACGATCAAGATGCGAGCCGTTTGTCTCATCTTCTCTATTGCGCCTCCAGGTTGCGTTCACGTCGGTAGGCCAGGCAGAGCTCACTGCCGGCCTCGACTTTGCGACAGGCGGCGGGGCGATGTTCGTAGATCGTGCACCGCACACGGCCACCGATGCGGCCTCGGAGTGCCAGACACTTTCCGCTCGCGTCGAGCCGCAGGTGGGCTTCACCGTTGGCGTTGTAGACAACGAGCCGCCGGACCAACTCGGGCTGGCCGAGCAGCGCGTCGCGCGCGCGCACTTCGACGTATTCGACGAACTGCTCGGCCCGGTTCTCGGCGGGATTGGCGCAGCAGGCGCCACATCTCGTACAGTCGAAGGGGGTAGCGGTGCGCTCGCGCTTCATGCTCTTGCGCAGATGCTAACGCGGCGGGCCGCCGTGGTGAGGACCGCCCTGCCGATGCGGCCAGCCCGGTGGATGCGCCTTCTGCCACGCGGGGTGCGGAGGGACCGCCCCCATTCGGTGCCACATTTCCAATCGGAGGCGGGCGAGCTCTTGGCGAAGCGGCACGATGAATCCGACGCTGATCGTTTCTTTCTTCCCTTTCATGGCTCGAGCCGCGTGCCACTTACAGAGCCCGAGTCTCGCCCCATGAGCCACGAAGCGCCGCCCCACCGCGCCGCCATGCCGGAACGTCGCCCGCAGCCGGCCGATCGGCGAGCAAATCAGATTCAGCTCCTCCTGGGACAGGGTGCCGATCAGCACCTCGTCCCTCAAGTTGTCGCGAATGATGCGCCCCTTGCGGATGACGAGCCAGCAGATGATGGCGAAGAACGCCAGATTGAAAAATAGCCAGAGCGGCAGCATCAGCATGACCAGCATGCCGGAGATGGTCGCGGCTCCGTTCCACACGGCGTGAAGGAACGCGCCAAACAGATACCCGAATAGCGGAGCAAGCCAGCGCAACCAAGTCTTGCTCGTTTCGCGAGCGATTCCGAAACCGATGCCGGTCATCGACGTGTAGAGCGGGTGCCCCCATGGCGATAGGACGCCGCGCAGCACGAACGCCGCGCTCAGCGCGTCGTGCTGATGTCCGAGCGTTTCGAACAGGTGGGCGCGGGCGTAGTAGGTGACGTTCTCCACCGCCGCGAATCCAAGCGCGGCAAAGGTGCCATAGATGATCCCGTCGACCACACCGTCGAACTCCCGCCGCAGGAAGAAAAAGATGCCGAAGACGGCGAGCCCTTTCCAGAGCTCCTCCACGAGCGGCGCGCTGATGCAAGAGCCTACGACCTCGGCAATCGCTTCGGCGTCCTTTCCCCCTCCGAACTCTTGCCGCGTGTATTCGATCACCTCGGTATTGATCCAACCGGCAAAACCAGCGGACGCGATCGCCCCCCAGAAGAGCGCCAGCGCCAGGCACCACCACGGCTCGGGATCGAAACGGTCGATGATCCAGGGCACCCACAGATAGATGAGTAGCGGGGGGAACGCGTACAGCGCACCCATTTCCATCGCCTCGAGACGAGCGCCGGCGTGTCTGCCAGAAAGCGGCTCGATGACGAAAAGGACCACGAGGACAACCGCTCCAGCAGCCATGAGCAGTGCGTAAAGGGTTGCTCCGACGATAGCCCGCCCTCTGTGCGGATTTCGAGTCACCACCCTACGAGACTAGCGCGATGCCGTTCGTCGGAAAATCTAGAATCGCACGGCATTGTAGGCATCGACGAGCTTATTGTAGCGGTCGAGCACTTGGTCGGGCGAGCCGTCGACCATCCACCCGGAAGAGGTTCCCATCCAGCTCCTCTCGGTAGCTGAGTACGCTTTTTTCTCGCGGATGTGGCGGACGAGAGTCTTGCCGGCAACCACGAGATCCCTGGCCGTGCGCAGAAAGGTCGACGCATGGCTCGCCTCCGCTTTGTTTTGATTGGCCCACGCCTCGAAGACATCGACTGCCTTCTCGAAATTATCGGATGCGGTGGTCAGCGCGGGCAGATTGATCTTGGCCACGTCCTTGGCACCTTCGTGCAAGACCGGCTTGGCCAGGAGCGTCGTATTGACGATGTACCAATGGATCTTCTTGCCCTCGTCGCGCTCGATCCGCACGAGCTCACGCCTGTCGAGCTGCTCCTGGACCTCATCGACGAGCTGCGAGAGATCGGCGTCCGCCTTGTCGAACGTCTGGAAGGCGGCAACCAGCTTGGGATGCAGCTGCTTGGCCTTGGCCATCTTGTCGTTTTTGTAGTCGCCTCGCTCGTAGTACTTGTGTGCCTCGTTCACGATGGGCACGACCGCTGACAGCGCGGCCGCGTAGGCGTCCGCTATCCGCTCGATATCCGGTTTTTTGGGGTTGGCCGCGTTCGACTTGATGACGGCCGACCTGCACTGTTCGGGATCGAGCGAGATGTCGTGGATTCCGTAGACGTTGCGTTCGCGGCCGGTCGGACCCTTCTTGGGGTCGGCCCAGGAGAAGTATCTTTCCTCGGTTCCGTGCACGACCTTCGAGAATCGATTGAGGCACTCGCGAATGTACCCGTTCAACTTTTCTCCCAGCGCTTGATCTTCGTCCATGGGCTGGGCCGCGACGGCCCCGGCACCGGCATCGAGCGCTCGTCTGCGAGCCTTGATGGCTTCTTCGAACAGTCGTTTGCAGCCCAAGAGAGGTAGGCTGCAAACGAGCAGCAGCACACCAATTCGGGAAACGCTGCGGGGCATGGGGTCTCCTGGATCGCCGGGACCGAAGGGTAACTTAAACCAAAAGGGTCTGGCGGCGCGAATCGGTCAGGGTACTGTTAGCCGCCATGACCCACCCCGCGCTGCTCGAGCTCGAGGCTCTGGTGCCGTCGCTCTATGGATCCGACGAGTCGAACCGCGAGCGCGCGAGCCGGCGACGCGACCAACTCCTGGCCGATCTACGACACGCCATCTCGACTTCATCCGCCCCTCCGGAGACCCCGATGAAGTTCGGCACCTCCGGATGGCGCGGCCTCTTGGCATCCGACTTCACGATGGGCAACGTGGCCTGCGTCACACAGGCGCTGGTCGACACCGTGCTCGATCCGACGAGGCACGCAGCCCTCGGCGTACGGGACAACGACGACGTGCGACGGCGCGGCGCGGTGCTCGCGCACGACACCCGGGTCATGGGTCCGGAGTTCGTGGAAACGGCGGCGCGTATTCTACTCGCGCACGAGATTCCGGTCGTCGTGCTCGGGATGGCGACCACGCCGGAAGTCTCGGCGGCCATCGCCGAGACGAATGCCGCCTTTTCCATCAACTTCACCCCGAGCCACAACCCGTTTTCTTATCATGGCTACAAGTTCAATCCTGCCGACGGCGGACCCGCCACCAAAGAGCTCACCCAACCGGTGACCGCACGAGCTCAAGCCCTGCTCTTGGGAACGCGCGCGGTGCGAAAGCTCGACGATGCCGCGTTTGCCCGCGCCAAATCCCAATCCCCGCTCTACCGCCACATGGATCCCGTGGAGCTCTACCGCGCGGCTCTCGCCCGCAAGCTGCCCTACTTCGATCTCGGCAAGCTCATCGAGCGCATGAACGGGTCGGACGTCGAGCTCTATATCGACAACGGTTTCGGCGCGACCCGCGGAAAATACGAACGGCTACTGGCCGGGGTTGCTCGGAGCAAGCTTCACGTTGTCAACGGCGGCGAAGATTACCTCTTCGGAGGCAAGAGCCGCGAACCATCGGTCGAGAACTTTCGCGTCCTGCAGGAGGCGATGCGTGAGTCGAAGGCGAGGCTCGTAGTGGGATTCATGAACGATGGGGACGGCGATCGTTTCGTTGGAGGCGGCCGCGAAGCGGTGCTCGTCATGAACCGATTCGGACCTCTCGTGGTGCGCTACCTGTCGCAGGCCCGCGGCGTGCGTGGAGACGTCACGCGTAGCGTGATGACCAGCCACATGGCCGAGGCCGCCCTCGCCCGCTACCTGCCGGGTGGCCGTCTTCACGAGACGGCGGTGGGCTTCCAGTTCATGAAGGACTTCATCGCCGGGTCAATCAACTCCTGGGAAGAGAGCGATGGGATGTCGCCCAAGGGTTGGTCACGGGACAAGGACGGCTTGCTGGCCGCGCTCTTGCTGGTCGACATGGTGCTTCACTACGACAAGCCCCCGGAAGCCCTCGTCGACGAGATGGAGGCCGAGCTAGGCACGTTTTTTTTCGAGCGGCGGAAAATCGCGGGCAACAAACAGGGCGAAGCGCTCGGCGCCGCTCTCGCCGCGCGCTTCGGCTCCATCAAAGCGGGCGATACCCTCACGCTCGGCGGACGAGCTCGCCGTGTGGCGCGCGTGATCACGCTCGACGGATTCAAAATCGTTTTCGACGATGGAGCTTGGTTCGGCGTTCGGGCCAGCGGAACGGAGCCGGTGTGCCGCCCCTACGTCGAAGTGTCCGCGCCGCCCGGCGCACCCCAATCCCAACGCGACGCGGCCGAACGCGACCAAGCGGCGATCATGGATTGGCTGAGCAACGAGCTTCGCGCCGTGACGGCGTAGGACACCTCGGCGGACGGGTTGCCGTTACGGATTGGCTGGCGTGGTCTTGTCGGTGCGAGGAGTCCGCGTGCCTGGCTGGCCGGCGCCTGGCTGACCGGCCCCCTGCTGGCGGGTGCCTTCTTGGCGGATGACGCCTGCCTCGCCCTTACCTCCCTTGGTGCCTTCCGGTGTGGCTTCGGTCGCTGGGCCGCCCCCGATAGCGCTCGCGGAGAAGGTGAAACCGCGCATCAGATTCTTCGCGTGGTCGCGATGGTTTTCCACCGTCGGGCGAATCTCGTCGAGCAGCTTCTTCACGTCGGCGGCGCCCACCTTCCGCCCTTCGTCGATGAGCTGCAAAACGAGCTCGTGATCGTCGACCTGGGGCGCGAGATACGCGACCTCGAATTGGGCTCCCGACTGCGCGCGCAGGTTACGCTTGTGGGCGTCTTTGGCCGACGAGAATGCACTGTGCAGCGGATCGCGCGGACCCATGTTGAGATCGAAATTCAGCCTCTTGGCCAAGTCGGTGAGCTTTTGATCGGCGCTCGTATGATCATTGACCATCTCGTTGGCGAATTTCTTGACCTCCGCACTGGCTGCCCGTTCGGCGGCCATCTTGCCATTCTCGATCTCGTCTTGGTTGGCGGCGTGGAGCTGTCGCAAGACGATGTTCGTTTTCATGTTGTCGTCCATCCGCGCAGTGCCCGCCGAAGCTCCCTGCCCGACGGTCGAACTCGGCGGCGCGTCGGAACGATTCTGATCGTTCTGACAACCCGCCGCGGCGAGCGCTCCCCCGGCAACGGCCACAGCTAACCACCTCGTTTTATTGGTCATGGCAAAACCTCCCGATCTGGTTCGCTCTTGACTAGAGCCGCGGACCGCGGCGCAGGCATCCGGCGATCGAGCGACAGGGTTTCTCCCTGGATCGTTGGCACGAGACCGTCATTTCGCACTCGCGCTTGAACGGTCGTGGGGCAAGAGGGTAGCTTCGCTGCATTCCATGGCAGCGCGCAGAGCCAGGACAGCCACGAAGCTTCAGCGAACGGACGCCGGACCGAAGACCGATCGCCGGCGAAAGACGGTGCCCTCCCCCAAGAATCCGGAAGCGCGAAGCGAACTCGCGCTCGCGCCAGGCCCACCTGCGCTTCGCCGGGCTCTGCTCGCGCTTGGCGGAGCGTACATTGCCGCGACGTTCCTCGAGGGAGTGGGAGCGCAGTTGCACCGGCTCGTCTGGCGGCCGCTTCTTTTTTTCTGCCAAATCGCCGCTCTCTTTCCGACGGCTGCCACGCACAGCATCGAGTACCGAGCCCAGGGCTATGCGTGCAGCAACCGCGTGCTAGAAGTCGACGTGCGACCCTTCTTTCCGATCCACGCCGATGACAAGGAAAGCCGCTTCGACCGAGCGATGTTCTTCTATCGGACCGACCGCCCTACCATGGAAGCTCTCGAAGCTTACGTGCTGCGCGAATACAACCGAACCGAGCCCGACAAGCTCGGCGGCGTCGTTTTCTTGAGCCTGCGCATCCCGGTTCCCAAGCCTGGCAGCCCATTTCCGCGTTACGAGAGAAAGCCCCTGGCCGACTATCCGAGCGAGCAGCGCAAGGTGTGGTACTTCACGCCGCACGACACCGTGCAGAGGCGCTGCAAGGAAGGCGGCCCGTGAATCGAGAACCGCAGCCGATCGAGCGGCTCGAGTTTCTACGCATGCTGGCGCCCCTCGCCACGTTGGGCTTTCTGATGTCCCGGTTCATCCACGTGCAGTACTGGCTCACGGAAATCGGCTTCGTCGTCCCTGAGCAGGTATCGGGAGATTATCGGCAGCCGCTCTATATTCCGCCCATCCCGGTGTGGCTGGCCGTCGTCGTTTCCATCGCGACCGTCGTCGCCGGCCTGGCCACGTCGATCGGTTTTCGAACGCGCATCTCGAGCGGAATCTTCGCGGCCTTGCTCGCCTACCTCGCGCTCGCGGATCGGCTCGAGGCTTTCACCGTCAACAAGCTGGGCACGGTGCTGGCGATCGCCCTCTTCGCCAGCCCGGCCGGTGCTCGCTACAGCATCGATGCGCTGCGCGATCGCGGGACGCGCTCGGACTCCGCTCCCATCCAGGTGTCGTGGGGCAATGTGCGCTTCTTCCAGACCCTGTTGATTTTCATCTACTTCGCCTCGGGAATCGCCAAGATCCGCGGTGGGTGGCTGAAAGAGCCGCTCGCGCTCTTCAGCCATCTCCACGATTCGTACCAGACCGCCTTCACCTACTTCATGGCGCGCACGGTCCCCGGCTTCGGCTGGACTCTGTTTCAGTACGTGGCTCTCATCTACGAAGTGGGCGCGCCACTGTGGTTCATGCTCCGCCGCACGCGCCAACCCGCACTCGTGTTGGGGCTCGGCATGCACGCGATGATCGGCATCATGTTCGGCCCGGTGATCTGGTTTTCGCTGTTGATGAGCGTCTTGCTGCTGTCGTCATTCGCGCCGCTGCCGTGGCTCTCGCGCGTCCTCGGCCGAGTGTGGCCCGCCGAGGTCCAGCCGCAAACGGCCCTCAAGGAGACATGACTCGTCGATGCGTCTGATACGCTCGGGGCGGAGGAGGAAACCATGGGTGAGGCGAAGGTGGAGCTTACGGGGCCGAACTTCGGGCAAGGTGTCCCCCTGGCGGAAATCGCCGAAGGAAAGCCGGTGCTCGGGCACACCGAAGGCGAAGCGGTGGTGGTCGTTCGCCAGCGGCAAGAGGTTTTTGCGATCGGTGCGACCTGCACGCACTACGGCGGCCCGCTTGCCGAGGGTTTGGTGGACGGCGATACCGTCCGTTGCCCATGGCACCACGCGTGCTTCAGCTTGCGCACCGGAGAGGCCATCGCCGCCCCTGCCCTCAACCCGGTAACCTGCTGGTCGGTCGAGCAACGCGGCGACAGGCTCTACGTTCTCTCCAAGAAAAAGGAAACGTCGATGGCAACCGCGTCGGCGGCGCACCCCGGTTCGATCGTGATCGTGGGGGGCGGAGCGGCCGGCCAGGCAGCGGCGGAGATGCTGAGGCGCGAAGGTTACCTCGGTAAGATCACCATGGTCAGCGCCGATACATCGGGGCCGGTCGATCGCCCGAATCTTTCCAAGGACTACCTCGCTGGCACCGCACCGGAAGAGTGGATACCGCTACGGCCTCCGGAGTTCTTCGAACAGCACCGAATCGAGCTCGTGCTGGGCGAAACGGTGGTCTCGCTCAACACGCACGCGAAGACCGCGCACACCGCGTCGGGCAAGATCTTTTCCTACGACGCGCTCCTGCTCGCCACCGGCGCTGAGCCGGTCAAGCTTCCGATCCCGGGGAGCGACCTTCCGCACGTCCACTATTTGCGTACGCTGGCCGACAGCCGCGCGATCATCGACAAGGCCAAGCAAGCGAAACGCGCCGTCGTCATTGGCTCCAGTTTCATCGGCCTGGAAGCGGCGGCCTCTCTACGCGCTCGAAACATCGAGGTCGCCGTAGTTGCCCCGGAGGCGCGGCCGCTCGAAGCCGTCATGGGTCGCCAAATTGGAGACTTCATTCGCGGCCTGCACGAGCAGCACGGCGTCGTCTTTCATCTGGAGAACACGGCGCGGTCGATCGGCGCAGACGGCGTGCTGCTCACGAACGGGTCGACGCTGCCGGCCGATCTCGTCGTCGTGGGTATCGGGGTCAAGCCGCGCACCGAAGCCGCGGAGAAGGCCGGGATCCTCGCCGATCGTGGAATCCTCGTCGACGAGTACCTACAAACCAGCGTCCCCGCCATTTTCGCGGCGGGCGACATTGCCCGGTGGCCGGATCCTCATTCTGGCCAGAAAATCCGAGTCGAGCACTGGGTGGTCGCCGAGCGCCAGGGGCAAATCGCCGCAAAAAACATGCTCGGGCAGAAGGTGCGGTGCAATATCGTGCCCTTCTTCTGGAGCCAGCACTATGACGTGGCGATTTCTTACGTGGGCTACGCCAAGCGCTGGGACCGCACGGACCTCTCGGGCAGCGTCGAGGCGAGAGACTGCACGGTAGCGCTCCGCACGGGCAGCAAGACGCTCGCCGTGATCACCATCGGGCGCGATCACCAGAGCCTCGAGGCAGAGGTCGCGTTCGAGCATGGCGACGAACGCGCTCTTTCGTCCTTCGGCATGAAATGAGAATCTTCGCCGGCGTCAAGGAACGAGACGAGGCAACGAGTTGCGCGCGGCCGCGACCACCTGTTCGTGGGTGAGCAGCTCAGTCAAATGAAAAGGAACGTCCAGCTGTAGGAGATCGCCTCCGATCGTCACCGAGCCCTGGACGTCGTAGGGCACGTTTCGAGTGACGCCGGCCAGCGAAAGGAGCGCGGAGATGTCTTGCCATTTGATCGACAACGGAACGAGGAGTTCGGTTCGCTTACGGGCTGCCAGCGTGACCGGCTGCGGGATGGTGATCGTTCCGAGATCGTACTTGCCGTCGAGCCGAACTTGGGCGGTCACCGAGCGAACGGCCAGATCCGCGCGATTCGGGTTGTCGACGCCGAGCTGCACGAGCATGTCGATGCCGGTCGGACCGATCGCGGTGATCGTGGCTTTTTCCGGCGTGATCGTAGGAGGCTTGGGCCGGGAACACCCGACTGCGAGGAGCGCGACGATCAGGATGAAGGAGCGCACGCACCCACTTTGCACGAATCAGGGGCCACGGGGGCGACGATCCGAAGGACGGCGTGCAGATGAGGAGCTTTTTTCCGATCTGCGTTATCTTACGGCAGAGGTTCACCGCAGGCGGGCCGAAGGCCGCGCCGAGTCATTTGACGGAGAACGAGCTTCGTAACATGGCCAACGTGCGCAGCGGTCATCTGGTGATCGGAGTGGGTCTCGCAGTGATGGGCTACGCGGTGTTGATCATCGCGCTCGCAGAGCAGGCCGAGCGCGGCATCACCTCGAGCACGGCCGCCGCCGCTCACCCCTCACCGATGCCCGCAGCGGCGCCGATTCCCGAACCTGCCTCGGTTGCTCCTTCGACACCGCCCCCGGCGGCGTCGAAGGCTGCCGGCGCCGACGAGGCGTCCGACGCGCCGGAGCACCTCTTCAAGTTCAGCCCAGGGGGGGCGGTCATGGCACGCGAAGAGGTGCAGCGTCTGCTCGCCTTCGGCAAGCTCGTCGCTCGGCGTCCCGGGATGAAGGTTGCCATCGAAGGATTCGGCGACCTGCCAGGTTCCGAGCCGCTGATGACGGGAATCGGCAAACATCGGGCCAAAGTCGGCCAGACTCTCCTTGTCAAGGCCGGCGTGAGCGACGACCGCGTGAGTGTCATGTTCGCCGACATGGGCAGCGATCCGCGGTTGGCGCGAACGATTCGCATCACCACGACACCTCCATTCGACGGAGAGAAACCATGAAGATCGATGCGAGCGTCTGGATGCTGGCCACCTTCGGCGCCAGCCTGCTCGTCGGAGCAGGTGCGCTCCTGCGCGCCGCCTTCGCGGGCGGTCGCGTGAACGGCGCGAGCCCCTCGAGCAATCCCAATGAGGCCGGCGGCGATCCTCACCACCACATCACCAGGCTGCAAGCCGAGCTCACGGCCTTCCGGGAGGAGGCGCTCACGGCCAACGCGGCGCGCGAAGCGCAACGGATCGAGATGGTCGAGCAGCGGCAGCGCGCCGAGCGGCAGGTCCAAGGAGCGCAGGCCGAGATCCAGCGTCTCAGCGCCGAGCTCGACGCGGCCAAAAGCCGAGCGCAGACGCTGGAGCAGATGGTGAAAGACCTGAAGGGCAAGCTGGCGAGCAGCGAAGACGAGCTGAAAAAGCCCCGACCGCCGGGGCCCGAGCCGAAGACGCTCACCGGCCTATCGGGCGACACCGGCGATCTGCAGAAGAAGCTCAAGGCCGCCAACGAAGAACGAGACGCCGCCCGCGCGAAGATCGAGGCGCTCGAGAGGCTCGTGGAGGGGGTCCGCGCCAGGTCCCGCGAGCTCGCCGAGGAACTGAAGTCGTTGAAGAAAGAGTGATGGAGATAGTTGCTCCTCGAAGCTTCGCTCTGCAAGTTGGGCTAGAGTGATAAGGTGCTTCTACTGGTTCCCCGATGTTGAAATTGGTGTTGGCAGTCGTGGCCGAGCATTCGTTGCAGGAGCTCGTGCAACGGCAGCTCAAGTCGATGTCGTTCGAGGTCGTGTTGGCGAAGGACGCGGAATCGGCCATCCGCACGCTGGAGCATCGAAAGCCCCACCTCGTTTGCATCGACTTGCTGCTTCCTCGCGATTCCGGTTACGAGGTTTGCGAGTTCATCAAGCGGACGCCTCGGTTGCGTGACGTGCCAGTGCTCGTGATGAGTGAGCGAGCATCGGCCACCGATCGGGCACACGCCGAAGAAGCGGGCGCCGATGGATTTCTCCCGAAGCCATTCTCGGTCAACCAATTCACCCAACAGGTGAGGGGTCTTCTCGCGGGGGATCCCCTCAGCATGCGAACGCTCCGGCGGATCTCCTGAGGCAGAAAGTGCAGGTGGGTTGTGGAGCTCGGGGACGGGCTCGCCCCGCGCAAAATGGCGGGCATCTGAACTCGCGCGAGCCTCGCGGATCGTGGTAGTAGTTCGGGCATGGCCTACGTCGTCACGCACCTGTGCCTCGGCTGTAAGGACACCGCCTGCATGACGGTTTGCCCCGTCGATTGCTTCTACGAAGTCAAGGAGCCGACGGACGACAAGCCGGACATTCTCTACATCAACCCGGACGAGTGCATCGACTGCGATGCGTGCGTTCCCGAGTGCCCGTGGGAAGCCATCTTCGCCGAAGCCGATGTGCCCGAGGTCTTCCAAAACGACACCGCGTTGAACAAGCTCTGCATGGATCAACCCGATTTGTTCAAGAAGGCGGTCAACGTCGACAAGCCGCAGCCGAGCCCCGACGAGATCGAGACGAACAAGCACAAGTGGGGTTTGTGAACCGCACGGCCGACGCGAGTAACCCCTAGCATTACTGCGTCAAAATTCTCGCTACCAGATCGTTGCGTCGGAGTAGCCATGCCCCACGAAACGACTGACCGGACAGGCGGAACACGCTTTCGGCAACGCGGAAGTGGCGACGCCTCGCGGCCAGTGGCCCCTGAAACGCCGTTCCGACGGCCTCGCCGTCATTTACCTGGCCGACGCGCAGCAATTGCCGATCATGATCTGTCATGGCCAAGATCTGACGCAGTAATGCTAGCGGATGACCGCGCGCTCACTCGCGAAGCGGATAACGGCTTCATAGAGCGTCGCCAGCCCCCAGCGCAGCCCCGCTTCGGGGATCCGCTCGTCTTTGCCATGGTACATGGCGGCAAAGGAAATTCCGTCGCTCGCAGCAAAGCGGACGGGGGCGAACCCATAGTACTTGGTGCCGAGTCGGGTGTAGGCCTTGGCATCGGTGAAGCCGGGAATGATGGCCGGAATCGGGATCGCATCGGGATCATTGCGGCGTAGAACTTCGGACAGGCAGCGAAACATGGGCGTGTCGACGGGGGTGACCACGGGCGGCTGGCTCGCCAGGACATCGAAGATCGCTTCATCACCCACCAGCGCGCGGACCTCGCGCAAGAAAGCGGCTTCGTCCTGCCCGGGCAGCGTGCGCCCATCGATTTCGAAGCTCGCCGAAGCGGGGATGACGTTGGTCTTGGCACCGGCACGAACGACCGTCGGGCTCGCCGTGTTCGAGAGGTAGGTGGCGAAAGTCCTCTTGAGCGATTCGTCGCGCATCACGTGATGCAGAATCATCGGCGCCCAAAAGGGGGAGCTCAGACGGGGAAGGATGAACCGCGCCGGATACGGAAGGCCCGCCGCGAGCTCGCGCAGAAATCGCTTCACGACTGGGGTTGGATGGAAGGGAAGCCGGGCGCGGCCCAGACGGACGATGGCCTCCGCGGCGCGGATCACGGCGCTATCGGACGACGGCATCGAGCCATGCCCGGCTTCGCCCGAGAATTTGGCTCGCAGCCACACCTGCCCCTTCTCGGCGACCTGAATGGGATAAAAGACTTTGCCCATCATGTGGTGAGAGAATGCGCCCACCTCGCCGAGGGCATACTCCGCCCGAACGAGCTCAGGGTGCTCGGCGACGAGGAAGTGAGCTCCCTTGGATGACCCGGTCTCTTCGTCGGCGACCGCGGCGAAGATGATGTCCCTGGCGAGACTCGGCCTCGAACGGGCCAGCATCGCCATGACGCACGCGCACATCGCCACCATGTTCTTCATATCGACCGCGCCGCGTCCCCAAATGCAACCGTCCGCCGTGGCCGCCGAGAAAGGAGGATGGGCCCAGCTGGACGCGTCGGCCTCGACGACGTCGAGGTGCGCATTCAGGAGGAGCGGCGGGAGCTCGCCGGTACCGGCGTATCGGACGACGACGCTCGCCCGCCGCGGCTCGGACTCGAGCACCTTCGGCTCGAGGCCCTCTCCACGAAGGAAATCAGCGATGAGCTCGGCAGCCGGCCGCTCGTTTCCGGGGGGGTTGACGGTCGGAATCCGAATGAGCTCGGAAAAGAGGCGGACGCACGTGTCGCCCTCTTTCACCCAGTCGACGTCGGAAAGAAGCGTGGGCGGCTCGATCAAGAGGTCTCGGTTATCGGAGGCAAACGACGGCTGCAATCCTTTGCAGAATGTCGGCGTCCTCCACTCGGAACGGATGATCGGTGCGTGCCAGCTCGATCATCGCCAAGAGCCGTGCGCCATCGAACACCGGCACCATCGCCACGCCCGCCAATTCGCCGCAGACCGAAAACCGACGTGCAATGGCTCGTTCAGGCTCACCGGCCGTGCGGGCCCGGGCCACGAGCACGCTACCCTGCTGCGCCGTCGCCATGGCGGGATCGAGCCGCGGAAGGACCTGGCCGAGCTGCCCGTCGAGACCGAGGCCATGCGCGCAGGAGGTGACGAGGCCCACGAACGGTTCGCGCGCTCGATGAACCAAGCCCGCCGTCGCTCGCGTTGCCATGACGGCCGCATGCATCGCGAAGAGCAGCGCTTCACCGGCGTCGCGCGCGTTCCGCACCAGATTTTCCGGCACGCCACTCGACGCGAGCTCGTCTTGGGGTTGGACCCACGACGGCTTGGGTGAGATGCGCGAAAGTTCGCGGATCTGCGGGAGGGATCGCCACGACGTCCACGCCTCTTGCATCACCATGCAGTCGTCGGGGATGCGGTTGGCGGTGATTCCGCGCACAAGTAGGTCGGTGTCCACCGGACCGACGACGGTCTCGCCGTTGGTGACGTACCAACGCGCGAACACGCGTGGAGCGCTAGAACGCGGGTTTTCGGCCAAAATCATCGGGGGTGTCGAGCTCCTTCTCCGTGGGCGGGCAAGCCGTTTCGCGGCGTGCGGCGCAATTGTTCCGTGGAAGATCGTAAGGGGCAAAGTAATCACCGAAACGGCTCCACTGACCGGACAGGCCGAACCGGTGTCGGCGAAGCTCCTGACGGTCTGAGGCGCGGTTCCGACTGCCTCGCCATGGTTTGCGTGGCGGACACGCGGCAATTGCCGATCGTGATCTGTCATCGCCAAGATCGGACCGGCCATGCTAGGGGCTGGGCGTCACCCTTTACACGACGTATCCTCCGAGGGCATGCTGAGCTCTGTCCCCACGGTCATGGTCGACACCCAAGAGAGGCCGCGCATCATACCGGTAGCTCACGGCAAGACCGACGTCGGCCGCCAACGGAACCACAACGAAGACAATTTCCTCGTCGCCTCCCACCTCGACCTCTTCGTGGTCTGCGACGGTATGGGGGGCAACAACGCCGGTGAGGTGGCGAGTGCGCTGGCCACGACCTCGATCAGAAACTTTTACCAGGCGACCGAAAATGGGATCATTCCGGGCAGGCTTCACAGGGAGGATGAGGGGCTTTCCGAGCCGGCACGCCGGCTGGCCGTTGGAGTGCGCAAGGCCAATGCCGACGTGCACGAGATCTCCAGTACGCGCCTGGAACACAAGGGGATGGGGTGCACGATCGTCGCGGTGCACGTCTCCCGATACAGCGGAACCGTCCAGATTGCCCATGTGGGAGACAGCCGCTGTTACCGAATTCGAAAGGATGAAATCCAGCAACTGACCCGCGACCACTCGCTGGTCGGCGACGCGCTCGCGTGGAACCCGAACCTCAGCGAAGACGAGCTCTCGAAGCTCCCCAAGAACATCATCTCGCGCGCGCTCGGACTTCGCCGGGTCGTGGAGGTCGATGTTCGGTCGGAGGTCGCGCGTCCAGGCGACATCTATTTGCTGTGCTCCGATGGGTTGACGGGGATGGTCAAGGATCATCAGATTCTCGAGGTTTTCCAGTTGAGCAACGACGTGGAAGATGCATGCGATAGCCTGATCGCGCTCGCCAACGAAGGGGGCGGCAGCGACAACATCACGGCGGTCGCGGTGCTGATTGAAGCCGACCCCTCCGGTGCGACGGCAGGACCCGAGATCATGGTCAAGCCTCTCGCGGTAGACGACCTGCTCTCGTATCTGGACGGTGATTCGGAAGACGGGATACCGACGAGCTCGAACCGGCCCTGCGAAGAGTGCGGGAAAATGCCGGCCAGCGGAGACCTTTTCTGTGGGCAGTGCGGCGCGCGCATCGCACCCTAGTGCGTCTCGAAGCTGTGGAACCAGCAGATCTCGTGTAGGCCCGCCCAAAGGAGCGAGGCGTGAAACGGAGCACCCTTACGGTGCTTGTAACGCCCTCCTTTTCAGGCACAATCACCCCGGTGAGCGTCCCCCCGATCCTCGAGTTCTTGGAGGTCGTCAAGAAGAGCCTCGGAGCGAAGGACGTTCGCATCATCGACGAAGGCGAAACTCCGTCTCCGTCCGAACAGGTGCTGGTCTGCGAGTTACCGGCCGGCCAGCTCCTCTCCGTATCTTTCGAAGATCCACCGGCCAACGGCGACAGCGCGCGCCGAAGGCTCGAAATGTTGGTTCGTGCCTTCGCTTCGACCCTCGGTTCCACCCCCGAGGCGCCCAGCAGCACACCGAAAGGGCGAGCCCTGCAGGGTGAGCTTTCCGCGCTCGTCGAGCGGGCGGCCGCGCTCGACGCGGTGATCCTCGATGCCAATTCTCCCGTCGTGTGGGGGAGCGCCTTCTTGGAGCTGCCCGAGATCCTCCTCGACGAGTCCCGAGCGCCCGACAATGTCATTCGCATCGATCGCCAATCGGCGGCTGCCAAGCGGGACGAGTTGCTCGAACGTGCCCGCGAGCTCGCGGTTCGCCCCTGCGAGGCTCTCGCCATCGACCCACGCGCGATGACGTTGGTGCCGCACGAACTATGCGAAAGACACCGGGTGATCCCCCTGTTCGGCGGCGGGTCAGGCTTGCTTTTGGCGATGGCGGATCCCACCGATCTTTCGGCCATCCACGAAACGGTGCTCGCGACGGGTCTCGAAGTCGAGCCGTGCATCGCCCACGAAAGGCTCATCGGGTTCGTGCTCGCGTGGAACCGCGGTCCGGAATCGCGGGCGAACGTCGAACCCAGGCGCGCCGACAACGAAGAGGAGAGGTTCGCGCGCGAAGCGCTCGCGCAACGCGTGCGCGACCGATGGATGCGCCACTTCGCCGTACGCAGGGCGATTCAAGAGGTGCGTGCGATGTCGGAAATGGCAACCCTGCATCGTGGCGGCCACCTGAATCGCAGCATCATCGAGCCCGAATTTGCCGTGGTCGCGCGCTCGTTCGCGGCGATCTACGTCCTGGTCCTCGTCTTTCGCGGGCCGTTCGACGAGCTTCGAGCCAAGCACGCCGTTTCCCAAGCGCTGCCGGGGATCGAGTCGCTGGTGTTGGCGTTGCCGCCGCGCGATCCCCCTCCATCCATTGCGGGAGCAAGAGCCATGCGAAAACCTCTCCGGCGTTGAGCACGAGTACCTCAGCTGTCATGCACACCACGGAATGAGTGAATGATTATCGCACTGCTCCTGGGTTTCGTATTGGCTTTCGCTGGATCGATGCCCATTGCCGGTCCCATCTCGGTGCTCGTCCTCAACCGCTCGCTGCAAGATCGCCATCGCGAGGCATTCTCCCTCGCCCTCGGGGCGGCGATCGCGGAGGGGGTCTACGCTTTCGTCGCCTTTTGGGGCCTTTCGAGTGTCTTATTGCGTTTTCCGATGGCCGTGCCAGCGGCCCGGCTCGCCGGCGCCTTTCTCCTGATAGGCATCGGGATCTATTTTGCGATACGGCGCCCCAGCGAGAAAAAACCGCCAGAGAAAACGAATGGGGGCGATGGAAGAGGCTGGTTGCCCGGCTTTGCCGTCACGTTGGCCAATCCCACTCTCATCTTGACGTGGACCACCGTGGTGACCGCGCTTCACAGCATGTTTTCGCTGCGCGTCGAGCCGATCGATGCGGTCCCCTTCGCCCTCGGGGTCGTCGCGGGCATCGTCGCGTGGTTCGGCAGCTTGATCTGGCTGATCAGACGCTTCAAACATCACCTCGCGCCTGGCGCGATCGACGCTTTCATCCGCGTACTTGGCTGGATCATGATCACCACCGGCGCAGTGGCAGGGTGGCGCGCGATCCGCCTGGTGACCTAGATTCCCTAGCGAGGACAGAGGCTCGCCAAACGGCACTCCGCCGCCCGCGAGATGGCGTCGGTCGAGTTGCCGCACTCATCGACGCGGATCGCTTGAATGCAGCTCTTCAGCTGCTCTTCGTCTACACCCCTCGGACAGTTGGCGATCGAGATCTCGCCGCGCTTGTCGATCTCCATTCGCGCCAAGCAATCCTGGTAGCTCGTGAATTTCTCGTGCGGGCCCAGGTTTCTGCACCGCGCCTCCACGTTACAGCGCGCGGTCGCCAGCCGGCTCACCGCCGAGTCGGGCGTCGTGTCGGCGGGGCCGCCGCCGATGGCCGCGGGGTTCTGCTGGTGGTGATCCTTGAAATCGCGCGCCTCCGTGGTGCGCTGGTCCATCGTGCCGCGATCGGTATTGACATCAGTCGCGTTGGCGGACGAAACGACGCCTCGATCGTAAATGGGTCGGCTGCATGCCGTCGCGGCCGCCAGACCGACCGCCACCGCGCCGATACGAACAGCTGAACTCATGGGTACGCCTCCTCACCTGCACCCACATCAATCTGCAATCGGGAGGCCGTTCCGATGAGTACGGCCTGCGCAGTATACCGAACGGACTGCCTGGAGAGTGACTGGAGCCCGGACCATGATCGAACTGTCGTCGTTTCGGCACACCTGCCGTCGTGACCTTGCGGTCTGTGCACGCGGATGCACGGCGGCGTGCACGATTTGTCCCTTTCACGCCTGAAAATGATTGGAGTTTCCGGCGATGGCCAGCGGCCATTCGTGTCCTCCATCGAAGGCATATCAATTGCTTGAGCTCGTCCGCACAGCATCTCCAGAGAAAGGTCGCCGCTATGCCCCATCGATCGATTCTTGCCTTGCTCGGTCTTATTGTCGTCGGCGGCTGCGGCCCTCACATCTCCCGCGAGGAGATCACGCCGATCGGACCACCCGGAGACGGGCAGCTGTTCGAGGGCCGGGTCACCCGATCGTCGGTCGCTTATCCGATCAGCGGAGGCACGCTCCTGGTGACCCGCGACGGCACCACCGCCGTTGCCTCTGATCCCGATCGTGGTCGCGTCTTTTTGGCCGACCTTTCGACCCATGCGGTGCGCTCGGTCGTGGCCAACGTGAGCGACGAGCTGGGACGGGTCATCGAAGGAGAGGCTGGCCGCGTCTACGTCGTGGCACGCCGCGGAGGCGTGGTCCTGCGAATCGACATCGCGACGGGCACCTTGCTCCAGCGGATGGCGGTCTGCAACGCGCCGCGGGGGTTGGCTTACGATAGCGCAAAACGACAGATCCACGTCGCTTGCGCTTCGGGCGCGCTCGTTACGCTCGACCCCGAGTCGGGCACCGTCGTGCGCAAGATCAAGCTCGACGACGATTTGCGTGACGTGGTGACCTCGGGCGACAAGCTCGTGTTGACCCGCTTTCGAAGCGCCGAGGTCTTGTTGCTCGACTCGACCGGCCGCGAGATCAGTCGCTCGACACCGCCCCAGCAATCCTCCGGCCGTGCCGGCCCTTCCTCGCTCGCGTATCGCGCCACCATGAGCTCCAATGGCACGATTCTCGTGGCCCACCAGGCCTCGTCCACCACCGTTCTGCCGAGCGGCGTCGGCTCCTACTACGGCGGCAATTGCGGTGGTTCGGTCACCGACACGTTCCTCAGCGTGGTGCGCACCTATTCGACGTCGCTCAACATCACTTCGAACGGCCTGCTCGGAGCGACGGGGCCGCTCGACGTCGCTTCGTCACCCGACGGACAGCGTGTCGCGGTCATCGCGACCGGCAATTCCTGGGCTGTCGGCTCGGAGAAGCCCACCCTGGGGCTCTTCGACGGCGGCAATTTGCAGCAGAGCGGCTGCTGGGATCAATCGGGCATCAAGCTCACGGCCGGTGAACCGATCGGAGTCGCCTTCGACGCCAAGGGGAAATACGTCGTGCAGTTTCGCGAACCCGCCAAGCTGGTCCTCGAAACGAATGAGCTCGTGCGCGAGATCCTGTTGAGCGATGAATCACGTGCCGATACTGGTCTCGCGCTGTTTCAGGTCAACGCGAGCGGCGGAGTCGCCTGCGCGTCGTGCCATCCCGAGGGGGGCACCGACCGCCATGTTTGGAACTTCAGCGCGTTCGGCAATCGGGTGACCCAGCCGCTCGAAGCCAAAGTCAGCGAGCGCGCACCCTTCCATTGGGCTGGAGACATTCGCGACTGGAACGGTCTCATCGAGGAAGTGATGATGAAGCGGATGGCGATGCCCGTCGTGCCGAGCGAGGCTCAGAGCGCGGCGCTCCTTTCCTGGCTGGACACCATTCGTGCTCCTCTGCCCGCCGACGATCTCGACCCCGCCGCCATCGAACGGGGGCACGCGCTTTTCCTGGATACGACCGTCGGCTGCACGTCGTGCCACAACGGCCCGTCGTACACCAACAACCAAGCGATCGATGTCGGCACGGGCGGACTCTTCGTCGTCCCTTCGCTCATCGGTGTCGGCGCTCGATTGCCCCTCATGCACAACGGCTGCGCCCCGACGCTCGAGGCGCGCTTCAGCGCCTGCGGCGGAGTCGACCGGCACCGCAGAACGTCCCAGCTGACCACCGCGCAGATTGCCGACTTGGCGACCTACCCGCGCTGCCTCTGATCGTTAGGCGCTGACCGCGAGGCGTACGCGCCGGCGGCCGAAGTTCTCGACCTTGTCGCCGAACCTCCCGGCGATGGCCGCGCCGCACGACCCGCAAGCTCCACCGTCGAGGTTGGTAGCCAGAATCTCGTACCAGTCACGGACGATGACTTCGGCGGCGCAGTTCGGGCAAATCGTGGTGTCGCCGGCGCGATCATGCACGTTGCCGGTATAGACGTACAAGAGACCCTCGCGGATGGCGATGTCGCGCGCCCTTCGAAGGGTGGCCGGCGAGGTCGGGGGAATGTCGGTCATCTTGTAGTCGGGATGAAACGCGCTGAAGTGAAGGGGAATGGTTGGACCGAGCGCCTCGGCCACCCATGCGCTGAGCTCGGCGACCTCGCGGTCGGAGTCGTTCAGACCAGGAATGAGAAGCGTCGTGATCTCGGTCCAGACGCTGGTCTCGTGAACGAGGTACCTGAGAGTCTCCTTGACCGGTTCGAGGCTCGACGACGTGTGCTTGTGATAGAAGTCCTCGGTGAAGGCCTTGAGGTCGACGTTCGCAGCGTCGATCTTCTCGTAAAAGTGACGGCGCGGCTCGGCATGGATATAGCCGGCGGTCACCGCCACGGTCTTGATACCGAGCGCGTGGCACGCGTCGGCGGTATCCATCGCGTACTCCGCGAAGATCACCGGATCGTTGTACGTGAAGGCGACGCTGGTGCACCCGCTCTCCCGAGCGGTCTCCGCGATGGCTTGGGGACCGGCGAAGGACGCCAGCTTGTCCATCTCGCGTGACTTGGAGATGTCCCAGTTCTGGCAAAATTTGCAGGACAAGTTGCATCCAGCGGTCCCGAAGGAAAGAACGCTCGTCCCCGGATGGAAGTGATTGAGCGGTTTTTTTTCGATCGGATCGACGGCGAAACCGCTCGAGCGTCCATACGTCGTCAGCACCATCCGATCGCCGCTGCGCTGGCGCACGAAGCAGAGGCCGCGCTGGCCTTCGTGCAGGCGGCAATCACGCGGGCAGAGATCGCACTGGATGCGACCATCGGCTAGTTCGTGCCAATAACGGGCTGGGTAGAGATCGTCGTGGTTCGTTTCGTTCATGACCTTCCGAGGGTGTAGCGCAAAGCCTTCGGTCGTCCCGTGAAATGGAGGCCCTTGGCGCCGTGCGAATGGGCCGCTCAGGCAGCCGCGACCGCGAAAAAAAGAAATCAGTCCGAGCGGATGACCTGACCGTTCACGATGAGGTCGACCCACCGGACCTGTGCCGACCGGTGCGCCTCGGCCGATAACTTGACGCCGACCTTGACGACGCGGGGCATCGTTCTGGGAACATCCTGCGCCCGGGCAAACTCCTTCCAGGAAGAGCTTGCGTCGGGACGCGTATACGCGTGCAGCTTGTTCCCTTGTCGGGCGAGACGCAGGTCGGCACCGGTCGCGTCCGTCGGAATGAAGCCCCAGTTTTCGAGGCTGCCTTCGACCTCACCGCCGAACTTGAAGAGGTTCTTGCCGTCGATTTGGATTCGCTCCACGTACGCGGCTTCCCCCTTGGGCATGGCGGCGTCGACGACGATGAGCTTGGCCGACCCATTGCCGCGCGCGGAGAAGTCTCGAAAGCGCGCCCGCAGGTCGAAATCGCCGTCGACCTTCACCTTGGCGGTGCGAGCCCCCACCGCATCCCAGGCCTTCTCCGCGTCGGCGATCTTCACCCACAGGCCGTCGGATCCCCCTTTGACTTCGCGGTTTCCGCTTTGCGCCCCGAAAATGTTCCAGGGGAGACCGACCTCGGGATTCGAAAAGTCGGCTCGAAAAGCAACCGGAGCGTTGTCCGCGAGCTCCGAACCTGAGCTCGCGGCGGGCGTCGCCGTGGGGTTCGCGGGGCCGGCGGTCGTTCCCGCCGGCGTGGCTTCCGGCGAGCCGGGGGAGCGCGCGTTCGATGACGATGCTCCGCCGCACGCGCAGAGAGCGAATGTCGAGAGGGTGAATACGTGGAGAGCTCTCATTGGCCCGATCCTCATCGATTCGCCGGCCGCTCGCAAGTCCTACCTTCCCACCTTGATGGCGTTTCCCGATACCACCTTGGCGTCTGGCGAGCATAGCCAAACGATGACGTCGGCGACCTCCTCCG
>Ga0137375_10001793_pt1 | contig 25069 bp, 21 predicted proteins | sample SagtaG_24_FD_104936 | JGI IMG/M metagenome (GOLD analysis project Ga0137375, IMG submission 104936) | Vadose zone soil microbial communities from Sagehorn Ranch, Mendocino, California, USA - Sage1_R_113_16 metaG | ecosystem: Environmental > Terrestrial > Soil > Vadose zone | place: USA... | reverse complement strand
TCTTCGGGATCGCCTACCGCATGCTCGGCGATCGCGCCGCCGCCGAGGACGTCGTGCAGGAGGCGTTCCTCAAGACGCGCGACGCAGAGGCCGTCGCCTCGCCGCGCGCCTGGCTCTCGACGGTGGTGACGCGCCTCTGCATCGATCAGCTGAAGAGCGCGCGGGCGCGGCGCGAGAGCTACGTCGGCCCCTGGCTGCCGGAGCCGCTGCCCACCGACGACAAGATCGATCGCGACACGATCTCGATGGCATTCTTGGTGGTCATGGAGACGCTGTCACCGATCGAGCGCGCCGTCTTCCTCCTGCACGAGGTATTCGATTATAGCTACGCCGAGATCGCCGACATCGTCGGAAAAGAAGAGGCGGCCGTCCGCCAGATCCTGCATCGCGCCAAGACCCACGTCGTGGCGCGGCGGCCACGTTTCTCCGGCACGCGCGAGCAGCACCACCGATTGCTCATGGGCTTCGTGCAGGCCTGCACCGCCGGCGACCTCCAGGGGCTCGAGCAGCTCCTCGTCGACGACGTCGTCGCCCTTTCGGACGGCGGCGGCAAGGTCCGCGCGGCGCGCAAGCCCGTCGAAGGGGCCGTCAACGTCGCGCGCCTCTTGATTGGCCTGACGAAGAAGGGCCCGGCCAACGCCACCTACGACATCCGCCCCATCAACGGCGACCCGGCCATCGTGATTTACGACGGCGCGCGCATCGACAGCGTGCTCAGCATCGCCACCGACGGCCAAAAGATCACCGAAATCGAAATCGTGCGCAATCCGGACAAACTTGCTCGACTGTGCCCCCCTGATGCATCCAGGGAAGGAGGGCATCCGATGGACCTGCCAGCTTCACCTTTCCTTCGGCAGAGCTAAAATAATTAGCCGACCTCTGCCCCGTTACGTCGCTCGCATGGTCGCGTGCCTCGGGATGGCTGCGATTTGGGGGTGCGGCGTGGAGGGCGAAACGACGGTGCGCGGCGGCCCGGAAACAGGGGCCGTCGAGTCATGGTCGCAGCCGAAACTGCTACCCTCCTGCTACCCTTGGATCCCCGCCACTCGGCGCGTACGCCCAAGCGGCGGGAATCTTGGGGTGAGTGACGGGGATTGAACCCGCGACAACTGGAGCCACAATCCAGTGCTCTACCAACTGAGCTACACCCACCGCGAAGCCCGTGGAGCATACTCATTGCCGGAGAGATGGCAACGTACACGTCACGGAGGAACGTAGTGCCGGCGGGATCGGTTCTGCTCGAGCGGCTCGGAGTGGGGAGCGTGTTCGAGGTCGCGCTGGTTCGCGACGAAGGGGGCCGAGAGCTCATCTTGAAACGAGTGGCACCGCAGGTGGCGCAGGTCACGGGAAAGGGCGCGCTGAACCGCGAGCGCGACATTCTGCGCGCGGCAAGCGGCGTGCACTTGCCCGAGCTCGTTGACGCGGGGGACGACGCGGCGGGCCAGTTCTTGTTGCAGACCAAGGCGCCGGGAACGACGCTGAGAGCGTGGCTCGACGGGTCGACGCCGCGGCTCGACACGGCACGATGGTTGGCGATGGCGCAGGCAGCGAGCCGCGCCCTGGCTGCTCTCCATGCACTCCGAGACGCAGCCGGTGACCTCGCCATCGTGCACGGAGACGTGTCGCCCGACAATTTGTTCTTCGGCGAGCCGTCCGCGGTGACGTTCGTCGACCTCTCGAACGCAACCTGGCGGGGGGGTCCCTGGCCGGTATCCCCCGCCGCGCGCGGTACACTCCCCTACGCCGCACCGGAGCTCGCGCGCAACGAGGTACCCCCGACCGGCGAGAGCGACACCTATGCGCTTGCCGCCACCCTGCTCGCCGTCGCGGTGGGGCCGATCACGCGCGCCAGCACCGAAGCGGGCCGCCTTTTCGAAGTCGCGAGCTCGGGCGTGCTTCGGGAACGCATCGAGGAGCGTCCCGACTTACCGAAGCACGTTCGCCGAGCTATCTTCGACGCTCTCGCCTTCGAGCGTATCGCGCGGGTCGCGTCCTCTCATGAGCTCGCCGAGCGCTTGAACCGATAAAGCTTGTACAATGACCCACATGCAAGAGACGAAGCTCGGGCTCGACACCTTGGCGATCCACGCGGGCCAGGAGCCCGATCCCACGTCGGGTGCGGTGATGACTCCCATCGTTTTGGCCAGCACCTTCGCGCAAGCGGGGCCCGGCCGACACAAGGGCTATGAATATTCGCGCAGCGGCAATCCCACCCGTCGGGCGCTCGAGGCATGCATCGCGGCGCTCGAAGGAGGCGCGCACGCTTTTGCGTTCGGAAGCGGCTCGAGCGCCACGCTCACGCTGCTTCACACGCTCCGGCCGGGCGATCACGTGGTCTCTGGCGACGACGTGTATGGCGGCACCTTCCGCTTGTTCGACAAGGTGATGCGTCCGATGGGCATCGAGTCGACCTTCGTCGACATGACCGATCCCGACCGCGTGACCACGGCGCTGCGCTCGACCACGCGGCTCATCTGGATGGAGACTCCCTCCAATCCGCTGCTGAAAATCTTCGACATCTCGGCGATCGTCGCGGTCGGCCAGAGAGCGGGCGTAGCGGTCGTGGTGGACAACACGTTCGCTACGCCGATGCTGCAGCGTCCCCTCCAGCTCGGCGCGAGCGCCGTCGTACACTCGACCACCAAGTACCTCAACGGTCATTCTGACGTGGTCGGCGGAGCCGTCGTCACCAGCGACGCGTCACTTGCCGAACGGCTGCGCTTTTTGCAAAACGCGATAGGAGCAGTGCCGAGCCCTTTCGATTGCTACATGGTGCTGCGCGGGCTGAAGACACTCCCGGTGCGGATGCGTCAGCATGTCGCCACCGCCCACAAGCTTGCCGAGCGGCTGGCGCGGCACCCCTTCGTTCGGCGCGTCGCGTATCCCGGATTGCCGAGTGATCCGGGCTACGCGCTCGCGTCTCGACAAATGAAGGGGCCTGGCGGCATGATCAGCTTCGAGATCGATGGCGGCATCGGCAAGGTGCGCACGTTGCTCGAGCGGCTCTCGATCTTCACCTGCGCGGAGAGCCTCGGCGGCGTCGAATCGCTCGCCGAGCACCCCGCTTCGATGACCCACGCGTCGATCCCGCCGGATCTGCGCGCCCGAATCGGAATTTCCGACGGGCTGGTACGCCTATCGGTTGGACTGGAGGGCGAAGAGGATCTGTGGAACGACCTCGCGACCGCGCTCTCCGCCGCCTCGGCCTAGCACGACTTCGCCAGTCTTTGGCAGCAGCAGATCTCGATCGGCAATGCAGCGAATCGGCCAGATAACGTCCGGCGAAACCGATGCAAACCACGCTTCGTACCGGAAGGGCCGCGAAGAAGCGCCAGTCCGCCTTCCCAAACAAAGTTGCGCCTGTCCGGTCATTTTGAGTGGGGATAACGCTACTCCGCTGATCGATCTGGCAGCGAGAAACTGGCGACGTAATGCTAGTAATCGCCTGCGCTATTTCAACCTGCAAGGATGTGATACAAGGGACCCATGGTCATGGGGTCCGGCGGGAAACGACCCCTCGTAGCCTGAAACAGCGGCTTGATTGGGAACGAAAGGAATGCGACGGATGAGGATAACTCGGAAGTTCCCATACCTCGGTGCCTTCGGCGTGCTCGGCTTTGGACTGGTGGCCTGCAGCGACTCCGCTCCCCCTGCCCCTCAAGGAGCCATCTCGGTCCACCTGCAAGGCTCGCTATCGGGCGGTACATGCTCCCCTGGCGCGCACTGGGTCAACGCTCCCTTCAACAAGGCAGGCACGCCTTTGGTCGATGCAACGACCGTCCAGGCCAGAGCCGTCGATGGCGAAAATCAAATGGCCGTCAACTGCTCCGTGAAGCCGAGTGGCGACAAGTTCAGCGTCAACGGCGAGATCACGTCGCCCGCGGTGGACGCGAACAACAACCCCGTCGACCCGACGATCATTCATGTCACCACGACGATCGGGGCCGGCGAAACGGCGGCCAAGGGCAGCATCAGTTTGAGCGACGAGAGGACGGGCACCTTTTATTCGTCGAGCGAATGTACTGTATCGGTCGTGGGGACCATCATGCCCAATCAACTGGCTGTCGAGGCGGGAAAGATCTGGGCGAGAATCACGTGCCTCAACGTGATCGACCCATCCAACAACGACCCGGGGACGCGCTGCGAAATCGACTCCGGCTACTTCGTGCTCGAAAACTGCGACACCGGAGGATAGCGATAACCTCCCAGCGGCCGCTGTTTTTCGGCCGGGCGGGCCCAACAAGCGTTCGACTCCGGCCCCAACCTGCGCTAAGTCGTGCGCGTGCTCGACATCCTGCGCGAATTCTTCAGCCGCCTTCACGAACTGAAATCTTTGCTCACCTGGGGGGGTTACCCGGTGCTCATGGCGATCGTCTTTGCCGAGACCGGATTGCTCGTCGGCTTTTTCTTGCCGGGCGACTCGCTCTTGGTGACGGCGGGAGTTCTCGTGAACGCCGGACTGCTCAACCCGTTCGAGTTGTCGACGTTCGGCAACCTCCTGCTCATGAACGTGGTCCTCATCGTCATGGCGGTCGTCGGCGACGCCGTCGGATACTCGATCGGTTTGAAGGCCGGGCCCAAGATTTTCACGCGCGAGCAATCGCTGTTATTCCGCAAAGATCATTTGCTGGCGACGCAGAAGTTCTATGAACGGCACGGTGGCAAGACGATCATCCTCGCGCGCTTCATGCCCGCCGTACGCACGTTTGCGCCGGTGGTGGCCGGCGTGGGACGCATGGGTTACCGGCGTTTCGCGGCCTTCAACATCGTCGGCGGAGCAGGCTGGGTCCTCTCGATGAGCTTCCTCGGCTACTTCCTGGGGAAAGTGTTCGAGGCCAAAGAAATCGAGAAGATCGTCTACCTGATCATCTTCCTATCGGTGCTTCCTCTGTTGATCGGCGCCATTCGCCACAAGCTGGGCCAAAAAAAAAATAAGCCCGCCGCGGCAACCGAAGGTGCCCCTCTCTGAGCGCGCTCTTCAGCGACGCTTGCCCGAATCGGGCGGGCGACCGGACGGCTGGGACGCGGGCACTGTGCCGGTCGGGAGCGTGGGCTCGCTTTCGATCAACGGCGGCGTGGGGGCGGCCGCCGGGGGAGCCGGCGCCGCGGGGGGAGCCGGCGGCACGTCGGTGATGGTGGAAGCAGTTACCGGGGGCATGGCGCGCGCCGTCGTGTCGTCCGCCACGTCGGGCGCCGGTTGCGTCGCCAGCTGCTGCGATGAGGGACTTTCGTCTATGCGCACCAGCACCGCAGTGATGTTGTCTTCGCCACCGTGCTCGTTCGCGCGCGCGACCAACCGACGGCACCCCTCGTCGATGTCGCGGGTCGACATGAGGATGTCGAGGATCTCGTCGTCGGCAATCATCCCCGAAAGGCCGTCCGAGCAGAGCAGGTAAACGTCGCCGGCCTGCGGTTCGTCGGCCTGCAGATCGACCATCACCTGATCCTGCATCCCGAGCGCGCGCGTGATGACGTTCTTGGGCAGCTCGCTCTTCTGCTCTTCGGTCAGGTCGGGCATCGCCATCAAGTAATCGTTGATGAGCGAGTGATCGCGCGTCATCAGGCGCAGCTCGCCGCGACGGACACGATAACAGCGACTGTCGCCGACGTGGCCGATGTACATGCGGTTCTTCTTCGGCGAAAAGAGCGCACCGACGACGGTCGTTCCCATCCCGCGGCACTCCCGCGATTTCGCGCTGCGTTCGAAGATCTGCCGGTTGGCGATGCGGATGCCGGTGAGAAGGCGATTTTCCTCCTCGGAGAGGCTCGTATCGAAGTGAAAAGGCCAGGTCACGTCTTCGCTGGCGGTGGTCTTGAAGAACTCGGCAATGGTGTCGGTCGCTAGGCGACTCGCTACGTCGCCTGCGCGGTGTCCGCCCATGCCGTCGGCTACGATGAACAGGTCGTAGCCAGCACCTGTCCCACCCGTGCCTGCACCCGCGGCCTCGCTGAGCACGACGAAGCTGTCCTCGTTGTGCTCTCGTTGGAGGCCGACGTCACTGAGACCTGTCGCGATCGCGCGCATTGCCCGGTCGCTCCTTCAGCGGACGACCCCCCACCGACCCCGGTAAGACGAACGCCGGCAGATGAGCCAAAATAAGGTTTTCACGCGCCTTTCCCTATGTCAAGGCGCGCGCTTCTGGAGGGGGGATGGATCAAGTTGGGTGGCTCTCTCGACGGTCGCGTTTTTGGGTTGGGCCCTCAAAGCCCAGCGGTGGCAGGTGCTCCAGAGATTATACCTCCAGAATGTCCTTTTCTTTATTCGCGATGATGGTGTCAACAGTTCGGATGCCTTCGCTCACGAATTCTTCGGCCTTCTTTTTGGCGCGGTCGACCTCGTCCGTGCTGGCTTCGCCCTCCGCGTCGACCGAGGAAGCAAGGTCGAGCGCGTCGTGGCGACATTTTCGGATAGCCACCTTGCACTCCTCTCCGAGCTTCTTGGCAAGCTTGACCATCTCCTTACGGCGTTCTTCGGTCAGCGGTGGGATAGGTAGGCGAATGAGGTCGCCGTCGACCTGCGGATTCAGGCCAAGATCGCTGTCGCGCAGGGCCTTCTCGACGAGCTTGACGGCGCTCTTGTCCCAAGCCTTGACGGTGAGGAGGCGCGGCTCGGGTACATTCACCGTCGCCATCTGCCCGATCGGCGTCGAGACGCCGTAATAGTCCACGCGAACTGTATCGAGCATTCCCGCATGGGCCCGCCCCGTGCGCACCTTACCGAGATCTCGTTTGAGCGCCTCGTGCGCCTTTGCAATCGAGGTTTTGAGATCACTCAGAATTTCGTCGAGCATGGTCGGCTTCCTTCAAGTCTTGACAGTCGAGTGCTCCTCGTGTCGCGGGGCGTGGCCCGGGTTGGCTGCAGGGCCGAGCTTAGCACTCGGCGCGCTTTTTAGTACTACTGTTGCTGGCCTCTCGGTCGTAAGGTGGTTGGCGAGCACCCGTCAGCAGAGCCGAAGCCAAGCCATGATCGAGCTCGATTTCAACCGCTTTCCCGTGCTCGTGGTGGACGACGAGCAGGAAAATCTCGACGCGTTCCGGTTCGTCTTCCGTAAGTCCTTCGCTCTTACGTACGCACAGGGAGGAGAGCAGGCCCTCGCGATCCTGGAGACGCTGGACGCCGCGGTCATCGTCACCGATCAAAGGATGCCGGGGATGAGCGGCATCGACGTGCTCAGGCACGCGCTCCGGCGTCGCTCCGACGCCGTGGGTGTTTTGCTCACCGCCTACACGGATTTGCCTGTTTTGCTTGAAGCGATCAACTCCGGAGCCGTGTACCGGTACGTGCAGAAGCCGTGGGACTCGAAAGAGCTCGCCGTCGTGCTCCGCCAGTCGATCGAGCGTTTTCATACGCTCCGCGAAAATCGAAGGCTGCGAGAACAGCTGGCCCGGTACGCCGGCTATCTCGAGACCGAGCAGCGCGACCCCATCGATTTCGGTGAGCTTTCGGCGGAGACCCCTTCGATGAGGGAGGCGGTCGCAAAGCTCGAGCTTCTGGCCACCAACGGTTCGCCGGTCGTCATCTCCGGGGAACCCGGAACCGAGAAAGAGCTCTTTGCGCGTGCCCTGCACGTGAGCTCGTCGCGCGAATCGAAGCCTTTCGTCGCCGTTTCTTGCCCGGCGTTCGCCGGCGACGCATTGGAGCGCGAGCTGTTCGGCTGGGAAAAGGGAGCGTTCGAGGGGGCGCTCGTGGAGCGGCCGGGTCGATTCGAGCTGGCTCACGGCGGCACGTTGGTCATGACCGAAGTGGGTGATCTTTCCGCCGCCGTCGCGAGCCGACTCGAACGGTGGCTCGGTCAAGGAACCGTGCGGCGGATCGGCGCCACGGCCGAAACCCCCGTGGACGTACGCCTCGTTTGCACGACCAGCCATGATCCCGAGGCTTTCGCGCGGCGCTCGCCCCTGTTTCGTCGCCTCGGGGCGTCGAGCGTCACCGTCCCGCCCCTTCGAAACCGTGTTGACGATCTACCGGGCATGTGCAGCCGATTGCTATCGCGCAGCGCGATCCGTATGGGACGACCGGCAAAGGCGTGGACGCCGGAGGCGATCGCAAAGCTCATGATGTACCGTTGGCCGGGAAATGTCGCCGAGCTGGCCAGTGTGGTCGAGCGAGCCGTGTTGGTGTCCGACAGCCCGACCATTGGTCCCTCGTTCGTGGCATTGGGAAACGAAACGAGTTCGGCGGCGGATGGGGTCCTCGGCGCACCGACCCCCCACGATTTGCCGAGCCAGCTCGATGACCTCGAACGCCGGGAACTCTGCGCAGCGCTCGAGCGGTGCAGCGGAAACAAAGCGGAGGTGGCGCGGATCCTCGGCATCCAGCGCACGACCCTCTATTATCGGCTGAAGCGACTCGGCATCGAGGTCTAGTCACCATCGACGGACCGACGGCCGACCCCTTGCCGCCCCCGCCGGTCGAAGCCCCCTCGCCAAAGGGGTGCATCATGGTTAAGGGGGCTGGGAGCCCTCATGCAAACCACCGTTGCGCTTTCGTCGCTCACTCGCGGTTCCTCCCCTGCGTCGCCTCGCGCAGAGCGACTCTACCGCTGGCTGGTCGTTCTCGTTGGCGCTCTCGTCGGATCGCTCTCGGGTTGCAGACAATACGACGTGCTGGTCGAAAAGGACCAGGTCGCCGATCAGCGGTGGGCCGACATCGAAGCGCAATTGCAGCGCCGTTATGATCTCATTCCCAACTTGGTCGCGACGGTGCGCGGCTCCGCAGCCCACGAAGAAACGACACTGCGACAAGTGACTGAGGCCCGCGCGCAGGCCACCAGCATCAAGCTGAATGCCGAGGACCTGCAGGACCCCGAGAAGATGGCCGCTTTTCAGAAAGCCCAAGACGAGCTGAAGGGGGCGCTGTCGCGGCTGCTCGTCGTGCAAGAGCGTTATCCCGACCTCAAGGCCAACCAGGCGTTCCACGATCTGCAGGTTCAGCTGGAGGGGACCGAAAATCGCATTTTGCGAGCGCGCGAGCAGTACAACGCGGCCGTCGCCGACTACAACGCCGAGCTTCGGCGGATCGGTGGCAGCGTGGTGAATCGCGCCACCGGTCGCCCGTTCAGGCCGCGACCCTACTTCAACGCAGCGGCGGGCGCACAAACTGCGCCGGTCGTGTCCTTCTGAGCGCCCACGATGATCCCGGCGACAGCACGCATCGTCTGGTGGAGCCGGGTCGCGGTGATGCTCGTCGCTGCGCTCACTTCGATCCTAGCGTCCCCACGAGGAGCTTGGGCATTCGATCCTCCGCCGATCGAGGGACACGTCACCGACACCGCGGGGCGCCTGACGCCTGACGAGCGCGAGTATCTGGAGAGCAAACTCACGCGGATCCGAGAGGAGACTGGCAACGAGATCGTCGTGTTCGTCGCGGGCTCGAGCCAGGGCCAACCCATCGAAGACGTCGCCTACGATACTTTCAACAAGTGGAAGATCGGACGCAAGGATCTCGACAACGGCGTACTGCTCGTCATCGTTCCCAGCGAGCGTCGCGTCCGCATCGAAACGGGAAAAGGGGTCGGCGGGGCGCTCACCGATCTGCAGAGCAACGACATCATCCGGATGCGCATTGCCCCTTCCCTACGGCAAGATCAATTCAAGCAAGGTATCGATGCGGGCATCGACGGCATTTCGCAGGCACTCACCGCGGGCGGTGTGCGCGGCCCAACACGCAAACCGCCGGCCGATGATGGGTACGGTCTTAGCCCCGTCTATTTTTTCCTCCTGCTCTTGCTTCCTATTTTGCTTTTCGGCTCACGGTCGCGCAGGCGCGGCACGCGCTTTTTTACTCCGTTTGGCGGGTTCGGCTGGTGGGGTGGCGGTTGGGGCGGCGGCGGATGGAGAGGCCGAGGCGGCCGAGGCGGGGGGTGGGGCGGTGGTGGCGGTGGCGGTGGAGGTGGAGGTGGAGGTGGAGGTGGAGGGTACTCCGGTGGCGGCGGATCGTCGGGAGGGGGCGGCTCCTCTGGTAACTATTGACGCGCCACACGCTCTCGGCACCACCTGACCTTCTCTCTCTCGATCCGCATGGGCCATTGGTTCAGACGTCAGTGGTTTCTCGCGGGGCTGGTTCTCGTCCTGGCCATCGCCATCCTCGCGCCCGACGTGGGTCGCGGCGATGGTCCATTGTCGCCGGGTCGATGGCGGGGATGGTTGGTCGCGTCGATCTTCCTCATCAGTGGACTCGAGCTACGAACGAGCCAGCTCGGAGAAGCCGTACGCGATTATCGACTGCACGTCTTCGTTCAAGGATTGAGCTTGCTGATCTGTCCCTTGTTCTTTTGGTGTGTCGCCCAGGGCCTCGCGCACACCGGACTGCCCTGGCCTCTCATCGAAGGAGTGGTGGTGCTCGGATGTCTCCCGACGACCGTGACGAGCGGCGTGGCATTTACGCGGGTGTCCGGAGGAGACGAGGCCGGAGCGCTGTTCAATGCAACGTTGGGTAATTTGATGGGCGTCGTCGTGTCGCCTATCTGGATCCTGCTTCTCACCGGACAGCAAGGCAACATTCCGCTCGAGGCCGTCGCTCCGCAGCTCGCCTGGCAAGTCGCCGCGCCGGTCGGGCTCGGGCAGGCCATTCAGCTGGTTCTCGCACGCTACGTTCCCTCGTTGCGCGTGCGACTCGGCAATGTGGCCGGCGTCCTCTTGCTCGTTCTGATTTACTTCGTGTTCTGCGACAGCCTCTCGCAAGGAGTTCGGGTCGGCGCGGCGCACGTGCTGGCCGCCATCTCGATCTTGGCGGCGCTTCACGGCGCGTTGCTTCTGATCGCGTTTCGGTCGAGCGGCCTTCCGATCTGGCACTTCTCGCGCGCCAAGCGCACCGCCGCGGTGATCTGCTCGACGCAGAAGACCGCAGCGCTCGGCGTGCCGATGATAGCGATCGTCTATGCGAATCGGCCCGAGCTCGGACTCGTGACCCTGCCGTTGCTCGTCTACCATCCTCTGCAGCTGCTGGTGGCCGGCGCAGCCGTCGATGCTTGGAGAAGGTACAACGGCACCGATCGCCCACTCTCGCCCACAACGTCGCAGCCCGCCGGAGATCCCCCGCGCTGAGGGGAGCCATTATTTCTGATATTGTGAGTGATGATGGGTTGGGAGCGTGACATGGGTCCCAACGGTCCCACCGTTACGGGCCGGTATATCCTCTACGACAAAATCGCGGTCGGAGGCATGGCAACGGTCCATCTCGGGCGGCTCCTGGGCCCGATCGGTTTCTCCCGCACGGTGGCCATCAAGCGCCTGCTTCCACAGTTCGTGGCCGATCTGGGCTTCGTCTCGATGTTCGTCGACGAGGCGCGGCTGGCGTCGCGCATCCGTCATCCCAACGTCGTGCCCACGCTCGATGTAGTGACACAAGAAGACGAGCTCTTTCTCGTGCTCGAATACGTGCACGGCGAAACACTCTCGCAGCTGATCAAGGCCACCAAGCTGGGCGGCGGACGAATCCCGCCCAGCGTCGCAGCCTCCATCGTGTGCGGAATGCTGCACGGGCTCCACGCTGCGCACAACGTCAAGAACGAGCGCGGGAAGCCGCTCGGGCTCGTGCACCGCGACGTTTCCCCGCAGAACGTCCTGGTGGGAGCCGACGGCGTAGCACGCCTGCTCGACTTCGGCGTCGCGAAAGCGGCGGGACGCATGCAAGTCACGACGAACGGAGAGGTCAAAGGCAAGCTCGCCTACATGGCGCCTGAACAGATCAAGGGGACGGTCACTCCGCAGTCGGACATCTACTCGGCGGCGGCGGTTCTGTGGGAGGCTCTGACCTGCCAACGGCTCTTTCAGGACATCACGTGGACGAACATTGCGCAGACCATCTTGACTCGCGCCATCACACCGCCGAGAGAGTTCGTACCCGACCTGCCCCCGGAGCTCGATGCGGTGGTCATGCGAGGTCTGCAAAAGCATGCGCAAGAGCGCTTCGCTTCCGCCCGTGAGATGGCTCTCGCGATCGAGCGCTGCTTGCCTATCGCTCCCGCGCACGAGGTTGGCGAGTGGGTGGAAGAAACGGCGAAGGCCACGCTGCTCGAACGCGCGCAGAAGATTGCCGAGCTCGAAGGGCATACCTCGCTATCGAAGCTGGCCGCATCGATGTCGCTGGTCGAGAAGACCGACCAGCGTGTGACATCGATCGTCGACGCGTCGGAGTTCGACACGCGGGTGGAAAACAGTCGACCCTTCGGATCGACGGAGCTGACGGTGACCGAAGAGGCGACGGAGGTCAGCCCCGGCACCGCGCTGACCCAGGTTTCGACGGTCAATACTATCGAGAAGCGAAGGAGCTTTCGCTTGGCCGGAGTCACCGTGGGGATCGCCTGCCTCGGTTTGTTGATCGGGGTTCTCCTCCGCCGGAGCGCTCTTCAAGCTCCGGCGGCGATGCCCCAGGTGATCGTCAACACGCCGGTGCAGCCACCGGCGAGATCCGTACTCCCGCCGCCTGGCCCTCCGCTACCTGGTCCGACCGCTCTCGAGCCAGCGTCCGACCTGTCGAGCGCGGCACCACCCACCAAGGGAACGTCGGCTCCGACGGCGTCCAAACGCGGTCGCTGCAACCCACCGTACACCGTCGACGAGAACAAGATCCGGCGCATCAAACCCTATTGCATTTAGTCTGCGCTCTCGCGCCGCAGCCGAGAGAGCAACTTGCTATAGGCTGGGCGGTCGAGCGGCAGATCCACCGGCCGTTCGGTGAAGCTCGACAGAAGGATGGCGTTGGCGAGTTCGAGGGACATGCGGGCGTCGCGCCCATCGCAGCGAGGCTTTCCTTTTCGGCGGATCGCCATTTGAAAATCCTCGTGAATGGCGTCATGCCGGGGTCTGGTCAGCTCGGGCACATCGATCCGCTCGGCGTTCCCGCGCGGCTGGTGAAGACCTTCCTGGGCAGTGGCGATGTGCTGGCGCAGCGGAGGATCGAAGCGCACGACCGATAGCTGGTCGGCAACCAACTGGATGAGCGCCCGATCACCCAACATCTCCAGCCGCTGATCCACGCCCGCTTCCGCGGTGCTGACGGTGACGTAGCCCATGGCGCCGCCTTCGTACTCGAGCAGCGCGTGGGCGGAATCCTCGCACTGGATTTCGTGGACACGCCTGCGCGCGACACCCCAAACCCTGACCGGCATCCCCGCCAAATGACAGAGCAGGTCCAGCGTGTGCGGCGCCTGGTTCATGAGCACCCCTCCTCCCTCACCCTTCCAGGTGCCGCGCCAAGGCGCAGAGCGATAATACGCAGCGGTGCGCAACCATGGCTCTACCGATAGAACGCGGAGCATCGAGCCCATCCCTCCGCCGGCGATGAACGCGCGCGCATACTCGATCGCCGGGCGGAAGCGCTCCTGAAAGTTGACGGCGAGAAGCCGCCCGGCGGAGTCGGCGGCGGCGATCATCTCGTCGGCGTCGGCCGTGTCGACGGCGATCGGTTTCTCGACCAGCACGTGAGCACCTGCGCGAAAGCAATCCACCGCAATGCGCGCGTGCAGTGGATGTGGTGTGCAGATGACCGCGATGTCGGGCCGCACCTTTTCCAAGAGCTCTCGATGATCGGTGAAGAAAGGACACCCTGCGCCCTTCGCGCGCTCGGCCCCCTTTTCGGTATCGATGTCGCACATCGCGACCACGTCCGTGTGCGGCAGGTGGGCCAGCGCGTCGAGGTGCATGCCCACGATGCTGGCGGCCGATCCGACGATGGCGTACGTCAGCGTCGACCCTGCCGATCCCGTGTTCATGCCCGTTCGACGACGATCATGGCTGGTCCGGGGCGATCAAACCAATGTCGAAGGGAGCCGGCTTCTCCGACAGGAACTCGGCGAGGTCCCTCGCCGCGAATCGCGCGCGTGCGTCGCCGGCGTCTTGGTAACAATGCATGCGCCACTCCAGCAGGTCTTGTCGCCATGGGACGTGAGGCTCGAAAGGACGAATCGTATCCACGCAGGGCACCGACAGCTTGGTGCGCATCGCGATCTTCAACATGCTTTCCAGGCGACGATCCTCGTGGAGGTAGACCGGCAGCGGCGCAGAAAGCGCTCGATACAAGCGTTCGGCCACGCTCGGATCGGCAGTAGCGACTTGATCGACGGTGTCGAAAGCATGCCGCACGACGACCGGCCACGGCCACGCATCATGGCGATGTCGTTCGAACACCGCCTCGAGAACCGACGTGGCTTCTTTGGTCTTGCCTTGACGGGAAAGGAGCCTCGCCAGCGCCGCGTCCGCTTCCGCCGGCTGATACGCGCGCAGCTTTTCGATGTACCCTCGTGCACGGTCGTCCCCGTTGTTGGCCAGCGCTTCGGCGACCGTTGCGAGCTCGGTCGGGTTGCGGGGCGGGCCGCGCTGCGAAAACCAGAATGCAACCGCCTTTCCGGAGTCACCGGAGATGAACTGCGATTGCGCGTTGAGGCGAGCTTTGGCCTCGCCTTCGATCTCTTCACCGAGCTCCTCGAACTCCTCTTCCGAGGCAAGAAAGCTCCCCCACTGCTCTTCCACGCGGGGCCAGTCGATGTCACCCGTCAAACCGTCGGGCCGGTGCTCGTCTCTCGTGCTCGCCACTTTGCGAATGTCCTTGCTGCCGAGGGCGACGTTGTCGGCCGCCATCCGCGCGAACCCGAACTCCACCAGCGTGCGATCGTCGGTATTGAGGCGCCCTTTCTCCACGTCGGCCAGCATGCGGGCCATCGACGAGCGTGCCACGTAATGAGAGAGGAATCCCTCGAGATCGATGGCCCGCCAGGCGACGGCGAGGGCCGTCCGGTACGGCTCCTCCGCGATGCGCCGGGCGAGAGCGCCCGCGTCGTACACGATCGGCTTTCGCGACGCGACGAGGAGCAGATCGTTGGCCGCGAGCTCCCACGTCTCGACGACGGGAAACACCGAAGCCAGGGTCGCGTAGATGGTGCGCACCGCTTGCCCATCGACGTTGTAGGCCTGAACCCACTGCAAAAAAAGGCCATCCTCGCCGAGGCGCGATGCGATCGCATCGTAATACTCGCGGGTAAACAAGCTCGCGATCCCAGCCCGGTAAGGATTGGACGGCTCCGAAAAGATGATGTCGTACCGTCGCTTCGTGGTGAGGAGTACCTCACGCGCATCGCCAATCGTGATGTGGACCTTGGGGTTGTCCATGACGTTGCGGTTGACGCTCAAGCATGCGCGCGCGACCTGCCGAATGACCGGCTCGAACTCGACGACGTCGACGCGCTCGATCGCGGGAACCGAGCCGAGCCATCCGGCCGTGCTGCCGGTTCCCAGACCGATGACCATTGCGCTCTTGGGATTGGGGTGGAGGATGCCGCCCACGAGGCCGCCCATCACCTGCGTTGCTGCATCTCCCCGGGCGCTGCCGTCGATCTTGCCATTGACGATGAAAGCCCAACCTTGCGAGTTGCTGAGAGCGACGCTGCTTTCGACGCCGTCTGCCTCCCACCGAATCCCGCGCCGCTCATCGTTCATCCAGCCGCGTAGCGCGGTCGCCGAGCTCATCGACTCCGCTTCGACGCGTCCGACCCCGATCGGGCTGTGCCGCCAGACCGCGGTCGGTCCGGTCGCGCGGAGCATGGCGAGGGCTGCGACGCAGGCCGCACTGGCCACGACCAGCGGCCGCCAGCGGCGATCGTCGCGCCAAACGAGCAGGATCGCGCCGAAACCGAGGACGGTGAGGACACCGACGACGGCACGCCAACAACCCGGCGCCGTCAGCAACGGCAGGAGACCGAAGCCACCCGAGAGCGAGCCGACGATCGCTCCCAAGGTATTGAAGGCGTACGCCACGCCGATCTGTCGGCCCACCTGCTCGCGACCCTGGCCGAGCAAGGCGATGAGCAGAGGGAATTGAACGCCGGCCACGAAGGCGGCGGGCAGCACGACGATGAGCGTAATGCACGTCCATCCGAGAAGGAGCCCAGAAAAGCCGAATACACCGAACGAGCGAAAAAGGAGGGTGAGAACGGCAATCCGATCACCGAGCGCATAGGGGATTGCCATGAAGAGCGCCTCGAGCAAACAGGTCACCGCAAAACCGGTGAGCGTTGCGCGGCGACGCTTACCGAAGAGCGCGTAATAGCCTCCGCCCAGCCCGATTCCGAATAGTGCGACGGCGAGGATGAGACCGAAGGTGAAGACGGTGCCCCCCAGAATGGGCCCGAGCATTCGGTACCAGACCATCTCCATGAGAAAAAAAGCGAACCCGACGACCCCTGCAGCCGTCAGGCTGAACCACGCGGGCGCGGCGGCACGTGGCTCCTGCGCGGTCGCGCTGAATGGCGCGTGCGGCACACTATCCGGCGCGACCACCGACGCCGCACGCGCACCGATGTATTGGGCGACGGCTGCGACCGCGAGGTTGACGGCGGTCGCGATCCAGAGCGTGACGCGGGTGCCGAAAGCTTCCAGCATGAAGAACGTCGACAGTGCGCAGCCGGCGACGGCTCCGAGGGTATTGACGCCATAGAGAAGCCCGGTGCTGTGCCGCGCCACATCGTCGTCGGCTTCGGCACCGCGCGCCGCTGCCGGCAGCGTTCCCCCCATCAGAAAGGTCGGCGCCGCCAGCACGATCGCGGTGAGCGCCAGCCGAACGGCGGTACCTGCGACGATGCCGAGATTCGGTGTACCTCCGAGAGCGATGTAGATGCGGCGCACGATCCAAAGTAATGCCGGCGTGATGGCAGCAAAAAGAGCGATCAGCATCTCGAGGCGGCCGTAGAAAAGGACCGGCTTGGGATGACGATCGGCTCGATGCCCGAGCACGAGCCCGCCGGCGCCGAGCCCACCGATGAAGATCGCCAGAACGGCGGCTGTGGCGGCCGTCGAAGCTCCGAATACCATCCGGAACTCTCGAAACCACGCGATCTGGTAGACAAGCGCGCACATTCCGGACCCGAACAGAAGTGGAGCGAGCCTGCGTGCGGAGGAACTCATTCGGCCGGCGCATACTACAGGCGACGCAGTAGAAAGAAATCGCGAAGCGTCCATGGCTGCAAATGCCAACCGCCACTGACCCCGGACCTCGGCCCGGCTGCGCACTATAATCGTTCGAGTGGACGGTGACCTGAGCGAAGCGGTTCGAAGAGGTTTGGCGTACGCGCTGGACGGGCGCCTCGCGCCTCATTACGAGCGCCACCTCGTGCACGACTGTCGGTACAGCACACCCCAAGTGTTGGCCGATGCGCTGGCCGGCCTCGCCCCGCCTGGGGGACGATTCCTCGATCTCGGAGCCGGGTCGGGACTCGTCGGCGAAGCGGCCGTCGATCGCGGCCTTGCTCTGCAATTCGTGGCCATCGATCTCAGCGAGGCGATGTTGACCCTCATCGATTGCACGGCGTACATCGACCGCCGCCAAGCGGATTGCACGCTCGCCTTGCCCTACCCCGACGCATGGTTCGACGGCGCGGTCGCGGCCGGGCTGCTCGAGCACGTTCCGGATCCCGCTCGCGTGTTCGCCAGCGTCGCCCGCGCCATCCGGCCGGGCGCGCCTTTCTTGTTCACCTATCCACCGAACCGGTTCGGACGAACGGAGCTCATCGATACCGAGCAAGGACTGCTCTCCCACGATGTCGACGCCACGAGCGAGAGTCTCGAAACGTGCGGTCTGTGCATCGCCGGTGAGCGGGAATATCCAGCCTATCTCAATGGGGCCAAAGGTTGGCTCACCCATCGCCTCGTCGTCTGCCACCGCTCGGCGGCGAGCGATGCTAAATAGGGAGACCATGCAGCCTTACAAAGAGGGCGAGACCGCCACGGTGCCCTACGGTTCTTGGAAGTCTCCGATTTCTTCCGAGCTCATCGTGAGAAGCTCGGTCAGCCTCGGACAGCTCGCTCTCGACGTCGCGAACGTTTTTTTCACGGAGGTGCGCCCGGCTGAACAAGGGCGCACCGTGCTCGTTCGCCGCGCGAGGGACGGCTCGCGCGCGGATGTCACGCCAGCCGGCTTCAACGTTCGCACCCGTGTGCACGAATATGGGGGCGGCGATTACCTGGTCAGCGAAGGCAACGTCTTTTTTTCCAACTTCAGTGATCAGCGCGTGTACCGGCAAGACCGGGGCAACGTGCCGCGGCCCATCACGCCCGAAGACAAGCTGCGTTTCGCCGACTATCAGTTCGACGTCGCCAGGCGCCGGCTGGTCTGCGTGCGCGAAGACAAGCGGCTCGTGGAGAGTCGAGAAGACGTCAACACGATCGTCGCCATCGCCATCGACGGCGACCCGACCGGCGGTCGCGAGCTCGTGCAGGGACGGGACTTTTACGCGTCGCCTCGCATGAGCGCCGATGGATCGAAGCTGTGCTGGTTGTGCTGGGACCACCCTTCCATGCCGTGGGACGCGGCCGAGCTGTGGGTCGGCTCGATCGACGGCGAGGGGCGGGTGACCGATGCCGAGCACGTAGCCGGTGGGAAGGGCGAATCGATTTTTCAACCAGAATGGGCGCCGGACGGCACGCTCTACTTCGTGTCGGATCGGAGCGACTTTTGGAACCTGCATCGGCTTCGCGATGGCGTCGTGGAACCGGTCCACCGGCGCTCCGCCGAGTTCGGGGTTCCGCAATGGGCCTTCGGCATGTCGACCTATGCGTTCGTGGCCAAGGATCAGATCATCTGCATCTTCACCGAAAACGGGATGTGGCATCTGGCGAAGCTCGACACGACGAGCGGCGCGATCGCGCCCATCGTTTGTCCGTACACTTGGTTTTCCGGCGTCCGGGCCGCGGGCGGACGCGCCGTCTTCTTGGCGGGTTCGCCCGTCGAACCTTCGGCGGTGGTCGAGCTCGATATTGCGTCGGGCGATTTCGAAGTCGTGCGCCGGTCCACGGATCTGCGCCTCGACGAGGGGTACCTGTCCGTTCCGCAGGCGGTCGAGTTCGCGACGGAAGGGGGCCTGACCGCTCATGGTTTTTTCTACCGGCCGCAGAACCGAGATTTCTGCGCTCCACGAGGCGAGCTTCCCCCACTCATCGTGAAGAGCCATGGCGGTCCGACCGGAGCTACGAGCAGCCTGTTTTCGCTGGCGATCCAGTACTGGACCAGCCGTGGCTTCGCCGTTCTCGACGTCAACTACGGAGGAAGCACGGGATATGGACGCGCGTACCGCGAACGGCTGAAGGGCAAGTGGGGTATCGTGGACGTCGACGATTGCGTGAACGGCGCCAGGTATCTGGTCGCGCGCGGGGAGGTCGACGGCGAAAGGCTCGCGATCACGGGCGGCAGCGCAGGCGGCTACACTACGCTCTGTGCTCTCACCTTCCGCAACCTGTTCAAAGCCGGTGCTAGCCACTTCGGCATCAGCGATCTCGAGCGTATGGCCGAGGACGCGCGAACGAGCAACAATCACAAGTTCGAATCCCGCTACGACGAAGGCCTCGTCGCACCCTATCCCGAGCAGGCCCACGTCTTTCGCGAGCGCTCGCCCATCAACTATGCGGAGCGGCTCTCGTGCCCGGTCATCTTCTTTCAGGGGCTCGACGATCGCATCGTGTTGCCGAACCAGGCCGAGCGAATGGTCGACGTCTTGCGTAAGAAACGCCTGCCGGTCGCCTACGTTCCTTTCGAAGGCGAAGGACATGGCTTTCGGCGGGCGGAAAACATTCGACGGGCGCTCGACGCAGAACTTTATTTTTACTCGCGGGTGTTCCACTTCGATCTAGCCGAGCCGATCGAACCGGTCGCCATCGAAAACTTGTGAATCATGTTGAGAATCTGCTTCGTGTGCATGGGGAATATCTGCCGGTCGCCAACGGCAGAAGCCGTGATGCGGCGGTTGGTGCAAGAGAGAGGACTCGAATCGTCCATCGCCATCGAGAGCGCGGGTATCGGGAGCTGGCACGTCGGCAACCGCGCCGACCGTCGAGCCCGCACCGCGGCTGGCCGGCGCGGCTACGCCGTCGAGAGCCGTGCCCAGCAGTTCACGCCATCCTTTTTCGAGCGCTTCGATTACATCTTGGCTGCGGATCAAGAAAATCGGCGGCACCTCGAAGAGTTGGCGCCCGGTCCGGAAGCGCTTCGCAAGGTCCATCTGCTTCGTGACTTCGACCCTGCCTCGCCGAAAGGGGCCGAAGTACCGGATCCTTATTACGGAGGGTCCGACGGGTTCGAGCGCGTTCTCGATATTTGCGAAGCCGCCTGCCGCGGGCTCTTGGATCATGTGGCTTCCGAGCTAGGACGATGATGGATCGCGCGCTCGCCGCTGCCATCGAAGCCAAGCTCGGGCGACCCATCGTCAGGTCCGGCTCGGTGGCGGGCGGCGACATCAATGCTGCGTTCTCTGCCGATCTCTCCGATGGCCGGAGCGTCTTCATCAAAACGCATCCACGCGCTCCCGGCGACATGTTTCTCGCCGAAGCGCGCGGTCTTTCGTGGTTGCGCGAGGCGGGCGCGCTGCGAATCCCCGAAGTACTGGCGGTGTCTCAACCGGACGAAGATGGCCCCAAGTTCCTCGTCCTCGAGTATCTGAAACCGGCTTCCAAGAGCCGAAACTTCGACGAGATGCTCGGTCGCGGTCTCGCCGCCCTCCACCGATTCGGCGCGCCCTGCTTCGGTCTCGACTATGACAACTTCATCGGCTCACTCGAGCAGTCCAACGCGGGGCGGCCCGACTGGGCGAGCTTCTACCGCGACAATCGACTGGAGCTCCAACTGCGGCGAGCCAGCGCGAGCGGACTCGTGAGCGCCAGCTTGAGGCGTGACTTCGATCGACTCTTCGATCGACTCGACGTGCTGATCGGTCCCGCCGAACCGCCGGCGAGATTGCACGGAGATCTCTGGGGTGGAAATCTCCACGTCGACGAAAGAGGGCTGCCCTGTCTCATCGATCCGGCGGTCTACGGGGGGCACCGGGAGGTCGACCTCGCGATGATGCGGTTGTTCGGGGGCTTCGGCCGCAGCGTTTTCGACGCGTACGAAGAAGTCTGGCCTCTGGCGCCGGGGCACGAGGCACGCGTATCGCTCTACCAGCTTTACCCGCTTCTCGTGCACGTGAATCTCTTCGGTGGTGGCTACGTCGGCTCGGTAGCTCGAGCCCTTTCCGGCGCCCTCGCAGCGGACTGACCGCGACCGCAAGGCGGGCCGAGGCCGCGCCGAGCCATGGAATTTAGGGCTTGCCGGGCGAGCAGTCGGGGACGACGCGTGGCATGCGGGCGCCGCCGATATCGTAACGCCGTTTCTTCGCGAGCCGCACTTCGCGCGCATATTCGGGATGGCCAGCCGCCTTGATGATGAACGTGTCGAAGAGGGAGCGCGCCTGGTCCATGACCGATTTGGCCTTTTCTTTGGGCGTCACCTTCAACTTGAACTGCTCGGTGAGAATGGCGTCGTCGTAATAAGCCTCGGGGCGCTCCGGATCGAGCTCGATGCATCGCTCGAGATCGGATTCGACGCTCTTGACCTGCGAACCAAAATTCGACTCGGTGATCTGGCCGCGGCGCGCCAGCGCGCGACCCAGATGCGCGTCGTAATCGCCGGTCGACAGATCGACAATCCGATCATAGGCCCGTTCGGCAGCCTCGAAGTTTCGCGCCGCCAGGAGCACCGCCGCAAGATTGCTTTGCGCGTCGAGATACGAGGGATCCAACCGAGTCGCGTACTCGAACTCGGTCATCGCCGCCGCCGCGTCGCGAAACTCGAGCTCGACCAGCCCCAGCGTATTGTGAATGGGTGCGTACGTCGGATGCTCTCGCACGGTTTGCAAGCAGATGCTCATCGCGAGCTCGAGCGTGTTGCGATGGCTCCCGGGGCCCCGAGAAACGAGATCACCGGTGCAGAGAGGCTCGGCGGCCGGCTGCCCGCGCTGGCCCGCTGCTTCCTCGGCCATCTTCGTCGCGCGGACCAAATGAAGGAGCGCGAGCTGATTCAACGCCGGCGCGAAATGCTCCTCGATCACGAGAGCGCGCTCGAGGTTCTGGGCAGCACTCGCGAGATCGCGCTGTGCGCGCGAGCCTTTTTCGACGCCCGCGCGCTCGATCTCGGCTGCGGCCAGCCGGACCAGTATATCGAGATCGGCGAAGTCGCTCGCGCGAGCGGCTCGGGTGAGGTCGTCGAGGTCCCCGTCTTCTTTTGCGCGGGAGCGCCCGAGCACACCGAGCCGCAGGTCGGCCCGGCGGAGCTCCGAATGGATGCCGAGAAACTCACTTCCGTAGACCGCACCGTTGCCTCCGGCGACGGTCGTCGGCGCGCCGACTTTCGTGACCGAATTGCCGCATCCCCAAACGGCGGCCGCAAAGACGAGAACGAGACGGTGTTTCGAGTTCCTCGATCCGAAGAATGCCGACACTACTAAGAATGTTAGCATCTTCGCCCATCCATCGAACTACCGGACATGTGTGTGCGCTTGTGCGCGCGTCACGGCAGCGTCATGCGCTTGCGCGAGACGAGGCGCAATGCCTTTGCGATGAGCAACGCGAATGATAGGTTGAGAATCTGGCGCTGTGTACCTGCAAAGCCGAAACTAGGTCGTGCCGAGCACCAGACCCTGGGAGATTCCTTTGACCAATCCGTCACGTCGCCTGACACCTTCTCCGGCTACCCTTCCGTCGAGGCAGTCCAGCCGCCGTCCATCGGCTCCCGTCAGCAACTACGACGACTCGAAACGGCGCTCCCACAATGCGATGCAGAGCATCGTGAGCAAAGAGGACCTGAGCGTCGTGTTCCAACCGATCGTCGACATGCGGAACGGACGACAGTTTGCCACCGAGGCCCTCGTACGTTGCAAGCTACCCCACCTCGGCGATCCGCCCTTTCTCTTTCAACAAGCCGTGGCCAACAAGTGCACAGGGAGATTGGGTCGCATCATCCGCGAAATCGCATTTCCGCTGTGCCAGGGCGCACGCACTTTCGTGAACATCCATCCCAACGAGCTGAGCGAACGGTGGCTGGTCCGTCCCGATGACCCCATCTTCACCCACGACCACGATGTTTACTTGGAGATCACGGAGTCAGTTCCCATCTTGCAATTCCAGCTTTGCTACGATGTCCTTCGCGAAGTGCGATCGCGCGGCGGCATTCACTTGGTGATTGACGATTTGGGCGCTGGCTACTCCAACTTGGGTCGCATCGCGGATCTCGAGCCGAAATTCGTCAAACTGGATCGCGAACTGGTCACCGCGCTCGATCAGAATGCGCGCAGGCGGCAGCTGGTCGCCAGCGTCGTCCGGCTGTGTACCGAGCTCGGCGCTGCGGTCGTCGCCGAGGGGATCGAAACCGTCGATGAATACAGCGCGCTCTGCGATACCGGCGCGCAATATGGTCAGGGTTACCTGTTCGCCCGTCCGGGGTACCCGATCCCGGTCGTCACCTGGCCGCCCAAGGCAGCTCCCGACCAACCGTCGCGGTAGCTCGAACGGGCGCTCAAACCAGAGCCCGATCGCCCTCGGTGGCATACGATCTGCTCGCGGTGAAGTGCGCATCGAGCGAGTGCGCAGGAAGGTGCTCTATGAAAAGAGTTCTCATTGCGTCATGCGTGGGGGCTGCGGCGACGTACGTCGTCGGAGCAAGCGCTCAGGAGGCCGGGCGACCGGGCTACTTCGAGCGTCAAATGGCGGCGCCGACGTCCGCGTTCGAGATCGGCGTATCCGGACTCTACAACCAGGGCTTCGGCAATCTGAGCGATCTGCGGGGCCCGACGGCAACTTCGGGGCGGCGGCTGCAGGACAACGCCAATGCCGGCGTCGGCGCGGAGCTGGACCTCGGCATTAGGGTATTGCCGGAAATGAGCGTTGGCGCGTACGGCACCTATACCGAATACCAGCGAGATGTGCAGCTTCTCACCGGCACCAACGTGCGGAGCATGACCGGCGGCCTCCAGGGGCAATGGTTTTTCATGCCCTATCGCGTGGTCAATCCGTGGATATCGCTGGGCACGGCGTACCGCGCGTTCTGGACCGTGCCGGAGGTCGGGCCGAACATCACCCAGCACGGATGGCAAATCGCGCGCGTGCAAGTCGGTGCGGATATGCGCGCTTCGCGAGAGGTCAGCATCGGACCGTACGTAGGCGGGAGCGTCGAGACGTTCCTGGGCGAACAGGTCTCCGGGCAGGACGTTCGCGCCCTGAGTGGGCCTCCCGTCTCCGGCTTCGTCTCCGCCGGCATCGCCGGCAGGTTCGACGTCGGAGGTCGGTACATCGCACCTGTCACCATGGTCGGTTCACGCTGATCGTCCGCGCGGGGTCCAATGGCCCTGCGACAAATCGGCTGCAGTACCCAACGATCTCAGCAAGAATCATGTTGAACGCATCGCAGTACGTTACCGTCGCATCGATCGTGCTCGGCCTCGGGGCGTGTAGCTCGGGCAGTCGCCCTCCGGCGGCCCCCCGGCCGCTCGTGCTACCGGTCGAACAGTTGGAAGGACCCTACGTGGCCGCACGCGCTGAGTTCGTGGTCACGCTGGACGAGCCCGTCGCCATGCACAGCGGAACTCTTTTTCGGGCGCATCTGGATCAGCCTGTTCGTTCGCCGGAAAACGAGATCGTGCTGGCGACGGGCGCCACCATCCATGGAGAAGTGGTGGCGGTCCAAACGACGCCCCGGCCATCAGCCGAGCTGAAGTTCGACGATGTCGAAACTCGTTGGGGACCGGCTCGACTTTCGGCCGTCATAGCCGCCGCCGACCCGCTCGCGTCGCCGGTGATCGTCACGGGCGATCGTCCTCCCGGTCCGCACGTGCCGTTCACCGGCACTGGCCATCGTTCGGCGGCGGTGACGCAGCTCGATGCGCGCGCCGCCGTCGGAGGCGGCCCACCGCCCGAAGATCAGGGGGGCGGCGGCGATCTCTTGCCGCGAGGGGCGAAGCTGCGCCTGATGCTCGTCGAACCGCTCGTTCCGCCACACCCCCGTTCGCCGGCTCGGTGACGCGCATTTTTGCGAATCGACCCCCCGGAGACCTATACTGAACGCCTGTATGGGTCAGCGAACAGGCACCGCCGTTTTGCCACTGCATGGAGGCCAGGTGCCTGTGTGGCTCTCATCGAGGATGGCGCGGCTCGGTCGCGTCCTCGTCGAGGCCATCGTATTGCACTATGGGCGCGACGAAGTGCTGCGACGCCTTTCCCATCCGTTTTGGTTTCAATCGCTCGGCGCGGTGATGGGGATGGACTGGCACTCGTCCGG
>Ga0137375_10001786_pt1 | contig 25091 bp, 27 predicted proteins | sample SagtaG_24_FD_104936 | JGI IMG/M metagenome (GOLD analysis project Ga0137375, IMG submission 104936) | Vadose zone soil microbial communities from Sagehorn Ranch, Mendocino, California, USA - Sage1_R_113_16 metaG | ecosystem: Environmental > Terrestrial > Soil > Vadose zone | place: USA... | reverse complement strand
CGTCCGAGCAAGTCAGGGTGCAGCCGAGATGGGCAGAGGCCCGCGCCGTTCGACGCCGAAGACGGTCGCGTTGGCCTGTTGATCGTCCTGAAGCGCGGATAGTCCTCAATGGCCCGGTAGTTACAGGCGCTACCGCCGGGCGTTCTCCTGACGCAACTTCGTCTTCCTCCGGTAGCACCGAACGCCGAGGGCCGACAGGCCCAGGCTGGCCAGGATCAGGCTCGTCGGCTCCGGCACGTCGCTGATAACGGTTGTGGAGCCTCCAGAACCTGTGACGGTGACGTTGGCGCCGAGCCGCCCTGGACTGTCCGGCGCGGGCGGGACGAACAGGCCGACCGTCACCAGGTACTGATTACCGCCCAGGCTGAGCGACTTCGCCACGTCCCCCTGGAAGCTGTTCGTCAGCGCGCCGGTGCTGCCCAGCGACCCGCTCAACGCCCCGGAGAAGGTGAGGTCGCCCGATTCGTGTGAGGCGTTGTCGGTCAGGTGCAGCGTCAGGCCATACCCCTGGTTTGTGAACGTGGCCGTGCCGGAAGCGGGGGTCGAAGCGTTCAGGGTAGCCGCGAGGACACCGTCCCCACCTGTCTGGGAGCCAAAGAGCGGACCACCCGAGGCGGGCGCGAACGTCACCTTGCCCAGGCTGCCGTCGTCGGAGGTTACAACGCCGGGGTTGCTCGACCAGGAGTACGACCACGCAATTGGGTCGGCGGAGGCGCTGGCCCCGCCGAGGAGCAGGAGAATGAGGGCGGCGGTCGGGATCAACAGTCGGGGAGGGGTCATGTGTGGACTCCTTCCGGGGGGAAGTTCACCGCCCACTTCGGCGACACCCGCTTACTACCCGAGAGAGCCTCCAGGGTCAACAGATCCTCGTGCCCGCGCGGTGGGCCTTCTCCCGGCACGGCACCCCTCCCGCATGGCCTGGCCTCCCAGAGCCACGACCCGGGCGGTTAAGCGGTCGCCTTGCGGTTCCGAGTGAAACGGGTGGGCGGACGCCTGCACCCTCTTGACAGCGGGACACGGCGCGTTCTAATCATGTTTTTCAGGTGTGAAGAACAACCATCGTCGAGGAGAGACCCTTCTCCGGCAACAGGGCGCGTTGGAAAGGAGGGCACCGCCGTGAGCTTGAACAACGTGATCGTTTCGCCCTTCAGCACTACTCCCACGCCCCGACCGCCGGCAGCCCCCAGGCAAAGCCCGGCGTGCGGATCGAACCTCCCTCCAGCCGCTCCACCCGACCCGACACCGGAGAACAAAGCGGTGCTGGCGCTCGTGGCAACGGCACCGTCTGAACCGGCGCCGCCTCATTAGAGCCCCAGAGAAAGGGGTAAATCCACCGGGGGAATGGCCAACGAGGGCGCGACGAAGTGACCGTGGCGCCCCGCGACCAAGTGACTGTCGGGTCATCCTGGCTACTTGGCTGCTGAGGCAGCGCGACCAACTGACCGCTCTTCTCTGACGGTGAATCAACAGCTTGGCCATTGCTGCAATGCTCCCTTTGAGGCATTTCAACTCTTCAGTGGCTGCGGGAGAGAGCGGAGTCAGTGGCGCGACCAAGTGACCGTGGCTGGCACACTCACAGGAGAGGAACTTGGGTGATCTTCGGGGCCACGGGCGGGCGGCTGGAGTGGAGCGTCATCCCGCGTTCGTCGGCTTCAACCTGGGCAGTGGGGTAGGCGGCCTGGACCTGCCGGAGCGTATGCAGGAACTGGCGCCGGAAGTCGCGGACGCGGGAGAACCCCTGCCCAAACTGCTCGTGCAGTGAGGTCCAGGCGACGAATTGCGGCTTCCTGCCCGGCATCCGGTGCAAGCGCTGCGCCAGCCAGACATAAGCGTCCAGCGCCATCGAAGAACCGGAGAGTGCCGCAATGGCCCGGTGGTCGAGGGGCACCGCATGCCGGCCCAAGCTCTCGAAGTATTCGTGGCTCAGCCGGACACTGGATGGCCAGAGCACCCGCTGATCGGGCTGCTTCGGGAACCATAGGTCAAAGGCGGACACGATCTGCGTGTTGACCTGGACAGCCCTCCCCTCTTCCACCACGCCCATGCGGAGCGTAGAGGCGGCGAGTCGGGCCAGCTGCTGCTTGAGCCCCTTGAGGTGGTGGCCGTTGGTTTCCATGCCGAGCGAGCGGGCGAACGCGGTCATCGAATCTTCCACATCAACGATGGGCGATGCTGTGCGGATCGCCTCGCTCGCCAGGTGGATCAGCACCAGACGTGGCTTCTCGCCGTAAGGAAGCCCCAGATGGACGAACTCGCCGGCGCGAGGATCGATGGCAGAGCCGGCCTCGATGCGCAGCGCCGCTCCGCCCTGCTTGCGGTCCCACTCCCGGACATGATCTCCAGGATTCTTGTACGGAATCCCGCACTGGCACTGAACGGTGTGCAGGAAGTCGATGCGATCCGGTGGCTCGGCCCTGATCGCAGCAGAGGCTTCGATCAGTCGCTCCTGGTTGCGGGTCAGGGTGAGCTGCTCCGGGTGCTTCACCCTCCCCTCCCGGCGATGGCTGGAAGTTGTTGCGGTGGAGCGATCATGAAAGGTAACCGTTTGCTTTCAGCCAAGGCTCCAGGGCCGCCTCCAGAATGTCCTGCACGGTGTTCGGCTCGATGCCCTGCAACTGCCGCTCCAGCGAGGCGCGCTTCAGCGCCTGGGCGATGTCTGCCCGAACCCGGGTGGTAAACGGCATCCGGCTAACCGACAGCGTAGGCTTTCCAGGAAGATTCTCGACAGAAACCGCGGCGGCAGCAGGAGCCGGGAATTGAGCCTTGCCGTTGGTCTGGTAGACGAACTGCTGTTCAACGCCCGGCTCCACTTCGGGTTTGGTCTTCAATCCGTCAACCAATGGTCTGCGTTCCCCCATAGGCTTTGTCCTCCCGTTGCCAGTTTATGCGGCGGATTCGAGCACTCTGGCTCCCTTGGCCGCACGCTGCTTCCGCTTGCTCCGGCCGCGGTAGGCTTCCGGCAGAACCTCGCGGAACAGATGTTCGATCTCCTGGGCCGCTTCCTTGGCCCGCGCGCCCAGCTTCCCCACGACGGCGCCCTGGCCAGGTGCATCGGCATAGATCTGTTTGAGTGTGACCGCAGTGGTGGCAAGCGGCAGCTCCAGGGCTGCGGCCGCATCCTTCATGTCCTGAGTCAGGCGGTATGTCTTACCGACCATGCTCAGGACGATGACAGCACGCGGCTTGCCCCGGCGAATGTCCTGAGCCTGCCGGAGCACTGCGGTTGCCTGGGCGAGCGCCCGTACTTCCAGCATACTGGCCTTGCAGGGCACGATAGCCAAGTCGGCACGGAGTAAGAGAGCCCGGCTTGTCTCGGTGTTACTGCCAGGACCATCGGCAACGATAAAATCAGCTTCCTGGCCGAGCTGCGGCAGCTGGTCAAGGATCTGGTCGGGGTTGGCCAGCCGGACGGCGCGAACTTCCGGCACCGCCTCATGCAGCCATTCGGAGGAAGAGTGCTGGGTGTCGCAATCTGCAAGGACAACGCGGTGCCCCTGCTCGTGCAACCAGGCGGCGAGATGCACGGCGAGCGTGGACTTCCCTACCTCACCATTCGCAGAAAGGAGACTGGCAGTATGCACGATCACCAGCAGCAGAACGAACCGGACTGGGGAGGGCCGGTCAAAGACATGAAGGAGACCATGAACTTCACTGTCGGGCTGGCTCAGATGTTTGCGTTCCCGATGAGCGCACTCTGGACCCGGCCGGGCACCACGGGCGACCGGTACTTCACCGGTAGGGCGGCAATCGGGCTGATCCTTATGGCGGTCTGCATCGCCCTCGGCATGGGGGAATATGACGGTCACATCGCCCTCGCCGCGTTCTTCCTCGTGCTGTTCGTCCTGGCCGTCCACAAGGCCAAACGGAACAAGCTGCAACAGGAAGGCCAGCACGTCCACAGTCGGTTCTGGGGCGTGAGTTGGTGCAAGGGCAACGAGTATACGGCCAAGAACACGGAAGCGTCGCTCACGATCCTGTGGGGCTTCCTCTGCCTCAGCTTCTCGATTGGGCTCGGCGCCTGGATGATCGCTGCTGGCGTCGGCATGGCGATAAGCGTGGGCGTGACCAAGATGGAGCAGGGAGCTCGGGCCAGATCAATGCGTGATGCCCGCTGGGAACAGGAACTAATTGTGATGGAGGAGATGCGGCAGAACAAGAACTAAACAATTCCAACTGACGCTCGCCCTTACGTTTCTGAGGAGGAAGTAACATGCCTCGCAGTCAGGTCGAGCCGACGCCGCAGCCCACGGTGTTGCAGCAGTTCATCGAATCGGCCAAGGCGGCACGGGAGACGGTCAAGGCCATCTCCGACAGCCCGCACATGGCCCCGGTTCACGCCCTCATCCGACAGGGCGCTGATGAAGTCGCCCAGCTGCGTCCGGCATTCCCTGATAGCAACGTGCGCAATCAGGGTGAACCGGGACAGATGTTCGAGCCGACCCCGCAGCTCATCACTGAGCAGATGACGGGGCGGCAGGTCAACTTGGAGATGGATAGGTGATTCGGTGAGAAGGTGGGAGGAGATGCTCTTCATTTGTCCGGAGTGCATCTCCTCCACCTGACGAACCCCAAAGAAAGGTGGGGCCGGAGAGGGGTCGAGGGCACGGGGCGAACCCTAGAAAAGTATACCCCGGTTGCCCGCCTACTCTCTGCCTTACCACAACACACAGAAAGGGTCAAATATGGACTGGTTCTGGGGCTTGATGCTGATCGTCATCGCGATCGGGCTCTTCCTGAGGTGGGCCAACAATCAGGCCAACCAAAATCCGATCACCCAGCAGATGAAGACCAGCCTGCTGGAGCGTTTCCTGGGGAAGAAGTGACCTGAAGGGAAGGCTGCGGCTCCGCCTCCTACTGAATTCGGAGTATCCCCGGTCGGTGGGGAACCTCACCGCAGCCTGCCCTTCCTTACCACAACTACACACGGATGGCAACCTGGCCACGGATGGCCCTTTGGAGTTCCAACATGAAAGCCTACATCCCTGCACTCCTCTTCGCGTCCCTTGGGTTCGGCGGCACTTTCGCCTTGGACTATGTCAAGAAAGCAGCTGAACAACAGCATCAGGAAGCGAAGCAGCTTGACCAGCAGCTGAGCGATAACATCCACGCCGCTGTCTCGAATCCCCTACCTGATCCCGCACGCCCAGACCGGGAGCGACTATTTCAACCCGACCCCAGCCTTGTCGTACAGAGCCCCGAGAATGTGACGCTCGCTGGGAAACGGGATCAGGCAAAGCGCCTCGGCGACATCTATTCCAAAGCAAGCGACTACATCGCCTATGCGGGAATCGGGTGTGTCATCTTGGCGGTAATCACGCTTTTTTGGGGAAGCAGCCACAAGCCGCCCCCTCAATCCGAGGGCACCCAACAGCATGTCTACTTCGATGATCCAGAGTCCGAAGCGAAGTTCATGCCGGGGCTTTCCGATCTCACGCAGAAGTATGGCCGTAAGTCGCCGCCATCCTGAGCAAAGGGGAATGCCGGTGGGACACATGTTAAGGCACGATGCAGCTTGGGCGGCCGCCCAAGTCTTGACCGAGATCGTCGCCCCAGCGCTTCGGCCAGAAGAACATCGCGAATGCGTTTCGGAATTCTACCGCGTGGTTCTCGCTGCTCTGGAGGCGTACGAACAGCAATCACAACGCGAAGCACTGAGATTAAAGCCCTCGAAAAACTGAGGCATCCATGAAGCCAAACGACAAACCCGCCGAGGATCCGCAGGTCCGCGTCCGGCAGCTGGTGGCGAGGTACACGGATCAAAGCCCTGCCGTCCTGGCCGGCATGAACCTCGCCGAGCGGCTCCTTCTGCTCTCGGCCAAGCAGCTCCATCTTGGCCTGGTCGCGGGCCGGTGCGAGCAGGGCGAAGGATTGCACGTCAATGTCCCGCTGAAGCGGTTGCTGGAGCGCGACGTGAACGAAATCGGGAAGTCGCTGCAGCCGCGGCGGCTCGAACTGGAAATGGAGAGATGACCGATGGCCAAGCAGCAGAAACAACACGACCTCAGCAAAGACCAACGGCTCCTGGCGATCCTGAGCCGGGGCATGCCGGTTCCGGACGGCGTTTCGCTGGCACCCACCCCTTGGCAACGCGCCGAGGAAGAGCGACCCCGAGGCCCTCGCCAGAGCCGACGCCCAGGTCGCCGTCTTGAAGGCGGCCGACTTCACCAGCTGGAAGCGCGATCCCAGTTTCCAAGCGGGCATGGGCTTCATCCCGGAAAAGACCGGCAAATGGGACGGCCTCACTGACGCGGGCAAGTTGTCGGCTCTCGACAACGGGGTCAACTGGGACGGTGTTTCCCGCCGGGACAAGACCCGGCTGTTCGCCCGCGAGGTGGACCCGGAGAAGGTCTCCGTCGGCATCCGGGCGCTGTTCTTCGGTGCTGAGAAGGTCTTCGGTAAGGCCGAGCCAGAAAAGGCCGCGGGGAAGGATCGGGGGCCGCAACTGGAGAAGTAAGATCATGACCACAAAGCACCGGCCACTGTATCTCACCCGCGAAGCCCGTGCCGCTCTCGTGCGCGAGACGTTTGATGCCATCGCCACGGTGGGCTTCCTGAAGTGGCGGGCCGAAGAGCGGAAGCTCGGCGTCTCAGTCAACGAGCAGGACCGTCAGGCGTACATGGAGCACTTCAGGCAGTCGTACCAGCCCGAGTTTCAGGCGATGGCTGCCAAGGCCACAAATGATCGGCTGTACGGGCTGCTGGAAGACTACACGGAGCAGGCGAATGCGATGGGCTTGGAGGAGTGGAAGCGTGAGCAACAAGCCAAACCAAGAAACCGCGGCCCCGAACTGGAGCGATGATGAGAACGCACGTTTGCTTTCGATGCCCAGTGTGCCGTCGCACGCTCAGGGCTGGTCGCAGGTATGCCGGTTGCATCGTCCGGTGTCCACATTGCCGCCGTCGGCTGCTGTTACGAGAGCGGCTCTTTTTTCCAGGGAGGTTCTGGCCGTGGAAGCCCAACTGGAATTGACTCCCATCGCGGCGGAAGAGCCGCCACCGCCCGCTGAGCCGGAAGAGTCCTTCGACGAACTGTGGGAACGTCTGGCGCTCAACCTGGAGATGGGCACGGTTGCCGAACTGCTGCGTGACGCCCTCCAAACCTCAAACAATGGAGATGTTCGATCATGAAAAAGATTCCACTGTGGCTCGTCTGCTTTGTGCTCATCGGCGTCTGCTTCGACTTCGCCGCGCCTGCCCTGAAGGCGTCCGGCACGCCTGCTGTCGCTCTTTTCGGCTGGGTGGTCTGGTGGGGCGGCTTCGTCCTGCTCGGGGTGTGGGGATGGCTCGCGATCACCATATCTCTCGGGATCATCCAACGCAGCCAAGAAGCCAAAGTAACGGAACCGGAAGAAGGCGACCCCGGCGATACGATGGACGCCGGTTATGACGAGGTGATGCCGTGACTGTTGAAGACCGGCTTGACCGGATCGAGCGGCTTCTGACCTGCTTGGTCGAGCGGCAGACGATGCGCGATTGGTATTCCACAGACCAGTTCGCCCAGATCGTCGGCAAGGCCGAGTTCACCGTCAGGGAGTGGTGCAGGCAGGGCAGAATCCACGCGGAGAAGCGCCGCAGCGGTCGCGGCGCTCATCCGGCGTGGGTCATTTCGCATGAAGAACTGCAGCGGTTCCAGCGAGAGGGGCTGCTGCCGATCAGAAATGGGCAGGCAGAGTAGCGGACCCGTTATCCGCTACTCTGCTGGCTCTTTGTCGGGATATTAAATCTCAAGCAATAACTGCATTGGGAAAATAGCCGCAATAGCCAGAGCCCGTCGTAAGTTCGTGTGGGACTCTTCGCCACGTTCCTCCGGCGCGTGGCGAAACGACCGCCCGCGCATCATCGGAACAGGCGGGCATGAAAAGTTCCACGCTGTAGTCGAGCTTCCAGATCAGGTCCAGCGCGAGGCCGAATGCCGTCCAATCAGTGACGAAGTTAGGAACGGGCCTTTCTCCGTACCTGTCCACGAGTTTGTCTTCTTGTACGTGACCGCCTTCGTCGTGATACCTGAACAGGATGGCGGCCAGGAGGCAGTCCAATTGCCTGTCGGTCATCGACCTCAGCTCCTCAAGCGAATGTTGCATTCCCCACTCCTTCTCTTCCTCACTCCGCACTCAGAAAGCTCCGGCGATGGCCTCCTGCTGGGCGTTCGGGGCCAGGTGGCGGTAACGCCGCCGCTGCTGCTCGGTCTGGTGGCCCATCCACTCGTCGATGAAGCGCTGGTCGATCCCCTTGGCCGCTAGGATCGAGCAGAACGAGTGACGGAGCACATGCCAGCCTTTCATCACCGTCCACTTGCTGGCCGCCAGCACGCGGCCGAAGTGGTCCCGCATCTCGTTGCGGGTCAGGGCACCCTGAGCCGGTTTCTCCCGCACATGGACGGTCGCCAGCCGTCCTTTCAGCGATGACGGCCGGACCTTCTCATCCTGATGGCCGGTCGTCGGGCTCCTCTTCTTGCTTCGGGTAACCACGCCGGCATGGCAGAACAGAGCAGGGCCACCCGGATGCCCTTTCAGCCACTCCTGCAGCACACCACGCAGGAACGGCGTCAGCGGCACGCGGCGGGTGGTCCGCTGATCCCGGCTCCGCTTCTTCTCGCGAATCGTCACCACGCCGGCGGCGAAGGCCACGTCGGTCACGAGTGCCCTGATGATTTCGCTGCGGCGTGCCCCGGTGTGGGCGGCGAAGCAATACACCACGTAAATCCACGGGTGCTGGGCCATGTCCTTGACAAAGGCGAGCAACTCGGCCAGTTCGGGCGCTGTGAGGTACAGGCATTCCCAGAGCATGTCGGGATCGCCGCCGCCAGCGATCTGCCGGTGGATCTCCGCCATTGTCATGAAGGGCGGCTTCTCGTCCGCTTTCGGGTAACGGAGGCCCCGGTTGGGAAAGCGGCCCGAGGTCAGGTCCATCGGCTCGCCCCAGTTCCACGCTGCCCGGAGCGACGCCACCTCCTTGCGGATCGTAGCCGGGGCCACACCATCCTTGGCCCGCTTATTGACGTATTCCTGCAACTTGGCCAGCTTCAGCTCGGGCAGCGGGAAGGCATCGCCGAGGAACCGGCAGACGTGGTTCAGGTGCAGCCTGCACGTATCAAGGCTGTTGGCCTCGATCGTGCCGTTGCCGTAGGTGGTCAGGTAGCGGTCCTTCAGAAGGGCAACGGTGACGGCCTGGCGGGGGTTGAACGGCGTGTTATCGTTGGCGGCCTGGGGCGGCTTGCCGTCGAACTGGATGAAGGTCACAATGTCGATGCCGTCGGGGACGGTCAGCAGCCGCTGTTTGACCCGCATCAGCAGGTAATCGACCTGGGCAGCTTTGGCCTCGGCCTCGCCTTGCGCGACCTCGCCGAGCGTGAAGGTGTAGCGCCTTCCGAGGTGCATGAACAGGATGCGGTAACTGTCGTTTCGGACTTGCAGGGTAGCCACGGTACACTCGCTGCTGCGCGAAGCCAACGTCAGACTTGCGAGTGTACCAATTTTGTACCAGAGCCGGAAGCGGGTGGTCGGGAAACTATGGCGGGGAAAGGCTTTACGTCGCGTGGGGTCTATAGCCCCTCAACCTGGCGCGTCTGCCAATTCCGCCACTCCGGCTCATGGCATGTTGAGATTGTAAACGCATTAATCGTTTGGCTTTACGACGAAATCAGAAACCTACGTCCCTTTTTTATTCTACAGATGTCGGGATCGCGTGGCCAGCCCCTGCACTATTTTGTACCACCCACGAGGTCGCTTTTCAGGATACCTCACTTCGACAGACGAACCAGCCGCGCACGGCCGCGTCCTTCTCCAGCCGGCTCCGAAAAGCGGCGGTCCGCTCGCGGAGCAAGCGGACTACTTTTCCGATAGCGTGGAGTTCTTTAGTTCCTGAACAACCCCACGTAGAAACTGAAGAGCTGCGTATTGTCGTTCGGCCCACGCACGATGGGGAAGCCAAAGTCCAGGGCGATCGGCACCGGGCCCAGCATCGGTACTGTCACCCGCAGCCCCACACCGGCCGAGACACGGTAGTTGTGCAGCGACACATTGCTCTCCACCGTGCCCGAGTCCAGGAACGCCACCACGTAGAGCTGGTCGTTGGCCTTGATGGGGATCTGATATTCCAGGCTGTTGAGGAACATGAAGTCGCCGCCGACCTTGAACCCGGGGAAGCCCGGAGTCTCCGGACCGACGCCACGAAACGCGAAGCCGCGCAGGCTCTGGAAACCACCGGCGTAGAAGCGCTCGAACACCGGCGCATCGTGGCCCGCAAAGGCCACCTGGCTGCGCAGCGCCAGCACGTGCCGGCCGCTGCCGTCGGGCCGCTGGTACGTGTAGAAATACTGCGACCCTTCCAGAGTCACGATCGGGAACGAGTAACTGCCGAACATCTGCTCGAACGACGCGCTGAAGGTGCTGCCTTCCGTTGGCTTCAGATACGAGTCGCGCGTGTCCAGGTTCAGGCTGACGCGCGGCCCCACCAGCAGGTGCTCCCCGCGGGCCTCCTGCAGGTCCGGCGGCGCAAAGATCGGGACGTCCTGGGCGCCAACGCCCTCCAAGCGCACCCCGCCGGTAATGCTCCAGAAACGATTCAACTGATAACCCAGCGTCACCCGTGTGCCGACGCGGTTCTCGGTGTATTCGTTGTAAATCCGCTGGTAGTAGTAGGCGCTCGTGCTCAGGCTGATCGGCCGGTCGAACAGGTACGGCTCGCGGAAACTGATCGTGTAGCGCTGCAACTGCGTGCCGGGCACCGCCTCGATGCGGAACTCCTGACCGCCGCCGCGAAACGCCCGGCCCGCGAACACGTCGTCCAGACTGGTCGGCGGCCGCAGAATGTCGAAGTTCTTCTCGTTGAGGACGATGCTGCCCACCAGGCCGGCGTTCGAGTTGACGCCCAGGCCGAACATCAGGCTGCCGGTCGGCTGCTCCTGCACGATCACGCGGACATCCTTGTACGGACTATTGGGATCGTCAGGCTCCTCGATGAGGATCCGTGGCGGTCCGCCCTTCTCGGGGCTCAACTCGAACAGGCCCGAGCGGGCCAGGTCTTTCTCAGCCTGGCGAATCGCAGGCAGGCTCAGCACCTGACCGGGGTAGAACTGCAGGAAATGCCGGATGACACGATCCTTCGTGACCGTGTTGCCGTCGGGGGTGATCTGGCCCACCTTCGACGGCCCGCGCTCCAGAACCTCGTACTGCACGCGCACCACGCCGGGATCCTTCTCCGAGAAAAACAGTTTCTTGTCGGTCGCGACGCTGTAACCGCGATAGCCGTACAGGTCGCCGATGTTGCGGATGTCCGCCTCGACGGCCGGCTCGCTGTAGACGTCGCCCTGCCGCAGACGCACGAAGCCGCGCACGAAATCGCGATCCAGCGCGCGCGGCCCGTCAACGACCACGTCGCCGATGCGATACCGAAGGCCCTCGTGAATGTGGAAATTGACGTCCACCGTACACAGATCGTCGTTGAAAATGACCTCCCGCGTGACGCGCGCATCGAGATAGCCGTTCGCCTTGTAATACTCTTCGAGTTTGATGGCGTCGTGATCGACCATCTGCGGGATGTACTTGGCGCCGATGAGGGCGAGCGGCGTCAACGGTTGGCGGCTGTCGATCTGAGTCTTGAGGCGGGCGCCGCTGGCCAGCGTGTCGTTGCCGGTGAAGCGAATCTTGCGGATCTTGAAGACCGGCCCCTCGGTGACGTTGAAGACCACACGCTCGTCGCCGATCTTGTTGCCCTCTTCGAGATGGACGCTGGCGAGCAGGCGGCCTTTTTTCCGGTATTCCTCCTGGATGGTGTAGCAGGCGCGGATGTTCTCCGACGGATTGAGCGGAGCGCCGCGGCGAATCATCGTGAGCTTGTCGAGTTCGTCGGGTTTGAAGTGATGCGCGTTCTTGTAGATGACCTCGCGAACGACGTTGGGGTGTTCCTCGACGATGATGTGAACGGTAACGCCGCCGTTCGGCTCGGTCTTGAGTTGGACCGGGTGGAAGCCGCTGAACCAGCGCGTCGCGGCAAGCGTGCGCAGATCGTCCTCCAGAACAGCGGGGTTGTACTCCTGCCCGGGGCGCGTCTTGAGGCGGTTCTTGACCTCCTCGGGGGAGATGGTGCGGCAACCATGCACCTCGACCGCGTTGATGATGACCGGCTGTCCGCCGCCGGGCGCCTGGGCCAGGGCGGTCGCGCTGGTAATGGTCCCGGCCGCGACTGCGAGCAGCGACCCCAGCATGAGGAGCCGGCACCACGCTGGCGATGACACCTTCCCGGTGACGTGTCCCGTCCCTTTCATAGGGTTGTCCCTCGGAGCTAATGGCCGATGGCGCGAATAGGGAAGGCGAGCGATAGTCAAACAGGACGGCACTGTCAAGGCGAACTTTGACGCCAGCGAAAGTACCCAGTACAAAGTACCGAGTACCGAGTACCGGGTATAAAGTGCCCAGTATCGAGGAGCGAGGGCGGCTTCCTCGGCGCTGGTTACTGCATACTCCGTACTGTGTACTCGGTACTGTGTACTCTTTACTCGGTACTCCGTAGATGTCTTCGCGTTATCTTGTCACCGGCGCCACTGGCTTTGTCGGCGGGCACGTGGCCGAGGCGTTCGTCAAACGGGGCTGGCCCGTCAGCACGATCGCGCGGCCATCCAGCGACACGAAACTGCTGGAAGCGTTGGGCGTCACGATCCATCGCGGCGACCTGACCGACGCGCGCGTGATCGCCAGCGCCATCGCCGACGTGGACGCCGTCGTCCACTGTGCCGCCAAGGTCGGCGACTGGGGGCCGGTGTCCGACTACCGCGCCGTCAACGTCGATGGGCTGCGCAACCTGCTCGACGCCTGCAAGGGTCAGGCTCTGTCGCGCTTCATCCACGTCAGCACGCTGGGGGTCTACGCGGCGCGGCACCATTACGGCACCGACGAGAGCGTGCCGCTGCCGGCCAAACACGCCGACGGCTACTCCCAGAGCAAGGTCGAGGCGGAGCAGTTGGCGCTGCGCTACTACAAGGACTTCGGCGTGCCGGTGGTGGTCTTGCGGCCGGGGTTCGTTTACGGCCCGCGCGATCGCACCGTCCTGCCGCGCCTGATCGAGAGCCTGCGTGCCGGCACGATGCGCTATCCGGGGGCGAAGGGCCGGCGCGCGCTGAATACCATTTTCATCGGCAACCTGGTGCAGGCGATCTTTTTGTCGTTGGAGAACGACCGGGCCGTCGGCCAGATCTACAACCTGACGGATGGGGAATTCGTCTCGAAACGGCGGTTTGTCGAGTACGTCGCCGACGCGATGGGGTTGCCGCGGCCGACGCGGGCGCCGCCGCTATGGCTGGCGCGCTTCCTGACGTGGTGGGTCGAGGGCTGGGCGAAGTGGCGCGGCGCCACGCAGGCTCCCCTCTTCACCAAGGCGCGGTTGAAGTTCCTCGGTTTCAATCTGGACTTCAGCATCGAGAAGGCGCGGCGCGAACTGGGCTACAACCCGCGCACCAGTTTCGACGACGGCATGTACGAGACGATGGCGTACTACAAGAAACAGGCCCACGACCCTGCGACCGTTTAGCGGTGGTGGAAACCCCTCCCCCCAACCCCCTCCCCTGTAAGGAGAGGGGGAGAAGAAAAGACGCTGTTGTGCTTGCTCCCCCTCTCCGCTTCGGGGAAGGGGTTGGGGGGAGGGGTTTCCACCGCAGCCAAACGGGGGTTGTGGGTAATCCCGTTCGCCCTTTCTCAAGGAGGTGTCCGATGTCCGAACTGCAGGGCAAACGTGCTGCCGTCCTGGTCGAGCAGATGTACCAGGAGATGGAGGTTTGGTATCCTATTTATCGTCTGCGTGAGGCCGGCTGCAAGGTGACGTTGGTCGGTCCCGAGGCGAGCCAGACCTACCCGAGCAAGTTGGGCTATCCAGTCAAGAGCGACAAGGCGGCGAAGGACGTCAGCGCCGACGACTTCGATTTGCTGGTCATTCCGGGCGGCTATGCGCCGGACCACATGCGCCGCTGCGACGCGATGATTCGCCTGGTGAGCACGATGGCCGAGCAGGGCAAGCCGGTCGCGGCGATCTGCCACGGGCCGTGGATGCTGTGTTCGACCCAGGCCCTCAAGGGCCGCAAGGCGACGTGCTTCTTCGCCATCAAGGACGACGTCATCAACGCCGGCGGCAAGTACGTCGATCAGGAAGTGGTGCGCGACGGCAACATCATCACCAGCCGCAAGCCCGACGACCTGCCGGCGTTCATGCAAACGCTGATCCAGGCCGTGCGGGAACTGAAGCCGGCAATGGCTGGTGCCCGCTGACAGTCGCAGGGTCCAGGCGGCCCGCACAGGTAGCGGGCCGCCTTCTTTTCGAGGTGAGCCCATGAAACCCGTCTGGATCAAGTATTACGGCCTCATCCCGATGACCAGGTTCGGCTACTTGACCACGTTAGCCGCTGTGGCTGGCTTCGCCTTCGTCGCTGTCCTGGCAGCCGCCGTGCTGGGCACCATGCCTCCGCTCGATACGATGTGGTCCCGCCAACACCACCTTCCCGGCCCGGGCATTGGCGTCTGGTTCTACAATTACATGTACTGGTTCATCCTCGCCTGCCTGGTTGCCCAGGTCATCGATACCTGGACAACCCTGCACACCTTCGCGAAGAAAGAAGCGGCGCAGAGGGCACAACTGGAAAAGGAGTGGGAGCGGTTGGACGAAGGAGAGGGCTATCAGCCGCCCGATGAACACATCCGACCGAGATGAACAGGCCCCGCTTGCGGGTTAGCGTTGCCCTGCTAACCCGCAAGCGGGACGGCCATCACGGCTGACATACCGGCTCACACACCGGCACACAGATCGGGATGCGCCGGCAGACCGGAACCGTCACGCAATACGGCTCCAGGGTGCAGGTCGTGTGCGGCACCAGGCGAACGCACTCCTGCGTCACGATCCGGCACGTCGTGTATGGAATCTGACAGCAGCGCTCCTCGGTGAGGTAGCGGCAGCGCCAGCACTTCAAGACCTGGCAGCGCTCCTCCGGCACCATGCGGCAGGTGGTATAGGGAATGTGGCAAACTTTCTCCTCCGGCACCACGATGCACTTCCGGCACACCACCAGCTTGCAGTGATGCTCGGGCACCATGCGGCAAGTGGTGTAGGGGATCAGCTGCACCTTTTGCTCCGGGACCGTGTAGCAGCGTTGGCGGGTGACCATCTTGCAGTGCTGTTGCGTCACGATCCGGCAAGTAGTGTAAGGAATGTGGCACACCTTCTCCTCCGGGACCATGATGCACTTCCGGCACACCACCATCTTGCAATGATGCTCCGGAACCACTGTGCAAGTGGTGTAGGGGATGTGGCAAACCTTCTCCTCCGGCACCATGATGCACTTCCGGCAGGTGGCCAGCCTGCAGTGGTGTTCCGGGACGAGCCGACAGGAGGTGTAGGGGATCTGCCGCCGCACCGTGTATGGGATCATTCGGCAGACGTGGTAGGTCTCGACGTGGCAATTTTCCTTGCAGACATAGTGGCAGCAACGCTCGGTGCGAATCTCCTCGCGCGGCACCCAGATCCTCTTGCAGACCCAGTGACCGGGGCACTGCACCGGGTAACTGACGCACGGTCCCGGGCAGTAGTGTGAGGTGCAGGTGCAGGGATCGAACTGCCACGTGCCCGGCAGGCGGCACGAACGCATAATGACCGGGCCAGGGCAGTAGTGTTTGTCCTCGTGCCAGCTGCCGGTGCAGACCTTGTAGCACCGTGTCGTCCACACCGGCACCTGCGTATACGTCTTGCACACACGCTGCCGCGGTTCGACGACGGTGCGGCAGTGGGTCTCACACACTTCGCGAACGTGGTGGTCATGCACAGTACGGTAGGTGGTCCAGCGCACGGGCACCTGATACTCCTGCCACACTGGCCGGCACACGGTGTAGCGATGGACGCGGACGTGCTGCTGATAGACAGGCCGATAGGTAGTCCAGCGCACCGGCACCTGATACTCCTGCCACACCTGCCGGCAGACGGTGTAACGATGCACGCGGACATGCTGCTCATAGATTGGGTGGCACGTCGTCCAGTACACCGGCACCTGATACTCCTGGACGACGGGCCGATGGACCGTGTAACAATGTTGGCGGACGTGCTGTTCGTAGATGGGTCGGTAGGTAGTCCAGCGCACGGGCACCTGATACTCCTGCCACACCGGCCGGCACACGGTGTAGCGATGGACGCGGACATGCTGCTCATAAACCGGCCGACACACCGTGTACCGGCGAACCACGTCGTACGGTTCCCACACAGGCTTGCACACGGTGTAGCGATGCATCCGCAGGTGCTGCTCATAGACCGGCTTGCATACCGTGTAGCGGCACTCCTTCATGACGGTGTGAGAGACGGGACGGTAGCGAACGCAGGTATGGTTTTCGACGACCGTGTGATAGCAGACACGATACCGCACCAGGGGTGGGCGGCACTGATCGGGGCCGAGTACTTCCGGGGGGTTGGCGCAGGCGCCGCAGTGGGCCGCGCGCGCCGGCAAACCCGTGCCGGCGATGGCCAAGATGGCGATCCAAACCTTGAGCCTCATTGGGGAACTCCTCGAATACGGGCAGCGGTTGTGACGGCGGTCGAAACGGGGCCGCTGACGAAGACTTGTCCGACCAGATAACTTTGCCCGATGGCGCAAGGTTGGCCAAGTGAGCTTGAACGAAAAACTTGGGGAACTGGGGGAAGACAGGCGATTCGGTGGGACTTTTCGGAGTACCGAGTACAAAGTACCGAGTACGAAGTACGAGTGGGTCGTGATATGCTGTGTGGGAAGACCCCTCCCCCCAACCCCCTCCCCGCAACGGAGAGGGGGAGCAAGCACAACGGTCTCTTTTCTTCTCCCCCCTCTCCGTTGCGGGGAGGGGGTTGGGGGGAGGGGTCTTCCCACACAGCAGTCGCGACAAGGTATCCCCGGACTTCGGACTCCATACTCCGCAGGGGGTTACCCGTGGGAACTGCCATCAGTGAGGTGTTCGCACAGCTGGATCGGGAGTTGTGGCTGCTTACAGCCGCGGCGGGCGAGCGCCGTGGCGGTTTGATTGCCACCTTCGTCAACCAGGCGTCGATCGTCCCGGACACGCCGCGCGTCGTCGTCGGCCTGGCCCGACAGCATCACACATGGGAGTTGGTCGAGGCCGCAGGTGCCTTCGCGCTGCACCTGCTTGGCGAGGACCAACTTGACCTCGTCTGGCAGTTCGGTTTGCTCTCCGGGCGCGACACGGACAAGCTCGCGGGATTGCCGTCACGAGCGGGTGTGACAGGCAGTCCGATTCTGACGACGGCGCCGGCGTTCCTGGAGTGCCGCGTCGAGGCGCGCCTCGATACCGGCGACCGCACCGTCTACCTGGCGGAAGTAGTGGCGGGAGAGTTGCTGCGCCCTATGCCGTTCCTGACGATGAAGCAGTTGCTGCGACTGGCGCCGGCTGAGCGGTTGAGGCAAATGAAGGAAGAGTTGTTGCGCGATGCCGCCGTGGACGCGGAAGCGATCCGGATCTGGCGAGCGCGACGGGACTAAGAAGCACTAACACAACCCCTCCCCCCAACCCCCTCCCCGAAGCGGAGAGGGGGAGCAAGCCAAGCGCCATGTCTTCTTCTCCCCCTCTCCGTTTCGGGGAGGGGGCTGGGGGGAGGGGTTGTGTTAGTGCCTCTAAGGCGAAAGCCATCAGGCAGCACGGCGGTTTCTGCGCAGGATGCGCCGGGCGACACGCCGCAGGCCACGATGGAGCCTCGTCAGCAGGCCCGGAGCGACGTGCGAACTGGCTGGCAGAAGCGTGTCGAAGAGGAGTTGGGAGGAGCCGTGGATCGGCAATGGGGCCAGGCGAGGCTCGGGCAGCAAGATGGCCACAGCCAGTCCGCCCCACATCGCGGGGGCAGGAATGCCTCTCCGACAGCAAATGCCGGCGACCAAATCCAACTCCACCAAATGCACGTGGCGGGCGGCCTCCCAGGCCACGGCGCGAAGGCCCCCGCGGACATCGGGATTGAAGCTATCGTGCATCAGCACAAACAGAGGGCGTGTGGGCCGGAACTGGAGCACGGCCTCGACGTCGGCCCTGGCACCCGCGGCACTGTGGTCGCCATCAACAAGCACGAAGCCTAATTCCGCGCGCTCCTCGTTCAGCCGCTCGATCAGGGGCGGCAAGGTGCGATGAGAACAACCCGTGAGAAATTCGACGTTCGGACTTGAGGCAGCGAGGCGGTCGCGACAGGTGGGGTCGAGGTCGAGGGAATAGACCTTCCCGGCGAACGCCTTGATGGCCGCGAGGCTGCCGCCAAAGTGCGTGCCGATCTCGATGGCGACCGGCGGTTGCAGGGACTGCAGCAAGGCAAGGAGGACCAGCCGTTCGTTGTTGGCCATCTCCCAGGTGGCGGGGAAGGCCTCCAACCCCAGCGGTATGTTGAGGAGGTGCCACGGGGCATAGGCCCCACTAACCGCACCCGGGCATTCTGCGGTGTTTGGCTGGTGCTCCATGACCATTCGGTTGTCCTGCGACCTGGGTCTGGTCCATCCACTCTCGGCATCAGCGAGTCGGAATGTACCGCAAGCGCCAGGTGGAGACAAGAGCAAGCGGGACGCTGGCTCAACCTCCCGGCGCCTCCACGTGCTCGCGCGCTTCCAGCACCTTGCGGACCAGCGCCTCGACGTGCTCCTCGTCCACGAACGGCGACAGGATGTACGATTTCAGCGCCACGATCGGCTCGCCGTAACTCGTGTGCCGGTAGCAGTCCGTCAACGAGATCATCACGCCGCGCCCCGCCAGCGCCTCCTCGTGGACGTAGCGAAAAATGCGACGGTTGTACTCGTTGTGACGGAGCAGTGATTCGCGATAATTCGGGTCTTCAAATTCCTGCCGCTTGATGGCGAAGGTGTCCACGTCCTCGGGATAGACACGGAACAGCGTCACCGTGCCGAAGTTGTCGCGGTTGAGCACGGTCGTCGCCACGTGGCCTTCGAGGTGCTCACGCAGCACCTGCGTCATCTCGACGAGATGGCCGAGCACCGCTTGCAGTCCTTCCTTGCCGAACAACCGCAGGTTCGCCAGAGCCGCCAGCACGCCGCTGCCGGCACGCGATGTCTCCAGCGTGAACATGCCCGGTACGTGCTCGCCGAAGTGATACAGGTACGGCATCTGCGCTGGATCGCGGCTCAGCAAATTCAGATCGGCCCGATCGCGCACCAGGAACAAACTGGAGATATAAGGGGCGAAACCGGTCTTGTGGAAATCGACGCCGAGCGAGTCGGCCAGGTGTAGGTGGCGCAGGTGCCGGCAGGCCCCGGCCAGCGCCCGCGTCGTCCGCGGCCGGAAGCCGAGTGCGTTCGCTTCCCAGTCGTATTCATTGAAGACCGACCACGCCCAGCCGATGACCGCGTCGGCGTGGATGTGTGGCCGGTAGGGCAGCTCGTGCTCGTGAACCAGCGCGTCGCGCAGGTGGACGATCCCCTCCAGGTCGTCCAGGCCGAAACTATCCGTGCTGCCCATCGTGGCGATGAACGCCGCGATCCGCTTGCCGGCGGCGAGCGCCTCCTTCGCCATCCGCCTCAGCTCACCGAGGTCGATGTCGCCGGTCGGGCCGGTCGGCACGGTGACGATGTGCCGCGTGCCCATGCCGAGCCAGCCAGCGACGTTGTAGCGGGCGTAGTGGCTGGCGTCGGAGGCGAACAGCACCGCGTCGGCGTGGACGCCTTGCTGCATCGTCCCCGGACAGGCTTTCTCCAGGCCAATCTTGACGCCGTAGAGGGTCGTCCCGGTGCCGCCGAAGGTGAACACGCCCGCGGCCAGGTCCGGGTCGTAGCCGACGAGGTTCGCGGTGATGGCGGTGGCCTCGACCTCAGCGAGGGCGACGCGGCGGCTGTATTCGTCCCAGGCGAGGTTGGGGTTGTACAGCGACGCCAGCAGCACGCCGATCAGGCTGGGAATCGACGGCTGCACGATGACGTTCTGCTGCGTCCGCGGATGGCCGAAGATCGGCATGCCATGCAGGTAGCTGACCAGGTCGGAGGTGACCTCTTCGAGGGAGGCGGGCTGCGGCCGCAGCTGGGCGTGGCGGGCGGCGTCGTAGTCAGACGGCATCGTGCGGGCCAGCAGCGGTAGCTCGGACTTGAGCGCGTCCACCTGATCGAGGGCGCGCATGATCGAGTGGACGAAGTACGAATCGTGAATGCGGTCGGAGATCGGCTGCGGGAAGGCGGTGCGGAGTTTTTGCAGGATGTCGCGATACGGGGCTGCCATGCGGGAGTTCCTCGGGCGGTTCTTCTCCCCTCTCCCCTTGCGGGAGAGGGGTTGGGGGTGAGGGGTGAAGCCAAGGACTGATTCCATTCCATTCCACCCCTCACCCCCAACTCCTCTCCCGCAAGAGGAGAGGGGAGAAAGGTGGGGACGGCAAATTGGTTTACAAAACGCGCCCTCCTCCTCATAATGTGGGGACATCGATCTCCCGGAAAGGCCAACGTCGCCTTCCCTCTCTCGAGCAAAGGAAGACCGAGCACATGCAACCGCACTCCCGGAAACTGGCGTCATGGGCGATCTGGATAGGCGGACTGAGCGTTGCCGTTCTGCTGCCGTTGGGGCACACACTCGCTCAGGACGACAAGCCGCGCAGCGAACCGCAAACCACTGAGAAAAAGGAGACGCCCGATCCTACGCCGCCTCCGCCCGCAGCGGAAGGGGACAGCGTGCCCGTCTACAAGAAGTTCGGCAATGTGCAGTTCAACACCACCGGCACGCAACTGCCGCCCGTCGTGGACGAAAGCGGGGTAGCGTTCGGGCTGCGCTCGACCGCACTCGAGGAGCGTCGCGGTCCGGTGCAGGCCGTGGCCTTGTCGCCTGACGGCAAGCGACTCGTCACGGTCGGCGGCGGGGTGAAGATATGGGACGTGGCGACGGCAAAGGTGTTGGTGTCCGTACGCGAAAGTGAGACGGCCCGAGTCGCCTTTTCGCCGGATGGCAAGCACCTCGCGACGGCAGACGCCAAGGGTGGCCTGCACCTGCGCGATCCGGCAACGGGGCAGGTCCGCAAGTCGCTTGGCCGCCACGATCCAGCCGTCCACGCCCTCGCGTTCTCCCCGGACCACAAATTGCTGGCCAGCAGTGCCCTTGGGGCGGTCCGGCTCTGGGACGTGGCCTCGGGCAAGGAACTGAAGGAGTTGTCCGGGCACAGTGGTCTGACCAGCTCGCTGTCGTTCGCGCGCGACGGCAAGTTCCTGGCAGCAGGGAGTGGCAGCGAGGTCCGCGTCTGGGAACTGCCGAAAGGCAAGGTCGTCACCACCATCAGAACACCCTTCCCCGTCCGGTCGGCGGCCTTGTCGCCCGACGGCAAGGCCATCGCCACAGTCGGCAGTAACCCGACACCCACCCTGTGGAGCGTTGAGACCGGGAAGCCATTTGGCGACCTGAAGGAAGAGAAAGACGGCATCCAGGCGTACCCGCGCGGCATCGCCGAGACCGTGGCCTTCGCCCCGAACGGCAAGATCATCGCCACGGCACAGGGGGCCGGCCGCGTCATCCTCTGGGACGCGAAAACGCGAAAGGAGATCGCCACGTTTGGCTTCGAGCCTGAGAATCCGGAAAGGGCCTACTTCGGGGTGATGGCAGACCCGGTGACTCGGCCCACCACCCCGGTTGCCACGTCGGCCAACACCGCCCTCGCCTTCTCGGCAGATGGCACACGATTGGCGGTGAATCACGGCATGGTCGCCGTCGTTATCGACGTCGTCAAGCGGGCGCACCTCGGCAAGTTCCCTCGCGACGGCGCCGGTCCGCAACCGGTGCTGGCGCTGGCCTACGCGCCCGACGGCAAGACTCTGGCCGTTGCGCTGGAGGATCACAGCGTTTCGGTGCGCGAAGTCGATACCGGCGAGGAACTGCTCCGCCTGCGCGGCCACGGCGACAAGGTGACCTGCCTGGTCTTCGCCCCCGACGGGAGAACGCTGGCCACCGGCAGTGCCGACAACACCGTCAAGGTGTGGGACGCCGCGAACGGCCAGGTGCGGCTGACATTCAAGGGCCACACCAGCTGGGTCTATGCGGTAGCTTTCGCTCCCAGTGGGAAAACCATCGCCAGCGGCGGTTACGACCGCGTCATCCGCTTGTGGAACGCCACAACCGGCAAGGAGCAAGGCGTTCTGGCGGGCCACAAGGGGGCGGTCCGCGCTCTCGCGTTCACCGCCGACGGCGCGACGCTGGCCAGCGGCGGCGCAGATCGCACAATCAAGCTCTGGAATATCGCAGGAGCAGCCCGCGAATTCGCGGTCTTCGACGGCCACAAGGCGACGGTGCGGGCGCTGGCGTTCACCCGCAATGGGCAGACGCTCGTGTCGGCCAGCGACGACGGCACCGCGAAATCTTGGGACGTGGTCCAGCGCAAGGAGCGATTCACATTCAAGGGGCACAGCGATGCGGTGATCGCGGTGGCGGTGGCGCCCACGGGCACGCGCGTCGCCACGGCCAGCCTGACCGACAAAGTTCTCCACGTCTAGGATGCTTTCACAAGCATGGGTAGCGGCAGCTCCTTGGGCGCGCATTACGACAGCGTTACGGCTCTGGCCCGCCGTCACCGTGCCGGTCCGGGTCTTCAACAAACACAAGGCGGCGGTAGGCTTCGCCGTCTTCTCGCCGGATGGACGTCAGGTGCTTTCCGGCGGCGGTGGTGCTCCTGATCCGAAGCAGAAAACGCCGCCCCGCCTCGACCCCTTCGGCATGGGCCACGGAGACCACCTGGGGCACGACCTGCACTTATGGGATTTCGAGACGGGCAAGGTGCAGCGCCGCCTGACGGGCCACACCGACCGGGTCCACGCCGCGGCCATCGCGCCCGACGGCCGACAGGCGCTGTCCGCGGGACACGACGGCACGATCCGCCGCTGGGATTTGACGACGGGCAAGACACTGGGTGTCCTCAAGGGGCATGAGAAAGCGATTCGCGCAGTCGCTTACTCTCCGAAAGGCCCGCTCGCCGTCTCCGGTGGCGACGATCACACGGTGCGGCTGTGGGACGTGCAGGCGGGCAAACAGGTGCGGTTGCTCAAGGGCCACACCAAGGAGGTGCGGACGGTCGCGTTTTCGCCCGACGGACGGCGGATTGCCTCGGGCGGACGCGACGGCGTCGTGCGGGTCTGGGATGTGGCCGGCGGTGCGCCGCTCGCCCTCTCCAACCACGTCGCCATCGAGAGCGTCGTCTGGTTCCGTGACGGCAAGCGCGTGCTGTGCGCCGGTGAGGGGCAGATGCGCATCTGGGACGCGCAGGAGGGCAAGGTCGTCGGGACGGTTGGCGGACACGGTGCGCGGACGGACCGGGTCGCTCTGCTGCCCGGCGAGCGTATGGCGGTGAGTGTTGGCCAGGACGGCACGGCGCGGTTCTGGAATCTGGCGGACGGTCGGGAGATAACGCGGTGGGAGCTGGCGCCTGTCATCCCCAGCACCTCCGTTCCGTCGCCACCGAGGGGGATCTACCCCCCCGCGGTCGCTGCGGAGGCACCTGCGGAGGCGAAAGAAGTCGAGGGCAAAGAACTGCAGCCCCCGCCCGCGGTAGGCGGCTTGCCACCTCTGCCGCCCGGTGGCAGGCCGGCGGTGACCGCTCCCGATTGGACCTACGCGCTGAGTGTCTCGCCAGATGGTCGGCACCTCGTCACCGCAGGTGGATTTAGCCAGAATGCCGGTTCCTCCTTCGTGAACTATCCAACTCTCGGAGAGCGCTCCACCATGCCCGTTCCGCCTCCGCCTGCGGGCGTTTCCTCCCCGCCAGTTCAGAGCAGCAGATCTACGATGATCCGCATCTGGAAGGTGCCCGCCGTCGAGACGCCGGCACCGTAGGCGAGGAGAGGGCAGAACGAGCGGCGGGGTTAAACCCCGCCGCTCGCTGCTCATGGCTTCGCGAAGGAGAACTGCATCATGCAATTGACGGTTCGCGACGTCCCCCGACTGCTCAGCGTCAACGAAAAGACGATCTACCGCTGGGTGAAAGCGGACCAGGTGCTGCGGCAAGTGGAAGGCTATTGACGGCGGCCAAACAGGGTAAGTACTTTGTAGCCGTGGTCGTTGTGTTTTCCGGCACCCGCGCAGGGACGCTTCGCCAAGCGGCGCGCAAGGTAGGTCGAGTCGTTTGACAACTGTTGTGGGGGAACGCATGTTCGCGGCTGATGTCCCAAGTTACGCGATCGATTTGGGGCGTGTTGAGGCGAAGCGCTGGGAAGAGGTCATTGCCCGCGAGCAGCCAGCTGCCAGCCGCCTCATCCAGGAGGCCGGCAGCCAATTTGAGCGCGTTCCCGAAATGCTCCGCTGGGTCTTTGCGCGCCTCTACCAGAGGTTCGGGGGCCTCTACCGGGGCGAGATCGCCGCGTGGGCGGAGGCACTGGGCGTCTCGCTGGGGACCGCGACGATCTTGAACTGCGCGTACGAACTCAGCCACCTGCGCTGGCCAAAACTCTTCGGTTGTACGGCGGGGGTGCGCTGGGTCGATGGCCTGGGCATGGTCCACGTCCGCAGCCTGGACTGGCCCCTGGCCACGATGGGCGCCGCCACCCGACTGTTCCGCTTCCGGCGCGGGGCACGAGAGTTCATCTCGGTCGGGGTTCCCGGGCATGTGGGCGTACTGTCGGGCATGCTGCCGCATGTCTATTCTGCGACGATCAACTGGGCACCGCCGGCCGCTTTCCCCTCCTTCGATTTCGGCCCGGCGTTCCTGTTGCGCGATACCCTGGAGACGTGTGACACTTACGACGCGGCTGTCCGTGCGCTGACCGAAACGCATCTCTCCACGAGTGTGTTTTTTACCCTCTGCGGCAGCGCGAAGGACCAGGCTTGCGTCATCGAGCGAACGCAGCGGGAGGCGGTTGTTCGCCCGCTGTCAGGGCCGGTGTTGGTCCAGGCGAATCACCATGTCACCGGGCGCTTCGTCAAGCACAATCAGGACATCCTTGAGGGAGAGGGGGACGAGGACGTGTTTTCGCTGGCGGGCAGCAGCCAGCGCGCGGAGACTCTGAGCCAAGCACTGACAGCGATGCCCATACCGTCTACCCTCGACCGGGTGGCGAATGCCCTCCACACGGCGACCGTGCTCAACCAGGACACCTGCCAGCAAATGGTATTCTGTCCTGGCCTCGCTGAGGTGAGGGT
>Ga0137375_10001771_pt1 | contig 25262 bp, 15 predicted proteins | sample SagtaG_24_FD_104936 | JGI IMG/M metagenome (GOLD analysis project Ga0137375, IMG submission 104936) | Vadose zone soil microbial communities from Sagehorn Ranch, Mendocino, California, USA - Sage1_R_113_16 metaG | ecosystem: Environmental > Terrestrial > Soil > Vadose zone | place: USA... | reverse complement strand
CTCATTGTGTGCTCCAAAACATCGCGCCGTTTCTGGTCCGATACAGTTATGCTGGATCAACTGCAGGTAGGCGTCAGGGACAGGTCGTTGCTCGACGGACCTTTGGGTCGCGTCAGGCGAACTGGCAGGTGCGGCGATTTGCCTGGGTGACGATGTCGTTTGTGAGCCGTCAAGCAGAGCCACGCCTGGGCAAACAACCAGGCGAATCCGCCAGAATGTCTGACTAGGAGCTGGTGTGCCGGACCGGACGCCTGGGCGGGTCTTGGTGGTCGAGGATGAACCTGAGATCCGCGAGTTCGTGTCGATGGTCCTGGACAGCCAGGGCTACCGTGTCAGCACCGCGGCAAACGGCGCGCGGGCGCTCGAGGAGATTCATCGAGAGCCAGTCGATCTGATTCTGCTCGACATGCGCATGCCAGTCATGGACGGCTGGAGCTTTGCACGTGCCTATCGCGCTGCTTTAGGGCCTCACGCCCCAATCGTGGTCCTCACGGCAGCGCAAGACGCCGCGGATCGAGCCGCTCAGATCAATGCCGAGGGATTCCTCGGAAAGCCGTTCGATCTTGACGATCTGCTGCGTGTCGTGGCTGAGCACACGCGCCACCGGTCCTAGGCGCGTCGAGTCGCCCCCACTTTCGTTGGCAGGATGACGTTGAAGCGGGTGCCGCCGTCGGGCGGAAATTCGGCTGCGATGCGACCGCCGTGAAGTTCGACGATCTGGCGGCTGATGTACAGCCCGAGGCCGAGACCACCAAAATGGCCCTCTCCATGCGCCTGGTAGAACCGGTCGAACAGGTTGTCGCGCCGGTCGGGCGGGATACCGAGCCCATGGTCGCGCACGACCAGACGTACTTTGCCGCGACCAGCAGGACCAAGCACGACGTCGATGGGTCCTCCTTGTGGGCTGTACTTGATGGCGTTGTCAATCAGGTTGCCGACGACCTGTTCGAGGCGCAGTGGATCTACCATCGCGCGACATACCCGTGGCGCGGCTAGCGTCAGGGTGTGATTCTCCGTCACCGCCTGACCAGTTTCGATCGCGGCGCGTACGAGCCCGACGAGGTCGACTTCACTGCGTTCCAACCGGAGCTTGCCAGCCTCGATGCGCGAGACATCAAGTAGCTGGGCTGTCAGATCGACCAGCTTTGCCGACTGAACGTCAATCGCACGCAGGCCACGGCTGAGCAGCGCGGGATCGATCTCCTGTCCGTCCTTGCGCTCGCGCAACAGCCATTGCGCGTAGCCGCGCAGCGTGGTCATGGGGGTCTTCAGCTCGTGTGCCGCGACAGAAAGGAACTCGTCACGTAAGCGCGCAGCACGCTGTGCCTCGGCGTGCAGCTGCGCGTTTTCGATGGCCAGATCGCATCGACGAGCCAGCTCGGTGGCCAGGTCGACGTCGAGCTCGGAATAGGGTCGCCGTTGCGGACCTGCCAAAAAGGTCATGATGCGGCGGATGCCGCTGCGCGAGACCAGCGGAACGAGCAGCCTGTATGGTGTGTACTCTGGCTCGCCGGACTTCAGCACACTTTTCAGCTCGCCCTCCGTGGGCTCGCCTGTCGCCTCGTTATGGGGGTCAACAGTCGCGCCAGCACGCCAGAAATCACCGTCCTCATCAAGCATGTGCAGCAGGCACATGTCCGCCAGCCCAGGCACGGCAACTTCCGTCACGTTCTGCAGGGTCGTCGCGTAGTCAAGTGACGAGGCCAGCACACGGCTGGCATCGGCGAGAAACGCAACGCGTTGTCGCGCGGCTTCGGCCTGCGTTCGCGCTGCTTCCATGGCCGACAGCTTGAGCCGCTCCGCCTCGGCGCGCTTGCGCTCGGTAACGTCGAGCGCCGTGCCCACCACCTTCAGGGGCCGACCATCCGCATCGTCCACCAGCTCATTCTGACAAGCAAGAATGCGCTCGACGCCATCGAGAGCCGCCGTCCGCACCTCGTACGTGTAAGACTTGTTGCTCGTGAGCGCGTCGTCGAGTGCCTGTTGCACACGCGCGGCGTCGTTCGGATGGACCGCGCGGTCGAGCGCCTCGCGGGACGGCCTCACCTGGCCCTCGGTATAGCCAAGCAGACGGTAGGTCTCACGCGACCAGTAGACGGTGTGCGTAGCTACATTCCACTCCCAGCTACCGAGGTGTGCCACCGACTGAGCCCGCTGGAGGGTCGCCTCTCGTTCGCGCAGCGCCGCCTCCATCTCTTTGCGCGCCGTGATATCGGTGTTGATCTCCAGACATGCCGCTGGGCGACCATCGGCATCGAACTGCGGCGCCCAACGGCTGGAGACAATGAGGCGGCTTCCATCACGGCGGGTGTGGACGAGCTCACCTTGCCAGTGGCCCTCGCGAAACAAAGACGCTTCGAGCTCGTCGAGCGGAATTGCCGACTGCGTCTGCAGCAGTTCGTGCGAGGATTGGCCGACGGCTTCATGCCGCGACCAGCCGTACAGTGCTTCGGCGCCGTGGTTCCAGAATGCGACCTGGCTAGTGCCCACGTGACGAACGATGATGGCATCCGGCGCGAGGTCTAGCAGGGCCGCCTGTCGCTTGAGTGCCTCCCAGGCGCGACGATTCTCAGCCATGACGGCCGCTCGACTGGCTTCCTGCTCGTCGAGCAATTGACGGCGTACGGCCGCATTGAACCCTGCTGCCACGGCGGCAATGAGTATGGCGTCGCGGCGGCCGAGGGCCGTCCCTGCCCTCCGGTCGCGTCCCTCGCCCAAGGTGGTGCTGAACAGCTCGATCGTGGCGCCGAGCGCCTCCGGCGAGCGGAAGCCCAGGCGAACAAGATCGGATCCGAGGCCGAGGGCCGCATCGCGACCTTCGTCACCCTCGACCACACTCAGAGCGACGTCGACAAGCTCGAGCAGACGCTCGTGGATCTCGGCGGCGCTGTAGGGGACCGCCCCGGTCTGCGTGATGGCACGCTGCCAGCGGTCGGCGAGCTCGAACCGAAGCGCGGCGCCAGGGGCAGCGCGTTCCACTGCCGGATGCGCAGGCATCAGAGCTTGCGGCCGACGCCTGCGTAGTTGGCGCTGCGCTCGGGTTGGTCGAGCAGCAGGTCGTGATCGGTCTCAGGTCGCCACACCGGTAAAAGCACCAGGCCGGGCTCAACCAGCTCAAACCCCTCGAACAGGCCCGCCACCTGCTCACGAGTACGGAAGTGCAGCTGCGCGCTGGTGCGACTGTAGAGTTGTTCGCCTTCATCCGCCCGGGCGCGGTCAACGGCGTCGGCCGTGGCATGCGTTAGCGCGAAATAGCTGCCGGACGGCATTGCATCGCGCACTACACGGAGAATGCTGGCCGCTTCCTCGTCGTCGGGCACGAAGTGCAGCAAGGCGATCGCCAGCGCGGCGATCGGTCGGTCCCAATCGAGCGCGGCCCGCACCTCGGGATGCTGAACGATCTCGTGCGGTCGGCGCGCATCGGCCCGAACGGCGATCGTGTTGGCAGTCGCCCCGAGGATCGCCTTGCTATGCGCGACAGCGACAGGGTCAATGTCGACGTAGGCCACGCGCGCGCCGGGGGTGATCCGCTGGGCGATCTCGTGGACACTATTCGCCGTCGGGATGCCGGAGCCGATGTCCAAGAACTGGTCCACACCCTGGCTCAGGGCGAACCGAACGGCGCGCCCAAGAAATGCGCGTGTGACCTGCGCCACCAGCGGCAGATCGGGGTACAGGCCTATCGCCTGCTCGGCGGCTTGACGATCAATGGCAAAGTTGTGGCCGCCGCCCAGGAAGTAATCCCACATTCGGGCCACGTTTGGCCGATCGAGGAGGACCTCGTCAGGCACCCAATCAGACTGCTGCATGAGTTAAGAGCCGCCGACTATACGATTTCTGCCTGGGGTCTCAAACTACCCAGGTGCAGGATTCGTGCGCGGGCGTCACGAACCGAACCACGACCGTGACACAATTGTGATCCATCTGCTGGGTGGTTTGCCAGGCCCCCAGCGGTCGCGGTACGGCTGAGCTTGCCCTGAGGGGCAACAAATGGCCAGAACACAGCAATGCCCGCTCACCCGCCTCTCATGCCTCGCGCCCCGCTCACGAAGTGCTAGGTGTTCCATCTCTACTAGCACAGCGAGGCCTTGAGGGCCGCTACGCGGCGCCCCGACCTCGCGGTCACCCACGCAACGGCAAGAGCGCCACCCACTGGTAGTCGACCAGCAGGCGGCGCTCAGTTGAACGCGCGATTAGGGGGCCCTTCTTCTGTACCGTTTGTTGTTGTTTCTGTTTATCTTTGGCCGCCTGCTCGGCGATCTCCGCCCGTTCGATGTTGTAGTCGGCGTTCACGCCCTGGGTGGCGCCCTGCTTGGTCTTTGTGTCGTATGCGTCACCTTCCTTCTTCATGGTTCCGGGCTTGCTTTCGTCGAAGATATTGGTCAGCGTATTTAGCGCTTGCTTGCCCGTCTTGCCGACCAGCTTAGACGCCACGTCCTTCGCCTCTTTTTGAGCGATCTTGACGTGTCCCCTTCGTGCTCCAGCAATGCCTTGCGCACACGTTCCCCTCAGCCTTGGCCTTGGGGCCGACGGTCTTCGGGGGCGTCCACTCCGGCATCGTGACGGTAATCACGACCTTGACGGTTGCTTTTGCGACCTTGCCCTTGGCGTCCGTCTGCAAAGCGTTCGGATCGGGTACGATCTCGACCCCGGTATTGCCCCATTCGCCCGGCCGGTTCTGCTTCAGCCACTCGACGGCCTGCTCCATCGTCGTACCGGGCACGGTGAACTTGTCGTACTTCACCTTGATGTCGGTAACGGCATTCGGCTCTAGACCGGTCGGATCGTTGTACCGCAGCGGGTTGTTGACCGCGTAAGCGTAGACATTCAGTAGAGCGGTGCGCGTCAATACGGACTCCGTCTGACGACTCACCAGTGGATCCGTCGACATGAACTTGTTCGTGCGCGGGTCGTAGTACCGAGCTCCGTAGTAGTACAGATCTGTCTCTTCGTCGAACTCCTTACCGGTGAAAAGGTATGGAGTGCGCTGAGTATTGCTCGATTCTGAGACCCAGGACTCACCCGACGGGAAGTATTCCAGGTGCTCGTACAGCGCACCATTCAGGTCGGTGATGTAGTTGCTGCTGCCCAGGTGATCCGGGTGGAAGTAGTACTGGTCTTTCTCGAATTCGTTCTTCTTCAGCAGCTTGGAGGCGACGCGCGTTGGACCAGCGTAGAAGTGCTTGGTCCCGATAGCGCCGTTGCGCATCGTGAAGTACTGGTTGACGTAGACAGTCTCACCTTGCGGACCGCGCTTGATGATCCGCTCACCCTGATCGTCGTGCTTGTACGCATTCTCATGGCCGTTGTCGAAGATGCTCTGGATGCGATCCTCGTCATCCCAGACCACCGTACGCCGCGTGCCGTTGAGATCGTGCGTCCAGCCGGTTTCGTTGCCATTGGCGTCGAAGGTGAACGTGCGGTCGTCGATGTGCGTGGCCGCGTGCGGTCGCGGACTCCCGTATGCATAGATGAAGTCGTAGGTAGTCTTGTGCTGCTCAACGGGTGTGGCGGACGGCTGCACCAGCGCAGCGATCGCTCAATCGCGGATGCCCAAAAACGTGGCGGTGTCATGGCAGGACATCAGTGCGTCGAGCTCGGCAGCTGAGAACTCCTTTACCTCATTCTTCCTACTCGAATCTCGATGCTGCTCGGGCTTGGGCCTGTAGGGCTCCACGCGAGACAGCAGGTCTGACCGGATGTACTCCATCACCCTATATAGATACAGATTGCTGAAGGCCTTGAGCGCCCCTGTGTGCTGGGCGATCTTACGACGCCGACCGTATGAGCAGTCCCTGAGCGACGGCAACCTGCTTTCTCGTTGTGCACGGCCTGAGCTCGAGACCTCCTCGGAGCAGATCGAGGCAATTCTCGAGCGGTAAGGCCACGTAGGCTAGGGCCAGCGCTTCGTTCCAGGCTACAAGACGGTGCAGAGCACAACCTTGATGCGATGGACATCAGCGCGAATTTGGCGCACGCTCACGTTCACTCAATGGAATCTGGCAATTTGACGCAGCAGCACAAACTCGCGTGGGACTCGTACGTCGCCATGCTCGCCACAGCGCTTGCCTATGCGGTCGTGGGCACGATCGTGCTGCCGATGCTGTTCGGCGCAGCGCCGTCGCAGTGGATAGCCGTCGTCTGGCTCGGGCTGGCTGTGGTCTTGTCGGTCTGTGCGATCGTCCTGCTGTCGTGGCAAGCAGAAGCGCAGGCAGCGTCGCTTGGCCGGCGGCTCGCCCGACTCGGCGCTGCCAGGGGGCCGAGCATTACGCCCAGCCAAACGCTGTTGTTGTGGCGGCTGGTCGTCGCCGGGATCGAGCTGTTGTTGGCTCAAGCGGTGCTGCGTCGTCCGCTGGCGCTGGTGCTGGGCGGCGAACGGTCGGCCTCCTTGTTCGAGGCGGGTGTGGCCGCGGGTAGTCTGGCGCTGCTGCTGGTGGGGCTGGTGTGGGTGTATCAGACCGCGCGACCCATGGTGTACGCGGCAGTGTTACGCATAGTGGACGTAGCGGTTCCGACCGCGGGCTCGGCGCCGCCGGCTGTTGCTGTGACCCACGAACCATCGCGCAGCGGAGGCGGCGGCGTGGTGAGGCGGGACGCCGATCCAACTGTCCGTGCGTCGCGCCCAGATGATGCGACTGTCGCGTCGCCGCGCCCGGATGATGCGACTGTCGCGTCGCCGCACTCGAGCGAAGAGACCGTGGCGTCGCCGCGCGACGACCGCAGCCAGGACCCGACGCTCGTTCGTCGGCCGGACGCGTAGCCGTATGGAGGAATCACTCGTCGGACGGGCCTTGCGTGATGGCGAGTACGTCGTCGGCGAGGCCTTCGGCCGCGGTGGGATGGCGACCGTCTATCGCGCGTATTCGCGCTCACTCGAGACCGACGTGGCTCTCAAAGTCCTGGCGCCTCGCCTGGCCGCTGACCTCGACCTGCGCGACCGCTTCCACCAGGAAGCCCGGCTGCTCTCGCACCTGTTCCACCCCAACCTCCTGACCGTGCACTACTTTGGCGAAGAGGGCGACACCGTCTATATCGCCATGCGGCTCGTGACCGGTGGCACCTTGCGCGACCGAATGACCGCGCTGGGCGGCCGGCTCGACCTGGTTAGCGCCGCGCGGCTCATTCGTGGCGTCGCCGACGCGCTGCAGACTGCTCACGACGCGAACGTCGTCCATCTGGACGTGAAGCCGTCAAACGTGCTTCTCGGACGCGCCGACTGGCCGCTCGTGGCCGACACCGGCATTGCCGAGGTCATTCAACCGGCAGAGGCTCCCGTGACCGCGCGCCGAATCGCCGGCACGCCCGCCTATATGTCGCCCGAGCAGTGCCGCGGCGATGTCGTCGACGGGCGAAGCGACCAGTACTCGCTGGCAATCATGGCCTTCGAAGTCTTGACTGGCCAGCTTCCGTTCTCAGGCGCAACCTCGCAGGACCTCATGCGGCACCAGATGTACGATTCGCCGCCGCGTCCGCGCGACGTGAATCCCGGCTTGCCCTCCCCGGTCGAAGACATCCTGCTGCGGGGCCTCGCCAAAGACCCGGGGGACCGCTTCCCCACCATCGCCGAGTTCGGGCAAAGCCTGGCCGAGGCTGCCGAACGGACGCGCGGCATGTCGATGGAGGCCAAGGCCAACGTCGCCGATATGGCGCCCAATGTGCTCGGCAGTCTCCTGTTGCTGATGCTCGGGCCACTCCTGCTGGGCGTTTTGCCCGACGCTGCGCTGCTGGCCGGCCGCATTCCCCTGGCCTGGCCATTTCAGGTGGCGCTCGCGCTGGGCATCAGCGCGCTCCTGCTGGGCATTCGCTGGCACCTCGTCGGACTGGTGGCGCGCGCGGGCGGAGCGATGGTCGACGCGATCGAGCGGGCTCGAATGGGCGCGGCCGGCCGGCCGGAGCGGCTCGATGGCCTGCGCAAAGCGGTGGTTGGTTCCGCCGAAGGCGTGGTCAATCTGCTGTACCTGCTGATGCTGTATCGACTGCTCGTCACACCGCTGCTCGATCTGGTCAACAGCGCCGTGGATCCGGGCATCGCGCGGGCGCTCAGTCTGGGTGCGCTGGGTGTGGTCACCGTGGCGGTGCTGGCGATTCTGGTGTCGATCGTGCGCGGCGGCGGCATCGGCGCCGCGGTCGCGGTCCTGGTGGTGGCGTGGGCAGTTGCGTCCGCGGTGTCCTCAATCGACCTGGGGTTGGGGGACGCGACGGGCTGGTTGAACGCGCTGCGCTTGCTAGTGGGCGCGGGCGTCGTGGCTCTCCTGGTGGTGCGACGACGGTCCATGGCCGAGCTGGTCGGCAGGGCGGCGGGCTTGGCGCTGGATCGGCTGGTCGCCGACGCCCATGGCGACGTCTCGACCCAGCACGTGAACGCGGATCGCCGTGGCCTGGCGACGATCAGTGCGGCTGTACTCGATCTGGTCTATCTGCTGATCGGCTACGCGCTCCTGCGCACACCACTGGTCGAGGAGTTGCAGCTTCTCGTGCCGCCGGTCTGGGCGGCCGTGCTCGTGACGGCCGCGGCGTGTGTGATCTGGGCGGTGTTGCTCGTGCGCCTGCAGGTGCTCGCCGGCGTCGTCGGCGTGTTGCTCGGGCTGCTCCTCGGAGCACCGCTATTGCTGTCATTGCCGGTCCTCGACCAGGCTCTCGTGAACGCTGCCTGGGCGCCGACCGCCGTGGCGTGGATCGTCGGCATCGCGCTGCTGGTGCTGTTGCTTGGTTTGCGCAGCCGGGTCCAGGCCGGCGGTCGTGCCGTGCTGGGTGGGCGGCTGGACCGTGGTCTGTTGGGTGCGCAGATCGCCGAGAGCGAGGACTTCTACCAACGCCGACAGACCGCCTTTGGTCGAATCGGCGGGGCGTTGATCGACGTGGCGTTCCTGGTCTTCGGCTACTGGGTGCTGGTTGCGCCCGCCGCGGCCGCGCTGGTGCGCTCGACTGGCCAGGCGTGGATCGGGACCGCGGCGATCGCCGTGTTGCTCGCGGCGGTACTCGTCGTGCTGGGCCTGGCGGTGGTCCGGACACGGTCCACACTAGCGGAAACCGGCGGATCGGCCTGGCGCGGGCGCGCGGGCGCGCTCGCGATGCTGCTCTTGCTGTTCCTGCCGCTGGTCGCGGTCACTGGCGCGGCGGTGCCCATGGCACTGGCGAGCCCGGCCGCGATCGGGGCGCTCGAGCTGCAGCCGAGTCGCGCACCAATGCTCGTAGTCGACTGGGATTTCTGGCAGCCGTTGACGCCGCGCAAGGAACAAACAACGCATGAGCTGGCGCTCTCGTGCACCGATGGGCGGCGCATCGGCGTCTTTCGCGAGACGCTGCAACCCGCGGCCGACGCGCCGATGCCCGCGGGCCAGGTTGGTGCGCTGGGTCGTACCCAGGTCAGCTGCGACAACTGGACCGAGGAGTACGCCGCGCGGCGCGCGGCGGCGGGTCTGGGAGATGCGCAAAGCCTCTCGTGGGAAGCCCTAGACATCCGTGGCACGATCAATCCCGACGGTTCGATCGACGTTGTCGAGACGCACCGTGTCGTATTCACATCCGGGCGTTTCGATCACCTGGCGGTTAAGATCGGTTCGCCCGCGGCTGACCTGACGCGGCTCGCGGCCAGCGAAGGCGACCTGATATATGCCATCGATCCCACCACGCCAGTGCCGTCACGCTATGCGCGGAGTTGGGAGGTGGACGAGCAGTACTGGGTGGGCTGGTGGTTCCCGGAGGTAGTGAGTCCGGCGGTTCGCACGTACACGATCAGCTACCGCCTGAATGCCGCGGTGCGCGCGATCTCGGACACGCGAAGCGAGATCGACTGGCAGGTCGAACCACCGGATCCGCTGGCGCCGATCTGGCTCGCGACCGTGAACATGCGACTACCAGACACGATAGATCCGGCAGGGGTGCGCCTCTCGGCTGATGGGGCATCCGTGCAGAGTGGCTTGCTGTCGGAGAAGACGGCATCGTTCACCGCGTCGATGCTTACCAGTGATGGCGGCCTGCATGCGGTCGCCGAGTTCGGCGGACCGGGCCCAGCCGTGCCGCAAGCGGTGCCGACGCCCACGCCGACTGCTCCGCCACCGACCAGTACGCCAACGTCGACTGCTACGCCAGCGGCCAGTCCAACCGCGCCTCCGACGGAAACGCCAGCGCCGACACCGACCGACACGCCGCCGGCGGAGACTCCGGAAGCGAGCGTCTCGGCTACTGGCGTCAGTCCGACCGTGCGGCCAACAGTCGTGCCTTCGCCGACCGCGACGCCGCCGCCGCAGGTTGCGCCGACGCCGGAGGCGGTGCCGACGCCTCAACCGGAGGCGTCACCCGCGGTAGTCGCCACCCCAGAAGGACCCGCACCGACCGCGACCATTCCGCCACTTCCCAGCGAGACCCCGACGGTGGCCGTGCCGAGCGCAACCCCGACGCTCCCGCCCCCGCCGAACGAGACGCCAACCACAGTTCCCACGCGCACGCCAACGCCAAGACCCACCGCGCGTCCGACGGCTACCGCAACGGCGACGCCAAGGCCTACGCTCGTGCCGACAGTGCCACCCACGGTCCCGCCGACTGTCCCACCAACGGTTGAACCAACCGTTCCGTCACCGAGCTTACAAGCGATCACGATCGCGCCGGCGAACTCGACGGTGACGCTCGGCGGCTCGCTCCAACTCAGCGCCACCGGCAGGTACTCCGACGGCAGCGCCCACGATCTGACAAATGTCGTTCAGTGGCGCAGCGCAAACCCCACCGTTGCTACCGTGAGCCGCAGCGGATTGGTCACCGCGGCCAGCACTGGCAGCACTACCGTCACGGCCACGTCAGATTCCGTGACTGGCTCGACGAGAGTCACTGTGACAGAACCCACGGTGACTACGATCGGCATGGCGCAGTTGGGCCGAAACCCCGTCGCTGCCCACTAGTACAGGCCGGCATGAATCTGGCCGGAGATGAATCAGTCAGGAATGGAGCGAACGCTCGGCAATAGGGTCGAGACACGACCAAAAGGTCGCCAGTGTCGAGGCTTGAGCTACGGGTTGGTTCGGCAGGTCGCTGCGCTGCCGGCAGAAACCCAAGCTGACTGACGGTGACGTTCGCTTGTGGGCGGCGACTGAGCACGACCACTTCTCGGCCGTACAGCGGGTGGTTCAAGATCTAACCTGGCGAACCTGGGTCACTTCCGGGCTGGCGTTGACACTCGAGCTCGTCACTGCCTCGCCTGCAGAGGTCTGGCCGTCGCGACCCGTCAGCTTCTGCCGATAGTCACCCCGCGGCCACCCAGAACATGTACCAACCGGGTTCGATAACGGTTCGCGTTGCACCTCGCGCAGCTACTCCATCACGCACTGATCGTCAATTGATCAGGGAAGTGAAAATCTAGCATCCGGGCAGCGCCCGTCTTTTTCCTCGGCCGGAAAGCGGCTATTCGAGCCGACGTAAAGCATGCGCCGTGTAGTTGTGTCACACGTCTCACCGGTGGCCGATGCCTCAACCGATTCTTGTTCGACCGAGACGGCGACAGCGGCAGTATCCACATATCGACGGGCCCCCCGCGCAGTGGGATCGCGTAGGCGAGGCTGGTCGAGAGGACCAGCACGCAGAGCCAGCTAAAGGTCCATCGTGCGCTCAGCACCGCCCGCCACAACCGCCCTGGCGCTCGTTTAATCGGTACTCAACTCCATTCCGTGACGAATCCCTCGGTAGGAGTGAACCGCGGATCCGGCCATCCGCACGGCCGTCAGTTCTATGAGGATTTGCAGGATGTCCCATCCGTTGCGAGCCAGGGATGGGCGCCGTATCGCCGAACGCACGGCCTCTGGGCTGCGGTGCCCTGTCGACGCTCGTGTTGGTTGCCGTGGGCGTGCGCTTGGCACCAATTGGAGTCACTGGCGGACACCTTCCTGGGCCGACGACTCGCCCGGCCCGATGTCTTCAGTGTCTGGTGAGCGGCACGAGATCGACAGTGACGATCCATACACTTACCCTTATTCGTCGAACGGCCAAGTGCTGAGCATCGGCCCAAAAGCGTTCGGGCAGCTTCGACGCACTTGGCGTGCTGACTATCGCGACGGTCGATCAGCGCGATCATTGGACCCGCGTCCGTAAGGATCACGCTCTGCGCCGTTTGGATCGCGCGCGAAGCAATGCGGCGAAGGCCCGGCCGGTGCGCCGCGATTGGTCGCCACCGATGTCGACCGAACCGACGATGTTGCCGAGCTCATGCAGCAGCGTGCTGCCAAGGACCTCATCGCAGCGCCGACGGGGTCAAGCGGCTGTAATCGCGTCACATGCGTGTGTGTTCAATTCCTGCTGAGTTGGTCGGGCGGCGTTCTCGAGGTCAAGTCGCCGACGCGCCGCGGGCAGTCACCCTGCACGGTGCAATGGCCATCGGGATCGCCGACACGCTCGATCAATTGCTGTCCAACGGTGCAGTGTGCGTCATGATCCGTGGGGTCGGCTCACGCTGCAAGGTGCCATTGGGTCGCAACAATCTCGCGATCCTGCGCGTGGCGATCGCTCGCCAGACGAAGGGCGACCGCGTGTCCTTAGCGGGATGGACAATGCGGCTCCGCCGCGCGGGGTGGACGCATGGGCATCTGAGTCGCCGACCTCAACGGGTGGATCGAACTACACGCGGTGGGGGGCCAGCGCTTCGCTGGTTTCACGCAGCGCATCCAATGAAGCTTCTGGTCGGCGGATCGCAACCGCGACGTACAGCGAATCCAGCAAACTGAGTTGCGCGATTCTGGAGGCCATCGCCTCCTCGCGGTACCGCGTTTCGGTCGACATCGTCAGCAACACGATGTCGGCGTGCTCGGTCAGCGGTGACGGATGTCGGGCTGTTACGGCGATCGTGGTCGCCCGGCGGCGGCGGGCGAGCGCCAGGCATTCGACAGGCTCGCGCGAAGTTCCCGAATGACTGATGCCAATGGCGACCGCCGTCGACCGCAGCAGGCTCGCCGTGACGACTTGCAGGTGCGCGTCCGTCTCCGCATACGCGCGCATGCCGATGCGCAGGAACCGCCCCGCCGCGTCGCTGGCGACCGCATGTGAGGAGCCGATGCCGAAGAACACCAGCTCGCTGCAGGATTCGATGGCTCGCACCGCGCGCGATATCGCCGCGGGGTCGAGTAGCTTTAGCGTGTCCTGCAGTGCCAGGATATCGCTGGCGAAGACTTTCTGGGCGACAACGGCAGGGTTCGCTGCGTCCGCGGCGACGATGTCCTCCTGCAGCATCAGAGTCGGCTGAGCCAGATCAGCCGCCAGCGCGAGCTTGAGGGCCTGGTAGCCGCTGCAGTTGACTGAATTGCAAAAGCGGATCACGGTGCCTTCGGACACTTCGGCCAGACTGGCCAGCTCGGCGATCGGCAGGTGGACGACCCGGCCGGACTCGTTGACGACCAGCTCCGCTACCCGCCGCTCGGCGGGGTGGAGCGAGTCCATCGCCACGCGGATGCGGCTGAGAATGCCATCGGGCACGCTCTTGCCGTTGGTGTGGTCGGCGACTGAGCGCGGTCTGGCCATCCAGCGGCCGAGTTTAGCAAATCCCGCTGAGCGGCGCTACGTCACAATCCTCCGCGGCGGAGCCACAACCGCCAGTTCAGGCGGTAGGTCGCTTGACAGTTCACGGAGCAAAGCTCTACGCTGGTCGGCACTTATGGAGGAAAGCGCAGCGGCATGCTGACGGACACGGCCCACAGCCCATACGTACGCCTGCGCAGCGTGCCGCTCGGCGCAAGTCGCTGGACTGACGGCTTCTGGCACGTGCAGTTCCAGCGCTGCCACGACGTCATGGTCCCGAACATGTGGCGGCTCCTGGAGGATGCCGACGTCTCGCACGCGTACGCCAATTTCCTGATCGCCGCCGGCCAGCAGCAAGGAAGCCACAAAGGTCCAAAGTGGCACGACGGTGATTTCTACAAGTGGCTCGAAGCAACGGCCGCCGTGTATGCCATAACGAAAGACGAACGCCTCGACGACCTCATGGACCAGGCGATCGACACGATCAGTAAAGTCCAGCGCCAGGACGGCTACATCCACACGCCGATCAACATCGAGCAGCGCGTCGGCTCTGGCGAACCCGCCGCGGAGCTCCAGGAGCGGCTGGACTTCGAGACCTACAACATGGGCCACCTCATGACGGCGGCCTGTACGCACTTCCGGGCAACACAGAAGCGGTCGCTGCTGGACATCGCCTGCCGCGCCGGCGACTACCTGTGCCGCTTTTACACAACGGCCGCGCCGGAGCTGGCCAGGAGCGCAATCTGCCCGTCCCACTACATGGGCGTGATCGAGCTCTACCGGACCACTCGGGATCCGAAGTATCTGGAGCTCGGCAAGAACCTGGTCGAGATCCGCGACCTGGTGTCTGGCGGGTCGGACGACAACCAGGACCGCCTGCCGTTCAGGCAGCAAACCACGGCGGTGGGTCACGCAGTGCGCGCAAATTACCTGTACGCCGGCGTCGCAGACGTGGTGGCGGAAACCGGCGACACATCGCTCCTTGACGCGCTGCAGACGCTGTGGACCAACGTCGTGACGCACAAGATGTACATCACCGGTGGGTGCGGCGCGCTGTACGACGGTGCTTCCCCCGACGGCTCCCCCGATCAAGCAAACATCACGCGTGTGCATCAGGCCTACGGTCGCGACTACCAGTTACCGAGCGCGACCGCGCACAACGAGACGTGCGCCAGTATCGGCAATGCACTGTGGAATTGGCGCATGCTGTCGGTAACCGGTGACGCGCGCTATGCCGACACGCTCGAGCTGGTGCTGTTCAACCTGCTTTCGGGTATCGGGCTGGACGGTACGTCGTTCTTCTACACCAACACGCTACGTCAAGTTGACCTGCCGTTCGAGCTGCGGTGGTCGCGCAGCCGTGCGAATTACATCAGCTGTTTCTGCTGTCCGCCGAACATCGTACGCACGATTGCGTCGGCGAGTGGCTACGCATACTCCATGTCCGATGACGGTGTGTGGGTGAATCTATACGGCGGAAGCGCACTCGTCACGTGTCTTGCGAGTGGCGCTCGAGTCAGGCTCACACAGCAGTCAGACTACCCATGGCAAGGCCGAGTCGTTATCACGATTGACGAGGCTCCGGAGGAGTCGTTCGCGCTGATGCTGCGCATTCCGCACTGGGCAACGGGCGCCACGTTGAACGTGAACGGTTCGACCGGCGCTGTGCTGGCGCCCAGCGGCATGTACCACGAGGTCCGCCGAACTTGGCACGCCGGCGACACAATCGAGCTCGACCTGCCCATGCATCCGCGGCTGATGCAGGCGCACCCACTCGTCGAAGAGGCACGCAATCACGTCGCGGTGATGCGCGGACCGCTTGTCTACTGCTTGGAGTCGCCCGACCTGAGCCATGATGTGCCTGTCAACGACGTCTTTGTTCCGCGCGACATCGAGCTAAGGTCTTTCACCCAAACAGATGGGCTGCTTACGGGCATGACGCTACTGAAGGGAACGGCGGCGGCGCGCGCGCAGGACCACGGGTTCGACACACCCCTGTATCGCGAACTGTCGATGCAGCCCGCGCGCGAGACTGAAATCACACTGATCCCTTACTTCGCCTGGGCAAATAGAGGCCCAGCGGACATGAGCGTATGGCTACCGCTCGCATCGTAAATGGCACGCAGCGGCAGCGAGCAGTCGCGGCGTGCAATCCTGAGGGTGGAGAGTAAATGAAACACGCAGTGCGGCGATCTTCGTCCAACACGTCCCGTCACCTCATTATCGGCCTGACTGCCGTTTCGCTGATCGTTGGAGCCTGCGCTCCAGCGCCCGCGGCTCCGGCCCCAACAACCGCGCCCGCGGCGAGCCAGGCGTCCTCCGCCAGCATCAAGTACACCGGTACTGATCCGGATAAATTCAGTGCCCTCTTGACAACTGAGAACACCCAGGTTCCGGCGGAGCTCCAACGCCTTGCGTCCACTTCCTGCGCGTCCGAAAACGCGGCTCTGCCGCTGGCCATCCAGCAGACTCCTGGCGCGCAGATCCAGCAGCAGATCCAGTTGCTCGCCAGCCAGAACAGCCTGCCGGTGATGTTCAATCCGACCCAGGCGCTCATCGTCAAGGATGGGGCTCTCCAGAAGGCCGGGTACATCCTCGACATCAAGCAGGCGCTCGGTGATCAGGGCGTGTCGGACCAGATGCTGCCCGGCGCGCAGGCGGTGATCGATCAGCTGTATCCGGGCGTTAGCCCGACGATTCCCTTCCAGTACAACATCGAGGGCATCTTCTACAACAAGAAGATGTTCAAGGAGCAGGGCATTGAGGTGCCGCAGACCTGGGACCAGCTGGTGGCGTCCGCCAACAAGCTCAAGTCCGCTGGCATCCAGCCCTTCACCGCCGGCGGCAAGAGCGGCTGGCCCGTCAGCCGCTGGATTGGCGCCTACATCTTCCGCAGTTTGGGTGGCGATGCCATGGCCGCGGTCGCGAACAAGACCGCCAAGCTGACCGATCCCGGCTACGTGGCCGGAGCGCAGGCGATCCAGGACCTTGGCAAAGCGGGCCTGTTCCCGGTCGGTGTTGCGTCAGAGGATCTACCGACTGCGTACAACGACCTCGTCACCGGCAAGGCCGCAATGGAGTACCAGGGCACCTGGCTCCTCTCCAACATCAACGACCCGAAGCAGAACACGGTGGGTCTTGACCAGGTCGGTCTCATGCAGATCCCGGTGGTTTCGGGTGGCAAGGGCGACAGCGGCGCTTGGCCGACCAACGTCGGCAGCCCGCACGCGATCAACGCCAAGCTGTATGGACCCAAGGTCGGGGCCTGGTTGAAGTGCATCGCCCTCAACTACGCTGACAGCCTGATGACGAATCAGACCGCGTACTCTGGTTTCAAGGCCAGCCATCCGCCGGTCCTGGCCGCACCGACGCCGGGCACAGCCCCGCCGCCCGTGCCACCACTTACCACGGATGTCGCCAATTACATGGCCAGCGCCAAGTCGAGCGTGCTCTGGTTCGAGGCCCTGTCTCCGAGCGCGAAGTTCACGGCCGATGCGGGTGCGAACTCCCTGCTTCTGCTGAACGGCAGCATGACGCCGCTCGAGTACATGACCGCGCTCCAGAACGACCTCGACAATCCCTCGTAGGCCATCGAGCCGCTGTTCGCGTTCGCCGAGTGGATCAGACGCGCTAATCGCCTGTCGGGAAAGAGCGGTATGAACCAGGTCCTCGGAGACAAGCGGGCGATCCTCATCCTTCTTGGCCCCGCATTGCTCATGTACTCGGTCATCATGGTCATACCCGTCGTCTGGTCCTTCGGCTTCGCGTTGTTCAGAGGCAATCTGATCGAGGGCTTCACGTTCGTTGGACTGGCTAACTTTGCGCGCCTCATCCAGGACGAACAAGTTGGTTCCGCGGTTCGGTTCACCCTGCTGTACACGGTCGTCATTTCCACTGGTCAGATCCTTCTGGGGTACAGCCTCGCCCTGCTGTACACGTTCGTGCTCCGTCGCTCGTCGAGCCTGATCCGCACATTGGTTTTCTTTCCCGTCGTGCTGCCCAGCGTGGCCGTCGGCCTCCTGTTCTCCAGGCTCTTCGCCGTTGCTCCCAACACCGGTCCGGTCGAGTCACTCCTCACTCTGTTCGGCGTTGCTCCGTTCGACTTCTTCGCCGGCGCCGGCACCGCATTCTGGGTCATCGTCGTCATGGACCTGTGGCGATCGATGGGGTTCTACGGAGTCTTGCTGTTCTCCGGGCTCGTCGATATCCCCGGTGAGATCCTGGAGGCGGCGAGGATTGACGGTGCACGCGGGTGGAGGTTGATACGGAGCGTCGTCTTGCCGCTGTCATTGCCGATCCTTGTGTCGTCGATCATCTTCAGTCTGAACGCGTCGCTCAAAGTATTCGACACGATCGTTGCGCTGACGAACGGCGGGCCCGGTTCTCAGACCACTCCGATCACCCTGCTGATGTTCCAGACCTCGTTCTTCTACAGCTCGTTTGGGTACGGCTCGTCGATGGCGATCCTCATCAGCGTCATGTGCCTGACCGTTACGGCGTTCATCTTCAAGTACTCACGAAGAGATCTGACGGTAGCCGAGGCTGCATGACATGGCCGGCGTAGTCCAGGTGTCACAGCCGACGACGGTCCGTAGGACCGCCGGCACATCCCGATCGTTGGCAGTTCGCAAGTTCGCGCGGGGCCTCCCGACCAAGCTCTTGATCTTGCTGCTCCTGGTCATCGAGGTCTATCCGCTGTTCTGGCTCGTTTCGACATCGCTCAAGTCCACCCAGGAGTTCCTCAACACGCCGTTCTGGTCGCTGCCACAATCGCTCGAATTTCAGAACTACGCGGACGCGTGGACGCTGGGGCGCATCGGAGTGAGCCTGCAGAACAGCCTGATGGTCACCGTCCCGTCCGTTTTCTTCATCCTGATCCTTGGTGCGATGGCAGGGTTCGCGCTCGAGGTCATGATCTGGAAGGGTCGCAACGGGGTCCTCCTGGCCATCCTGTGCGGGATCATGGTGCCGGTGCAAATGATCTTGCTGCCGTTGTTCACGATCTATTTCAAGGTCGGCCTCACCAACACGCTTTGGCCTCTCTTGTTGACCTATATCGGACACGGCTTGCCGCTCACGACGTTCCTGATGGCCGCGTACTTCAGAGCCGTGCCCAGGGAACTGTTCGAGTCGTCCACACTGGACGGGGCCGGAATCCTCAGAAGTTTCTTCTCGATCGGGCTGCCGATGGTCAGAAATGGACTGTTGACCGTCGCATTGTTGATGTTCTTCTCGACGTACAACGACCTGCTTATTGCGCTGACGTTCATTACGTCGAGGGATAAGAGCACAGTTCAGGTCGGGCTACTCAACTTTCAGGGTGAGTACGGCAGCGTTTTGTATGGCCCTTTGTTCGCGGGGATCTGCATGACCGTCCTCGGAACGCTGGTCGTCTATCTGTTCCTCAGCCGGCAGATCATGCAAGGCCTGGCCGGCGGCGCCCTCAAGGGGTGAGCACAGGCAGCACGGGATCCGCGGCCCTGGTCGTGGACAGCCACACGCATGTGTGGCCACGCTGGCCGCACAAGCCCGCTGTTCCAGATCCGGCTACGCGCGCGAGTGTCGAGCATCTTGTCTTCGAAATGGATGCCAACGGCATCGATCAGGCCGTGCTCGCGGCGGCGCGGCTGGAGGGCTGCGCCGACAACAATGACTACGTGGCGGGCGCCCTGACGAAGTACCCGGGCCGGTTCCATCATTTCGCCGACGCAGATTGCCGCTGGGCACCGGAGTACCACTCGCCAGGGGCCGCGGCCCGGCTGCGGGCCTTGGCCGAGCAGTACGTGATCGCAGGCGTGAGTCACTACGTCGGCCCCGAGAACGACGGATGGCTGGTTTCTCCCGAGGGCATGGAGTTCTTTTCCGAGGCGTCGAGGCTCGGGCTGATCGTCGCGTTGGCGGCCAACCCCGCGTGGCATGCGGACGTGTGGGCCGTGGCCCGGGCTTTCCCGGACCTGACGGTTGTTCTTCACCACCTCGGGCTCGTGTTGCTGTGGAAGGACGGGGTCGACGACGGCTTGCGGCGCGTCCTGCCGGCCGGAGATCTGCCCAATCTCAAGGTGAAGGTGACTGGGTTCTTCTACGGCACCGACCAGCCCTGGGAGTACCCCCTGCCGAAGGCAGTCGAGGTGGTTCATCGTTTCTATGACTCATGGGGGCCCGCGCGGCTGCTCTGGGGATCCGAGAGCCCGAATTTCCGGGGGCACCTGAGCTACCGGCAGTCGCTGGAGATCGTACGAACGCACTGCTCATTTATCCCGGCCGCGGAGATGGACATGGTCCTCGGTGGGAATCTCGACGCGCTCCTTCGCGCGGCGCGGGCTCGTCGAGAATTCGCATGAAGCGGGTCGGCATCGCCCTCAACCGCTTGACGCGAGGGCGCTACTTCGACCAGAAGTCAGTTCAGCGACTCGAGCGGGCCGCGGAGGTCGTGTGGCTCGAATTCGACGGCCCAGCTCGCGCTACCGACGAAAAACCAGGTGACCGGGAGAAGCTTGCGGCCTTCGTGGTGGATCTTGACGCGCTCGTGGTCAGCCACGGCTGTCCGCGCGTGACCGCAGACATCATTGCCTGCGCACCACGCCTGAAGTTCATCGGCGACACGCACGGGGACCGATTCGCCGAGCGGGTCGATGTGGTGGCGGCGCGGAAAGCCGGAATCGCAGTTGTGGACACCACCAATGGCTCATCGGACCCGGTGGCCGAATGGGCGCTGGCCATGGCGCTGATCGGCCTGCGCAATGCCGGCGCCCTGTTCCGGCGTCTGATCGCGGGCGAGTTGCTGTGGCCGGATCGGCAAGTATTCGAGCATGACCCCGGCTACCTCGTGGGCGAGCTGACCGGCAAAACCGTGGGCATGATCGCGTGCGGCCACGTCGGTCGCAGACTGCTGGCGCTCCTCGAGCCGTTCCAATGCGACGTGCTCGTCTACGACCCGCATGCCCCGGCGGTCCTCGCCGAGATCTACGACATCAACGTCACGAGCCTCGAGAACGTCATGTCGCGCTCGGACGTCGTGATCTGTCTCGCACCGCTCACCAGCGAGACGCGCGGTTTGATCGGCCGCGAGCAGGTCGAAGATATGCGGGCCGGGACGGTGTTCGTGAACGTGTCGCGGGGCATGGTGGTCCAGACGGGGCCGCTGGTGGAGCGTCTGGAACGCGGCGACATTATCGCGTGCCTCGACGTATTCGACCCCGAGCCGATCCCGGTGGACCACGTGGTGCGCACGCTGCCGAACGTTTTCCTCACGCCGCACATCGCCGGCGTTACGGCAGCAAGCGAGCCGCGGTTCTTCGACTACATGGTCGACGAGGTGCTGCGGGCGCTCGCGGGCCACCGGCCGCGCCACGAACTGATTCCGCGCTCACCACCCTGACCGCAGGCGCGCGCCTCAGGGCCCCGCGCGTGGCGGCCAGGTAACGCTACGCACGTCCGAGGGCCTTGAGCGCACGGCCGACGCCCTCGAGGTTCTTCACGTCCATCTCGGAGTACTTGCGCGAGATGATCACGCCGTCCACCCCGGCCTCGAACGCGGCGGCAAGTGACTCGCCGACGCTCTCGGGCGTGGTGTGTAGGACATGGTCGGGTGCGGCGACATCTACGTCGATGCCCGGGTAGACCTTCGCCTTGCCGGCCATGGCGGCGACCGTCCGGGCCGACTCGCGCCGGACGTAATCCGGCGAGAAGCCCTGGGCAGGCAGGTCGTCGAACGTGCACGCCTCGTCGTAGCCGAGGGCTTGGCGGTGCAGGTCGTACACGGTTTGCTCGTCGATGCCACGGTAGAAGGTCTTGCACAGGGCGCGGATGTAAGCGTGGATGCGGTAGCCGGCTACGGTGTTGTAGACGACCGGCTTCACGAAGTCGGAGTACTGAGCGATCTCGCCGAAAGGCATCTGGGCCCGGTACAGCGCCGAGAACGAGTTGTGGTGCCAGACGTGCCAGCCGACTTGGACCTCCTTATTGAGGAACTTGGCCGTGCCATAGATCCGTTTGAGGAGCGACTCGTAGCCGCGATGCCAAAACTGCTCCCAGGCAATGATCTCGGGGTAGTTGAGGAGCAGCCGCCAGAAGCGGACGTAGGCGGTGTCGCCTGGCTCGGCCGGATCGTCGTGGCCGGTCGCGAGGACATAGAGCTTCCTGTAGCCCTCCGCCGCTCGCCGGCTGTCGATCCCCTCACGCTCGCCATCGGCCACACAGTACTCGCAGAAGCAGTAGGGCCGGCCGTCGCGGGCCAAGCCACCGTCCTCCATCACGTTGCCGAGCGGGCCATTTCGCTCGGACCCGAACATCAGCCCGTCGAGGGGGTAGCTCTTGATCTGGTCTTCGACCAGACTGAGGATCCAATTGACGTAATCAGGGTTACGGATGCAGGCGTAGTTGTCGGCCCGGCCCCACGCGTCCACCTGGAGCACCTTGGGCCAGTTGGGAACGAACCTGGTCAGGCCCGAGTGGGTGTTCTCGAGGATGAACGAGTAGACCCTGGTGTCGCGCGCCTTGGCGACGGGGATGAGCCGCTCTAGCACATCGACGCCGTTGACGTCCTTGTCCGGAGCGCGCCAGGGTCCGAGCAGCGTGCCTGCGTAGTACTCGGCGTGCTGTGTGAAATACGCGCCGCCCCAATGGTCGTCGATCTCCTTGGGACCGTGCCCGGACCACGGTCGGTACTGGACCTGGCGCCCCTGAATCCCGCGGTCAAAGGCCTGAGTGCCGACGAAGATGGCGCTGACGCCGAGGCCGTTGAGGCGGTCGACCGTTTCCTCGAAGCCTTCATCGACAAGTGAAACGACCGGAACCTGGATGCCTATCAGCAAGTTCACGTGCCCTCCGCAGATCTGCGCCGCAAGGCCCGTCGCATGGCAGCGCGCCCCATTGCGTGATGCCTCACTTTATGTAGCCGGCGCGTTCGTCGCGTCCGAGGAAGCTACGATTGCCGATGCGCTGGACCACGTGCTCGACGTGACGCACGCGGGCACGCGGAACGTCCGCGAGGCCGCCGCCGATGTCCCGGACTCGCACGGCCCGTTGCGGTTCAAACAGCTCGATGATCACACCTGCGCCGGTTCTCTTGCAGCGGAGTGGGGTCGCAAGCCGCGAATGGCCTCTAGCCGCGTGTTGAACGGCAACCCAAGGCGGATCGCATGACCTATCAGACAGCTCCGGCGAGTCGGCTCCCGGTCCAGGCGCACACCGGCCACTGTGGAGCTACCTCAACGACCCGGTAGAAACCGCGGCGGATGTTGCGTATCAGAGCATGGCCCCGCATGAAGATTGCTGCTGACGAGACGGATTTGAGTCCGCGCATCGGCCGCAGCCGTTCCTTCAGAAACCTGTGATGGCGCTCGATCCCATTCGTGCGATAGCGTCCACTCCGGTGTAGGACACCGGGAACGGCAACGGCGAGAGCCGGTGGATAGGTGGCGGCCTTGTCAGTGATGACCCGACGTGGCGTCGTTCCACTGGTCGCGATGGCCCGCTCGAAGAACAAACGCTGTTTATGGCGCTGAATATGCCTCCCCAAAAAGTCGAAGCCCTGGTCGATGTGGACGAGGCGGTAGTTGGCCAGGCCCTCGGGAATTCCGTCATCCAGTCTTGATCAAGTTCCTGCAAGAGCCACTCGGGATAGCGACCCTCACCGGGATCCGTCCTTGCGATTTCCGACGGCCAGGTGCAGTTCCCGCCTTGGACGAGAAGCCCACCGCCAGGCTGTGGGCACTCGCTTGCGCCTGTCCACCACAACGACAGGTCCGCGTTGACACCTATGACACGCTCGCCAACAACGACGGGAAGCTACCGCCAACACCGCGGTGCAGATATCGCCGCACAAAGGTCAGGCGTCAATTACGCATCAGCACGCGGTATGAACCGAAACGCGCGACTTCGCGATAGGTCCCGGCCAGGTAGGCCTCCAGTGGCTGGTTGCCTGCCGGCGGACCCCAGAACGCGAGCTCCGCACCAGACACAACCACGATTCGGACCGGCGTCTGATCCAGAGCTGCGATGACGCCCTGGAGTTCCTGCGCGGAGGCTGCACCGGGGTACAGGTGGGTGAAGCGTGTCGGGTTGGGGCGGTCGGACGCCACGTACACAAGCGGTGAGGACGGGTAGACGAAGATTGGCTCGTCAGGGGCCGTGTTGGCCCGCACGAAGCGAATAGCTGCCAGAAGTGTCGCCGCCTGTTCGCTCGGAACGATCAAGCCTTCAATCTCAGGTAGGCTCGTCTCGATCGTGGTGGACTCCAGGCGCGGGGCGAGGCGCCCGGCATCGGAGACATCGACAAAGTCATGACTCCGGTCGGCCAGCGCGGGAAGGGCGCTGGCGACCGGGACAGACACCAGTACCGCGCCGAGTACGGTACGAGCCGCGCGACCCAGGCTCCAGCGGTCAGAAAGCTGGGCGTGAAGCTGGCCAAGGACAACTGCCCCAGTGGCCAGCGGGAGACACGCCGACCAGGCCAGGTGGGCGTCGTCGATTCTGGGGTATTGGGTCAAGAACGTCAGCGCGCCAGCCAACGTTATCCACCGCAGCCGCCACGTCGCGAAGGTCGGCGGACAGCGAAGCGACTGCCACGCCCCCGCCAGGATGCATACGACTGGCAGCATGATCGCCAGGCCAATGGCACTCCGTCCAGGTGCCATGATCGTCGCTAGCACGACCGTGTCCCCGGGCTCGCCCGTCAGCAGCACTCCGCTCGTGGCAAAAACCACCCCGGCCGACACGGCCGCACACAACAGCGGAGGCTGGTGTCGGGCGCGTATAGCGAGCATCCCAGCAACCGCAACGCCCAGCAGACCTGCCCACGCTCCGCCGCTTGGACCTGTCAATGGATGCCATAGAACAGCTTGGTCCACCGCGCCGACGAAACCCTTGAGCAAGTCGAGCCTGCCCTCGAGCGCGATGGCCAGTATGACAATCCAGGGCAGCGTGACGAGAGCGCACCCAAGTCCGAGCAGGACCGCGTCTCGCAGCCAGGACCCGAGCCGCCGGCCGTCTGGCGATACTGAAACACGTCCCATAGCCGCGACTCCAGCCGCGGCAAGCGGCACCAGAAAGTAGACGTTAGCCGTGGCATTCTCGCTGGGATGGATTAGCCACGCCGCCGCTAAGACGACCGCCAGCAAGAGCGCTAGCTGCGTCAAACGCAACGTGCGGGTCACGCGCACCTGCCTTATTTCGAAGCCCTGCCAGGCGGTGAACGCGACCAGTGCCAGCAGGAGGAAAGCCCCCGCGTTCTGCTTGAACGCGAAGACGAGTCCGGCGACAGCGCCGATGGCGATCAGCCCGCCCGTACGCCAGCCGCTGCTCAGCCGCGGCAGACGGGTGAATCCCCACGCAGCGAGCACGGTCAGCGCAGCGCTGGGCCAGCCAGGATGGGACTCCCACGTGCGAGGCACCCAGTCCAGCCCCACCAGCACATACAGGCCGGGCAGGATGGCGAACGCGGGCCGGGCCAGCGGCCGGCACAGGAGGTACAAGCCACCTGCCAACCACACGCGCGCCAGGAGCCCGACTGCTCGGGCAACGACGACATGTGCGCCGAACAGGTTGAACAGAAAAACATGCACGTAGAGCAGACCGGGCGTGTACAACGAATCGAAGTCTCGGTACGGGAGGGCGCCGCGCAGCACGCGAGTCGCTTGCTCGACGAAGTAGCCTTCGTCGACGGCGTCCAGGCCGACTCGGATCAGTGCCAGGTCGGCAGTCACGACCGTTACCAGGCATAGGATGGCCAACCCCTCCTCCAACCGTGTGTGGCGGCTACGATGGCT
>Ga0137375_10001769_pt1 | contig 25291 bp, 25 predicted proteins | sample SagtaG_24_FD_104936 | JGI IMG/M metagenome (GOLD analysis project Ga0137375, IMG submission 104936) | Vadose zone soil microbial communities from Sagehorn Ranch, Mendocino, California, USA - Sage1_R_113_16 metaG | ecosystem: Environmental > Terrestrial > Soil > Vadose zone | place: USA... | reverse complement strand
CGCGTAGTTGACCGCCCGGCGCAGCTGCGGATTGTTCTTGAACAGCGGCTGCTCGACGTTCATGTTCAGGTACCAGAAGACCGGATTCGGCCGGACGTAGAAGCTCGCCGAGTTCCCGGTGTGCGACTTGTTCACGCCGTACTTGTCCCGCAGCTCGGCTGCGGCGTTCGGCGGGAACGCGCCGACGTCCGTCTGGTTCGCCTCGACTCGCAGACGCTGGGCATCGAGCGAGATCGCGATCGCGTACGTGATCTGATCCGGGTTCCGCGGCCGCGAGCCCTTGTAGAACGGGTTGCGCTTCAGGACCGCCTCGCGGCCCTGCGTCCAGCTCTCGACGCAGTACGGCCCGCACGCGGCGCTCTTCGCAGGCGCGGCGATGCCGTCCGGGTTGACCGGCAAGTTCGTTGCGACTGCCGAGAAGAACGGCATCGTGATCCGGGCGAGGAAGTCCGGCGCGATCCGCGTCAGCGTGAAGCGGATCTTGTACTTGCCGAGCACCTTCACTCCGGATGCCGTGGCCGCCTTGCCGTCCAGGACCGCCTTGGCGCCGACGAGGTCCTCGATGAACGTCGTCGCAGGCGAGCTCATCTTCGGCTGGAGGTCGCGGTTGATCGCGGCGGCGAAGCTCTGCGCGGTCACCGCCGTGCCGTCCGCGAAGCGGTAGTTCTTGCGCAGCGTGAACGTATACGTCTTGCCGTTACCGGAGACGGCGGGCAGCGACGTTGCGACCTCCGGAACGATGCGGTTGCCGCCGGCCTTCGCTTCCTTGTCGGGGAAGTTGAGCAGCTTGCACGTCGTGGCGTATTCCATCTGCCAGGACTGGGAGAAGTAGGCGAGAGCAGGGTCGATGAAGTCGAAGTCGTTGCGGATGTCGACGCGCAGCGTTCCGCCGCGTGCCGCAGTCGCAGCGGCTCCCTCCGCGCCGCCTGACGCCGGCGTGGCTACCGCCGCGGCGATCGCGAGACCGACCCCGGCCGCCAGCACCGCCAGCACCGCCAGCGAGACCGTGAATCGCTTGGACAACGGGACTCCTTTCGCCGCACTTCCGGCGGGAGCCCTGCCGTGCACACCCTCGCGCGCTTAGACGCCGCGAGCCCCGCCGTTGTTAGCGGCGCCCGCGACTCTCAGGGGAGAGAACGTATGGAGCGGGGCTACGAAGGCCTGTGCGGGCCGCACGAACGACAGGGACCCTGCGGGCCGTGCGTGTTCGGGTACCAGCATTGAGGATGCGCACCCGGGCGACCACCCCCGCGCAGCCCCGCGCGAGAACCCGTCACGTCACGAACTCGGAACCGAGCCTCCCGGCAGGTGCGCCTCATGGGCCTTCAGACGGGGGCGGCCGGCGATAGTTAGAGGTTTCGATATTAAGCCTCGGTTATGCGAAGATTGAGCCGCCGTGGGGCTGCGCGGCCTGTGCGGGTGCACCCCGGTGCGGCCACCCCGCGTAGCCCCACCTCTCGCGCAACTGACCGCGTTCACGGCACGATGCGGCCCCGCGCTGCGCGCACTGTGGCCTCCGGCCTCGCACCGCCAGCGGCGCGTCAGAGGCGCGAGCCGGTCCAACCAGTAGGATTTCTCCGTGCTCGGCGAGGTCCTGACCGCCATCGCCACGCCGTTCGACCACGAGGGACGCGTCGACCTCGACCGCTTTCGCGAGCTCGCATCGCACCTCGTCGAGAACGGCTCGGACGGGCTCGTCGTCTGCGGCACGACCGGCGAGGCGCCGACGCTCGCGGACGAGGAGAAGTTCGAGTTGTGGGAGGCGGCAGTCGAATTGCTGCACGGGCGCGCCACCGTCGTCGCCGGCACGGGCACCTATGACACGGCGCACTCTGTGCATCTGACGAAGCGCGCACACGAGATCGGCGTCGACGGACTGCTCGTCGTCACGCCCTACTACAACCTTCCGCCACAGCGCGCGATCGTCCGTCACTTCGAAACGATTGCGGACGCGAGCGACAAGCCGATCATCGCCTACAACATCCCTGCCCGCGTCGTCCGGAACATCGAGCCCGAGACGATCGAGCGCCTCGCCCAAATCCCTTCGTTGCGCGCGGTCAAGCAGGCGAACGCCGACCTCGATCAGGCGCGACAGATCCCGGGCTTCGGCCTCGACCTCTACGCAGGCGACGACAACTTGATCCTCCCGTTCCTCGAGCTCGGAGGGATCGGCGGCGTCTGCGTGTACACGCACGTCGTCGGCCCGCAGGTCAAGGAGATGGTTCGCGCCTATCACGACGGCGACGCCGACCGCGCGCGGCAGATCGACGCCGAGCTCGCGCCCGCATACGAGCTGCTGAAGGTGCAGACGAACCCGATCGCGATCAAGGCGGCGTTGAACCTGCTCGGGCATGAGGTCGGCGGCCTCCGGCTGCCGCTCGTCGAGGCCGACCAGCCGGAGGTCGCACAGGTGCGCGACTGCCTCGAGCGGCTCGGCATTCTGGTCACTGCGTAGTTACGCTTCAGGCGCAGGCAACGACGGAGGGTGACGCCTCCCGAGCCGCCGGCCGTCCGCCGTGACAGGACGCCAACGAGGCCGCGTAAGGCGGCGAAGTGCGGTGGCACCGCGGGATTCGCCTCCCGCCCGCACCCCCAGGCGACGTTGTCGAGGGAGGTGCGAACGAGATGGAACGAATCCTCACGTCGGAGCTGGCGGCGCACGCCGGCGAGCGAGTGCTGCTCCAGGGTTGGCTGCACCGGCAGCGACGGCTCTCGCGGGTGTCCTTTCTCGTGCTGCGCGACCGGGCCGGCCTCGCGCAGCTCGTCGTCGGAGAGCCGCTCGAGCTGCAGCCGGAGAGCGTGCTCGAGGTGGAAGGCGTCGCGGTGGCCACCCCGCAGGCGCCGGGCGGGGTGGAGCTCCACGATCCCGACGTGCGCGTACTTGCCGAGCCGGCCGAGCCGCCGCCCCTCGAGCTGCACCGCCCGGAGCCGAAGGAATCCCTGCCGACGCGTCTCGATCTCGCCGCGCTCGCGCTCCGTCACCCGCTCGTGCGGGAGCGCTTCCGGCTCGCCGCGCGTGCCGTCGCCGCCTTCAGGCGAACGCTCGATGCACACGGCTTCACCGAGATCCAGACGCCGAAGATCGTGGGCTCTGCCACGGAGGGCGGCGCGAACGTCTTCCGCGTCGACTACTTCGGACGCGACGCGTTCCTTGCGCAGAGCCCGCAGTTCTACAAGCAGACGATGGTCGGCGTCCTCGAGCGCGTCTACGAGGTCGGTCCAGTGTTTCGCGCGGAACCCCACGAGACGGGAAGACATCTCGCGGAGTACGTCTCGCTCGATGCAGAGCTCGGGTTCGTGCGCGATCACCGGGACGTGATGGAGGTGGTGGGCGACGTCGTCGGCGCAATGATCGAGGCGGTTGGTGAGACGCCTCCCGCGAAGACGGCGCTCGTCCACTTCGAGGACGTACGGACAGGCGAGGAGCCCGACCTCTCGCCCGCCGACGAGCGGCGGATTTGCGCCGAGCACGGCGAGCTCGTCCTCGTCGAGGGCTTCCCGGCGGCCAAGCGCCCGTTCTACACCCATCCGGATCCCGAACGGCCGGAATGGTCCCGCGGCTTCGACCTGCTCTACCGCGGCCTGGAGATCGTGACCGGCGGCCAGCGTCTGCACCGGCTCGAGGACTACCGCGCCGCCCTGGCGGCGCGGGGCCTCGACGAGGCGCCGTTCTCCGGCTACCTGGACGCGTTCCGGTACGGGATGCCCGCGCACGGCGGCTTCGCGCTGGGCCTCGAACGGTTCATGGCTCAGGCCCTCGGCGCGGGCAACATCCGCGAGACGACGCTCTTTCCCCGCGACCGCTCGCGCCTGTTCCCATGAGCCTGGCGTCGCCCGAGGGGCCTACACTGCCTCGGCATGACAGTTCGCATCATCCCGCTCGGGGGCCTCGGCGAGGTTGGCAAGAACATGACCGTGTACGAGGCCGCAGGAGAAACGATCGTTGTCGACGCCGGGCTCGCCTTCCCGCGCGACGAGCACCTCGGGGTCGACCTCGTCCTTCCGGACATGGGCTATCTGGCGGATAAGGGGCGGATTCGCGCGGTGGTGCTCACGCACGGGCACGAGGATCACGTCGGCGCGCTGCCGTACCTGCTGCGCGAGGTCCGCGTGGACGAGGTGCTCGCGACCCGCCTGACGCTCGGTTTGATCAAGTCGAAGCTCGACGAGCATGGCCTCCTCCGCGCCGCGGAGCTGACCGAGCTCGAAGTGGGGGAGCAGCACGAGCTGGGTCCCTTCCGCGTCGAGCCGGTTCGGATGGCGCACTCGATCCCGGACTCGGTCGCGCTCGCGATCCGCGCGGAAGGCAAGCTGATCGTGCACACCGGCGACTACAAGCTCGACCACACGCCGGTCGACGGACAGAAGACCGACGTGGGGCGCCTCGCCGAGCTCGGCAACGAGGGCGTCGACCTGGTGCTCGGAGACTCCACGAACGCGGAACGGCCCGGGGTGACCGCGTCGGAGCGAGTCGTCGGCGAGGCTTTTCGCCAGATCTTTCCGCTGCGGCACGGCCGGATCATCGTGTCCTCGTTCGCATCGAACGTGCACCGGGTTCAACAGGCCGTCGACGTCGCGATCGACCTGAGGCGAAAGGTCTGCGTCATCGGACGCTCGATGCGCAAGAACGTGAACATCGCGCGCAACCTCGGCTACATGGAGGTGCCCGAAGGGATGCTGGTGAAGCCCGACGAGCTCGCAGAGCTGCGCCCCGAGGAGCAGTTGATCGTCTGCACCGGTTCGCAGGGCGAGCCGATGTCCGCCCTGACGCGGATCGCGTACGGCGACCACCCGGCGATTACCGTCGAGCGCGGCGACACGGTGATCATCTCTGCGAAGCCGGTGCCGGGCAACGAGCTCCGGGTGCACGACTCGATCAACAGGCTCTCGAAGGCCGGCGCAGAGGTGCTGCACCAGGAGATCGCGCCCGTGCACGTCTCGGGACACGGTTGCCGCGAAGAGATCCGGACCGTGCTGGCGCTGCTCCGTCCGCGCGCGGTGATGCCGGTGCACGGTGAGTTCCGGATGCAGGCGGCGCAGGCGCAGCTCGCCCGCGACGCCGGCGTGCAGGCAAACAGCATCGTGATGGCGGAGAACGGCTCGGTCGTCGAGCTCGACGACACGGGCGCGCGGATCGTCGATCAGATCGAGGCCGGCGTGACGCTCGTGGACGGGCTCGGCGTGGGGGACGTCCAGGACGTCGCGCTGCGCGACCGGCGCCACCTCTCGGAAGACGGCGTCCTGATCATCGTGGCGACCCTGGCGCAGCACAACGGTGCCCCGCCGGCGCGTCCCGAGTTGATCGCCCGCGGCTTCACCGGCCCGGACGAGCTGCTCGACGAGACTCGCGAGGAGGCGGCGCGTGTGCTCCGAGAGCTGCTCGCGGACGACGTCGTCGAGATCAAGCTGCTCCAGGAACATCTGCACGACACCGTCGGCCAGCTGATCTACGACCGCACCCGTCGACGGCCGATGATCCTTCCTGTAGTAGTAGAAGTATGAGTGCTCTCGCGCCCCTGACCGCCGCCCCCTATGGCCGGCGGAGCCGGCCTCCGGAGGCGGCTCGACCCGCCGACGGCACGCTCGCCTACGAGGCCGTGCTACTTGCACTGTCTCTTCGGCGATCGCGCGCCCGGCGGGCCGTCAGGAACGCGAGACCGTGCAAGACGGAGGCTCGCTGAATGAGCGCCACTGCGGCAAGGCCGGGTTGGGCCGAGATCATCGCCGACAACGCCGCGGAGCTCGGTTCCGCCGCGCGCTTGATCGCGCAGCTACGCGCCTGCGAGGTGTCGGCGCTCGCGTTTTGCCGGCTGCTCGAGCGCTGGCAGCGCGGCGACGCGCAGCCGGGCACGCCGGGGGGCCGCGAGGCAGCGCTGCGGCGCGCCGCGGACCGCGTCGAGACCGCACTCGCGGGCCTCGAGGACCCGCTGGCCCGCTACCTGCTCGAGCTCGAGCCCGTGCTCGCGGAGGGCCGCTCCTGGTACGGCGAGCCGGGTCGCGGCGAGCTGGTCGACTGGAAGCCGGTGCTCTCCCGCGCAGGCGTCGGCGCGTCGCCCAACCGCGTGGCGCAGGTCTACCTCGAGCTCGCCGTGCTCGTGCGCGCGCTCGAAGGACTGACGACGTCGGCTCGGATGCGCACACAGCCGGACCGCTCCGAGCTCTGGGCGGGCCTCTTCGATCTGCGCGAGAACCTCTTCGGCCGCGCGATCGACGATCTCAGGGCCCTCGCCGCCTGACGCGAAACTGCCGTCGGGCGAGCCGGTCATTTGCGAGCTCGGCCGGCGACCACGGCTCGATTTCAGCTCGAGCTGACACACTTCACCGGTGCGCTTCGGCGTCGCCGTGCTTCCGAACCAACCTTGGCCCGAGCTCGTCGAGACGTGGCGGACGCTCGACGCGCTGAACGGAGTCGAGTCGGTCTGGGTCGCGGACCATCTCGCCAATCCGTACCGTCGCGAGCAGCCGTGGTTCGAAGGCTGGACGTGCCTCGCCTCGCTGGCGCGCGAGACGGAACGAGCTCGTATCGGCCCGCTGGTGTCGCCGATGACGTTGCACAACCCGGCGCGCCTCGCGAAGGCGGCCGTCACCGTCGACCACGCATCCGGCGGACGGCTCGAGCTCGCCGTCGGCTCGGGTGGCTCGGCGTTCGACCACGCACTGGCGCAGGTTCCGCGGTGGGAGCCCGCCGAGCGCGCGCAGCGATTCGAGGACTTCGTCATCAGGGTTCGCATGCTGCTCGACCGCGACGACCTCCGGCCGGGAGCGATGCAGGAGCGCATCCCGATCACGGTCGGCGGCAACAGTCGTGGAGTCCTCCGCGTCGCGGCGAGGCACGCAGACCGCTGGAACACGTACATCGGTTGGCAGCTGGCAAAGGAGGAAGGCAGGCGGCTCACAAAGGAGCGCAACGCGAGGCTCGACGAGCTCTGCAACGCGGCCCGCCGCGACCCCCGCTCGCTCGTGCGCTCCGCGCTGATCGGCCATTCGTTCGTCGCGGAGACACCGTTCGCCTCCCAGCACGCGTTCCGCGAGCTCTGTGTCGCCTACGAAGAGGCAGGAATCGACGAGCTGATCTTCTACTGGCCGCCCGAGTTCTCGATGCCCGAGGACGCATTCGAGCCGGGGCTGTTCGAGCGCCTCTTCGCGTAGTCCCTCACTTCGCTTCGCTCGCGCTCGGGGCGCGCCTTCGGCGCGCGATTGGCGGGCGTTGAGGGGAGCTCTGGTACTCGGAGGGTCGTGAGCGGCGCGGCTGTAGCCGCGCCGCGGGTGACGGGCTGCACAGAACCACTGACCTCGCGATTTTTTCACAGCGGCTCTCTAGTGCCCGACGGCAGGACTGCCGAACGGCGGGTCGAAGCGAGCCGCGTGGCCACACGGAAGAAGCACCGGCGCGGCCTCCGGCCGCGCACGCCGTCGCGCGTCAAGAAACGGAAGGCCCGCCGGGGCGCTCGCAGCGAGCGTCACCCCGAGCTCTGGGGGCTGGGGCTCGTTGCGTTCGGGCTCTTCCTCGGGATCGTCCTCTACGGGGGCTGGGACGGCGGCATCGTCGGGCAGCGCCTGGCGGACGCCGTACGCGCCGTCATCGGCGCCGCCGCCTACTGCGCGCCCCTGGCCACGGTGGCTATCGGCGCACTGATGGTCGCGCGGAGCGAGCTGGTCGACCTGCGTCCGTTCCGCACGGGCCTCGTTGTTCTCGCGTTCGGCTTGCAGACGACACTCGGGTCCGCCCACGGCGGCTATGCCGGAACCGCACTCGGCGACGGACTCGGGAAACTGCTCGGCCCCGGTGCAACGATCCTCGGCGTCTTGGGGCTTGTCGTCGGGATTCTGCTTCTGTCCGGAGCCTCTGCCGGGGCTATCGTGCGGCGCTCAGCCAGGGTGGTCCGCACGTACCCAAAGCGAACGCGCCTGCCCGAGCGGGAGCCCCGTCCGCAGCCGCAGGCTGCGGACGCGCACGCTGCTCCGATCGACGCCGCACAGGCGTTTCCCGATGTCGTGTCCCATGAGCCGCCGCCGCTGTTGCACGAGCCCCTCGCGGAGGACCCGCCGACGCTGTTCGAGCTCGAGCAACTCGAGGAGCACGGCGAATACGTGCTTCCGGATCGCGAGCTCTTGCATCGCTCGAATCCCGCGGCGAAGATCGACCCGGCTGCGGCCGACCGGATCGGCGAGGCGCTGGTGCAAACGCTCGCCCACTTCGGCGTCGAAGCATCGCTCCACGGCCGCATCGCAGGCCCGCGCGTGACGCGGTACGAACTGCAGCTCGCTCCGGGAACGAAGGTGTCGAAGGTCGCCGCGCTCAAGGACGATCTCAGCTACGCGCTTGCGACGACGGAGATTCGCATCCTCGCCCCGATCCCGGGCAAGCAGGCGGTCGGCGTCGAAGTGCCGAACCTGTCGCCGAACCTCGTCACGCTCGGCGACATCTACGGCGACCTTCCGCAAACTGCGTCGCCGCTCAGCGTCTGGCTCGGCAAGGACATCTCCGGCAATGCGATCTGGACCGACCTGGCGCGGATGCCGCACATCCTGATCGCCGGCACGACGGGCTCGGGCAAGTCGGGGTGCATCAACACGATCATCACGTCGATCCTGCTCCGCGCGACGCCGGACGACGTCCGCATGATCCTGATCGACCCGAAGCGGATCGAGCTCGGCTTCTACGAGTCGATTCCGCACCTGCTGACGCCGGTCGTCTCGAATCCGAAGCAGGCGGCCGCGGCGCTGACGAACGTCGTGACGGAGATGGAGCGCCGCTACGAGAAGATGTCCCTGCTGCGCGCGCGCAACCTGCCCGAGGCGAACCGCGCCCTGCGCACGCGCGGCGAGCAGCCGCTGCCGTTCCTGCTCGTCGTGATCGACGAGCTCGCCGACTTGATGATGATCTCGCCGCAGAACGTGGAGGACGCCGTCATCCGGCTCGCGCAGAAGTCGCGCGCCGTCGGCATCCACCTCGTGCTTGCGACGCAGCGCCCATCCGTGGACGTCATCACGGGCATGATCAAGGCGAACGTCCCGTCGCGCATCGCATTCGCCGTGTCGTCGCAGACCGACTCGCGCGTGATTCTCGACACGGCGGGCGCGGAGTCGCTGCTGGGTCAGGGCGACATGCTCTTCAAGCCGCTCGGCACGTCGCGGCTGCAGCGTCTCCAGGGCGCGTACGTGACGGAGGAGGAGATCGCGCTGGTGGTCGAGCGCTGCCGCGCACAACGCGCACAGGAGCTCGACGAGTCGCTGCTCGAGGCGCCGGAGCCGGAGCCGTCCGACGAGGACTACGGCGACGGGGAATTCGACCCCGACGAGGATCCGCTGCTCGACAAGGCGATCGAGATCGTCGTCCAGACGCAAACCGCATCGGTGTCGCTCCTCCAGCGCCGCCTGCGCGTCGGCTACACGCGCGCCGGACGGCTGATCGACATGCTCGAGCGGCGCGGGATCATCAGCGGCTACGAGGGCTCGAAGCCCCGGCGCGTGCTCGTAACCGAGCACGATCTCTCACAGACGCCCTCCTAGGCCTTTAGGATCGCCCAGGCTCTTTGGAAACCGGGCAAGGGAGGATCAGTTGAGGAAGCATCTCTGGCGGTGGGCGGTCGTCGCGATCGCGGCGCTCGGCCTCTCCGTCCTCGCGGCCGGCTGCGGCGGCGGTGGCGAGGAGAAGGCTCAGACAACGACCGCCGGCGGCACCGGCACCGCCGGGGGCGGTGGCGGAGGCGGCAAGGCGATCAAGGTCGGGCTGGTCACCGACATCGGCGGTCTGAACGACAAGTCGTTCAACCACCTCGCGTACCTCGGGCTGCAACGGGCGCAGGCCCAGCTCGGCGCCACCGGCAAGGTGCTCGAGTCGCACGCGAACTCGGACTACATCCCGAACCTGTCGACGCTCGCGAAGCAGAACTACGACCTCGTCGTCGGCGTGGGCTTCTTGATGGCGGACGCGATCGACACGGTTGCGACGAAGTTCCCGGATGTGAACTTCGCCATCATCGACTTCCCGAACGTCGCGTTGAAGCACAAGCCGAAGAACGTACGCGGGCTCGTGTTCAAGGAGCAGGAGGCCGGCTACCTCGTCGGCTATCTCGCGGGCCTGCTCGTGAAGCAGGAGTCGGGCTCCAAGAACACGGTCGCCTCGGTCGGCGGCCAGAAGATCCCGCCCGTCGACCACTACATCGCGGGTTACCAGTTCGGGGCGAAGCAGGCCGACGCGCAGGTGAAGACGCTGAACGGCTACTCGCAGGACTTCGTCGACCAGGCGAAGTGCAAGGAAATCGCGCTCAACCAGATCTCGCAGGGCTCAAGCGTCGAGTTCCAGGTCGCCGGGGGCTGCGGCCTCGGCGCACTGGACGCGGCGAACGAGAAGAACGTCTGGGGCATCGGCGTCGACGCCGACCAGGCCTATCTCGGCCCGCACATCCTGACGAGCGCGCTGAAGAAGGTCGACGTCGCCGTGTTCGACACGATCAAGTCCGCGCAGGACGGATCGTTCGCCGGCGGCGAGGATACGGTCTTCGACGCAAAGAACGGCGGCGTCGGCATCGGCAAGATCAACTCAAAGGTGCCGCAGGAGATCGTCTCCAAGGTGCGCGCGCAGGAGCAGAAGCTCTCGAACGGCCAGGTCACGGGCATCCCGGACACGGTCAAGTAAGGAAACGCTCGACGGGGCGGGTCCTGGAGGCCCGCCCCTTAGGATTGACCGCGATGGCAGACGACGTCGTCCTCGAGCTCCGGGGCATCACCAAGCGCTTCCCCGGCATCGTCGCCAACGATCACATCGACTTCGATCTTCGCCGCGGCGAGGTGCACGCGCTGCTGGGGGAGAACGGGGCGGGCAAGTCGACGCTGATGAACGTCCTCTACGGGCTGTACTCACCGGACGAGGGAGAGATCCTGCTCAAGGGGAAGCCGACGCGCTTCCACTCACCGAAGGACGCGATCGAAGCCGGGATCGGGATGGTGCACCAGCACTTCATGCTCATCCCTGTCATGACCGTCGCGGAGAACGTCGTCCTCGGCGCCGAGCCCACGCAGGGCGCGCTGCTCGACGAGTCGAAGGCGAGGGCGACGGTGCGCGAGCTCGCGCGCGGGTTCCACTTCAACGTCGACCCCGACGCGAGGGTGGAGAACATCACCGTCGGCCAGCAGCAGCGCGTCGAGATCATGAAGGCGCTCTACCGCAAGGCGGACATCCTGATCCTGGACGAGCCCACCGCCGTGCTGACGCCGCAGGAGGCGGCGGAACTGTTCGAGATCCTTCGCACCCTGCAGCGCGAGGGGATCTCGATCGTCTTCATCTCGCACAAGCTGAACGAGGTGCTCGAGATCGCCGACCGCATCACCGTGCTGCGGCGCGGCAAGAGGGTCGACACGGTCTCGGCAGAGGGCGCGACCGAAGAGCAGCTGGCGAAGCTGATGGTGGGCCGCGACGTCCTGCTCCGGGTCGAGAAGACGCCTCCGAACCCGGCGGAATCGCTGCTGCGCGTCGAGGAGCTGCAGGTCGACGACGACCGCGGCCTGCCGGCCGTGCGCGGCGTCTCCTTCGAGGTTCGGGCCGGCGAGATCCTCGGGATCGCGGGCGTGGACGGAAACGGGCAGACCGAGCTGATCGATGCCCTCACCGGGCTGCGCCATCCGCAATCGGGCCGCGTGCTGATCGGCGACCGCGACGCCACGGGGTCGAGCGCCCGCCGCCATCTCGACCTCGGTCTCGGACACATCCCCGAGGACCGGCAGCGGCGCGGCCTCGTGCTCGAGTTCACGCTCGCCGAGAACCTCGAGCTGCACGACTACGACAAGGAGCCGGTCGCGCGTTTCGGCTGGCTGCGGCCGCGCGTGATGATCGAGCGCGCGGAGCGCCTGCTCAGAGAGTTCGACGTCCGCGGCGGCCGGCCGGCCTCGCGCGCGGCCGACCTTTCGGGCGGCAACCAGCAGAAGGTCGTTCTCGCCCGAGAGATCGACCGCGACCCGCGCGTGCTGATCGCCGCACAGCCGACGCGCGGTCTCGACGTCGGCGCGATCGAGTTCGTGCATCGGCGCCTCGTCGAGGAGCGCGACGAGGGGCGTGGAGTTCTGCTCGTCTCGCTCGAGCTGGAGGAGATCCTGTCCCTCTCGGACCGCATCCTCGTGATCTACGAAGGCCGAATCGTCGGCGAGTATCGTCCCGACGCGACGCCCGAGGAGCTCGGTGCCGCGATGATCGGCGGCGGCAGGGAGCGAGCTGCGTGACCGATCCGGAGGGGCCGGAACGCCGGACCGGGGGCGACTACGCGCCGAGCCCAGCCGCTCGGCTCGACCTCTTCCAGCGGGCAGGCGGGATCATCACGCCGCTCATGACGGCGTTGCTGGCGTTCCTGATCGGTGGGTTCGCCGTCCTCGTCACCGGCCACAACCCGCTCAAGGTCTACAAGGCGATCTTCCTCGGCACCGGCCTGCAGTGGTTGATTCCCGGGGTCGGGGATCGTGAGCTGCAGGCGTCGAACCTGCAGCAGACGCTGCTGATCGTCACGCCGCTGATCCTCACCGGGCTCGCGGTCGCCTTCGCCTTCCGCTGCGGCATGTTCAACATCGGCGGCAACGGCCAGTACATCGTCGGCTCGATGTCCGCTGCGTGGTTCGGGACGCATTTCGCCGGCCTGTCGGGCGTGCCGCACGTCCTGCTGGCGATGCTCGCTGCGGCGCTTGCGGGTGCGGCCTGGGCGGGGATCGCCGGCGTTCTGAAGGCGACCGTCGGCGCACACGAGGTGATCACGACGATCATGCTCAACTGGATCGCCTACTGGATCGGCTCATGGGCGTACGGGCTCGGCGGTCCCCTGCAGGACCCTGCCCAGCCTTCGGTGCCGATCTCGCAGGACATCGCCCCGTCCTCGTACCTGCACGTCTTCTGGGGCGATCCGCTCTTGCAGGGCCTGCACATCGGCTTCTTCATCGCGCTCGGCGCGCTCGTCGCGTTCTGGATCGTCCTCAACCGGACGACGCTGGGCTACGAGGTACGCGCCGTGGGCTTCAACCCGGAGGCTGCTCGCTACGGCGGGATCTCGGTCCGCCGCAACTACTTCCTGGCGATGGCGATCTCCGGCCTCTTCGCAGGGGTCGCCGGGTCGCTCGACGTCCTCGGCTGGGAGCACAGGCTGAACGTCAACGACATCCAGGGCTTCTCGGTCGGCTTCGTCGGCATCGCCGTCGCGCTGCTCGGCCGCAACACCGCCGTCGGCACGTTCTTCGCCGCCGTCCTCTTCGGCGCTCTCGTCAGCGGCACCAGCGGCCGCCACCTCGACGCGTCGATCTTCCGGCCGGATCTCGCCGGCAACCTGACCTCGATCATCCAGGGACTCGTCGTGCTCTTCGTCGGGGCCGACCTGCTGATCCTGTACCTCTGGTCGATCCGGCGGCGGCTCGGCTTCGGGAAACGCACGGCCGAGGAGGAGGCGACGGCGACGTGAGCGTCGATGCCGTGCGCGCCAACCTGCGCGACGCGCTGTTCGAAGTGCGGTCGGTTGGCCTGGCCGGGATCGTGCTCGGTGTCGCGGCCTGCTGGATCGCGCTGCCGCCCTTGGCGGCGCGCTCCGTCGTCTGGCCGATCGTGTTCGCGCTCGGCGCGATCGGCTGCGGCGCTTATGCCGCTCGTGCAGGGGAAAACCGAGTCGGCTGGGGGGCCATCGCCGCCGGCTTCCTCGGGGCCGTCGGCGGGATCGCGGCCACCCGCGCCGGGGTTCACAACCTCGAGGCGGTGTTCGTCTGGTCGGCGCTGCTGGCCGCGACGCTCCGCTGGGCGACGCCGCTGACGTTCGCGGCGATCGGCGGCCTGTTCAGCGAGCGGAGCGGCGTCGTGAACATCGGGCTCGAGGGGATGATGCTCATGGGCGCGTTCTGGGGCATCTGGGGGGCCGACAAGCTCGGCAACTGGATCCTCGGGCTCGCCGTTGCGGCGATCGCCGGCGGGCTGCTCGCGCTCGTGCACGCGTTCTTCTCCATCCATCTGCGTGCGGACCAGATCGTGAGCGGCACGGCGGTCAACTTCCTTGCACTCGGGATCACCGGCTACGCGTTCATCGACATCTACGGCGACGCGGGCACGCCGTCGGGCATCTCGGAGATCCCGGACGTGCATCTCGGCTTCGCGGACGACACACCGCTGATCGGGGGCATCGCGCAGCTGAACCTGATGATCTGGCTCAGCATCCTCGTGCTGGTCGCGTCGTACGTGTTCCTGTTCCGGACGCCGTGGGGCCTGCGCCTGCGCTCCGTCGGCGAGCACCCGCGCGCCGCGGACACGGTCGGGATCAACGTCTACGGCGTGCGCTACGGCGCGGTCGTGCTCTCCGGCATGCTCGCCGCCCTCGGCGGCGCCTACCTCTCGATGGGCCAGGTGCACTCGTTCAACCAGAACATGACCGTCGGCCGCGGCTTCATCGCGCTCGCGGCGTTGATCTTCGGAAAATGGCGCCCGTTCGGCGCCTTCGGGGCCGCGCTGCTCTTCGGCTTCTCGACGGCGCTGGCCTTCCAACTCTCGAACGTCCAGGCGTGGGAGTCGTCCTCGATCCTCTTCCGCACGATCCCGTACGTGGTGACACTCGTCGCGGTGGCTGGAGTGATCGGCCGTTCGATTCCGCCCGCAGCCGTTGGCCGTCCCTACAAGAAGCAATAGGAAGCGCAACTGGCGGGCTGCCTCGGCCGTCTTGCTGGGGCTCTTCTCCGTTGCCTGTCTGCCGGCGGCGCTGGCCGTGGCGCATTACTCGAACGTCGAGCTGATCCAGGCGGGTTACGCCGTCGCGCCGGCGTTCCTGGTCGGCGTGCTCGCGGTGCTGGCGGCACGGTCGGCGAGGCGGCGGACGGAGCGGACGATCGGCCGCGTGGGCGGCGTGCGCAGCGCGCGCGTGGGGCGGATTTTCGGCCTTCTCGGCATCTATGTCGCGGCCGCCGGCGCCTTGTCGCTCGCGGTCTACCGGATTCTGGACTACCTTTCTGCGTAGCCGCCCATGTTCGAGATCGGCAGCAGCTTGCGCGAGGCCCGCATGCGCCAGGGCCTCGACTTTCCCCAGATCGAGGCCGCGACCAAGATTCGCGGCAAATACCTGCGCGCGCTCGAGGAGGAGCAATTCGCTCAGTTGCCGGCGCAGACCTACGTCAAGGGCTTCCTGCGAACCTACGCCGAGTACCTCGGCCTGGACGGGCAGCTGTACGTCGACGAGTTCAACTCGCGCTACGTCGTCGGCGAGGAGGAGCCGCCGATCCGCGCCCACCGCACGGTGCGCACGCGACAGCGCAGGCGCCTGCAATCCAGCGTGCTGGTCGCGGCCCTGGTCGGGATCGCGCTCGTCACGGCGCTCGTGATCGCGGCCTGGAAGTCGGGCTCGCCGGAAGGGCAGCACGTGGTCGGGCTCGCTCCGACGCCGGTGACCCGCACGCACAAGCCGCGGCCGAACGGGCCGGCATCGATCACGCTGATCGCGAAGCGTGACGTCCTGCTGACGGTGCGCAAGAGCGCCCCGACCGGGAAGGTGCTGTTCAACGACACGCTGCCGGCCGGCAAGGCGAAGCACTTCACGACCAAGCGGCTCTGGCTCCAGGTCGGAACCCCGGAGAACCTGCGGATCACCGTGAACACCGAGCGCGTCCCCGTGCCCGTCGGCGGCCCGGGTGTCTTCACGATCACGGGTCGCGGCCTCACCGCTTCTTGACGCGTCCCCGCGCGCTCGCGGGCCCGCGGGCGATCATCGTCGTCACGGGAAGCGAGCTCGTGCGCGGCGACCGCCGGGACGAGAACGGGCCGTTCCTCGCCGGCGAATTGATGCGTCGCGGCCTCGAGCCGGCGCGCGTGCTGATCGTCGGCGACTCGGAGGACGAGCTCGCAGAGGCGCTGCGCGAGGGGCTCGAGGCCGATCTGTGTGTCACGTCGGGCGGGCTCGGACCCACCCACGACGACCGCACCGTCGAGCTGGTCGCGCGGGCGGCGGGTGTGCCGCTGCGCGTGGACGAAGGGTTGCGCGCGCAGATCGAGTCGGTGTCGCGGGCGGTAGCGCAGCGGCTGCACCGCCCGTACACGGACTTCGAGCCGGGCGTGCTCAAGCAGGCGACGATTCCCGACGGCGCGGACTCACTCGGGCTCGCCGGGACGGCCCCCGGCCTCGTTCTCCCGACCGGGCGCGGTGCGTGTGTGATCCTGCCGGGGCCGCCGCGCGAGCTGCAGCGGTTGTGGCCCCGTGCGCTCGAGACCGAGCCGGTGCGGCGCGTGCTCGAGCGCGCGACCGTTCCCGAACACCGCGTGCTGCGCTTCTTCGGCGCCAGCGAGTCGGAGGTCGCGCGCGGGCTCGCCGCGATGGGCGAGCCGGACGGCGTCGAGGTGACGATCTGCGCCCGCGACTTCGAGATCCACGTCGACGTGTTCGGACCGGGCGAGAGCGTCGCAGCCGGGCTCCGTGAACGTCTCGGGCGGCACCTATTCGCGGAGGACGAGAAGCCGGTCGAGGCGCGCGTCCTCGACGCGTGCCGGGTGCGAGGCTGGAAGCTCGCGACCGCCGAGTCGTGTACGGGCGGGATGGTCGCGCAGCGGCTGACGTCGGTGCCCGGCAGCTCGGACGTGTTCGTCGGCGCCGTCGTGGCCTACTCGAACGAGGTCAAGCTGCGGGAGCTCAGCGTCCCCGCGGAAGTGCTGCGTGAGCACGGCGCCGTCTCGGCTGAGACGGCGGCGGCGATGGCCCGCGGCGTGCGCGAGCGGCTCGGAACCGACGTCGCGATCGCCGTGACCGGCGTCGCGGGCCCCGGAGGGGGTACGCCGGAGAAGCCCGTGGGACTCGTCTACGTCCACGCCGAGACGCCCGAGGCCTCCCGTGGGATCGACTTCTCCTACGGCTCCGACCGCGAGTCGGTCCGGCGCCGCGCGACCGTTGCGTCGCTGCACCTACTACGCCGGCTTCTGGCACAGACTCGCGACGAAGCCGCGTGAGCTCACCGGCTAGCGTGCCGACCGATGAACGCGTGCGGCTCTTCTGCGGCCTCAGGCTCCCGGACATCGTGCTGGAAACGCTCGAGCGCTGGCAGGCCGAGCACGTCGGGCGCGGCCGGCCCGTGTCGCGGCAGAACCTCCACGTCACGCTCGCCTTTCTCGGCTGGACGGCCCGCGACCGGGTCGACGCGGTGGTCGCGGCGCTGCGCGAGGCGGCGGGCACCGCACGGCCGATCCGGCTCGAGCCCGTGCGCTATCGCGAGACGAGGAGCGTCGGCATGGTCGTCCTGAGCGACGAGGCGCGCGCTGCTGGGGAGCTGGCAGAGGACCTGCACGGCCGGCTGGAGCGGCTCGGCGTCTACGAGCGGGAGGTGCGCGAATGGCTGCCGCACCTGACCGTCGTCCGCTTCAAGGAGCGACCCCGGCTGCGGCCGCCGCTGCCGGAAACCGGGCCCTTCACACCGTCCGATGCCGCTGCTTACCTATCCAGGCTGCGTCCGAGCGGGGCGGAGTACGTCGTTCTCGAATCTGTGCACCTGAATCGGAAGACACGGGGAGGCAACTGAATGGATCGCCAGCAGGCGCTCGACGCCGCGCTCGGGCAGATCGAGCGCCAGTTCGGAAAGGGCTCAGTCATGAAGATGAACGACGCCGCGGCAGTCTCGATCGGCGCAATCTCGACAGGGTCGCTCGCGCTCGACCTCGCGCTCGGGATCGGCGGCCTGCCGCGCGGCCGGATCGTCGAGGTCTTCGGTCCCGAGTCGTCGGGCAAGACCACGTTGGTCTACCACGTGATCGCGGAGGCGCAGCGACGCGGCGGCATCTGCGCATTCATCGACGCAGAGCATTCGATGGACCCGACGTACGCGAAACGGATCGGCGTCGACATCGACAACCTGCTCGTCTCGCAGCCCGACACCGGGGAGCAGGGCCTCGAGATCTCCGAGCTGCTCGTCCGTTCGGGAGCGCTCGACGTCGTCGCCGTCGACTCGGTCGCCGCGCTGACACCCAAGGCGGAGATCGAGGGCGAGATGGGCGACTCGCACGTCGGTCTGCAGGCGCGGCTGATGTCGCAAGCGCTGCGCAAGCTCGCCGGCACGCTCAACCGCACCGACACGATCTGCCTGTTCACGAACCAGCTGCGCGAGAAGATCGGCGTCATGTTCGGCAACCCGGAGACGACGCCGGGCGGTCGTGCGCTCAAGTTCTACTCGTCGGTGCGCCTGGACATCCGCCGGATCGAGACGTTGAAGGACGGCGTGGAGGCGATCGGCAATCGCGTCCGCGTCAAGGTCGTCAAGAACAAGGTCGCGCCGCCGTTCAAGCAGGCCGAGTTCGACATCATCTACGGCAGCGGCATCTCCTGGGAGGGCACGGTGCTCGACGCCGGACTCGAGCGGAAGGTCGTTGCGAAGTCCGGGTCGTACTTCTCCTTCGGCGACGAGCGCCTCGGCCAGGGCCGCCAGAACGCGACGGCCTTCCTGCGCGAGCACCCCGACGTCACGCAGGGGATCCTGACTGCGATCCAGGTCCAGCTCGGGCCCGAGCAGGTCGCGTCGGCGCGGCTGCTGCCCGAGGCAACGCCCGAGGACGCCGCGAAGGCGCGCGAAGAGGTGCCGGCCGAGGCGTAAGCACATGGCGCAGGATGCATTCGAGACCGCGACCCGAGCGCTTCGGCACGCTGATCGCTCGCGCGCCGAGCTCGATGCGCGGCTGGAGCAGACCGGCGTCCCCGAGGCAGAGCGCAGCGACGTCCTCGGGCGGCTCGAGCGCCTGGGCTGGCTCGACGACGAGCGGACGGCCGGCCTCCGGGCTGCGGCGCTGGCCGACCGGGGCTACGGCGATGCCTACATCCGCGCCGATCTGGAGCGCCGCCGGCTCCCGACGGATGAGGCTCTGAGCGGGCTGGAGCCCGAACGGGAGCGGGCCGCGCGGCACGCCCACCGGGGCCCCGTCTGGCTCTCCCGGCGGGGGTTCGATCCCGAGGTCGTCGAAGCCTTTGCAGCAGGGTCCTGATCGGCGATAGGATTCAGCCAGACGACCACGAAAATTGCCTGCACACCGGCTGATTCCGAATCCCACGAACCGAAACCGAAGGCCACCCGACCACCGCTCGAACCCTTAGCGACGTAGACGAGTGACATCAGCGCGGCGCGTGCGCCGCCGCGGTTTCGGCTCCACCGATTCGGGACGTCCCGTGCCGGCGTCAACCGGAGGAGCTTGCGATGCTGGTCGCGCTCGGAGTCCTAGTGGGTCTACTCGCAGGGGGCCTTGCCGGCGCGATCCTGATCCGGACCGTCGGCGCCTCGCGCTTCGACAAGGCGCTCAGGACCCGCCAGCAGCTGCTCGAGGACGCCGAACGTGAGGCGGAGGCGATGCGCCGCGAGGCGCGCGTCGAGGCCCGTGAGGAGGCCGTGCAGCTCCGAAGCGGGATCGAAGCCGAGATCCAGGAGCGCCGCTCCCAGCTGGCCCGGATCGAGGAGCGCGTCCAGTCGAAGCAGGAAGAGGTCGACCGCAAGCAGATCGAGATCGAGCGGCGCGAGCAGGGCCTCGCCGATCGGGAGGAGGCGTCCAAGCAGCTGCACGCCCAGCTCAAGGAGGCCAAGCACCGGGAGCTCGGAGAGCTCGAGCGCCTCGCGGGCATGACCGTCGCGGAGGCCAAGCAGCACCTGCTCGAGCGGAGCGAAGACCTCGTCCGGCACGAGCTCGCCCGCCAGGTGCGCCAGATGGAGGAGGAGGCGCGCAGCGAGGCGAAACGCCGCGCGCGCAACCTCGTGGCCGACGCGCTGCAGCGGGTCGCCGCGTCACACGCGGCCGAGACGACGGTCACGCTCGTCGAGCTGCCCTCGGACGACATGAAGGGCCGGATCATCGGCCGTGAGGGGCGGAACATCCGTGCCCTTGAGCACCTGACGGGCGTCGACATCATCATCGACGACACGCCGAACGCCGTCGTCCTGTCGTCGTTCGACGGCCTCCGCCGCGAGACCGCACGGCTCACGCTGACGAAGCTGATCGAGGACGGACGTATCCATCCCGCCCGGATCGAGGAGATGTACTACCAGTCGAAGGCGGAGCTCGAGGACTACGTGCGCCAGGCCGGCGACCAGGCGGTGTTCGAGGCGAACTGCGGCGAGTTCCACGAGGAGCTGGTGAAGGTCCTGGGCCGGTTGCGCTACCGGACGAGCTACGGCCAGAACGTGCTCAAGCACACGCTCGAGGTCGTGCACCTGGGTGGGATCATGGCGTCGGAGCTGGGCGCCTCGGTGAAGACGACCAAGCGTGCGGCGCTGCTGCACGACCTCGGCAAGGCGATGACGCACGAAATGGAGGGCTCGCACGCCTTGATCTCGGCGCAGCTCGCCCGCCGGTACGGGGAGACGCAGGGAGTCGTGCATGCAATCGAAGCGCATCACTACGAGGTGCAGCCGCAGACCGTCGAATCGGTGTTGCTGATCGCCGCGGACGCCATCTCGGCGTCACGCCCGGGTGCGCGGGGAGAATCGCTGGAGAACTACATCAAGCGCCTCGAGTCGCTGGAGGAACTCGCGGCGGCGCACGCGGGAGTCGAAAAGGTCTACGCCCTCCAGGCCGGCCGCGAGATCCGCGTGATCGTGAAGCCGGAGGACGTCGACGACGACACGGCGGTGCTCCTCTCCCACGAGATCGCGCGGGAGATCGAAGACCAGCTCGAGTACCCGGGCCAGATCAAGGTGACGGTGATCCGCGAGTCACGCGCCACGGACGTCGCGTCGAACAAGCTGGACGTGCGTCGTGAGAGTGCTGCCGCAGCAGTCGAGCCGGCAGCGCCGCACATCGACGCCGCCTAGTTCGTCGTCGCGGAACTACGTGCGCTTGACGAGCGCCGCGGCCGCGCCTAGGCCGATGTACGCGCTGCCCGAGCCGTAGCGGAGGAGCTCGCGCCGGCGACGAAGGAAGCCGCCGACCGTTCCCGCGACCAGCGCATAGAGCGAGTCGGTGACGAGCCCGAGGCCGACGAAGACGAACCCGAGCACGAGCACCTGGAACCACACCCGGCCCCGTCCCGGGTCGACGAACTGCGGCAGGAAGGCGAGGAAGAAGAGCGCCGTCTTCGGGTTGAGCACGTTGACGAGCGCACCGCGGAGGAATGCCCGGCGGACCGGGACGCGGCTGCGATCGACCTCGAGCGCCGGGGTCCGCTCGAGCAGTCGCCGGATGCCGAGGAAGATCAGGTACGCGGCGCCGGCGTACTTGACGACGCTGAAGGCGACCGACGAGGCGACGATCAGTGCCGAGAGCCCGACGGCCGCCGCGAGCACGTGGACGAGGGTTCCGACGTGGACGCCCGCCACGGAGGCAAGGCCGATTCGCCGGCCCTGCTCCGCACTCTGCGCGACGATGTAGAGCACGGCCGGGCCGGGCACGAGCAGCAGCGCCAGCGCCGCCGCTGCGAAGAGACCGAGGATGCCGGGCGTCGGGAAGACCACGGCTACCATTCTCCACCGTGCGGCGGTACTTCGTCACTACCTCGTTTAGCTAGTCCATAGGAAGACGGGCGTCCCAGGTGGCTAAAATAGGCGCGTTCCCCTTGATGACGACGTTTGACGGAGACCTCGCTCGGCTCGTCGAAACCGCTGCGCGCGAGAGCGCGAGCGACTACGAAGACGACGTGCTGGAGCCTAGCGGACGTCGCATTCAGGCATCGCTCCTGGCGGGTCGCGAGGCGGTGCGCCAGGCGCTCGCCCTGCTCGACGAAGAGGAGCCTCCGCCGACGACCGACGAACTCCTGGAGAGCGCCTCCGGCAGCTGGTGGGGCGCCGGCATGCCTCGGCGCTTCGCCGAGGACGTCGACGAGTACGAGCTCGCCCTCAGAGGGCTTGACGAGCAGCTCCAGCGGGCGCTGCTCCTTCCTCACTGCAACAGGTTGCGATCCCGGCTCGACTCGGCGGCGCGGTCTACGCTCGAGGCGTTGCTTCTTTGGTACCTCGAGAGCCTCGATCTCGAGAACTACCGCGGCACCTATCTCTCCGCGTACAGAAGCCCGCGCGAGCATGAGCTCGAGGGCATCGTCGGCGATCGAAAGCGACCGGAGCCTGAGCGCCGGGATGCCGCCGATCAGCTGGCCAAGATCGAGGCGAAGCGGCGGCGTGATCGGGCCAAGAAGGAGGAGGCGGCCAACACCGAGGCTGCGCTCTGGTGGGCGGCCTCGAATCAGAGCTCGGGTCTCCTCCTTCCCCCCTGCAAGAAACACGGACAGCGGCACTGCAGCGAGTGCGGCAAGCGCAAGGGACGCAAAGGCCTCGAGCGGCGCTTCGCCGTCCTTGCCCGCGACCTCGGCTACGAGCCGGAGGCGCTGAGGGCGCCGGTCGGTCGCGGACGTCCCAGCGAGGCGGAGAAGCCCCGCCTCGACGCGCTCGATTCCGTGGTCAGGACGCTCGTCTCCGAGGGCTACTCGCAGGCAGACGTAGGCCGCCATCTCAAGCGAGACCGGCGGCTGATTTCCAGGCTCGTCAGGCGCGCCGCCTAAATAGGACAACCCGCCACGTATAGGTAGGGAATCCTGTTCGTTCGCCCTCGGGGGCGCGCTCGAGCCGGTTGCTTCCCGCCCAACTACTCCATCGAAAGGACTTGCTGATGAGAGCGAATCTCCGCCTTGCCGCGGCTACCGCGCTCGCGCGGCTCGAAGGCGATTACCAGGGCTACGCGGACCTGGTCGCGGGCCGCGAGCGACAGCTCGTCGACGGCCTTAGCGAGCTGAGCGGAAACCTGGCATCCATCGCCGCCGAGGCGATCGGCCAAGACGACGCCTTCGCGCGTCGCCACCTGCGGGACGTCGTCATCGCCGACCTGTGAGCGACCTCCGGCGTCCCGCCGTGCACGAGGGAGCACACGTCGTCATGGCACACCTGCTCGGGCGCGAGTTCGAGGGCGTCACGATCGCGACCTCCGAGCACTTCTGGGGCCTCGCGATCATGATGCCGCTCCGCCCGAGCGAGGAAGACCTGGCCAACATCGACTCGCCGGTCCCGCACGTTCCGCCGCGACTGCGGCGGATCATCGAAGAGAACATCATGATCCTCCTCGCCGGCGCGATCGCCGAAGAACTGGTCGAGCCGAGGAGCGGCCGCTACGAGGATCCGACCCCGCGGCCGCGCATCGTCGCCGAGGACGTCGCGAAGGACGAGAAGCTGAGCGCGCGTGCGCGGCAGAAGATCGTCGAGGCAGCCTCGAAGCCGGGGCTGAGCGACGAGGAGCATGCCTGGCTGCTCAGCTTCGAGGCCTTCGGAACCTTGGCCGCCGCGCATCTCGAGTGGATGCGAGTCGTCACACGGGCTCAGGTCCTCGCGCGCGACTTCGCCCATCGCGTCGGCATCGTTGCCGAGGCACTGATGGAACACACAACACTGAGCAGCGCCGAGGTCGAGCGCCTGCTCGACACCGAAAGGAAGCTAGATGACTGATTTCTCGAAACTGACCGACGCGCAAGCGCTCGCGATCGAGCTCGACGTTCGCGCCGAGGACACGCGAGAGCTCAAGCGCGACCTCGCGCGGCAGAGGCTGGGGCCGCCGGGACGTCTCCTCCGACGGGTCCGCGAGGAGGAGGACATCGAGGAAGAGAACCTGCGCTTCGTGCGCTCCCTTCGCGGCGACGACGACCTCCAGGACGCGGTCGAGCGCGCCGACGCAGAAGAGACCGACGAGTTCCTCGCGAGCGCCGCCCGCGCCGAACTCGACCGGCTCGACGCTCTCTGGGCGGAGAGCTGACGTGGCTATCAAGCGCAAGCGCACCGTCGATCCGGACGCGTATTTCGTCTGCATCGAATCGTTCGGGACGAACACGGACGGCGAGCCGATCGCCTGCTCACGCGGCACGAGGCTCCGCGGCGACCACCCCTACGTGCAACGCTGGCCGCAGTTCTTCTTGCCGGACTCGACGCCCGACGACGAGCTCGCCGCCGCTCGCCGCGAGCACTACCGGCAGGCGGGCGCGCCGGCGCCTCTGACCTGACGAGCTGACCCGACCCGGGTCGAACGACCGAAGGGGAGCGGTCTACCCGCTCCCCTCGACTTCGGAGCGCGGCGTCTCTTCGGCGTCCTCGGCGACGAGGCGCGGGCCGCGGGCGACCGTAGCCTATCGCCGCGCTCCGAGATGACGAGGAGGCGATCATCGCCGGGTGGTCGTCTCCTTGCGCCTTGACGGTCAGCCACATTACCGTTGTGTCGTGGCCGACGCGATTACGTACCAAGTTCTTCTCGTCGCGCACGACGGCTATGCGATTGATGGCTCCTGGGTCTACCGCGGCGAAGACCTGCCCGCAGAGGATCCGGTCATCAGTATCGAGGATACGCTCGGCAGGTCCGCGCCCCGTTCAGCTCGGGTGGCTCGACTCGTCCCGGACGACATTCGCGCGAGGGAGCTCAAGAACTGACGCAACCAGAGCCCCGACCCGAGCTTTGGCCACAGCTCGACCCGCTTAAAGCCGAGCAGGTATTCGACGTAGAGTTTCGCGCATGTCGCGACCTTCTAGCGTTAGCTTGGGATCGCAAGCCAGCTAGCGGTCGCGAAGCGTTCCACTACCTGCTTCTCGCGATCTTCGCGCGTTCGACCTTGACCTACCGAGCGATTATGCAGCTCGGTCGCGGCGGCTACGGCGAGCAAGCAGACATGCTGAATCGGTCGCTTTTTGAGGATATGGCCGCAGCGCACTGGGTTTCGCTCTACCCATACGAGGCGGTCGAGCGGGTCGAGAAACATCATCAGCACAGCCGCATACTGTGGAACCGCCTAATCGAAAGACGACGTGGGCTTGGCGATCCAGTCGACCTTGGCCTCGATGACGAGACCGTCCGCGCGCTTGATCAGATGTTCGGCAAGCATGGGACGAAACCGTGGTTGGGTATCGGGATGTGGGATCTCGTAATGGAGATCGAGCAGCTGTGGCCGGACGACGAAGGCCGCGAACAACTATGGCGCTTCTACGAACTTGCTCATCGCGCGAATAACCAGAAGCTGCATCTCTCGTCGTTCTCGCTGAACCGCGTCGTACGCGCTCGGGAAACGGGCGGTGAGGTCGTCTTCCAGTTCCGCGCGAGCCCATCGATTGACGAAGGTGGTCCAGTCGGTCCGGCTCTGTTCGGTGCCTTCTGGATCTACTGGCAGCTAACAGGTCTGATCTGGGACGCCTTCGGCATCCCACAAAACGATCTAACCGCGCTCGCAGACAGTCATCTCGACAAGCTCGCAGGTCGGTCCGCGCAGTGGCGTCGGATCTACAATGGCGTCGACGACGGCGGGTAAGGCTTACGTACGTACCACTATGGTTACCTTCGCTCCGCCGTTGACTTAGCGTTTGAACCGGAAAGCGAGTG
>Ga0137375_10001754_pt1 | contig 25424 bp, 27 predicted proteins | sample SagtaG_24_FD_104936 | JGI IMG/M metagenome (GOLD analysis project Ga0137375, IMG submission 104936) | Vadose zone soil microbial communities from Sagehorn Ranch, Mendocino, California, USA - Sage1_R_113_16 metaG | ecosystem: Environmental > Terrestrial > Soil > Vadose zone | place: USA... | reverse complement strand
CCGGCTTCTTCCTGGGCGACTACATGGGACTGACCAGCACCGGCCGGGACTTCCTCGCCGTGTTCGCCCAACCCCACAACAACGACCCGGCAAGCGTGTTCGCCGCCACGCGCCCGTCCCAGCGCCGACCCTGAGGAGACCCGGGTATCGAGTACGCGATGCGCGGCCTCCGCAGGCAGCCAGGCCGTCCTCACCGGCCAGCGCGAGCGGATTTCGGACACCCCCGGCTCGCGTGGGCGGCCACCTTGCCGCGCTACCCGTGGCGGTTGGGGCCCGCCCGGTCGATCGTCACCCGGATGAGCACGCGCTTGTCCCGCTCCATGGCGCGGCGGTAGTCGTCCCAGTCGGGGTGCTCTCCGCTGATGCGGCGGTAGTAGTCGACCAGGCCATCCATCGCCTCCGGCAGGAAGACGATCTCGGCGGTGCCGTCGATCTGCAGCCAGAGCCCGAAGAAGCCGTCGTTGAAGACGCACAGGGTGGCGCTGGGGTCGCGCCGCAGGTTACGGGTCTTGTAGGCCGCCTCCCGGCTGCTGATGGTCACCCTCCCTTCGCCGTCGACGCCGACCGTGACGGGCGAGGTCTGGAGGCCGCCGCCCGACCTCCGGGTGATCAGCACCGCCCTGTGGTTGCTCGCCACGAACCTTCGCGCCTCGTCTGGGGTCACTTGGCCTCCCTTGTCGTCGTGCTCTCGGCGGCGCGTCCGGCCGTGGTCTCGTCGCCGGCCGGGGCCGGCGGGACGGCGGCGCGCCAGATGTGGTCGAACTGATCGCTCCAATAGCTGTACCAGCGCTCGCTGCCCTGGCGGGTGATCTCCAGGTGCATGCGGGACGAGGTCGCCTCGTTGTGGAAGGCGTGGAACTCCACGATGATCGTCCCGTGCTTGGCGCTGGGGTCGATCGCCACCAGGCTGAACCCGGGGTTGAAGTCGAGCAGCCGGTACTCGAAGCTGCCATGCACCTGCCAGGTGGACATGAGCCGCAGGTGACCCAGCGTCGTGCTCAACGACGCCGGGAACTGCTGGAGCGGGTAGTCCACCGAGTCGTCGAGCTGGCGGACCGCCAACCGCACGGCGGTCTGGTCGGCGGGATCGAGGACCACGACCCGGAGCACCCCCTGAGGGTGGCGCAGCACGGTGTTGCGCAGGACGTCGCAGGTCTGCACCGACAGAAGGTTGACAGCGGAGGGCGCGAAGACCCACAGCTCCCTGGCCCCCTGCAGCCGCGACCGCAAGGGTCTGTCCTCGAAGTCCGAGCGGTCGTTCAGTACGTCGTCGACGGCCCCAGTGGCGCTGTCCGGCAGCGTGACCCGGTACACCAGCAGGCCCACGCCCGCCAGCAGCCCCGCCCACCTGAGCTGCTCAGAGACGACGTCTCCGGCGACGGACAGCACGGCGAGCACCAACGCCATCGCCGCGACGACGTAGGCGTCGACGTTTCGGCGGTTCTTCAGGTCAAGACCAATACGGCGGAACGCGTCACGCATCGCCCACTCCCTCCCGAGCCTCCCGGATCGCGCACAGCAATAATCGCCCACTCGGCTCCAGTACAGTTGCGCCGATGAGCGCTTCCACCGCAACGGTCGTCACGCTCGGCGAGGCGCTGGTGGCGATCGCCCCGGAGACACCGGCCAGGCTCCAGGAGGCGCCCGCCCTGCGCATGCACGTGGGCGGGGCGGAGGTCAACGTCGCGGTCGGGCTGGCTCGTCTGGGGGTCGGCGCCGAATGGGCCGGCCGGCTCGGCGACGACCCGTTCGGCCGGCTCGTGCTGCGCGCGCTCGAGGCCGAGGGCGTCACGCCGCGCGCGAGCATCGACCCCGACCGGCCCACCGGGCTGTACCTGCGGGAGTGGCTGCCCGACGGGGCGCGCCGCCCGTATTACTACCGGCGGGGCTCCGCGGACGCCGCGCTGTCCCCAGAGGATTGGCGGCCGGAGCGCTGCACCCGGGTGGGGCGCCGTATTCCTGGCTGCACGTCACCGGGATCACCTGCGCGCTCGGGCCGGCGCCTCGCGCCGCCGTCGAGACCGCTGTCCAGTGGGCCGGCACGCATGGCTGCATGGTCAGCCTGGACCCGAACCATCGCCCGCAGCTCTGGGGCGACGAGGAGGCCCGGGCCGCGCTGCTGCCGCTGGTCGCCCCCTGCGCGGCGCTGCTGCTGTCGGTGGAGGACGCGCGGCTGCTGTTCGGTCACGTCGCGCCGGACGCCGTGATCGCCGCGGCGCGCGCGGCCGGTGCGCGGACGGTGGTGCTCAAGCGCGGGCCGCTCGGCGCGGTCGCCTCCGACGGCACGGTCACGGTCGAGGTGCCCGCCGTGCGCGCGGCCGCGCCGGTGGACCCGGTGGGGCGGGCGACGCGTTCGACGCCGGCTTCCTCGCCGCCCTGGTCCGCGGCGCCGACCTGCGCGCCGCCCTGGCTGTGGGCGCGCACGCGGGCGCCCGTGCCGTGGAGGTCACCGGCGAGCACGCCGGCTGCCCGCGCCTCGCCGACCTCCCCGACGACCTGCGCGGGCGCCTCGCCCCCTCGGCCCCGCCGCGCGGCTGACCGGGCCGCCGGTCCGCCGCGCTGACGGCCGATCGCGGGGCGAGGTCACAGGGTGGGGTCGGAGGCGTCCGGGTCGCGCCGCCAGCGCTCCACGATGGGGTTGCGAAGCTCGCGCTCGGCAAGGCCGCCGGCGCCGGGCACGCCGGCGCCCGTCAAGGCCCGCTCGAGGGCGCGCAGCAGCCTGTCGGGATGGCGCGTCGCCAGCACCCACCGCTCGCTGACGACCCGCGTGAAGGGGGTGTTCTCGTATCCCAGCAGCGGCTCGGTGAACAGCGACCCCGCTCCCGGCCGGCGCCGGGGGTGCGCCGCCGACGGGTGCAGCCCGGTGAAGCTCACCGCGACCGTGGCGTACGGCGCCATGCGCAGGTTCGGGGCTCCCTGCTGCCTGAGCCGCCGGCCGATCAAATTGGCGCGGTGGTGCAGGCGGACGCTGGCCGGATCGATCGTGACCAGCGGCACCACATACGGCAGCGCGCGCGGCAGGGTCGGGCCGAGCAGCAACGCCCGCTCGCAGACGCGGTGCTTGTCGAGCATGGCCGCAGCGAACAGCAGGGCGATGAGCACGGCGGCGCCGAGGGTGGTCGCGGCGGCCCCGAGCGCGGAGTCGAACAGCCGCGCCAGCAGCGCGTACAGCGCCAGCAGCAACAGCAGGGCGACGAGAAGGGCCCACAGCGACGGCAGCGGCCGCTCAGCGTAGAGCTGGCGACCGGCATCCTCGGGCTGCAGCAGGATGTCGCTCATCGTGTCCGCCGATCAGGCCGCGCCGTCGGCAAGCAGTGCCCGCAGCCGCGCACGCAGCGTGGTCCTCGACACCACCCCGACCTCCAGTATGGTCTGCGCGTCCCGCTCACGGGGATCGGCCACCTCGACCCGGTCAGCCAGCGCGTACACCGAGACCCGCTCCTCCACCGGCTCACCGTGCTCGCCGAGCACGACCTTGCCGAGCACGGTCACACAGCGGGTGTCGCCCAGCTCGCCGAGCCCCTCCTGGCCGGCGGCCACCTGGCTCAGCGTGAGCGTCCGCCTGGGCCCGTCGGCGTCTCCAGCCCTGCCCTCCGGGTCGACGAGCACCGCCAGGTCGGCGGCCGCCTCGTCCAGCGGCGCCACCGAGAACCTGTGCAGGCCGCCCCCGCTCACGTGCTCCTCCAGCACCAGCCGCTGTCCCTGGCCGTACAGGACGCGGGCCTGCATGCCGGTCTCGACCCGCTGGTGGGCGACCACGATCACCGACGCGGCCCGGCGCATGGCCAGCGCCGCGTGGACGTCGTCGGGCAGCGCGAGGGTCACACCGCCGTCGGCGGCGACCTGCGAGGGCAGCGCGATCCCGCGCGCCGCCAGCCCGCGCAGCGCCACGACGCAGGCGGTGTGCCTGGTCTGCACGTCCTGCTCGTCATACCAGGGCCGCGGCGCCACCTGATCGGTCTCCGGGCCGTCCAGGGCGGTGAGCTCCTCGTCGGTGAGGGCGATGACCACCACGCGCCCGTCCTCGGCGCGCGCACGCAGCTCCGCGATCGCGGCGGGGGTCAGGCTCTGGCCCGCCGTGGAGGAGGCCGTCATCCGAAGAGTCCCTTGATCCCCGAAGCGATCTTGGACCCTACCTTCTTGGCGCCATCGACCGCCCTGCCGGCCTGGTCTGCCACCCACTTCCCGGCTGTCTCCATGGCGTGCCCGATCTGCTCGCGGTGGTCCCAGACGAGGTTGCCGACGGTCCAGGCCGCGGTGACGATCAGCGCGCCCGCGACGATGCCCGCGCCGACCGGGCCGAGCGTGAGCAGGCCGGCCATGGCCGCGAGCTGGGCGCCGCCGGCGAGCACCGCGACGCCGCCCATGACCCGGTCGGCGGCGCCGCGCCAGCCGTCGTGCTGCGGGTTGACCACGTCGTAGGCGCCGCCGACCACGCCGATGACCGCGCACACCTTGGCGAGCTTGGAGGTGACCCTGACCGAGTCCAGGAACGCGGCCCTGGCCGTTGTGGCCGCCTCGGTCGCGCGCTGGGCGTCGTCGGCGAAGCGCGACACCACCTCCTGCGCCTGCATCCACGCTCGCAGCGCCCGGTAGTCGTCGGCGCCGTGGACGGTGGCGACCGCGATCGCCTTAGCCTCCTCAAGGTTGCGGGTCTGCCGCAGCAGCAGCTCCGCGTCGTAGGCGTAGCGCCAGCTGTTCAGGGCGTCCAGCGCCGCGCCGGTCTGGCCAAAGCCCTGCCCGAGCGACACCAGCCCCAGGCTCGGGTCGGTCCAGTCCTTGAAGGTCCGGTACACCTGGTGGATGCCGTTCCATGCGGCGGTGACGTAGCGCAGGATCGCGTCGGGGGACATGCCGCCCGCGCCCTTGACCCTGACCTCCGTGGCGGCGTCCAGCGCCGCGGCGGCGCGCGCGGCGGCGGTGCGCAGGTCAGTCTGGACGGCGGCGGCCTGCCGTTCGATCTGGCCCTGCCGCTGGGACAGGTGCTGGAGGGTCGTGTCCTGGCGCGGGTCGTCGCCGGGCGTCTGGCTGGACTGCCGCAGCTCCTGCTGGACGGCGGCGTGCTGGCGGCCGTACTGGTCGATCGCGGCCTGCGCGGCGGCGAGCGCGCCGGCGTACTGGGTGATGACCCGGTTGGCGATGCCGAGCTGGGTCGCCGTCGCGTCCAGCCGCTTGGACATGTCGCCGGCGGCCTGGGCGAACATCGTCGCTCGCGGGCTCTCCCACGTCTTGAGCGCCGTCTCCACACCCTGCAGCACGCCGCCTTTCGTCCTGGAGGCGTCCCCCGCCAGCTGGCCGAACCTGGCGGCCGCCGCGTACAGCGACTCGGGGTCGCCGGGCGGCCGGATCAGCGCCTCGGTCATCTGGCCCCGCCCTCGGTCACGGTGCGGAGCTGCCGCGCCTGCTCGCGGGCCGCCCTCGCCAGGGTCAGGCTGGCCGCGGCGTCGCCGAGCAGCTCGCCGCCCCAGGCGGCCGCGAACCGTTCGAGCGCGCCCGCGACCTGGGGATGCCCACTGGCTCCCGCCGCCTTCTGACCGGCACTCGCGGCCGCCTTGGACATCGGCTCCAGGCCCCGGCCAGGTTGCTCGATCTGCTCCGCGCCCTGTTCGAGGGCGCCCGGATCGCCACCTCGAAACGACATCGCCAGACCTCCGTGGAACGGGCTTGGGCGGGGCGAAGTCTCGCATATCGCTCACAGCGCCGTCACTCGGGACGTGTGTAACGCTTCTGGACCCTCGGGCGGTTCCTTCTCCCAGACGCATAAGCGACGCGAAACCAGGAGGTAGGCAGTGGTGAGGGTGCTACGTAGGCGCGGATTGCTCATGACCGCCGTGGCGGTGGCGTTGATCGGAGGCCTGTCGCTGCTCGCGGCCCCTGCCTTCGCGGCGCCCGACCCGGCGGGCGACAACGGCACCGTCAAGATCGACAGGTTGCCGTTCGACTCCGATCCGGACAACCAGCCACATGTCGGCTGCCAGTTCCAGGTCGACTTCTACGGCTTCGACGAGGGCGACCTGAATGCCGAGGTGACCTTCACGGCCTTTGCCCCCACCCTGCCTGAGGGTGGCAGGGTGCTGCTCACCGACACCGTCTTCATCGGCGAGGACTCCAGCGCGGGCGGCGGCAGCGTGGCCGGGCTGGACGCCTCCGAGACCTACACGCTCGACTTCACGGGCATCACGGCCCACTTGCAGCAGGGATTCCACGTGAAGCTCACCGTCCACGCCGACGGCGCCCGGGGCGCCGACACCAAGTACAAGGTGTTCTGGGGGCAGGATTGTGCCGGCAACGGGGGCACGACCTCCACGAGCAGCTCCACGAGCAGCTCCACGACCACCACACTGGGCGCGACGAGCTCGTCCGGCGGCGGCTCGAAGGGTGCCGGTGGCGGCAGCTCCTCGACTCTCGCCCTCAGCGGCGGCCTGCCCGACACGGGGAGCAATGCCGTTCCGATGATGGTGGTGGGGCTGGCGATGCTCGGGCTCGGGGCGGCGAGCCTGCTGGTCAGCCACTGGCGCCAGCGTCACAGCGGCGCATAAGCGCTCGCGACGCGCGCGTCAGGATCCACCCGCCAGCGGGTTCCGCGGCGCCAGGTAGTGGCCGCGGAACCCGCTGGCGGAGCGCTCGACGACCCAGGCAGAGCCCTTCTGCCACGGTGGCTCGACCCGGTCGGCGAGCATCGCTCGAGCGTCGAGCCGGGCGAACAGTACCTGTAACACCTCTCCGTGGGTGCACAGCACAGCCCCCTCGGTCCGCGGCTGCTCCAGGACCGCTATCAGCCGGGCCACCTCGACGCCCACGCTGAGCTCCTCGAGCGGCTCCATGGCGAGCGCGAGCGCGGCGGCCAGCGGCTCGAGCGTCTGCCGGCAGCGCAGCAGCGGGCTGGTCAGCAGCCGCTGGACGCGAACGCCGGCGAGCAGGCCGACCAGCCCCACGGCCTGATCCCAGCCCTCCCGGCTGAGCGGCCGGTCGGCGTCGGGACCGACCCAGTCCCGCTTGCTGCCGGCGTCCGCATGGCGCACAAGGGCGCGCATTCACCCTCCTTCGTCGCCGACCCGTCGGTCCCGCGAGTTATTGGCCCCGGACAATGGGCCACCGCCGAACCCGGCGTGACCGTTGCCGGAGCGGCGCGTGAATACTGGACGATTCTCCATGCGACGCCGGACGCCACGACACTGTGGTGGCCGCGTGGTAGAACGGTCCGCATGGCGGACACCGTGGCGACCTATCTGGAGGTGGGCAGCCGGCGCGTCTTTGCCGGGGCGCTCGAGTGGCCGGGCTGGTGCCGCCGCGGCCGCGACGAGGACGAGGCGCTGGGGGCGCTGCTCGCCTACGGCCCGCGCTACGCCGCCGCGCTCGGCGGCGTGGCGGCGGGCTTCGCCCCCCCGGCCGACGCGGCAGCCCTCGAGGTGGTCGAGCGGCTCGCCGGCAACTCCACCACCGATTTCGGGGCGCCGGCCATGGCGCCGGCGGCCGACGAGCGACCGCTGGACCAGGCGGAGCTGGAGCGGCAGGCGGCGCTGCTACAGGCGTGCTGGGCGGCCTTCGACGCCACCGTGGAGGCCGCCGCCTCCGCGTCCGCGGTGCTCCGCAAGGGCCCGCGCGGCGGCGGGCGGGAGCTGGACGCGATCGTGTCGCACGTCCTCGGGGCGGACGGGGCCTATCTCGCCCGCCTTGGGGGCAGGTACCGGAAGCCGGCGGACGCGGACGTGACCGCCGAGGCGGCGGGCCTGCGCGGCGCGATCCTCGAGGTGCTGGCGTCGCGGGCGCGTGGCGAGCCGCCGCCGCGGACCCCGCGCTCTGGCGCCCTGTGGGCGCCCAGGTACTTCGTCCGCCGCTCCGCCTGGCACGCGCTGGACCACGCCTGGGAGATCGAGGATCGCGCCACCGCTCAGCCCTGAGTGCCTGCGCCGCTGGCGGGCCCGGCCTTGGCGGGCTTGCCGGGCTTGCCGGGTACTCGGTAGGGTCAAGAGCTTGACTTGCCGTCCCGCCCGTGACGGAGGCGGGTCAGGGGCAGGCGCTCGCGGGTCAGGTCGTCGGCGGGGGTGTAGACGACGATGCGCGCCTCCGGCATGTCCACCACGGCCAGGCTGGTGGAGCGCAGCCGCAGCAGGCCCGCGTCCGGGTCCATGAACTGCTTGGTGCGCGACTCGGGATTGGCCACGTCGTGGCGCGCCCACAGCTTGGCGAACTCCGGGCTCGCCGCGCTGAGGCGGCGGATGAAGCTGGTCCAGGCGGGCTCGCGCAGGTGCTGCGCGAAGGACGCGCGCAGCGTCGCCACCACCCGCGGCATCTCCTCGTCGAAGTTGAGCAGGCGCCTGCGGGCGTCGGGCTCCACGAAGCAGCACCACAGGGTGTTGCGGCGTTCGCAGGGCATCGTGTGCCACTGCCAGAACAGGTCCTCGTGCGCCTCATTGGACGCGAGCACGTCGAAGCGGCTGTTGAGCAGTGCCGCGGGCAGGGGGTCGAGGGAGTCGAGGATCTCCCGCGCCGCGGGTGGCACGGTCTCGACCACCACATCGGGGGGCGCGATCGGGATGTCCGAGAGCCGGTACAGGTGCTCGAGCTCGGCGTGGTCCAGGCGCAGCGCGCGGGCGACCGCGTCGAGCACCTGGACGCTCACGCGGATCGGCCGGCCCTGCTCCAGCCAGGTGTACCAGGTCAGGCCGACCCCGGCGAGCTGCGCCACCTCCTCGCGGCGGAGCCCCGGGGTGCGCCGGCGCATCCCGGGCGGCAGGCCGACGTCGGCGGGGCTGATCCGCGAGCGGCGCGCGCGCAGGAAGGCGGCGAGCTCCGTGCGCCGCTCGCCCGGCACCCTGTCGGGGATGGTCGGGGTCGTCATGGCACTATGGTGCGGCACCGCCGTCCCTGGTGCCAGGTGCTGGCAGTACCAGGATCAGAGGGCTCCTGGTACCCGTGCCAGGGGCGCGGCAATGTGGTCGCATGACAACGACATCGCCATCGCGACCCGACCCGACCACCCCTGGTCCAGCGGGTACGCCGGGCACAGTGCTGCCCTTACCGGTCAAGACGCCGAAGAGCCGCGGCGGCGAGCGCCACGAGTGGCTGATGCTGGCGACCCTCGTCACCGGGCTGTTCATGGCGCTGCTCGACGTGACGATCGTCAACGTCGCCATCCCGACCATCGGCAGAGACCTGCGCACCTCGGGCGCGGGCCTGCAGCTGGTCGTCTCCGGGTACATCGTCACCTACGCCATGCTGCTCATCACCGGCGCGCGTCTTGGTGACCTCCGCGGGCACCGCAACCTCTACCTGGCCGGGCTCGGCACCTTCACGCTCGCGTCCCTGTGCTGCGGTCTCGCGCCGACCACGGGCGCGCTCATCGGCGCGCGCCTCGTGCAGGGCGCGGGTGCCGCCCTGATGGTTCCGCAGATCCTCAGCGTCATCCAGCAGCGCTTCACCGGCGCCGCTCGCGCCCGCGCGCTCAGTGTCTACGCCGCGGCGCTCGCCACCGGCGCGGTGGTTGGCCAGGTGCTCGGCGGGGTCCTGGTGAGCGCCGACCTGCTCGGCGCCTCCTGGCGCCCCGTGTTCCTGGTCAACGTGCCGGTGGGCGTGGCCGTGGCGCTGCTGGTGCCGCGGCTGGTCCCCGCCGACCACGTCCCCGGTGGACGGCGCCTGGACCTGCGCGGCCTGGCGACGGCTTCCACGGCCGTGCTGCTCATCGTGCTGCCGCTGGTCCTCGGGCAGCAGCAGGGATGGCCGGCGTGGACGTGGGCCAGCCTCGCGGCGGGGGCGGCGCTGGCCGGTGCGTTCCTGTGGATCGAGCGGTCCGTGGCCGCCCGCGGCGGCGATCCGCTGCTCAACCTGCGGGTGTTCCGGGCTCCGGGCATGACCGCCGGGGTGGCGGCGCTGACCGCCGGCATGGCCGCCTACGGCGGCCTCCTCTTCAGCCTGGCGCTGCACCTGCAGGTCGGGCTGGGTGACAGCGCGCTGCGCGCCGGGCTGACCTTCGCCCCGGCCGCCGCCGCCTTCGGCGCGACGGGCTACTGGTGGCGGCGCCTGCCGAGCCGGGTCCACCACGTCCTGACCCCGGTCGGCTTCCTGATCGCCACGCTCGCCTACGTCGGCCTGGCCGCGGACCTGCACGCCGGCAGCCGCGGCGGTCCGTGGCTGACGCTGGTGCTCGTCCTGTACGGGGTCGGCATGGGCGCGGCCTTCAGCCCGCTGCTCACCCAGGCGCTCGTGCACGTGCCGGGCTCGGAGGCCGCGGACGCCAGCGGCCTGCTCACCACGACGATCCAGCTCTCCCAGGTGATCGGCGTCGCGGTCTTCGGGGGCCTGTTCCTCAGCCTCGCCGCGCACCAGCAGGCGCACGCCTCCGCGACAGCGGTCTCGACGGTCTTCATCTGGCTCGCGGCGCTCACCCTCCTGGCGATCGTGTGCGCCACGCTGCTCGCGCGCACCGTGCGGAGCGCCACGCGCGCCACGGCGCGGACGCGCTGAGCACGCGCCCCGCGCCGGCGCCGTGGCCGCCGGTCAGCTCGACGGCGGCGCCGCCGCGCGGGGCACCACCCGGTAGGCGCACACGTGCTGGCCGGCCACCATGTGCGCGACCCTGTCGACCTGCGCCTCGGGGAGCGCGTCGCGCAGGAAGCCGATCTCCGAGGAGCACGCCTGCCCGTAGCGGCTGGCGACCGCGAAGATGGCGCAGTTGTGCTCGGTGATCCTCCACGTCCCGTCGGGCAGGGACTCGAAGTCGGCCAGGTAGCCGTCCTCGTCGAGGATGCGGGCCATCTCGGCCACCTTGGCCGCCAGCGGCTGGCCCGCAAGGCGCGCCAGCGCCTGCTGCAGGCGACGGTCGCGCCGCCGCTCGAAGGCGGCGTCGACCAGCGACGCGTCGGCCTCCGTGAAGTAGCCGAGCAGCTCGTTGGTCAGCTCACCGTAGGTGGCCGGGAAGAGCCCGTGCCCCTTTGCCGTCAGCCGGTGCAGGTGGCGCGGCCGGCCGCGGCCGTCGGCCACAGCGTGGTAGCCGACCAGGCCGTCCCTGCCAAGGCCGAGAAGGTGCTGCCGCACGGCGCTCACCGTCAGGTCGAGGGCGTCGGCCAGCTCGTCGGCGGTCGCCTCGCCGCGGCGCTTGAGCTCGTGCACGATCGCCCGCCGCGACGGCTGCATGGACTGCAGCGTCGAGGTGTGGTCGCCGCGGGCCCCCGCCGGCGGTGCGGGCTGCGTCATCGTTCCAGCTCCCCGGCGCCGCCGGCGGCGGCGCGCGGCAGGATCAGGTGGAGGTCGCCGAACTCGTGCCACAGGTACCGCTGCTCGAGCGCCTCGCGGTAGCTGCGCTGGACCAGCTCGGCGCCGCCGACCGCCTCCAGCATGGCCAGGTGCGTGCTCTGCGGCTCGTGCCAGCCGGTGAGCAGGCCGTCGACCGCGCGCACCCCGCGCTGTGGCGTCACCAGCAGGCTGGTCCAGCCTTCGGCCGGGTGGACGTCGCCGGTGCGGTCGGCCGCGCTCTCCAGCGAGCGCACGACCGTGGTGCCGACGGCGATCACGCGGCCCCCCGACCGCCTGACGGAGTTCACCCGCCGGGCGGTGTCGAAGGGCACGCGGAACCACTCGGCGTAGGGCGACTCGCCCGCCTCCAGGGAGGACACCCCGGTGTGCAGCGTCACCGGCGCGATCTCCACGCCGCGGGCGACCAGCCTGGCGACGACGTCGGCGGTGAAGGCGCGCCCCGCGCTCGGCATCTCGGCGCTCCCCGGCTCGTCGGCGAAGACCGTCTGGTAGGCCTCGATCGGCCAGGCGTCGCTGACGTACGGGTAGCGGATGGGCTGGCCATGGGCTGCGAGGTGCTCGGCGAGGCTGGCTCCCGGCGGCAGCTCGATGCGGGCCACCCACAGGCGTCGCGAGCCCGCCAGGGGCGCCAGCAGCTCGGCGGCGGCACCTCCGGCCAGCGTCAGCCGCCACCCCGGCTCGCCGCCGCCGTACGGGCGGCTGGCGGGCCCGGCGGGCAGCCGCAGCTCCACCGACCACAGGTCGGCCATGGGCAGGGCGGTCGAGACGTGCAGGCGCAGCTCCTCGCTCTCGCGCCCCGCCGGCCCGGGCCCGCGGGCGTCGAGGCTGGCGGGGAGCGTCGCGGAGGTGTTGACGACCAGCAGGTCGCCGGGCCCGAGCACGCGCGGCAGCTCGCCGAAGCGGCGGTGCTCGATGGCGCGGCAGGGCGCGTCGACGAGGACGCCACGGGCCACCATCATGCGCACCTCGTCGCGCCGCAGGCCGCGCGCCTCGGCGGGTGCGGAGGCCGCCAGCTCCGGCGGCAGCGCGAACGGGCCGGTCGCCGGCGCCCGCGCCGGCGACTCGCGGCAGAGCAGGGTGGCGGAGGTCATGGGGTCGCCTCGACCGGGGCGAGGTCGTCGGCGCGGTAGCGCCCGCTCGGCTCGTCGCCGTCGATCAGGCGGCGGAGCCCTGGGACGGCCGCCTCCGGCGGCTTGCGGTCGGAGATGTCCTCCCCGGGGAAGGCCGCCTGGTGCATGGCGGTGCGCATGTCGCCAGGGTCCACCGCGTACACCCGCACGTCACGCTCCTCGGCCGCCATCACGGCGGTGAGCTGCTCGAGCGCGGCCTTGGACGACCCGTACCCGCCCCACCCCTCGTAGGCCTCGACAGCGGCGTCGGAGCTGACGTTGACGATCCGGCCCCGGCGGGCGCGCAGCAGCGGCAGGGCGAGCTGCGCCAGGGCCAGCGGCGCCAGCACGTTCACGCGGTAGACCCGCTCCAGCTCGTCGAGGGGATGGTCGGCGAGCGCGGGCAGCGGGCTCGGCCCGAGCTCGCTCGCGTTGTTGACGAGCAGGTCGAGGCCTCCGAGGGTGCTCGCGAGGGTGCTCGCCGCCTCGACGAGCGCCACGCGGTGGTCCGCGCTGGCCACGTCGCCCTGGACGGCCACGACGGCGGCGCCGCCCGCGCGGGCCGCGAGATCGGACCTCGCCTCCTCGAGGGCCTCCGTCCCCCTGGCGTCGATGACCAGCGACCACCCGTCGTCGGCGAGGGAGCGGGCCAGCTCCCGGCCCAGCCCCTTGGACGCCCCAGTCACGATCCCCACAGGCATGACCGCCTCCTCACACTCAGGCTGTGCGCCGGGCCGATCGGCCGGGCGAACGATTAAAAGCATAAAACACTGTTTCAAATCATGCCATAGGAGTGTGGCCGGCGGCTCCAGGTGCGGCGCCTGCCGCGCGGATGGGCGGCGCTGCCGCCCGTTCAGGCCAGGTCGACCAGCAGGACCGGCGTCGAGGTCGGCTGGGGCGAGCCACCGCGGGGCTCGACCGTGAGGCCGACGGCGTCCGCGCCGCGCAGACCGCTGTCGATGACCCAGGTGACCTGGCCGCCGGTGCCGAGCAGCCCGGCGGAGCGGGCATGGCCGCTGTCGATGACCCAGAGCTGGTAGGTCCGGCTCGACGGCACCCGCCGCAGCCCGCTGGCCACGAACACCGCGGACTGGCGCTCCCCCGAGGCGACCACCGTGCCGGAGCCGACGCCCGCCGCGGTGGCGGTGTGGGTCTGGACATCCGGAGCGAGGAGCACCGCCTTGATGCGATCGTTCTCGGCCGTGGAGCGGTCCAGGCGGTTGGCGAGGCTGAGGGTCAGCCCGCCCAGCGACACCGCGATCACCAGCAGCGCCGCGGCGGCGGTGGTCAGCAGACGGCCCGGCAGCCGCTGCCAGGCGTGCCGCCCGCGGACCCTGGCCCTGCGGTCGGCGAGCGTCGGGGGGAGCTGCCGCGTCGTGGCGATGTCCTGGCGTACGCGCTCCCACAGGGCCGCCGGTGGCGGCACGCTGACCGCGTCGGCCAGCCGGGCGGCGGTCTCGCGCAGCTCGCGGACCTCCTGCTCGCAGGTCTGGCAGGTGGCGAGATGCTGCTCGAAGACCACCCGCTCCTGGTCGGGCAGCGCGTCGGCGGCATAGGCGCCCGTCATCGTGTGCAGCTCGGTCATACCTCGACCCCCAGGTAGTCCCGCAAACGGATCAACCCGTCGCGGAGGCGGGTCTTGACCGTTCCGAGCGGCACGTCGAGCAACTCGGCGACTTCCCGGTAGGTGTAGCCGCCATAGTAGGCCAGCGTAACGGCCTCGCGCTGCAGCTGGGTCAGGGTCGTCAGGGCCCGGCGCACCTGCTCCTGCTCCAGCCGGCTCTCGACCAGCTCGGCGACCTCGTCGTAGGCGGGCTGCCGCGCGTCCCTGCCGGCCCGGTCGTCGCGGTCGACGGCGCTCTGCGCCGAGCGGACGCGGTCGACCGCGCGGCGGTGCGCCATGGCGAGCACCCAGGACCTGGCGCTGCCGCGGGCGGGGTCGAACCGTGACGCGGTGCGCCACACCTCGACGAGCACCTCCTGGGTCACCTCCTCTGACTGCGCGGGGTCGCGGACGATGCGGCGGACGAGGCCGAGCACCGAGCCGGCGACCTGGCCGTAGAACGCCTCGAAGGCGCGCTGGTCCCCTCGAGCGATCAGCACGAGCAGGTCGTCCGGCGACGACGCCGTGGCGTCGGCGGAGGCGATTGCTCCCTGGCGAGCCTGGGAGCGGGCTCGACGTGGCCCGGTCAGCGGCACAAGCGCACCTTTCGTCCGTAGCCGGTGAGTCGTCCGTAGCCGGTGGCAGAAGCTACCAGCTATTCGGAGACGCGCACGGCCCGGATTGGTGACCCGCTCCCGGGCGGACGCTCAGAGCAGGTTGACGCCGAGGGTGACGACCGCGGCCGCGAGCACGACGGCGCCCAGGTAGACGAAGCCGATCAGCGCGTTCGGCCGCTCGGCCCGGGGCGGCGCGATGGACAGGAAGAACCCGAGCGGCATCAGGATCGGCGGGGCGGCGAGCCCCCAGCGGACCAGGTCCTTGCCGGTGTCGGAGAGTCCCGTCTGGTCGACGTAGAGCATGCCGACCAGCGCCAGGACCACCAGCACCCCGGCGTGGGCGTGGCCGGCCCTGAACAGGTTCTGGCGGACGGGGTTGTCGAGGTAACCGGGGACCCGCCCGGTGATGAAGCGCAGCAGCGACACGCCGCCGTACTCCACGGCGGCGAGCGCGATCAGCAGGATGCCTGCGGTGGACAGGGACGATGCCGACATGGGCTCCTCCGGTCGCCGGCGGGGCGGACCCTGACCCGGACGACGTGCGCACCGCCGTCGCGGCGTGGTCACTGGTGCACGGGCTCGCCACCCTGTGGCTCAACCGCAACCTCCCCCACCAGCTCGGCGACGACCCGGAGCGCATCGCCCGCGAGGTCGCCAGCCACCTGTTCCAGGCCCGCAGGCCTCCGTAGCCGCGGTCCTGGCGGATTTCGGGCACCGGTCGACCCGGTGCCCGTGGGCACCGGGTGGTCGCGGGCACCGGGTCGACCTTCACTGGGCGACGTCCTCACGCAGGCGCTCGCCGAGGAGGCCCTGCGGCCGCACCAGCAGCACCACCATGATGACCAGGTAGAACATGACCGGCGCCCAGCGCTCCGACAGGTAGGTCGAGGTCACCGTCTCCGCCACGCCGAGGATCAGCGAGCCGACCAGCGCGCCGGGCAGGCTGCCCATCCCGCCGAGCACGATGATCCCCAGCCCGCGGGAGATCCAGACGTAGTGCGAGGCCGGGAAGATCGGTTGCCGCAGCGCCAGGATCGCCCCGGCCGCGGCGGCGGTGGCCACCCCCAGCGCGAACGCGAACGCCGACACGTCGCCGACGCGGATGCCGACCAGCTGCGCGCCCTGCGGGTTCTCCATGGTCGAGCGGATCGCCCGCCCCATCCACGTCCGGGTGAGCAGCAGGTACAGCGCCGCCAGCACGGCCACCGCCACGACGAAGCCGTACAGGTCCACCTTGCCGAAGGTCAGCCTGCCGAGGTGGAACGCCTGCGTGAGGTAGCTGGGGGTGACCGAGCGGAAGACGTTCTTCCAGATCATGCCCATCGCGCCCTCGATCGCGATCGCCAGCGCGAAGGTGAGCAGCACGCTCATCGACGCCGGCGCGCCACGGACCCGCCGCACCAGTGTGCGGTACAGCACCCAGCCCGCGGCGAACAGCAACGGCGTGGTGAGCGGGATGGTGAGCAACGGGTCGATGCCCGTCCTGCGCCACAGCTCGAACGTGATGAGGCCAGCGAGCACCAGCAGCGCTCCGTGGGCGACATTGACCACGTTCATGATCCCGAAGATCAGCGTCAGGCCCGAGGCGAGCACGGCGTAGAACCCGCCGACCTCCAGCCCCTGGACGATCGCCTGGGCGAGCTTCATCCAACCTCCCACGCTCCGTCGCGAACAGGAGGAAAGCTTACGGCCTGAGCTGGAAGGGCGGGTATTCGTCGGTGACCAGGATGAGCGCGTAGCCGATCACGCGGTTGTGCCAGCGGATCACGCCGGCCACGAAGTCGAACAGGCCTCGCGGGTACTGCCCGGTGAACAAGATCGCGAACCAGGCGACCACCACCGCGAAGATCGCGGCGATGTCGAGAAAGAACAGCACGATGTAATGCGGGATCGCCAGCAGCCACTTGACCAGCGGCAGCCAGCGGACCAGCCGGTGCGCGTCTGGATAAGGGATTTCGAGGTGCACCGACTGCTCCTCGTCGGTCGACGGGTAGCGGTCGTCCATGAGCGCGATGTAGATGCCGACCCGGTTGCTGAAACGCAGCAACTGCAGGTTCCAGTCGAACCACCAGCGCGGGTACTTCTGGCGGAACAGGATCATCAGCAGCGGCCCGAGCACCAGCAGGCCGCCGGCCATGCCGGCGGCCCTGGTCGTGCCGTTGTCGTAGGAGGACTGCCAGGCACCGCCGCTGACGGTGGACAGCACCACCACGATCGGGATTGCCACGATCAACCGGAAGAACGTTGTCAGCCGGTCGAGTGGCCGATCCGGATAATCGACTGAAAACTGCACCGGATACGTACCATTCATCATGGCCGATCCTTTCGCTGGACTTTGTCTCGGCGAGCAAAACACTAAGCCCAGCAAGCGCCCCCGTCGACGATGCAATGGCGTTTGCGAATCAAATCGTTGCCTAGCTGATGGCCGGACGTCATGGTCTTGTCGTAGACCATCACCCACGGTCACATCGCCAATAAAGGGACGGGAGCACGGATGGTCACCCCTGCTGGCAAGGTCCTGCCGCCTGCGCTCCCGGCCGCGTGGGTCGATCGGCCGAGACTGCGCTCACGGCTGGAGGAGGCGCGCGGCCGGCGACTGACCGTGGTGATGGCCGGCGCCGGGTTCGGCAAGTCGAGCCTGCTGGCGGCGTGGGTCGGCGGGGGCGCGAAGGGGGGGTCCGGCTTCCGTTCCGCCTGGTACTCGGTGCAGCAGGAGGACCGGTCGCTGCCGACCTTCCTGCGCGGGCTGGTCGACGCGTTGTGGCTGCGCCTGCCCGGCATGCCGCTCGACGTCTCCGCGGTCCTGGCCGGCTCGCTCGGCCCCCAGAGCGACGAACTGGTGCGCGCCGACGGGTTCGCCGCGGTGCTCGGCGAGCTCCTGGAGCACGAGCTCACCAGCGATCTGGTGCTGGTCCTCGACGACGTGCACGAGCTGGCCCGGGGCAGCCCGTCGGCGCGGCTGGTCGAGGGGCTGTGCCGGCACGCCCCCGCCAACTTCCATCTGGTGCTGGCCTCGCGGACGGAGCCACCGTTCATGATCGAGCGGCTACGCGGCAGCGGCCAGGTGCTCGAGCTGGACGCCGGGCTGCTGGCGCTCACCGCGAAGGAGACCAGCGAGCTGCTGGCGGCCACGCTCGGCGAGGAGCCGGAGGGCGACAGCCGGACCGCCGCCCTGGCCGCCACGCTGCACCGGGTCACCGGAGGCTGGCCCGCCGCCGTGTGCCTGGCCGCCGAGGCCCTGCGCCACCAGGACGCCGAAGAGCGCCCCGCCAGCCTGGCCGCGCTGCGGCGCCCGGGCGGGTGGCTGTACGCCTACCTGGCGGAGGAGGCGTTCGCGCGCGAGGACCCGGCCGTGCGCGAGCTGGTGCGCCGGGTCGCTCCCCTGCCGCATTTCACCGCGGGCCTGTGCCGCGCGATCGGCCTCAGGCTCGACGAGGAGGCCCTGGCGCGGCTGGCCCGCCGCGGGGTGTTCCTGCGGCCGCGCGCCAGCCCCGACGGCTGGTTCGTGCTCAACGAGCTGGTCCGGGACTTCGCCGGCGAATCGATGCCACTCGCCAGGGAGGCACTGCGCGCGCTGCACTGGCGGGCCGCCATCTGGCTGACCTCCAACGGCCACCTCGAGGAGGCGCTCACCTCCGTGCTGGCCCTCGACGACCTGGGCGAGCCGGAGGCGGTGGCGGCCTTCATCCGCGACTACGGCCGCGCCATGCTGGTGGGCGGCGCGGTGGCGCGGATCGGCGCCGCCGCCGCCCGTGTCCCCGCTGAGCTGCGCACCAGGGCGGTCGAGGAGGTCGAGGGGCAGGCCCGCCAGGTCCAGGGCGACTGGCAGGGAGCGCTGGAGTGCTTCCGCCGGGCCGCCGGCGGCGGCGAGGCGCTGCCCGCTGGACTCGCCTGGCGCATGGGCCTCATCTATCACCAGCGCGGCGAGCTGGACAGGGCCCTCGAGGTGTACCGCCGCGGCGAGCTGGGGACCGCGAAATCCGCGGACGACGCGCTCCTGCTCGCCTGGATGGCCACCGCCCACTGGCTGCGCGGGGAGCAGGAGGCCTGCCAGTGGGCCGCGGAGCGTTCCCTGACGGCGGCCGCCGCCAGCGGCGACCGGCAGGCCCTGGCGACGGCGTACATCACCATGGCGCTGCTAGCCGCGATGCAGGGCGACCGCGCCGCCAACGATGCCCACTACCTGCGCGCCCTGGAGGCGGCGGAGGGCGCCAACGACGTGCTGCAGCTGGTGCGCATCCATACCAACCGCGGCTCCCGCTCCAGCGAGGAGGGCATGCACCGGGAGGCGCTGGCCGAGCTGGAGATCGCCATCCGGCTCGGCGAGCTGACCGGCTTCGCCGCCATGCTGGCCACCGCGCTGAACAACCGCGGCGAGGCCTGGCTCGGCCTCGGCAGGCTCGACGAGGCGATCGCCGACTTCAAGACGGCCAGAGGTGTCTTCCAGCGCATCGGCAGCCGCATGATGGCCTACCCCCTGGCGGGGCTCGGCGACGTCTACCGCGAGCGGGGCGACCTGGCGCTGGCCCGCGCGGCCTACGAGGAGGCCATCGTCCTCGGCGAGCAGTCGGGCGACCAGCAGGGGCTGGTGCCCGCACTGGCCGGCCTCGCCCGCTGCCTGGCGGGCGACGATCCCGAGCGCGCAAGGGAGCTCGCCGAGCGGGCGACCGCCGCCGGCCCCGGCATGGGCCACGGGGCCGCGCTGCTGGCCGCCGGCTGGGTGGCCCTGACCGCCGACGACCGCGAGCGGGCGGCCAGCCTGGCCACTGAGGCGGTCGCGGTCACCAGCGCCCGCCGTGACCAGGAGGGGCTCGCCGAGGCGCTGGAGCTGCGCGCGCTGGCCGCGCCCGACCCGCGCCGGCAGCTCCACCGCCTGCGAGAGGCCGCGGCGATCTGGGCCGCCATCGACAACCCGCTGGCCCAGGCGCGCAACGCCCTGGCGACCGCGCGCCTGGAGGGCACGGCGGCCGGCCCTGACGCCGCCGAGCAGGCCGAGCAGCGGCTGCGGTCGTTCGGCGTCAAGCCGCAGGCCACGGCCGCCGCGGGAGTGCTGCTGGCGGTGACCGGGTCGGCATCGGTCAGCCTGCGGGTCCAGGCCCTCGGCGGCTTCCGGGTGCTGCGCGACGGCGAGCCCGTCGGCGCGGAGCGCTGGCGCTCACAGAAGGCGCGCGACCTGCTCAAGCTGCTGATCGCCAGGCGCGGCCGGGCGACGCCGCGCGAGCTGCTCATGGAGACGCTGTGGCCCGAAGAGGACCCGGCGCGGCTGTCCAACCGGCTGTCGGTGGCGCTGTCGACGGTCCGCGCTGTGCTCGATCCGGAGCGGCGCCACGGGCCGGACCGGTTCGTCGCCGCCGACCGGCACGCCGTCTGGATCGCCGACCTGCCGGTCGACGTCGAGGAGTTCCTCGCCACCGCCCGCGCCGGGCTGACGGCGCACGCGCGGGGCGAGGCCGACCGGGCGCTCGCCCTGCTGACCTCGGCCGAGGTCACCTACGCCGGCGACTTCCTCGAGGAGGACCGCTACGAGGACTGGGCGGTGGCGCTGCGCGAGGAGGCGAGGGAAGCCTACCTGTCGGTCACAAGGACGCTCGCCAGGATCGCGGCGGGGTCGGGCGAGCACGACCTGACCGTGCGCTACCACCTGCGGCTGCTGGAAAGAGACCCATACGACGAGGAGGCCCACATCGGCCTGGTGGTGGCCCTCATCCGGAGCGGCAGGCACGGCGAGGCGCGCCGCCGCTACCGCCTGTACAGCGAGCGGATGGCCGAGATCGGCGTGGAGTCGGCGCCGTTCCCCACCGTCAGCGCGGAGCCTCCCCCGAGTTTCAGCCTGCTTTAAGAGTGGTCGAAGAATGCCGCGGAACATGTCACGCATGCAGACCTTCCTGGTGCGTATCTGGACGCCGGCAGCGGGCGAGGCCGGGGGCGTTCCGGCGGGGATCCGGGGTGTTGTGGAGCACGTCGGGTCCAGAAGTGGCCGGCCGTTCGAAGGGGAGCACGACCTCGTGCGGTTCTTCCAGGACTGCCTCCAGGGCCACCAGGAAGGTTTCTGCGTCGACGCCGGTCCCGTGAGCCCGGAAGGTCGATAGGCTTGCGGGCCCGCCCATAGTGGGGGAATGGGCGGGCCCGCCTCCACTCAGGACGACACGTCCTTTGTGTCGAAGCGGGCCCACGCCAGCGTGAGGAACACCACCACGTAGATGACCTGGGTGGCGACGCCCAGCAGCAGGTCGTGCGTCGGGACCGGCTGGCGCAGCAGGTCGCCGAACGCCATCCAGTGATGGCTGAACAGGTACGGGTGGATCGCGGACACCTGCGGGATCGCGTCGAGCACCTGGCTGACGATGCTCAGGGTCAGCGTGGCCGCCATGGCGCCGACCGGCACCTCGGTCAGGGTCGAGGCGAACAGCCCGACGGCCGCCAGCCCCGCCATGGACACGCCCACGTACAGGGCGATGAGCAGGGTCCGCACGAGCGCCTCGGCCAGCGGGATGGTGGTGCCGGACAGCAGCGTGACGCGGCCGACCGGGAACAGCGCGAAGCCGGTGATCGCCCCGGCGAGGGCGACCACCAGCACGGCGGCCAGGCAGAAGGCGAGCACGGCGGTGTACTTGACCGCCAGCAGGCGGCCACGGCGCACCGGCACCACCAGCAGCGAGCGCAGGGTGCCCAGGTTGGCCTCTCCCGCGACGGCGTCGCCGGAGACGACCGAGACCCCCAGCGGCAGGAACAGCGGCAGCACCGCGACCAGGGCGGTGAGCGACAGGAACAGCCCGTTGCCGGTGATGCGGTCGATGAACTGCGGCCCCTCGCCGGCGCTCGGCGACGACGAGAGCCGCACGGCGGTGCCGATGAGCACCGGGATCAGGGCGAGCACGGCCAGCAGCACGAGGTTGCGGCGCCGCCGGAAGACCAGCGCCAGCTCGGAGCGGAGCAGGCGGCCGGCGGTCGGGCGGGTGAGGGAGCCCGGCGCGGGCGCCCGCCCCTGCGCCGGGACCGCGTCCAGCGGTGGGCTACTCGTTGACATCGAATCCCTCCCCGGTGAGCGACACGTAGGTGTCCTCCAGCGACGGGCGCTGCACCACCAGCCCGCGCACGGGCACGCCGGCGCGGACCAGGGCGGCGCAGGCGCGCTCTGGCGCCACGCCGTCGAGCACGGCCTCCGCCCCCTCGTCGCGGCGCTCGGCGTCACGGCAGCCCAGCTCGGCGAGCACGCGCACCGCCAGGTCGGGCTCGGTGGTGTCGACGCGCAGGCGCGGCTCAGCGCCCGCGCCCAGCTCCGCGAGGCTGCCGTGGGCGACCATGCGCCCGGCCGACATGATCCCGGCGTGGGTGCAGACCTGCTCCACCTCGCTCAGCAGGTGCGAGGACAGGAACACGGTCGCCCCCTCGCCGGCCAGCTCGCGGATCAGGGCGCGCACCTCGCGGGTGCCCTGCGGGTCGAGCCCGTTGGTGGGCTCGTCCAGCACCAGCAGCTCGCGCGGCTGCAGCAGCGCGGCCGCCAGCCCGAGCCGCTGGCGCATGCCCATGGAGTAGTTGCGGTAGCGCTTGCCCGCCGCCGCGCCGAGGCCGACCCGCTCCAGTGCCTGGCCGATGCGGGCGCGGGAGGTGCGCGGGTCGGCCAGGCTGTCGGCCGCGTCCAGGCGCGCCAGGTTGGCCCAGCCGCCGAGATAGGGGTGGAAGGCGGGACCCTCGATGAGGGCGCCGACGCGGCGCAGCACCCGGGAGGCGCCCGCCGGCATCGGCGCGCCGAGGACCTCCCAGCTCCCCCGGGTGGGGACGATCAGGCCGAGCAGCATGCGGATGGTGGTGGTCTTGCCGGACCCGTTGGGCCCGAGGAACCCGTACACGCTCCCGCTGGGCACGGCGAGGTCGAGGTCGGCGACGGCGAGCTGGCCGCCGCGGAACCGCTTGGTGAGCCCGCGGCTGGCGAGGGCGAGGCCCACCCGCCCGCCGGCGCCGCTCGCGCCGGGCGCCTCCGTGGCGGCGCCCGCCGCGGCCGTCTGGGTCACCGGGTCGCTCCGTGGCCGGTGAAGGGCCGGGCGGCCGACAGCGGCCGCGCCGCCGCGGCCTGCAGCGCCTCGGGCGTCACCGCGCCGACGTACAGGCGGCCGTCGTCGGTCAGCAGGCCGGTGAGCAGCGCCGTGCGCAGCAGGCGACCCTGGCCGAAGGCGCCCCGCACCGGCGTGGTCGCCCGCAGCAGGCCGCTGAGCATGCCGCCGGTGCGCTCCCCGCCGGTGCCGGCGGCGCTCAGGTCGACGCCGCGCAGCACCAGCACCGAGGTCCAGCCGGAGCCGAGCACGGCCGGCCGGCTGGCGGCCAGGGCCGCGCGGCCCTCCGCCTGCTCCTGCCGCTCGTGCTCGGCGACCTCGCCGAGGCTGCGCTCGGTCACCTTGGCCCCCGGCGGCGGGGTGAAGGCGAAGACGTCGTCGGCGGGGACGCGGAACTGCACGTCGGTGAAGCCGATCTCGAAGGCGGGCGCCTCGCCGCTCTTGGCGAGGACCCGCACCTGCAGCGGCACGTGGGTCTGGCCGTCCACGGCGAGCACCACCGCGTCGATCAGCGAGCGCTGGTCCTTGGGCTCCAGCCGGAGCTGGTACACGTCGCGGCCGGCGGCCCGGGCGGTGCGCTCCACCCGGACGGTGGTGGTCGGGGTGATCGCGGCGACCAACCGGCGTGCCGCCTCCTGCGGGGTCACCGCGCCCGCGGCGGCGGCGCGCCGCCGCTGCTCCTCCGCCGCCGCGGACTTGTCGGCGGGCAGGCGCAGGTGGGTGACGCTGTTGTCCTGGCTCTGGTAGACCCACAGGTCCTGGCCGTTGCGGATCACGTCGGACTCGGCGAGGCTGCCGGTCACCGCCAGCCGGACCCGCTCCCTGCCGGCGAACCAGACCCGCGCCGTGTGGGAGCCGGCGAGCAGGCTGTCCAGGGAGGCGTTGCCGCCACGGCCGCCCAGCGACGGCAGCGCCGGCAGGCCCAGGCGGGCCGTGGAGACCACCGTGCCGGACAGGCCCGGCACGTTTGCCTGGCTCACGTCGGCGAGGAGCTGCTCCGCGGTGCGCGGCGGCAGCGAGGGCGAGGCGCTGTCCGAGCGGGTCGCGAGCGCGATGCCGCCGGCGAGGACCACGGCCATCACCGCGAGCAGGGTCACCCAGCGCAGCAGGCGCGGGCGGGCGGTCAGGACGTCCATCGCAACCTTCCTTCCATCAGGCGTGACAGGGCCAGGTTGCCCGCACGCGGCTGAGCGGTTCCTGAGAGCGCCTGAGACCGCTCTCAGGAACCGCCCGGACAGCACGCCCCGCCGGCCGCGGATGGTGCACTCTGATGGCGGTGTGATCGTCATCGAGGAGGCGGGCGTGCGCGTGCTGGTGGTCGACGACGAGGTCCGGCTGGCGGACGCGCTGCAGCGCGGGCTGCAGGCGGAGGGCTTCACCGTCGACGTGGCCCACGACGGCGAGCAGGGGCTCCACCTGGCCACCGAGCGCGACTACGACCTGGTGGTGCTCGACGTGATGCTGCCCAAGCTCAATGGCTACCGGGTCTGCCAGCGGCTGCGCGCCGCCGGCAACTGGGTGCCCGTGCTGATGCTGAGCGCCAAGGACGGCGAGTACGACCAGGCGGAGGGGCTCGACGTGGGCGCCGACGACTACCTGGTCAAGCCGTTCTCCTACGTGGTGCTGGTGGCCAGGCTGCGCGCGCTGGCGCGCCGCGGCGCGCCGCGGCGGCCGACCGTGCTGCGCGCCGGCGACCTCAGCCTCGACCCCGCCAGCAGGCAGGTGCGCCGGGACGGCGTCGACGTCGAGCTGACGCCACGCGAGTTCGCGCTGCTCGAGTACCTGCTGCGGCGGCGCGACCAGGTGGTGTCCAAGCGGGAGATCCTCGAGCACGTCTGGGACACCCACTACGACGGCGACCCCAACGTCGTCGAGGTCTACATCGGCTACGTGCGCAGGAAGATCGACGCGCCGTTCGGCCGGCACGCCGTCCAGACCGTGCGCGGGGCCGGCTACCGGCTGGTCGGGACGGGTGGCTGAGCCGGCGGCGGCCTCCGCGCAACCGCGCGGCCCGCGGGCGCGGCTGCGCGGCTGGTGGCAGCGGCGCAGCCTGCGGGCCCGGCTCACCATGCTCGCCACCCTGGTGGTCGCGGTCGGGCTGGTGGCCGGCTCGGTCCTGCTGCTGCTCAGCCTCGAGGCCGCCCTGCTGGCCAACGTGGACGGCACCGCCCGCAAGCAGGCCGAGGACATTGCCGCCCTGGTCGACCAGGACCGCCTGCCCGAGCCGATCCCAGCGGCCGACGCCGGCACCGTGCTCGTCCAGGTGGTCGACCGGCGTGGCCGGGTGCGGAACGCCTCGCTCGGCAGCGACCGGGCCGTGCCACTGCTGTCGCCCTCGCAGCTCGACGGGGCGCGCGACGGCCGCCCCCGCAACCTGGACGGCGCCCGCATCGGCGAGCGCGAGCCGCTGCGGGTGATCACCCGCCCGGCCGGGCCGGCGGACGACCGGGTCACGGTCATCGCCGCCGCCAGCTTCGCCAGCGTCGACTCGAGCCTGCACATCGTGCAGCTCGCCGTCCTGATCGGGGTGCCGCTGCTGCTGGCGATGGCGGTCGGCACCGCCTGGGCGACCGTCGGCTCGACCCTGCGGCCGGTCGGCGAGCTGCGCCGGGCCGCCGAGGAGATCACCGGCACGGGCGGCCGGCAGCGGCGGCTGCCGCTGCCGGCCGCCGAGGACGAGATCCGCCGCCTGGCCGAGACCCTGAACCGGATGCTCGAGCGCCTGGAGCAGGCGGGCGGCCGGCAGCGCGCGTTCGTGGCCGACGCCGCCCACGAGCTGCGCAGCCCGCTG